>Ga0182793_1000229_pt1 | contig 49919 bp, 50 predicted proteins | sample Passage237A_FD_130498 | JGI IMG/M metagenome (GOLD analysis project Ga0182793, IMG submission 130498) | Cellulose adapted compost microbial communities from Newby Island Compost Facility, Milpitas, CA, USA - Passage2 37A (version 2) (version 2) ... | reverse complement strand
CCCCCCCCCCGGCTGCGCCGTGGGCGTGGGCGACCGGGCCGCGCAGCAGTTTGCCGTTTGCGGGGGGGGGGGGGGGCAGGACCGGCGAGCCGAAGCAAGCGGAGAACTCCGGCTTCGGCTCGTTGCCGAGGCCGCGCTCGGTGCCCGCCACCTTCGCGGTGTAGCCGGACAGGAAGTGATACATCGCCTGCGCCGGCGTCAGCTTGGCGATCGGCGGCAGCACGCCGAAGGCGTCGGCAGCGAGCATCACCAGATTCTTCGGCTGCGGCGCGCGGCCGGTCGTCGACGCGTTGGGAATGAATTCGAGCGGATAGGCCGAGCGGGTGTTTTCCGTCTTCGAGCCGTCATCGAAATCCGCGGCGCGGGTGTTTGGATCGAGCACCACGTTCTCGAGGATCGCACCGAAGCGTGTGCTGGCGGCGTAGATCTCCGGCTCGGCTTCCGCCGAGAGCTTGATGCACTTGGCGTAGCAGCCGCCCTCGAAATTGAAGACGCCCTCAGCACCCCACCCGTGCTCGTCGTCACCGATCAGCGTGCGATTTGGATCGGCCGACAGCGTGGTCTTGCCGGTGCCGGACAGGCCGAAGAAGATCGCGGTGTCGCCGTTCGGGCCGACATTGGCCGAGCAGTGCATCGGCATCACGCCCTTTTCGGGCAAATAGTAATTGAGCGTGGTGAAGACCGACTTCTTCATCTCCCCGGCATAATAAGACCCGCCGATCAGGACGATCTTGCGGGCGAAATCGATAGCCACGACGTTTTCCGAACGCACACCATGGCGTTTCGGATCGGCTTTGAAGCTCGGCAGATCGATGATCGTCAGTTCGGGGACGAATGACGCCAGTTCCGACGGTTCCGGCCGACGCAGCAAGGTGCGGATAAAAAGAGAGTGCCAGGCGAGCTCGGTGAAGACACGAGTCTTGATCTGGAAGGCAGGATCGGCACCGCCGTAGAGATCCTGCGCATAGAGCGACATGCCTTCGGCATGCTTGATGAAATCGTCGTAGAGGGCTTGGAATTGGTCGGAGGTAATCGACTGATTACCTTCCCACCACATGGTCTTGTCGGTGGTGGCGTCGCGGACGGTGAATTTGTCTTTCGGGCTCCGGCCGGTGAAAATTCCGGTTTCAGCGCAAAGCGCACCATCCGCAGTGAGTTCTGCCTCGCGCGCTTGCAGGGCATATTCGTAAAGTTGCGGCGCCCCGAGATTCCATCTCACTTCTTTGAGATTTTTTAAGCCGAATTTGTCGGCACCAAACGCGCCGTTGCGTATACCCGATTCTTGCACGAAAACTCCTCCTCGAATCCGCCGCCAAGCCTGCGCGATCATCCGAACGCGTCGCTGACGCGGAGACCGTCCCATCTGGGCGTCTCGGTCTGCGATGTAATACTCACGAACACCCCCGTTGCCAAGCTGATCCTCTGACAGAAGTGACACTTGGGCGCGCATGCCAAGGATGCGCCGCATCAAGGCTTGGTCCGCGCCTCCGTGGCCATTTGGCGCAGCACCGCGCGTAAAGCCGCCGGCGTCGTCACCCGTTCCGGAAAATCGATGCGCAGGCTGTCGCACCCGTCGGTCAGGTCTATCCCTCCAGGGTCGCAGCCGGTACATCGCCAGACGCCATCCGCCGCGCCCGCCAGCTTCGTTGCATAAAGTTTCATCGCGTCCAAATGTTCGGCATTCATGTGGGCAATGATGTCGGGTTCAGCCGCCAGCAGAGACCCGCTATCCGCGAGGTCGGTTAGTACTTCCACCGCGGCGAGATCGAGGATGCGCCCAAAGCCCGCAACCAGATGAATTCCCTCGATCTCGATCCGGAAAAATCCAAAATCTGCGAAATCGGCATAGTCTTCCGCATCGGGATGCACACTGAGATACCTGCGGCGCAGGCGCGGACGATCGCTCTCGGCCGCCTCCCGGGCGGTCCCCGCGACCATGATCCGGGCACCCTGAAGCGGGTCGCCCGGCGCCCGCTCGTCCAGCATCAGCGAGACCCTCGGATCCGCCAGAACGTTGCGGGTATGAACGGCGAGCCGGGAAATCAGCAGAATCGGCGCCCCATCGACGTCCGTCGCCACATTGACGAGCGAACAATATGGCGCTCCGGTGCCGGCCATCAGGGTCGCCAGCGCCCCCTCGCGGCGCCGCCGCAACAGGCTCCGGGCGACGCGCCGGGGATCGAATTCGGGATCAGGCCGCATTGTTAAATCTCGCAAATCCCGGTTGCAGGGTCTTTTCTCCACAGATGGGGCGGTTATATAGCGCTGGAAAGGTAACTACGGGAACTTGGTGGCATTTCGGGCGTTTGATGGAACTCGGCCACACTTCAGCCCAGCTTGCATTGCTCGTTGGCCGGGTTCTCGCGACCATCTGATACGGCAGGGGATCGATCCGGTCGATGTTCAAGCCACTCCGCTTCGGAAAGCAGGCTCATGCCCACAATTGCTCTGGTCGATGACGACCGCAATATTCTCACTTCGGTCTCGATCGCATTGGAGGCCGAGGGTTATCGCATCATGACCTACACCGACGGCGCATCGGCGCTGGACGGCTTCCGCACCAGTCCGCCCGATCTCGCGGTGCTCGATATCAAGATGCCGCGCATGGACGGAATGGAGACGCTGCGTCGCCTGCGGCAGAAGTCGGACCTGCCGGTGATTTTCCTCACATCGAAGGATGAGGAAATCGACGAGCTATTCGGCCTTAAGATGGGCGCCGACGACTTCATCCGGAAGCCGTTCTCGCAGCGCCTCTTGGTCGAGCGCGTCAAGGCGGTGCTGCGCCGGTCCGCACCGAAGGATCCGGCCGCCGTGCCGAAGGAAAATGACGCCAAAGCCCTTGATCGCGGCCAACTGCGGATGGACCCCGAACGTCACACCTGCACCTGGAAGGGCGAGCCGGTCACGCTTACGGTCACCGAGTTTCTGATCCTTCAGGCACTGGCGACGCGGCCCGGCGTGGTGAAGAGCCGCAATGCGCTGATGGACGCGGCTTACGATGATCAGGTCTATGTCGACGACCGCACCATCGACAGCCACATCAAACGTCTGCGCAAGAAGTTCAAGGTGGTGGACGACGATTTCGAGATGATCGAAACGCTGTACGGCGTCGGCTATCGCTTCAAGGAAACCTGATCAAAGCGTCGGAAGTGGCCATGCGTGGGCCCGGTGGACGCGCACGGCATCACGCTTTGTGACCTGACGAGCCTGCAACCATCGTCTATGATAGACCCTGCGGGCTTGGCGTGGCCTCCACCTGACGTTTCCTCCACTGCTGCAGTTCGCTGCACAGGATCGTCAGAGCGAAAGCCGCACCAGAAAATCACAAGTTGCTGGTGTCCCTTGTTCTCACATGCGTCACCGTGCTCCTGCGCATGTCAGAATCCGACACTAGGAACTGAACAACCGGGCAGTTGGGCCATTGCTGGATCGAACACAGCCTGATCAAGAGACCCTTGAGGACGTCTCGGCGACGGGAGCTTCCACCAGCGCGACCGTTTCGGCCTGGCGCAGACCGCTCCACTGGCTGCAGCGGGCCGGACAGTTCTTCTTTGCCGTCAGCTTTTCGAGCCTGACCCGCCGCATCGTGTCGCTCAACCTGGCGGGACTGATCGCCCTCGTCGCCAGCATTCTCTATCTGTCGCAATTCCGCGCCGGCCTGATCGATGCACGCGCCCAGAGTCTTCTGGTGCAGGGCGAGATCATCGCCGGGGCCATCGCCGCATCGGCCACCGTCGAAACCAACACGATCACGATCGATCCGGACCGGCTGCTCGACCTCAAGCCCGGCGAGAGCTACATCGCACCTGACGAATATGCGAGTCTCGATTTTCCGATCAATCCGGAGCGCGTCGCGCCGGTGCTGCGGCGTCTGATCTCGCCGACCAAGACGCGCGCGCGCATCTACGATCGCGACGGCGTCCTGATTCTCGACAGCCGCAGCCTCTACGGCCGCGGCGACGTGATGCGTTTCGAACTCTCGCCCCCCGCCAATGAAAAGCCGGGCCTCATGGAACGCACCATAATCGCGATCCGCACCTGGCTCAACCGCGGCGACCTTCCGCTTTATCGCGAGCTCGGCCCGGAGAACGGCAACGGCTATCAGGAAGTCGCGGACTCGCTGAAGGGCGAGAAGTCCAGCATGGTGCGCATCAACGATCGCGGCGAGATCATCGTCTCGGTCGCGGTGCCGGTGCAGCGTTTCCGCGCCATTCACGGTGCCTTGATGCTGTCGACGCAAGGCGACGACATCGATCAGATGGTGACCGCGGAACGGCTCGCCATTCTGAAGGTGTTCGGCGTTGCGGCGGTGGTGATGCTGGTGCTGTCACTGCTGTTGGCCAGCACCATCGCCGGCCCGGTGCGCCGGCTTGCCGCCGGCGCCGAACGCGTACGCCACCGCATCAAGACGCGCGTGGAGATTCCCGATTTCACGCGCCGCCGCGACGAGATCGGCCACCTCTCAGGCGCGCTGCGCGACATGACCGAGGCGCTCTATAATCGGATCGAGGCGATCGAGATGTTCGCCGCCGACGTCGCGCACGAACTGAAGAATCCGCTCACGTCGCTGCGCTCGGCGGTGGAGACATTCCCCCTCGCCAAGACCGACGCCAGCCGCGCCCGCCTGCTCGAAGTTATTCAGCACGACGTCCGCCGGCTCGATCGGCTGATCTCCGATATTTCCGATGCCAGCCGGCTCGACGCCGAACTGCAGCGACACGAGGTCGCGCCGGTCGAATTGCGACGGCTGCTGACGACATTGACGTCCGTCGCGAACGAAACGCGACTCGGCCATGACGTCGCCGTCGAAACCCGTTTCGAGGGCGGCCCGGCGGACAGCTTCTCCGTTCCCGGCCACGATTCACGTCTCGGCCAGGTGATCTCCAACCTGGTGGTCAACGCGCAATCCTTCTCCAAACCCGGCGGAAAGGTGCGCGTGGTGTGCCGCCGCACCAAATCCGAGATCGAGGTGGTCGTCGACGACGATGGTCCCGGCATTCGCGAGGATGCGCTGGAGCGCATTTTCGAGCGCTTCTATACGGATCGTCCGCATCAGGGTTTCGGCCAGAATTCCGGCCTTGGGCTGTCGATCTCGAAACAAATCATCGAGGCGCATCGCGGGCGCATCTGGGCGGAGAATCGCAAGGGCCCGCCGGATGCCGATGGCAACCCGACCATCGCGGGCGCGCGCTTCGTGGTACGGCTGCCGACATGACGCCGCAACGCTCATCTCCGGATCGCCCGGCCACGCCGAGCATTCATGCCAGCGCCGTCGCCGTCGCCGGTCAGGCCATCCTGATCCGAGGCCCCTCCGGCTCCGGCAAGTCGCGGCTGGCGCTCGATCTGCTCCTTGCAGGCCGCAGCGGGCAGATTCCGGCGACGGTCCTGGTCGGCGATGACCGGATCTATCTGGACGCGCGTGAGGCGCGCATCTGGGCCCGTCCGGGGCCGCAACTCGCCGGCTTGATCGAGGTCCGCGGCCTCGGCATTCGACACTGCGACTTTGTGTCCGAGGCGCCGGTCGGCCTGGTCGTCGACCTTGATGCCACCGACGGTGCGCGCCTGCCGGCTGAGGAAAGCCTGGTTACGACGGTTTTAGACCGCCAACTGCCGCGAATTCCGGTGCAATCCGGTTTTTCCGCGCTGCCGCTGGTGCTTGCGGCGCTGATCACCCGCCCGTACGCCTCCGCGCAGGCGCCCCGCCACAACGATTGTTTGAAGGGAATTGGTAACCATATAACCCGCAATGTCGCCACGGAATAGACCGGTCCGGGTTCCCCGCCTTGTGGTGAAATTTAGGGAAAATCGTGATGGTCCCCCCTTGCGCGGGGGCGCTGGATGGTCAAAGTGGCCCGTTCGTGCGGTGCACCAAAAGCACCCACGAGGAGTTTTCGATGATTGGTCTGGTTCTTGTGACCCATGGGCGCCTCGCCGACGAGTTCAGGGCAGCGCTCGAACACGTGATGGGTCCGCAAAAGCAAATCGAAGCGATTACGATCGGCGCGGAAGACGACGCTGATCTGTGTCGAAGCGATATCATTGAAGCCGTCAATCGCGTCGATAGCGGCAATGGCGTTGCGATTCTGACCGACATGTTCGGCGGCACCCCGTCGAACCTCGCCATCTCCTGCATGAGCCGTCCGAAAGTCGAAGTGCTCGCCGGCATCAATCTGCCGATGCTGGTGAAGCTGGCGAAGGTGCGCAACGAACTGCCGCTGCCTGAAGCCATCGCCGCCGCGCAGGAGGCGGGCCGCAAATACGTCACCATCGCCAGCCGCGTGCTCGCTGGAAAATGACCGCGCCGCCTGACGATCTTTCCCCATCCCATGACGGCGCAGCCGCCGGCGCCGCAGCCTCGCCATCCGGCACCGTCGTTCGCGATCTTCTGATTACCAACAAGCGCGGACTTCACGCGCGGGCGTCGGCGAAATTCGTGCAACTGGTCGAGCGCTTCAGCGCGAATGTCAGCGTCACCCGTAACGGCGAGACGGTCGGCGGCACCTCGATCATGGGGCTGATGATGCTCTCCGCCGGGCCCGGCACCACCATCACCGTGTCGGCGACCGGCGAAGAAGCGGCCGCTGCGGTCACCGCCATCGCCAATTTGGTGAGCAGCAAGTTCGGCGAAGGTGATTAGCGCCTCGCCGCCGGATCAGCGCGCAGCGTCGCCCGCGGACGTGATCCACGCGCTCCTGCTCCTATCTTGACCACAGGTGTCAAGCGACGTCGCAGCACCTACCCTAGTCACCACCGCACAAACAAAAACTCCCGTGGCGCAAGCCACGAGAGTTTTCAAAGCTGGTTGCGGGGAGGCGCAACCATCTCAACTTGCGTTGTTTCTCAAAGGGCTATTCTCTGCTGAAGGATATGGTCACAGCGTCTTGCAGCGGATTATTTCGCAGTGCTGCGTAGTAACAATAGCCGTTCCAAACTCCTGTCTTCGGATCGAGACCTTACGTTGGTCAAGCTCAGAAATCGATCGCCCGGCCGACCTCCTGGCCGCGCCTAGTGCGGAGATAGCACCCAACCAGTGGCGACCGTCGCAATGCCTGGAGGATTCCCCCGGAGGCGGATACATCGAGCCCAGCGGTTCGCAGACCCTCTACACTCTCTCCTGTATCTGAAGCGGATACCTTGGACGAGCCCGTCTTCCTGCCAGGCGTCGCGCTAGCACGAGTCCGCGATGCTCCAAGCGGCGATGTCGGCTTCATTCGCAGTTCTTTACGTCCCTTACGTCCATCGCCACTGCGGACGGCGGCGACCTTGTCCCGGACAAAACGTCTACACATGGATCGAAGATTGATGCGCTGAACTGGCTCCCTCTGTCAAATGCGCAAACTTAGTCCGTGGATCAAGCAACAAAAGGCTTCCCTCTCCGCCAGATTTCCCCAAGTAGAAGCCTCCCTGATCTGGGGCGATTCGCTCCGCCTTATTCTGCGTAACCTATCGAACATGTCTCGTCCGAGTTTCTCGCGCATGCTGGTGAAGTTTTGCCAGCAACGCGCTCCCGCCTTCTTGGTGTCCCACGATATCGAACGCTTCCAGGCCTACCTCCTTGAGCTCCTTGCCGATCACATGTCACCGCCGAAGACTGAAGGCGATTATGACTGGTACACGATCGCTGGTGCCTGTGGGATCGATCATGCCGACCTGAAGCGCGCGGCACGAGCTCTTGCTCCTGGCCTCGATGCTCTCAGCCGGGAAGTCGCGCGGCAACGTAAATCGACTGGGACGACGGCAAAGCGTACCGCGACCCGACGGACGTCTAACGTTGTGCCTAGAACAACGCCAGCAATCGGAGATGAAAACCCCATTTCACCATCAGGCAAGCGCGGTCCTCGCGCCAAACCAATTGTCGAGTTTCCGGAGGATGACGGTAAGCCGTGGACTGATCCGGCGGCCTTCACCGACGCGCTTGACCTGCATATGCGTCGGCATAAGGACAGCGCGAAGCACTTGGCGAAAGCACTCGCAGCCTCAGCTTGTCTCGTGGAGGCGACCACAATCCGGATGTGGAGACGTGGTATTAAGGTGCCCCGCACCGTGAGCAGCCTGCAGGCTCTCGCCCATATCGAGAAACGTTATCGGCTACCGACAGGCTATTTCCGGGCAAAACTACCCATTACCGACCGCTGTACATCAGCCGGAACGATCCCCGGCATCAGCCGCACCGAACAACGCCGACTTGCCTGGCATCTGCCGTTCGATTTCGACCAGCGCCCGCTGCGGGAGCGGGAGGAGATTCTCGAATGGGTACGAAGGGTCGTTATCTCCGGTTCAACCGAATATCGCCGCTTCCAGGCGGCGGCGGTAAAACAACGATACGCCATCCGCTTTCCCGGCCTGCCCGGCGCGTCCACTCGCCCGCGCGGGCTCAATCGCTCATATCGGGACGACAACGGCGCCTTGTCCGATCCCGATCTTGCGGCGGCCACCATAGATGCGCCGCCCCAACTCTCGCAGGAGATGGCCGATCTTGTTCGCTTCAAGACCTCGGTATTGACCGCCTTCGGCTATCAGCGCAACGGCGTCTGGGGCGACGAAACCGCCTCACAGAAGGTCGAGCATCTGGGGCTGATGTTCGGGGCTCTGGCGGCAGCGCCAAACGGTGCTGTTCGCGGTTTTGGTCTCCCATTGGAAAGCCTGACCTTTGGTCTTCTGGTCTTCCCGATTGTCTGGGACTGGTACATCCAGTGGCGGGAGCGCAGGCGCGGCTTCTATACGGCCTGGGAGGTCGACATGCTGCGCACGGCCGTTGCCCTGACCAACACCGATACAGGGTGGCTACGACAGAATCCTCAGCTTGCCGAGCGCATCAAGCCCATCCCTAATCTAATTACTAAGCGTGACATCACTGCAGTCCGCGCAAACTGGGCCGATGCTTGCGAGCAGATGCATAAGCACGGCCGCGCTCGCGCCCGCGAGGTTCAGCGTGTGGCTCGCATCCATCGCGATCCGTTCGAGCCGATCATGGTGGTGCTGGAGGCCGACAGTCCGGTCGGCGCGTACCGGAAGATTACCGAGGAAATCATCCATCTCATGCCGGATGAGAAACGCTATCCCCGCGCCGCGGCTGAATCGGTGCGAGCCTTCCTGATGCTGCGACTCGGGCTGCATCTCGGGCTTCGCCAGAAGAACCTGCGTCAGCTTCTCGTCTGCCCCAGTAACCGCATCCCAAGCTCGGAGCGCCGTCTGATCGAACTGAAGCGTGGTGAGTTGCGCTGGAGCGAGCGTGATCATGGCTGGGAGGTGTTCATCCCCGCCGTCGCGTTCAAGAATGCGAACTCATCCTTCTTTGGCAGCAAGCCGTTCCGGCTGGTCCTGCCGAACCTCGGCGATCTCTATCAGCACCTCGAAGCCTATATCGACCGGCACCGCCGGGTGCTGCTGAAAAATGCTACCGATCCCGGCACGCTGTTTGTGAAAACGGTGAAGCTCACCAGCACGGACGCCTCATATGACCAGAACAGCTTCTATGAGGCTTGGCGGCTCGCCATCCAGCGCTACGGAATCCACAACCCTTATACCGGCCGCGGGGCCATCAGGGGTCTCCTTCCACACGGGCCGCACAATGTCCGCGACGTACTTGCAACCCATATCCTGAAGCAGACCGGTTCCTATGAGCAGGCCAGTTATGCCATTCAGGATACTCCTGATATGGTCGCAAAGCACTACGGCCGCTTCTTACCGCAAGACAAGGCGGCCCTCGCCGCTCAGATCCTCAACCGGGTGTGGGAAGCCGCTTAGGGCGGCTTTCCGTTTCACTGCTTGAAGCAACGCTCCCGGTGCCATTGCAGAAAGTGCGGATGCGGACGCTCGAACATCTTCTGAGGCGCGATCGCACGCCCGCTTCGGTTGACGAAGGCACGCACGCTATCGGGATCATTGACGTGACGGGAGATCAGAATATCCAGATCATCGGAAAGACTGATAAGTCCGCGGTCAAACATCCAGTGTGCTGTGCCCGATAGTGCCAGTCCATTGCTTACGATATCAGGACCATTCGCTTCCACCGGCCGGATATGCGCTGCGGCGACTTCAGCACGACCGCCGCCATTAATGAGCTTCAATCCGCTGATGGCACATCGCTCGTTATAGGCGCGCAGAACAACGCGACGGAAAATCCGATCCCGCACAATCCGCGAGGATAAATAGCTGACGCGCTCGCGGGTCTGCTCGAACTCAAAATGGGCTTGCTCTTCGTGGAAACCGTCAGGCGGCGCAACGTCCCCCACGCGTGGGAGCAGCGGCTCACCGTCCTGCAATCCGAGCGCAATAATGCGGTTGAAATCCCCCGGAGAGAGCGAACGTACGGCCGCTTGGGCACGCCCCGAAATGCGTCCATCCTCGTTCAGAACTCCGCGCTCGATAACGCCATCCGTGTCGCTGAACGGCACGGGATTAGCAAAGTCGAGGTAACTGCCAGGCTCGATGAGCGCGAGATACATGCCGATAGCGGTGGAATCAGGAACAACGCGCTCGACCCTTGCAATCGCGAAATATCCGCGAGTATCAGCGACTTTGCGTGGCTCGTAGTAGACGATCCAGTCACCGATGCAGGCTTCGACGCGTCTAAGATACTGGCGCGGGAACTGATACTGCTCAGCCGGACTGTCGTCGTAAATCGAATCTGAGCGGTGAATGAAGACCCCGAATCCCATGCGATTGTCTTAGCGTGGTTTACCGGCTGATGCATTGCTGCCAAAGCAAACGCAAGCGGCGGCGACACGATCGCATTTGCTCTGGTCCTGGCAAACGACCCAACAGCGGAAATCCACATAACCTGGACTGTCGCGCCTACGGCAAGGGGACTGGCGCAATGCTATTCGCGTCCGATGAACATGATCGGCTTTGTCACGGCCACTGCGATGTTGGCCAGCCTGCTTCCAAACGCCGACCTCAAGAATCGATTTTCACAATTCTGGCAAAAACTTCACGCAAATTCATTGAATTTTATCGATTTTCATGAAATCGTTATACTAGGTGTTCTTTTCATAAACCGGTATTGAAATTCATGGAACATAGTCAACGGAAGCCATTTTCAGAAGCTGTCATCGCTTTTCACGGTCGCCCGCTACCGGAAGCCGCCATTCCGGTCGGTTATGCGGCCCTGATCGACGCCTTTGAGCTGGCTGTACCAGCGCCTATCCGCTTGGCCGCAATCGGTCCCCGACACAAAGTCTATGAGGCCGACGGCTGGAAGCTCTATACACCGCGTCACCGGCCCGACGCCAATCTCGGTGGCCACCTGACCTTCGCGCTGCGTTACGAGGGACTCGATCTCGCCGTTCTGAAGAGGCTGTTCCTTGTCACGGGGCCGGAGCCGATCACAGCTCTTGTCCGCGCCGCGCCGACTGGCGCTTACGCACGGCGGATCTGGTTCTTGTACGAATGGCTGCTCGATGCCCGGCTCGACCTGCCTGATGCAACACAAGGGAGCTACGCTCTTGTCGTTGACCCAGGGCAGCAATGGGCCATCGACGGGACAACATCGTCACGCCATCGCGTGAAGAACAATCTACCCGGCATGCCCGCCTATTGCCCGCTGATCTTTCGCACGCCGCTGTTGGAGCAACTTGTCGCCCGCAACCTTAGCGATGAAGCACGACGTCTTGTAGCCGAAGTACCCGCTGACCTCCTCGCCCGCACCGCGGCCTTTTTATTGCTCAAGGATTCGCGATCGAGCTTCCAAATCGAGGGCGAGGATCCACCCCAGGACCGCATTCAGCGCTGGGGGCATGTGATCGCCGAAGCAGGCCGACGTCCGATCGACCGGGCCGAACTAGAGCGCTTGCAGCGCATCGTCATTGGTGATGCACGTTTCGTCCATCTCGGATTAAGAGATCAAGGTGGGTTTGTCGGCGAGCACGATCGACTGGACGGCACACCCATTCCCGATCACATCAGCGCGCGCCACCAAGACCTGCCTGCGCTGATCGATGGCCTGACGGCTTTTGATCGCGGGGCCGCGCAAAGCCTCAACGCGGTTCTTGCCGCGGCCGTTCTCGCATTTGGCTTCGTTTACATTCATCCGTTCGAGGACGGTAACGGTCGTCTCCACCGCTACCTCATCCATCATGTCCTGGCGGAACGAGGCTTCAACCCACCCGGTCTCGTCTTTCCCGTGTCGGCCGTCATCCTCGACCGGATCGACGATTACCGCCGCGTGCTGGAAAGCTATTCGCGCCGACTATTGCCGTTCATTCGCTGGCGCCCGACCGACCGGGGAAATGTCGAGGTCCTGAACGAGACGGCCGACTTCTATCGCTATTTCGACGCCACGCCTCATGCGGAGTTTCTATTTGAATGTGTCGCTCGCACCATCGATGTCGATCTGCCCGCCGAAACCGCGTTCCTCCGGAGCTACGATAGCTTCAAAACCCAGGTGAAGCGGATGATCGACATGCCGGACCGGGTCCTTGACCTGCTGTATCGCTTCCTGCGGCAGAACGAGGGCAAACTGTCGAAGCGTGCGCGCGAAAAGGAATTCGCGGCCCTGACAGACGACGAGGCAGCGGAGATCGAGGCAATCTACGCGGACCTTTAACACTTAGGCTTGCGTTTACGCCGAAGTTCGAAGCCAAATCAAAGGCTCTGCGCGGTGAAATGAAGACCCGAATCCCAAGGATAGCCAAGGCGCTGGCAGAAGCGGGCAGAGAGCCTTTAAGCAACACAAAACGGCGTTCGGACAAATTGTCGTAGCGAAGTTAATGCGCGAACAGCACCTCACATTCGCCATCGAGGACAAATAGCCGATGAGCGTGCTGGAAATCCATCATACCAACCGCACTAGCGGAACGACTGAACCGCTCAGTGTCCCGACAGGTCTCTTGGCCTCCGGCGTCACGGGCATGGTCAACGCGTTCAACGCGAACAAATCAGCGCGTTGGCGCCTCGCGGCAAATCGGCTGGTCATTTCATTACCCCGCAAACGCCAAAGTCCTAATCGCGGACACGTGTGCCGAGATGGGCATGATGAGCTAAACATCACCGGATCGAAGGCGCTTCACAATGGCCTCCGCAATTTGGGCTGGCGACCAAGTCGTTATATCGATGTGCCCATCGATGCTAAACAATCCCGGCACTTCCGCTTGATCGAGGCGCAATAGCATCACCGTTGCGTCGCGGCGCTGCTTGATAATGTCACGGATTGCCCGCCATTCGAGGCCGCACCACTCTTTGGCAACGTAGTCCCCACACAAGAATACGGCGATTAGATCAGAATTATCGTGATAAATGCGCTGCAACAGCAAGTCGAGGTTTGGCCGCGCCAACTCCGCGACATAGTCATTGTCATAAAACACGGAATTACTTCCGAGCTCGCTCTTCAAATGATCGGCTACCGCGCAAACTAACGAACGATGCTCCCCAGGAAATGAAAGCGCAACGCGAAACTGCCGCGCCTCAAACGCGGAAGGAGAGGCTACTTTGCGTTTTTTCGTGGCAAGCATGGCATCAATTGCCGAGAGTGACGCTGCGTAAGGATCGATATCAATCTTCGCCTCCATAATGTAGCGAGGATGCGTTCGACCAAGATGATGCAGGACGTGATTAAGCCAAACAGCCAAACGATTACTGTTGCTGCACGATATCGGCTTGCCGTTCGTTGACGGAGGAAGATTCGACGTAAGGTCAGCGATGGCCTGGATTTTGATCCGATTGCACTCTTTCTCTGAAAAGAGGTTGCCCGCCCGCTGGGCCATGCGAATGAAATGTGCGGTCGGCTCACCTTCCAGCAACGCATAGCAAGAGAACTGACAGCCTCTCAAACCCGCCATGGCGAGGTTGCTTGTTTGGATATGATTATATAGCCGACCGATCGTTTCGTCGGAACCATCGAACTGGCCGTAATACTGCCAGAGCATTATCTGGTGGTTGGGCTTTCTGAATGTCCGATCGGTCGGAATTGCCTCTTGTGAAAAATACAAGATCGATAGCGAGAGGTCGGGAAACGTCCCGGCCTCCTCCTCGAAAGCCTTTTGAAGCCGTATCAATTCTGGTCGTTTTCCAGGGGCAGGCATGGGAAGGGATTCGATAATAGGGTCAGGTTTTCAAAAGGCAGCTCGGGACATAACTGGGGTCTTGATACTCGAACAACTGGATCTTCCCGATCGATGTAAGCTGCTGACCAAGAAAGACCGAGAGTGCGAACGGCCCATAGAAGAAGAGCCTTGTCATACAGAGTTGGCGAGCCTTCAGCAGCTTGCCAAGCTCCTCCCGAACGGCCAGCGCCATAGCGACAGCGTCGCCGTCTCCGCCAATCGATTGCGCGCCCTGGCTCGGCGGCGCCATAAAAACGAAGGCATTTGGCGCGAGGCCAGTCGACTCGATGTACCGCACGACATCGGCGCGGCCGTCACCTCGAATATTCAGGCCAACAACGAGGTCGGTCCCGTTTGGGTCAGCCTCCGTGATTTCTATCTGCAAGGCGTAACCCGGCGTCGGCGCTGCGTCGGAGCGCCAAAACTCCTTTGCCGGCGGCTGCGGAATTTCGAACATCCAGCTACCGACGGCCGGGAATGCTGCTCCGAGGGCGACGCCGGTGGAAAGGGCACACTTTCCGCGCAGCCGTATCGTGCGCACAGCGCCCGCCGCCATGATCTGCTTACGCAAGGCATCGAGTTGCGGGACAAGATCATTGCTCCAGGCATCCGGCGACGGAACCTTTCGCGACCCGCGATCAAAGTGCTGCGACCAATCCAACTCGTAATCCGCTGGGGGCGAGAATGCTTCCTTCGTCCAGTTGTGAACCCAGAGCGTCACACTGGCTTCCTGCGATAGGTCAGCGAGGACCGCAGAACGCAGCAACGCTTCGAGCGACGACTTGTCCAAGACCACGCCTTTGCTCGCGCCGATCTTGCTCAAAAGTGCGGCGTAGGCGGGCAGAACCATCGCGCGAATTTTGTTTGCAAACTCAGGGTGGCCAAGCATTCGACCGATGAAGATATCAAGCGCTCGGTCGTCATGCGCCAGATCGCCGTAACCGACGTCAATATAGACTTTGTCGTGTATGAACGCGATGTCCCTGTCGCTCAGACCCACGTTCCGCATGCGCTCGTCAACGTCGTGTTGAGTTTGCGCGAGTGCGGAAGGTTCGTCGTCGTAAAAAGGCTTGGCGTTTTGGAAGCGTGCAAGGCCAGTTTCAACGGGTCGCATCTGCGGCGAGAGACTTGGGCACGCCAGCCGAAATTCCTGATAGGTGTCCGGCATATCTGCGTCAAACTTACGAAACGTCCCAATGACTTCCTTGAATTCGGCGGGCGCTACGTCATGGTCCTTGGTCTGGATATGCTTCCGGCGAGACTTCCCGTTCTCAAGGCAACGGATATCAATGTCACCAGTGCCTTCCGTGAAAAGCTGATGAAACGAGCCGTCTTGCAGCCAGGTCGGGAGATGGCAAACGGTGTAGCGCGCCTGGAAATCAAAGCCCTTTCCAGCGTTAATCCCGCCCATCGCGTCCGGCGAGAGAAGCGATCCCTTATCATTGGTCGATCCGGAAGGGGTTTTGGCCATTGGCTTCTCCTACGCGCCGAACGTCGAACCGAAAAGCTTTCGCCATAGCCTGCGGCTTTCGGCTTCATCGGTCGCATCGAGCGCCTGGCGTGCGGTCGTAGTGGCCGTTTTTACTTGATCGAGGAAGGCATCAAAGTCGGCGCCACTCCAACGCTTCGCAACGTTTACGCTTGCGAAGCCCGGGTCGGCGATGGTCGGCACGATACCGGAACCGCGATAGAACCCATATGACGAGTTGATGCCCTCGAGCACGCTGACAACGGCCCGCGCGCGCGACGTCGGAAAGCCGATTGTTTGGTGGACAAGCGTTTCCAGAATGTAGGACTTCGGCTTTGACTTCTCGGTCGGCAGCCGATCGCGCCAAGCCTTCATAAGCTTGACGGTCTGCACGTAATAACCGTCCGTCGACTTGTTCTTCTCGGATGCGGCGCTGATCTGCCCCTTCGGGTGCGATTGCACCCACTCCTTGGCGTCCCGGTCCGGAATCCAGAGCGGACCGTCCTCGTAGACGGGCGTTGCGGGTACAATGTCGAGCCACACACCCTTGGCACTAACACCGATCGAGCGGCCTTGTGGGCGCGTTTCACTGTAGTACTTATCGAGCGTGCCCTGAAGCCAGGTCAGAACAACCTCGGGCTCGGATCCCTCGGCATAGATATCCAGATCGAGGATGCAAACCACGTCGACGTCTTCGATGTTGTGAATAGCGGTGTGCCGCCGATAGGAGCCTGTCAGGAACGTTTCTTGGTGAGCGTCCTTGGTGTCTTCATCCGTCTTAAGCTCATCGCGGACTTTCTCATGCGCCTTCTTGGCTGTGGACACTGCATCATCGTCGGGCTCGCATGAGCTGACATATTTCGCAAAGTCTCCCGAAAGCTCCACGCGTCAATCCTTTTCCGGAAGCGCCGGAAGCTGCGACGGGTCGATGCCATATGCAGCTGCGAATCCCGCAAGGAAGTCGCCGCAAACGGGGCATTGTTCGTCCCGGTCAAAATAGATGCCGTACCAGCGGTTGATCGTCATTTCGTCGCGGCTCTCGCTCAAAGGCGGCATTTCGGCATACTGCGTGCCGGGTTCAGGCCGATTGAGCCAAAGATACCAAGGGGCATCGAAGTCGCGTTTGAGCACATTGAGCGTGGAGGATTTATCGGCGAGAAGTTCGAGCAAGGCCAGCTTGGCGAGTTGCGTTGCAATAGGAAGCACATCTAGGGAAAGTCCCGGCTCTACTGCGACCGGGCGATCGGAATAGGCGATTGCGTCGGCGTCATCTTGCGAGGATACCTCCACGTCGGATGCCTCTTCCGGCAGCGCGGAAACGAAGCACTGCTGACATGGGGACTCTTTCGGATGTACCCGTAAGATCTGACCGCCATAGGCACGGCGGAACGCACCACCATATACGGCCGGCTTGTTCGCCGAAACGCAAAGCTCGTTGATCAGCAATTTGCTTTGGCGGTTATCCGTTCCGCAGACTACGAGATCAGCCGCCTGCACGAGCCCGGCGATCTTCTCGCGGTTGCCAAAGCTGACATCGACCGCATGGACATCGACTTGCGCGTTCGGATTTTTCTCGAGGATGAGGTCGCGTGTAACGTTCACTTTGGCGCGGCCCACCTGCGAGATTCCGCCGGGGTGTCGTACCACGTTGCCGACGGACAGGCGGTCTCGATCCACGAGTATAAAATGGCCTACGCCGGACTTGGCCAGTTCGACCGCGACATGCGCACCGCCCGTTCCAAGACCGATGCAGAGAACCGCCCGGTCTTTCAGGACAGTTGTTTCCAATATTCCCGCGCGGCGAAGGTCAAGCTGGGGCTCAATATCGGCGAAAACCACCTCGCGTCGATCGTCGGCAGGCTCACCCAACTCAATTAACTCTGCCCGATAGGCGATGTTGTCAGGCGATACAAACACATCGGGACGGTGCGTTGGTTTGTCGGTCGGGATGATTGAGATCACGATCCCTTCGCTTGGCGATCCCTGCCGCGAGCCAAATACAAGCGTCGCCGGCGCTTGCGTGCCACTGCCATGAATACATAGGTCTAGCTGTGTGAGTGCGTCGCCATCGTCCCAGGAACTGAAGTCAACGGGAAGCGAGCCGGCCTTTGTCAGCTGGGGCCACTTTTCGCGCAGCCACCCGGACGAAAGCGTGACGACGCCAAACATATCCGCATCGTCAGCCGTGATATTCAGCGCCTTCGGGGTGGAGACCCCTTCGGAAACAGCAACGATCGTGCGTTTCGTCTTATCATAGACACGCCTCGACTTGCCGGGTTTCCGCTGAGCCATCGCTTGCATCGCGTCGCGGATCATCGCGCGTTGGTCGCCGTTGCTCATGCGGCCTCCTGCATGGTGCGAACGAAGTCAGCAAGATCGCGCCCCGTGGCGAGGTGCTGTTCGTAAGCTTCGAGCCAAAGCAGCCCCTTGAGAAAGACTTTCTGCAGGACAATGCCTGCATGCCAGCGGGCGCTACGCCAATGGCAAATCTGAACCCATCCGGCCGCGTGCGGCTCCAACGTGTGCATCGCATGGGAGACCCCCAAGCCTGAAATGACTGCACCATGGTAATTCAGCAGTGGCTTCGGATCAGTGATGTAGAGTGACGGCCGCTCAGTGGGATAACCCGCGGGAATAGGGCAGAAGAGGTGATAATCCCTGCCTGAACTTGTCGTCGCGGTGCCGGCCGCATTGTACGCATCGGACGATGGGTAATGATAGACGCCGAACTGCGTGAAGCCCTCATTTTGAAAAACTTGGTGTTCAAGCGCCAAGCGTTGCCGTTGTGCCATTGTCCACGTCACGCGATACCTCTTTCGGCTTTGGCCGCACGATATACCTGCACGATGCCGTTGATGTCGGGAACCATCAGCCCCGCAGGCGCTTCAATTTGCTCGGCAGCGCCGGTTGCCCGGTCAAGGCGGTGAACCTCAAGGACATTCATCGGCCATTTCTGATCAATGGCGAACGCAAGATGGTACGGCTCTTCCAACCGGACGACCAGAATTTTTCCGAACGCCGCCGTGTGCTGCTCGATGGGAGCGCCGCTCTCCCGTTTCAGAACCTCTGCGAGATGCGCGATGGCTTGCTCCCGCGTCGGTGCGTCTACCGCTGGCGTGCTAGCGAGGATGGGCAGCCCACCCGCATCGCCGATGCGAACGCGGTCCAGCGCAACGCTTTGCCATTCATCGAGCGCTTGTTCCGGAAACGCTCGACGCGCACTCAAGGCCTCTCGGACCGGACTGCATCCGGCGTAAACCGTAACACTCATCGCGGTCGGTTCGTCCTCATCGGCGAGATCGTAGAACCATGGATGAATGCGCACGATGGGCGTTTGGCGACCCCCCTCCGTCGTGACGATAATTTCCACCATCCCGGGAAAGTTGTTACGTTTTCCAAGTTGACGGATGCGCCTGCGGTCGCCGGAGCTCGGTGCCGAAAGACCGAGCCGGTGATGGGAGTGCCAATCGCCGAAATAGCGAAGCGCCCAATCAGCCGCGAGCGGTTTGCTCAGTTGCCTCAGATACTCGACGTCCAGGCGAAAATGCGCGTTGTCGCGCTGTGCGTTCGGCCCTGCCTTCGTTGCGAGAAATACGGTCGGATTAGCTTGCCAGCGCCCAAAGAGGTCGCCTCCAGTCTCGACCGTCCATGCCGCAGCCTCGGCTGCGATGGCGCGTAACTCTGACTCCCAGATAACAAGCGTTCTGCTCGGCACCTGCCGAGCGGCAGGAGGTACAGGCGCGCGTTCTACCTTGGGCGCCAACGCGGATGGCGTCGGCACCTTCGATTTGCGACGGCCAAGAAAGCGGGCAATCCGTTTGACTACCACCGTGCCTCACACCCATCACCCAACCCAACTCAACCACGAATCGGGAACCTGTCGAGTCTGCACCATCTGGTCGCAAGGAACAATGAGTGAACAAGCATTGTCCACGCAAAGCCAAACCTACACCTAAGACACTGGCGGTATTATAATTTCCTCACGTTCGACGGAACGAGTCAGCGAGGCCGCCTGCGGGTGACTAGGCGCTCACGTCCCGATCGCCCCTGCCGGGTAGTGGAGATTTCTAATGAAGCAACTTACGGGACTTTTTCTGGAGCCGGCGCCTCCTCCGAAACGGGATTGCCGCTCGTCTGGGAACCGACGAACGAATTCAAGGAATGGCTGACACCCGAGAAGCTGCGCGAGCTCATAGAGGATGGCGGATTCAGGGAGGTGGGCACCCCGACGAGGTGATCGAGGACATGATTGTCTGCCTCGGCCGGCCGGGCTCCTGCGCTCACGTATCACGGGCTTTATGTATGGTTGGTCGAAATGTTCTATCCTCGCGGTTGCCGGACTGCCGAACATCTCGAACACTTCCTACTGCCGCGCGTGATCGTCGGTGAAAGCACAGGCGGTGACGGCTGTCATCACCGTATGATGGTTGCCGGGTGGCGGCTATGGCCGCTTCTTGCCGCAAGACAAAGCGGCCCTCGCCGCTCAGATCCTCAACCGGGCGTGGGAGGCCGCTTAGGGCTTCCTTACGCTTCACTGCTTAAAGCAATGCTCCCGGTGCCACTGAAGAAAGTGCGGATGCGGATGCTCGGAATCTTCTGAGGCGCGATCGCACGCCAGCTTCGGTTGATGGAGACACGCATGCCATCGAGATCGATGACGTGACGGGAGATCAGAATCCAAATCATCGGAAAGACTGATAGGTCCGCAGTCGAACATCCCGTGTGCTGCGCCAGATAGTGCCAGTCCATTGCTTGCGATATCAGAACCATTCGCTTCAGCAGTTCACTTTTTATTCGAGATAGGTGCGACGCGTGTCAGGCGATCAATCCTGCCTGCTAGATACGGCACATAGTAGAATCAGAATAATGTATTAGATCTGCAGGATGAGGCTGAGCGATGAAAAAACTCGTCGTCTGTTGTGACGGCACTGGAAACGAAGTTGGTGAGAACATCTCTAACGTGCTCAAGATTTACCGCATCTTGCGCAAGACGGATAAAACTGATCCCCGACAGGTCGTTTACTATGATCCTGGAGTTGGCACGCTTGCGCGCCCCGATCCATGGATTAAGTTTCAGCAAAATGTCGTCACATTCTTGGGTCTTGCCACCGGCTATGGCCTCGATAGAAATGTCATTGCGGCCTACACGTTCCTGATCAACAATTTCGAAGAGGGGGACGAGATATTTTTGTTCGGCTTCAGCAGAGGCGCTTACACTGTAAGGGTATTAGCCGGTCTCATTCATAAAATCGGTTTATTAAACCCACCCCAGCAAAATCTCTCTGGTGCCGCGTTAGCTGCATATAAGCAGTCGACCGAGCTTCCAATGTCGATTGGCGCAGAGTCGATTGATGGGGACAATCCCCGATCAAAAGATGACCGTGCGGCGCAATTCGCCCGTATAGTATCAGTTCGCTGGCCGACAATAAAATTCGTTGGTGTCTGGGATACCGTTGCGAGCGTCATTGTACCGCGCCCTGATCGCTTTTACACTTTCAGTCTGCAGGAGCTTCCACATACTCGACAAAATCCTAGCGTGAACATTTTTCGTCAGGCGATCGCACTCGACGAGCGCCGGCGGATGTTCAGGCTCTACAGCTGGAAAGAGCCGCAGACATTTGCCCATAATCGCTTCAGCAAGACCAATAACAACAACGAGCAGGACATTAAACAAGTCTGGTTTGCGGGCGTTCATGCCGACATTGGTGGGGGTTATCCTGAGCGCGAAAGTGAACTTTCGAAATATCCGCTTCTCTGGATGATTGATGAGGCGCGCACGCATGGTCTTGCGTTTAATACCCAGACGGTCAACCAACTGGCGTGGGGTATTCAAAGAAGCGGAAGCCCATTTTCGTATGTTGCACCGGATTTTACGAGGGATCCTCACCGATCGTTGTCTGGAGCATGGTTAGCGCTCGAATGGCTGCCGAAAGCCGACTCTTACAAGGAGTGGGCTACGCGCACATCGCGATTCGGATATTATTTGCCACGGGCCGAGCCGCGGTTTGTGCAAGAGAATGCGTGGCTTCATGAATCGGTTTTTCAACGTATTCACTCGATCCCGGCCTATCGTCCGGAAAATCTGCCGAAGCAATACCGAATCGTCCCGCTCGCGATCGGACCGGCAACACGACCGGCGAACGGATAGATCCTGAAGCTTGGAATTTCCGATGAATGCACTCACCGCGTTGCAGCAATCGCAGCGCGTCGTAAAAACCGCACGACCAAAGCCACACCCACCTTCGCAAACCATAGGATTTCTGCGCCGACCGGCGTGAGAGACCTTTGCAAGGTACCGCGATACGTGCCAATAATTGAAGGTACTTTTCCCTTCATGTGCCCTGCCCCTCATGCCCCTCCTGCACCCCGAGCGCTACATCGTCGCGCTTCCTGCCGATGAGCTGGAGAAATTTGCGCGCGAATGGGCGTTGCTGAAGAAGGGCTATTTCGAGGTCGAGCGGTTTTCCGGCGCGGGCGACATGGGCCGCGATGTCGTCGGCTATCTGTCGAAGCAACGACACGAAGGTGATTGGCACAATTATCAGTGTAAGCAATACGGCAAGGCTGTCCCGCTCAACGTTGGGCTCGGTGAAATCGGCAAAATTCTGTACTTCGCACACAAAGGCGAGTTCACCGCGCCGACGAAGTTTTATTTCGTCGCGCCCAAGGGTGTCGTCCGGACGCTTCGCACCTATATCTCGAAGCCGAGCGAGTTGAAGAAGGCCCTCATCGACAATTGGGACGACTACTGCGCTAAGACCATAACGCGAAAAAAGGCCATCGTCCTGACCAACGAGTTGAAGAAGTTTATCGAGGCATGGGATTTCTCGAACGTATCGGTGATCTCGGTCGATGTGATGCTCGCCGACCCTGCGGGCAGGATTCTTATGGCCAAAAAGTTCGCCGAAAGCCCGGACCCTGCGCCGAAAGGTATCGTCCCCGGCACGATTGAGGATCGCGAAATGCCTTACGTCCAGCAACTGCTGGACGCTTACAGCGAGCGCGACAGCAAAATATATGCCGATCACTCCGCAATCGCGAAGCACCCGGACCACGGCTCGCATCTAACGATGCAGCGCGAACGTTTCTTTGATGCGGACGCATTCACGCGGTTCTATCGCGACAACACCATGACGGAGGAAATAGATCTCCTCCGCAATGATATGCTCCACGGAGTCGCCGAGGCTCACGGCGCGGCGCACTCGGATGCACTGGCGCGCGCCAACGCTGTTATGCAACAGGCAGCGAACGTTCAGCCGTCTGGCGTGTTAGCTAAGCACGCGCGCGTCCCCGTGAAGCAGGGCATCTGCCACCATTTTGCTAATGAAGGTAAGTTGAAATGGCGGAAGAAGTAGTCATCGCCGAATCGAGCGAGCCGGTTCCGCTGTTTAACAGCGAGCTGGAAACAGGCGTGCGTACTGTCGTTATTTTGGACGCAGTGCATCCGCGTGCCTTCGATCTAACCCACCTCACATGGTGCGATCATCTCGTTGTCCATACTTCCGATATCGATGGGCCGGAGAGCCTACATCCTGATATCCCGCAGCGAACGGGTGAACTACTGGTACGGCGGCGCTTGGTCGAGGACGGCATCAGGTTGATGCGGCGGCTTCATATGGTCGAGGCGGAAGTCGGCGATCGTGGCATTGCCTACCGGGCAAGTGAGGATGCATCGGCTTTCGTTGAAGCGCTACGCTCTGAATACTCCAGCGAACTGAAGGAGCGCGCGGTGTGGCTCGCCTCCTTCCTGACGAAACGATCGGACTCGGATCTGGCCGGCCTTATCGCGGAGCGGATTGGACGATGGGCTGTTGAATTCCAAGGCGAGGCGGGTAACCGGAGGGCAACATGACGTTGGCACCGCGCATCACGCTTTCAAGCCTGGCCTTCTCAGGTGAAAGCAAGCCGAACGCCAGCGTCGCCTTTACGCCCGAGCTGAACGTTCTATTTGGCGCGTCGAACACCGGCAAATCGTTCACCGTGAAAGCCATTGATTTTATGCTGGGCGGCTCCGGACCCCTACCAGAGATAAGCGAGCGTGACGGTTATGATCGGTCATGGCTGGCGCTCACGCTTCCGAAATCTAACGACGTCACGATTTTGCGTGCTCTGGCAGGCGGCGCCTACGAGCTTCTTCCCGGACACGTGCTCGAAGCTGATCCGAAGAGGAAGGATAAGCGAAAGCTATCTGCTAAGCACAATGCGGCTAAACCAGACAACATGTCCCAGTTCCTGCTCAACGAACTAGGTCTGTCCGGCAAGGAGATTGCCGAAGACGTTTACGGAAACAAGCGCACGCTGAGTTTCCGCGACTTGGTTCGCTATTGCCTCATCGACGAGGCCGCTATTCAGAGCGAAACGTCCCCTGCGGAGTCAGGGCAATTCACAGGCACGACGCCCGAGCACAGCGTCCTAAAGCTCATGCTTACCGGCCAAGACGACAGTGCGATCGTGACTACCGTTAATAGGAAGACCTTCACCACTACGAGAACCGCGAAAGTCGAGGTCATTGACGACCTACTGAAGGCGGTCAACGACGAGATCGAGGCTGACTACCCCGACGTTGACGACCTGAACGACCAGAGCGACCGGTTAGAGCGATCTTACGCCGAAGCCCAGAATGTTGCCCAGGCCGCACAGGAATCCATCCGCAACCAGTTGCAGGCCAAGAACCGCTTGGCGCGCGATATTTATCGGGCAACGCAACGCCTCAACGAAATCCAGATCAACTACGGGCGCTTCGAGCAACTCGAAGAGATTTATGTATCCGACATCAAGCGACTTCAGTCCATCGAGGAGGCAGGATTTATCCTCGCATTGTCTGGCGACCAGCCGTGCCCGCTATGCGGCGCTTCCCCAGACGATCAGAGCCACTCGCATGGCATGTCTGATATAAAGCGCGCACAGAAAGCAGCGAACATTGAGATCACGAAAATCCGAAAGCAGCAGTCGGAACTGCGGCAGACCATCCAGAGCCTCGATCAGGAAGGCGTTCTGATCGAGAAGTCGCTGGAGGAGTTTCAGGAAGAGCTGGCGCTCGTGGAAACCGATTTGCAGCGCATGGCGCCAAATGTTTCCGACAGCAAGAAGCGACTCGACGAAGTGCTAGAGGTGCGCGATCGTGTTAAGCGCGGCCTAAATCTGCTGTTCCAACGCCAGAACCTGCTTGATCGCAAGGAATCACTGCTCAAGGCCAAGCCCGCAACGAAGGCTGACAGGCCAACGCTGGGCGCGCCTGGCAATGTGATGCACGACTTCGCCCAGACGGTAAGCCGCGTCTTGACCGCGTGGAAGTTCCCTGGTGATTGCCACGTTTCTTTTGATGAGGGTGCCTATGACGTTCGCATCGATGGCAAGAAGCGTAAAGACAATGGCAAGGGCGTTCGTGCCGTAACGCACTCCGCATTTAAGGTCGCCTTGCTGATCTATTGCCGTGAGCGCAATCTTCCCCACCCTGGGTTCTTGATGCTCGATACGCCACTGCTGACCTACCGCGATCCGCTGCGTACAAACAGCCCCCTGAGCGACGACGAAGAAGTATTGAAGAAATCCTCGCTGAAGGACCACTTCTTCGAACACCTGTCGAGCGTATCGAAACTCGGTCAGATCATCGTCGTAGAGAACGTCGACCTGCCAGCGGGTATCGACAAATGGGCGAATGTGGAGACGTTTACCGGCGACCTGGCAAATGGTCGTTTCGGTCTATTCCCGCGACCGGATATTAAGCGTCCCTAAGTCCTCACCTCGCGATTCGCAGCTCCCATCGCCGATAGGGCGGTGACCGCTATCATCATCATATGATGGTTGCGGGGTGGCGACCCCCCGATTTGAACCTACGATATAAGTGTTTGATTTTACTGGGGCAGAATAGCGTATAAAAGCAAAGACCCCAGCAACTCATTGAGTTTGCAGGGGTCCTTGGTTCGAACTGGTTGCGGGGACGTGCAACCATCTCAACTTGCGTTGTTTCTCAAAGGGCTATTCTCTGCTGACGGATATGGCCACAGCGTCTTGCAGCGGATTATTTCGCAGTGCTGCGTAGTAACAATAGCCGTTCCAAGCTCCTGTCTTCGGACCGAGACCCTACGTTGGTCAAGCTCAGAAATCGATCGCCCGGCCGACCTCCCGACAACGCCTCGTGCGGAGATACCGGTGCCTATGCGACAGGACATATCACGACACTTATCATCGATCCTGGCGAAGTCCGTTGAGTTTGCTTGGACAATGCAAGAAGGAACCGAGATTGGCGTTGAGCTCGTAAAGCCTGATCAATTAGGTATCCCGCCCGTGCTTGCCGAAAACTTCAGCATGGGTGGCCAGAGCCGCCTCGAGCCCACCTGACAAAGGAATCCCTTTCTGGAATTCGTCATTCTGCCGAAACATGTTCCGACGACGCTCTCGCCTTCGGCGTTGGGATCAATAGCAACGCTCCGAAAGCCACCAAACTCAACATTGATGACACGACCACGACACCGCCTCCCAACGGATCAATCAGCAGGCTGAATCCCAACGGGGCCAATGCCTGACAAACGCGAGAGGGTGCGCCCAACAATCCAAGCCGATAGCCGTAATTTTCGGGGCCGAAGATCGCCAGCGGTAGCGTTCCCCGAGCTATCGTGAGCAGACCGTTGCCCGCTCCGTGAAGTAAGGCAAATGCCGCGGCCGCAGGGCCACCGAATATCCCGATCACGCAGGCACCTATCGGATGCGTGATGCAGGCAAGTCGTGTGGAAAACAACGGATGGAATCTGCCGAACGTACTCGCTTCGAGGATACGCGCCGCAACCTGGGCGGGGCCGATCATCATCCCCGCAAAGACGGCCTGTGACGGCGTTGCTCCGAACGCCTCGACGATGCGCGGCAGATGCGCTGCCATCGCCGACGTGACGGTCCATGCAGCCGCGAACGCCAGGGACAGCAGGATCATCATGCGATCCACCGGAATATGCGGTTTGACGGCTCGCCCCTTGACGTGTCGCACGGTTGGGACCGCCCTTGGCAGCAAGAACAGGTTGAGCGGAAGTCCAATCAAGATATGCGCGACGGCCCACGCATAGCACGTTGATCGCCATCCGATCGTTTCTAGCCCCAACGAACTGAGCGGCCATCCGACCGTGCTGGCAAATCCGGCAATCAGGGTAATTCCCGTGATTGCACGCCGAGCGTTATCGCCGTAGATGCGCCCCAGCGCACCGAACGCGGCGTCGTAAAGCCCCGCCCCCATCCCAATCCCGAGCAGGAGCCAGGCGGCTCCGAGCATCCATACCGAAGTCGATGCCCCGAGCAACGCCAGGCCCGCAGCGAAGATTACGTTCGATCCGGAGAGGATCTGTCGCCCACCAAACAGGTCAATCTGACGTCCGACACGCGGCCCCAGCAATCCGGAGATGGCCAATGCGGCTGAAAACGCCGCGAAGAACCAGTTGCTGGAGATGCCGAGCTCCTTGGCAATCGGATCGGCGAGGATCGCCGGCAGGTAGTAGCTCGACGCCCACGCGAGCGTTTGCGTGGTTCCGAGGGCAAGGATAATCGGAAGCTGACGACTACTCACCCGGCTACCTCACGAGCAACCGCACCCGGATTTCCCAGCGGCCTCCGCGTTGGCATCCTCCGCACAGCAAGCGTTTACCTCGGCGGGCGCCGGGCCGCCGCAGCATCCGGACGACGTGATGCCGGACTCGACGCCACCGCGCGTGCACACGCCCGTTTCCGGAAGCTCCAGTTCGACACGGGCCGCTGCCTCGTGATCTCCGGCGATTTCGGCCGCGATGGAGCGAACCTGTTCGTATCCCGTGATCATCAGAAACGTGGGTGCGCGTCCATAGGACTTCATGCCCGCAAGATAAAGGCCCGGCTCATCCTGCCGAAGTTCGCGCGCACCATGCGGGCGTACCGTCCCGCAACTGTGTTCGTTCGGATCGATCAATGGTGCCAGATCGACGGGTGCTTCGATCGCGGAATCCAAACGCAACCGCATTTCGCTCAGGAACGAGAGATCAGGCCGGAATCCCGTCGCCACGATCAATTCATCGACGATGACATGGCGGCTGCAGCAGGCCGACCCTGCCCCGACAAGCAATCGTTCCCCCCAAGCGGAAACGTGCGTGACCCCGAAACCGGATTCCACCTTGATCTTGCCGTTGGCAACGAGATCGGCAAACGCCGCTCCCAGTTCGCCGCGGGCGACCAGTTTGTCGTTGGCGCCTCCGCCGAATGCCTTCGACGGATCGGTGCCGCGGAGAAGCCAGATGGCCTCCGTTGTCGGGGCTTCATCGCGAAGGCGCGCCAGATCGGTCAACGTACCGATGGCGGAATGGCCCGCGCCAAGAACGGCGACAGTTTTGCCCTTGTACCGCTCCCGATCGTTTCCGGAGACGTCAGGCATTCCATAGATGATCCGGCTTGCACAGTCCCGCTCTCCGATTGCAGGAAGCCCATTCGCGCCCGCGGGATTGGGAGACGACCACGTTCCGGACACGTCGATCACGGCGTCGGCCCGCAAGACCTCCGGCCCCTTCCCGTTTTGAAAGCGGATCTCGAACGGCGCGTTCTCACGGCCTCTCGTCTTTGCCTTGTCGCATCCGACGCGGCTGATCGCCGTCACGCGACTGGATGTCCGGATGACATCCTTCAGCGGCGTCTTGGTCGCAAGGGGATCGAGATAGTGGTCGAGCAACTCGCCGCCCGTAGGATAGACTTCCGGATCGGGGGAATTCCACCCCGTTGAAGTCAGCAGGCGAGCCGCCGCGCCGTCGATGTTGTACTTCCAAGGCGAGAACAGTTGAACGTGCCGCCATTGCCTGACCGCGTGACCGGTCCGCTCTCCAGCCTCCAGCACGATCGGTGTCATGCCGCGTTCCATCAAGTGAGCGGCGGCGGCAAGACCGACGGGACCCCCGCCGATGACGGCTACGGTTTTCGATGTCATTTTCCATTCTCCATATTTCTAGAATGATCGAAATTTAAGATCCGAAAGACTTAGGCAGCGGTCTTTGTCTCGTTGCATCTGGAAGTCGCCTCGTCGGCACAGCATTCAGCCACGAGGAAATCCACCAGCCCACGCATCGTGTCGTACTCGGCATGACACACGAGCGTCGTCCCTTCCCGGACTTGCCGGATCAGGCCAACGCTCACCAGCGACTTGACATGATGGGACAAGGTGGACGGAGCGACCTTCAATTTTTCCTGCAAACGGCCAACGGGCATTCCGGACTGCCCCGCCCGCACGAGCGTCCGATAAATCCGGAGCCTCGTCGGATTGCCGAGGGCTTCGAGGCGCGATGCTGCGTCGATGAGTTTCATGCCAGAATACTGAGCGGGAAGCTTTCTGGAGTCAAACCATATTTCTAAAATATTCGAAATATAAGCACCTCCGATTTCCTCGAAGCCGGTTGACAAAATCGAATATTTCCATACATCTGGATATATGAAAATCGAACAAGCCATTCTGGCGCTGGGCGCCCTCGCTCAGCAAACCCGCCTCCAGGCATTCCGGGTCCTGGTACAACATGAACCCGATGGATTGGCCGCCGGCGATCTCGCGCGATTGCTTGAAGTGCCGCAGAACACACTCTCGGCTCACCTTTCCGTGCTGACCCGGGCCAATCTTGTGACGTCCGAGCGGCACAGCCGTTCGATCGTGTACCGGGCGAACCTCACGACCTTCCAGGTGATTACCGTCTTCCTGCTGCAGGACTGCTGCGGCGGCCGCCAGGATATTTGCGCGCCCATTTTCGAAAGCCTCGTCCCTTGCTGTCCGCCTCCGAGGAAGAAGGAGAAGTCTCGTGCCTGACCGCGTCTATAACGTCCTGTTTCTCTGCACGGGCAACTCCGCCCGCTCAATTCTAGCCGAATCCATCCTGCGCAAGGACGGAAGCGGCCGCTTCCGCGCCTTCTCCGCAGGTAGCCAACCGAAGGGAGCGGTCAATCCGGTTGCATTGCGCGTGCTGGCCAGCCTCGACTATCCCACGGATGGTTTGCGCTCGAAGAGCTGGCAAGAATTCTCCGCTCCGGATGCGCCCGTGATGGACTTCGTCTTTACGGTTTGCGACAGCGCCGCCGGGGAAAGTTGCCCTGTCTGGCCGGGACGGCCGATGACCGCGCATTGGGGCATTGAAGACCCCGCGGCCGTGGAAGGAACCGACATCCAGAAGGAAGCCGCCTTCGTTGCCGCTTTCCGCTATATGAAGAATCGCATTTCGCTGTTCACCGCCCTTCGGCTTGCTTCGATCGACAGAATGGCGCTCGGCACCAAACTTCGTGACATCGGAAACTCCGAGGGCTCGACGTCGGGCCGACCGCACGTGGCCTAATCATGAATACGTTCGAACGCTATCTCACCCTATGGGTCGCTCTTTGCATCGTGGTGGGCATCAGCCTCGGCCACCTGATGCCGGGTTTCTTTGCCGCGGTTTCAGGCGCTGAAATCGCGAAGGTCAACCTGCCGATCGCCGTGCTGATCTGGCTCATGATCATCCCGATGTTGCTGAAGATCGACTTCGCCGCCATGGGGAAAGTCACGGAGCACGCGCGCGGTGTCGGCGTGACCCTCTTCATAAACTGGGCGGTCAAGCCATTCTCGATGGCGTTGCTGGGAACGTTGCTGATTGGCCATGTATTTGCGCCGATGCTCCCGTCCGACCAGATTCAGTCTTACATCGCCGGATTGATCTTGCTGGCGGCAGCGCCCTGTACGGCGATGGTGTTCGTCTGGTCCAATCTCGTGGGCGGCGAACCCCATTACACCCTTGGCCAGGTCGCCTTGAATGACGTCCTAATGGTGTTCCTGTTCGCGCCACTGGTCGGCCTGCTCCTCGGCGTGGCTTCAATCACCGTGCCGTGGGAAACGCTGCTGCTGTCCGTGGTCCTCTATATCGTGGTTCCTGTCGTCATCGCGCAGGTCTGGCGGCGCGCACTCCTCAACTCCGGCTCGGCTGCATTCACCCGGACCCTGAGCCGACTCCAGCCGCTGTCCCTGATCGCCCTCCTCGCCACCCTGATCCTGCTGTTTGCCTTCCAGGGCGAGCAGATCGTTGCACAACCCATCATCATCGCCATTCTCGCGATCCCGATCCTGATTCAGGTCTACTTCAACGCAGGTCTCGCCTATTTGCTCAGTCGGCATTTCGGAGTGGCGTGGTGCGTGGCCGCACCCGCCGCGCTGATCGGCGCCAGCAATTTCTTCGAACTCGCCGTGGCGGCCGCCATCAGCCTGTTCGGGGTCAATTCCGGAGCGGCGCTCGCCACCGTCGTTGGCGTGCTCGTCGAAGTGCCCGTGATGCTTTCGGTCGTGAAGATCGTGCGGATGTCTCGCGGTTGGTACGAATCGCGCCAACCCGAACAGATCAAAAGCGCCGAAGTTCGCTCATGAGCGTCATCATCTATCACAATCCGGATTGCGGGCCGTCCCGCAACACTTTGGCAATGATCCGTCAAAGCGGCGTCGAACCGGACATCATCGAATACCTAAAGCAACCGCCGTCACGCGAAAAACTGGTCGAGTTGATTACCCAAATGGGTATCTATCCTCGTGACCTGCTCCGAATAGAGGGTACGCCGTACGACGCTCTCGGACTGGCAGATTCAAAGTGGAGCGACGACGATTTGATCGACTTCATGGTTGCTCATCCGATTCTGATCAATCGCCCTATCGTCGTAACATCCAAGGGCGTCAAGCTGTGTCGTCCTTCCGAAGAAGTGGTGTCCATTCTCCCGAAACCGAACATCGGACGGTTCGTAAAGGAAGACGGTGAAATCATCAATGCGGACTGAAATGCAAGATTTGCCGAACATCAACGACGAAGCCTTCGTCCATCCGGATCCCGGATCACTGCATCACCCCATGCCGACGCACCATCCGCGCATTCTTCTCCTGTACGGATCGTTGCGCGAGCGGTCGTTCAGCCGTTTCGCCACGGTGGAAGCCGCTCGTCTTCTTCAAACCTTCGGTGCGGAAACCAGGATTTTCGACCCCGCCGGCCTTCCCCTTCCGGACGACGCCCCGGCGACCCACGAGAAGGTTCAGGAACTTCGCGAACTGTCGGCGTGGTCGGAAGGTCAGGTCTGGTGCAGTCCGGAGCGCCACGGTGCGATGACCGGCATCATGAAGGCGCAGATTGACTGGATTCCATTATCGATCGGCGCAGTACGACCGACGCAAGGCAAAACGCTGGCCATCATGCAGGTCTGCGGCGGTTCTCAATCGTTCAATGCCGTCAACCAGCTTCGCGTCCTCGGCCGATGGATGCGCATGATCACGATCCCCAACCAGTCGTCGGTCGCCAAGGCCTATGAACAATTCGATGAGGCCGGGCGCATGAAGCCGTCACCCTACTATGATCGGATCGTCGACGTCATGGAAGAGCTTATGAAGTTCACGCTGCTGACGCGGGGCGTATCCGGATATCTCACCGATCGCTACAGCGAGCGGAAGGAAGCAGCCGAAACGCTCGCAAAACGCATGAGTCTCGATCGGGCGCTTTAAGACTCGAGACGTTGGATCTGCCATCTCGCCGGACAACGCCTTCGCGTTACTGGATCTTCCGCTGTCGTCTTATTGGCGGATCGCTCAAGCCCTTGAACGATATATCCGCCGAGTCGACCACCATGCTGCGGCTGAATGAATCAGCGCATTCCAACGGCTTGGAGCCATCATTGAGCGCGGGTTGAAAGTCGCGCGCGGCGAATGCCACCTCGTTGGATCAAGAGGTCACGGTCTTGTTTGTAGCCATGAACGGGGCGGAACTACCCTTACGTTGGCGGCGCGGAATGGATTCGTTCGGCAAGAGCGCCGTGTTTGCGCCGAGCCTGCCAACGTTGCATGCAAGCCTGCGAAGACGTCGGACGCAGCATGGCACATGGTACGGCTAGAATCGGTGCCTCACGGCGTGGAAGCTACGCCGTCAACACTGTTCCCGAATGAATTTGCCGATCTCATCAGGTGCGGCGAAGATCACTGCCGCACGATCCCCCATCATTCCCGCAGGCATGATTGCGGGCGCATCTTTCTCCGGCCCATCACTGCTCGTGTCGGTCATGAAACGCAGGTTGCGTTCCCAGAACGCGCGCGTCTTGCCGTCGGCCGTCGTCACGCGGTAGGTGTCGTGGCAGTAGGTAATGGCTTTGACCTGCTTGGCGGGCTCGATTTTCTTCAGATTTGGGTCGCGGCCTCCGCCCATCATTCCACCCATGCCCTTCATCTGCGTCTGCACGGATTGCGTGGGTGCGGCTCCCGGCTTGGTGGCCTCCTTGAGGAACGCCAACAGGTCTGCGCGGGTACCGGGGTCCTTGATGCCGTCGAACGGCATGTCGTTGTCCGGCACCATCCGCTTTGGATCGGTCAACCATCCGTCGAGCGCACGATCGTCCCAGATGATTCCCGATGACTTAAGCGCATCGGAATAACGGTCGAAACTCGGCAACGACCCGGCCTTCCGTCCCCAGAGGTCAGCCAGACTTGGCCCAGTCATATTGCGGCCGGGTTCGAGCGAGTGGCACGGCGCGCAGGCTCTGAAGTCGCGCTGACCGCGTGCGGCATCGCCCTGTTCGGCGAGAGCCGGCGTCAGCGATGCGACGGTGAACAGTACCGCGATCCCGAATTTTCTCATGATCGGTCTCCTTTGCGTCCGGACAACAGATACTTGACGAGCGCCGCCGCGGTCAGGATCAGCACGACGATGACCAGTAGCCCGACCAGCGCCATACCCCACATCATCCCGGGCATCATTCCGTTCATCATGGCTCACCTCATTTGGCTGGTTCCGGAATATGCTGCGTTACTCTCTTTGCAGAAGTCGAAGGCGTTGCAGATGGATCGCCGCTGCCGCTGTTCGGAAGTCGGAATCCCTTGACCAAGCCGAAGATCGCCGGGATCACGATCAGCGTCAGCAACGTCGACGAGATCATGCCACCGATCATCGGCACCGCGATCCGCTGCATGATTTCGGAACCGGTGCCGGTGCTCCACATGATAGGCAGCAGGCCCGCCATGATGGCGACGACCGTCATCATCTTCGGCCGCACCCGCTCGACCGCGCCTTCCATGATCGCGTCATAGAGGTCTCGACGCGTAACCTTCCGGTCCTTGAGCGTGCATTGCAGTTTGACCTCATCAAAGGCCTGATTGAGATAGATCAGCATCACCACCCCGGTTTCGGCGGCGACGCCTGCCAGCGCGATGAAACCAACGGCAACGGCGACGGACAGGTTGAAGCCGAGCCACCACATCAGCCACAGGCCGCCCACCAAGGCGAACGGCAGCGACAGCATGACGATCATGGTTTCGGTGATGGAGCGGAAGTTGAGGTACAGCAGCAGAAAGATGATCAGCAGCGTCACCGGTACGACGATTTTCAACCGCGCGGTGGCACGCTCGAGATACTCGTACTGGCCGCTCCAGACCACGTAGTAGCCCGGGGGAAACGCGATGCTGGCCTGAACGGCCCTCTGCGCGTCGGCGACGTAGCCGCCGAGATCGCGGTCGCGAATGTCGACGTAAACATACGTCGCGAGTTGCCCGTTCTCCGTCCGGATTGAGGTCGGCCCGCGATCCAACGTGATCTTGGCGACCTCGCCGAGCGGCACGGCGCCGCCCTGCGGCATTGGCACCAGGACGTCAGACGCGATCTTTCGGGGATTGTCGCGGAGATCCCGGGGATATCGCATATTGACGGTGAAGCGCTGACGGCCCTCGACAGTCGTGGTCACCGTCTGACCGCCGAGTGCGGTCGCGATCACATCCTGCACGTCCTGGATCATGATGCCGTAACGCGCCAGCGCCATCCGATCGGGCGCGATGTCGAGATAGTATCCGCCGATGCTGCGCTCGGCATAAGCCGACGATGTGCCCGGCACCGCCTTCAGAACCCGCTCGACCTGTTTCGCCAGCTTGTCGATCCCGACCAGATCGGGACCGATCACTTTGACGCCCACCGGTGTCCGGATTCCGGTCGACAACATGTCGATGCGCGCCTTGATCGGCATGGTCCAGGCATTGGAGACACCCGGGAACTGCAACGCTTTGTCCATCTCCGCTGTGAGGCTGTCGATCGTCGCGCCCGGCGGCCATTGCTCCTTGGGCTTGAGGTTGATCACGGTCTCGAACATTTCTGAAGGAGCCGGGTCGGTTGCGGTGGAAGCCCGTCCGGCCTTGCCGAACACCGATTCAACTTCCGGAAAAGACCGGATGATCCGATCCTGGGTTTGGAGCAGTTCGGCCGCTTTCGTAACCGAGATGCCGGGCAAGGTGGTCGGCATGTAGAGCAACGTGCCCTCGTTGAGGTTGGGCATGAACTCGGTGCCAAGCTGCCTTGCGGGCCAAACGGTGACCACAAGCACCGCAACGGCGAGCAGAACCACCAGCGTCTTGGCGCGCAACACGCCCTTGATTACCGGTCGGTAAATCCAGATCAGGAACCGATTGATCGGATTCTTGTGCTCCGGAACAATCCGACCGCGCACGAAGATCACCATCAGCGCAGGCACCAGCGTCACCGACAAAAGCGCGGCCGCCGCCATCGAAAACGTCTTGGTGAAGGCAAGCGGACTGAAGAGACGCCCCTCCTGCGATTCCAGCGTGAAGATCGGCATGAACGAGACGGTAATGATCAACAGGCTGAAGAACAGTGCGGGACCGACCTCGGTGGCCGCGTCGATCAGGATGCCGATCCGCGAGCGGCCCGGCTCGCCTCGTTCGAGATGCTTGTGGGCATTCTCGATCATGACGATGGCGGCGTCCACCATCGCGCCAATTGCGATCGCGATGCCGCCAAGGCTCATGATATTAGAGCCGAGTCCCAGCAGTTTCATCGCGCCGAATGCCATCAGCACGCCGACCGGCAGCATCAGGATCGCCACCAGGGCGCTCCTGACATGCAGTAGGAATATGATGCAGACCAGCGCGACGACGATGCTTTCCTCGAACAACGTGTGCTTGAGGGTATCGATGGCGCGGTTGATCAAGGTGGATCGATCGTAGATTGGGACGATCTCGACGGATTTCGGCAGGCTGCTGGCGATCTCCTGAAAGCGCTTCTTGACGTTGTTGATGACGTCGAGGGCGTTGACGCCGAAGCGCTGCAGGACGATGCCGCTCGTGACCTCTCCCTCGCCGTTCAGTTCGGTGATGCCGCGGCGTTCGTCTGGACCAAGTTCAACGCGGGCGACGTCCTTGAGCAGCACCGGCGTGCCATTGTTCGTCTTCAGGACGATGTTGCCAAGGTCGTTGATGTCTTTCAGATAGCCCTTGCCGCGGATGACATATTCGAATTCCGACAGCTCGACGGTGCGGCCGCCGACGTCGGCATTGCTGGCGCGGATCGCGTCGCGCATCTTCTGCATGGAAATGCCGAGATCACGCATCCGCTGCGGATCGAGAACAACATTGTATTGCTTGACGAAGCCACCAACGCTGGCGACCTCGGCCACGCCTTCAGCCTTCGCCAAGGCGAATTTCAGATTCCAATCCTGGATGGCGCGCGTATCCGCGAGGTTCAACTCCTTCGACATCACCGCATATTGGTAGACCCAACCGACGCCCGTCGCGTCCGGCCCGATGGTGGGCGTCACGCCCGATGGTAAGCGTGACGCCGCGCCGTTGAGAAATTCCAGCACGCGCGAACGCGCCCAGTAGATGTCGGTACCGTCTTCGAAAATCACGTAGACGAACGACACACCGAAGAACGAGAAGCCACGGACCACTTTGGACTTCGGCACGGTCAGCATCGCCGTCGCGAGCGGATAAGTCACCTGATCCTCGACCACTTGCGGTGCCTGGCCGGGATACTCGGTGTAAACGATGACTTGCGTATCGGAGAGGTCCGGAATCGCGTCGAGCGGCAGATGGACCAGCGCATAAATGCCCGCGGCAGCCGCGAACCCGGCGCCGAACAGCACCAGCAGCAGGTTGCGGGCCGACCAGGCGATCAGTCGGGCGATCATGGCTGGCCTCCCGCTTCCGAGAAGCCCTTCAATGCGGCCTTCAGATTGCTTTCAGCATCGATCAGGAAGTTGGCGGAGACGACCACGGGCTCACCTTCAGCGAGCCCCTCACTGACTTCGACATAGCCACCTCCACGATGGCCCAACTTCACCTCGCGCGGTTCGAATCTTCCCTGCCCCTTGTCGACGAGCACCGATTGCCGGGCGCCGGTATCGAGAATCGCGCTCTCCGGAATGGCCAGCACCGGTTCGGGCTTTCCGGTGTCGATCTCAGCGTCGAGGTACATATCGGGAAGCAGAACGCCGTCCGGATTGGGCAGTTCGATCCGCACCCGTGCAGTGCGAGTTTCTTTATTCACTTGCGGATAGATCACGCCGACTGCTCCGGAGAATGTACGGCCGGGAAAGCTTCGCGCTTTCACCCTGACAGATTGACCGACCGCAAGCGCGCCGAGATCGCGTTCCGCCACATCCACCATCGCCCATACAACCGAGGTATCGGCGACGCGGAACAGCACATCGCCCGGCTGCGCTCGCATTCCCTCGATGGCGTTGCGCTCCAGTACAATGCCGTCGCGCGGTGCCGACCATTCGATCGAGATCGGCACCTTGCGGCTCTTCTCCATAGCGACGATCGCCTCGTCCGGAACGTCGAGATTCATCAACCGCTGCCGCGAGCCGCGTCCATATCGTTCAATGCCCCCGATCGCCGGTGAATTGATCGTTGAAATGTACTCGGCAGCCGCGGAGGCGACCGCCGGGCTATAGATCTCCATCAGCGGCTGGCCTTTGCTGACCTTCGTACCTGTGGTGACGTTGGCGACCTTCTGCACCCAACTCTCGGCCCGCATGGAAATGACCGAGACGCGCCGCTCGTCGAGCTGGATGGTGCCGGGTGCACGGATCAATGTCCGGATCACGCGGAGTGCGGCGCGCTCGGATTGCACGCCCGTGCGCTGAATCTTGCCGGGCGACAGCTTGACCGAGCCATCGTCGGTGTCATCGCCCTCATAGACGGGGATGTAATCCATCCCCATCGAATCCTTCTTTGGCGTCGGCGACGTGTCCGGAAGGCCCATCGGGTTGCGGTAGTATTTGATCTTCCGCTCGCCGCCCTTAGCATCGGCTTTCTTGGCCGCGGTCTCCTCGTGCGTGGGATCGTCGAAATTCAGGTCGGCTCCGGGCGGCACCGGACGATACGCCCGTCCGTCATCGGTCTTCTTCGAGTTCAGCGAGTAGAACGGTTTGCCGTCAGGATCCTGGTAGTAGATCGGCGCGACGGCGGCGGCCGAATCCGCCGCCGTCGCCAGTGAAATCGCGCCTACCTCGCGCAGTGCGGGGGCGGCGATGAATGCCCCGCCAACCGCGACGAGCAGCGCGGCGGCAACGCCCAAGACGGCCCGGGTCATTTCTGCGCCGTGATGACGAGCTTGTTCTCGACGCTGCCGGCCTCGCCTTGCACCTTGGCGCCGAGCGACAACTGCCAGCGTCCCGCCATGCTGAATGTCGCCTTGAACTTGTAGGTGCCAGGCTCGCCTCCCGGCATCGACGCGATCTTGGTCGCCATCTCCGCCATGCCGTCGGGTGCCATATCGAGCCGCGTGGCAAAGATCACCGCATCGGGTACCGGTTTCCCGGTTTTGGTGTTGATCAATTTGACCGCGATGACCTTGTCAAGCCCGGCCTGGACCGTCTGATCAACCAATTCAAACTTGTAGTCCTTGATGTCGGCAGAGGCTGTGGTGCCGGTTATGCCGATTGCCACGCCAATCAACGCCCCCCGAAGGGTGCGTGCACAAAGTAACATGCTCATTTTTTCTAAATCCTCGAACGTCGTTGGTCTGCCGCAAGACGGCATGCATCATCCGCGCAGCTCTTCGGCCACGCAGCATCGGATGGCGCTGACGCGCCGATCAGACCAGGGTTCGAGGAGGATGGTCGGGCGGAGGACGATCAAGCCCGTCGCTCATGAGGTCGTCATGAGCGGCAAGCTGATGATAGCTGGCTGTGCGAACAACGATCGCATCGACAGCGGGATAGGCCGCCAAGTTCTTGAGCGCGCAAATCGCAAGTAGCTGGCAATCCCTGCAGTCATTTTTCTTCTGCGTGTCGGGGCAGCACGGCATGTCGCCGGACATCGACGCGATGTCGGACATTTGAACGTTAGACGGCCCCATCGCGGCCACTGGCGTTACCAGTGGCGCCGCAACAAGTCCCGCGATCACGAGGACCGCCAGCAGATGGCCGATGAAACGACGAAAGCCCATGCCCTACTTTGCCATGGAGCGGGAAATCGGGGAAGCGGCGGTCTTTCACATCTTCGGCAATAAAGGATCGATAAATGCTCCAACCGAATTGCGGTTAACAAGATCGAGCTGGCTCAGCCGACCGGTTGCACTCCCTCGAATTTCGAGTAGGTGCGCCGACCATCCGGCCCAAACAAAATGACGGCAAACCGCTCGGGCGTGCCACCCTCCATGCCCGGCGACCCCACGGGCATCCCGGGAACCGCCACACCCGTGGCGACGGGCCGCTCCTTCAGTAGACGCTGAATAGCTGCCGCTGGAACATGTCCTTCGATGACGTACCCGCCCGCCTCAGCCGTATGACACGCAGTCAGGTCGGCCGGGACACCTAGGCGCCTACGGACGTCCGGTGGGTTCGCCTCTTCGTGAACCGTAACGCTGAACCCCGCGCCTTCGAGATGGCGCACCCAACCCAAGCAGCAGCCACAATTCGGATCCCTATGAACACGAATGACGGGGGCTTGCGCAGCCACGGTAATCGTCGGAGTCATCAATGCCGCCGCGACAATTCCCAGTGCGCTCCGTCGCGATACATTGCTCGGGACATGTATCATCTGTGCATCCTTTCCAAATTGGCCAGCTTCATTTCAGTTGCTTCGAGTGTGTCTTCCGTTCGTCACGGCCCGGCGGCTGGCTGCATCGTACCGAGGATGCTGACCGCCAGGAGTACCATCCATCCCAAAAACTGCTCTCCGAGTACATGGTTGCGGAGCCTTGCGGACCACCTTGCCAATTCATCGGCAGCATCCGTTCGAAGCTTGCTCATTGACGGAACGAGCCAGAACCGGTTCGCGATTGCGAGCATGAGCATTCCGCTGAACAGGGCAAGCTTTCCGAGAAGGATTTGGCCGTACGCAGTGTCCAACAATCCGGATAGTGATCCCACCAGAAACCAGCCGTTGACAAGACCTGATCCGATCAACGTCGCGACTGCGAGGTACCCTATGCCAGAAAACCGCAGCAAGATCTGGTCCACCTCCTGCGGCCCCACGTTCAGGTTCGTTCCCCCGGAGCGATGCAAGATCACCGCCAACGGAATGAGCCCTCCCAGCCAGGCACCCGCGGCGATAAGATGCGTGGCGTCGGATATCACATGAATGACGCCAGCCCAGCCTTCCTCGACTTGAGTGTGCCCCGTTCCAGCCAACGAGGCCAAAAGAACCACGGCGAGGAACGACATCATCCGATTCCGATGATGGCCCCCGGTCGAACGGTAATTCAATGTCAACCCAACGATCACGACGGCAAGAAGCATGCGCAGCGTCCAGACCATACCGAAACTGGTATCGTGGACGACTGCCCACACCGTCTCCGCATCGGCGAGATCGGTCATGCTGCCGCTCATATTCGCGGCCACAAACACAAACCAGCAAAGGCCGCTGAACAGCGCTGCAAGGGCGGTCCACAAAAGCCACCGTTGCCGCCAGCGGCCCAAGACGTTCGGTTCGGCTCCCGCGTATGCATAGAGGGGAAACAACGACAGCCCCGCGAGGGCCGTTGTCGCCAGATAGTGCAGGAACCGCCCGACGATGAGTCCGACCTCGATCATCAGCGGGTCACGCTGAACGAATACGTGCCCTTGACGCGGTGAGTGTCGTCCGAGACGGCGTGCCAATCGACCTTGTACTCGCCGGGAGACAATTCCTCTTTCAGCGGGACCACCAGCCGCTTCTTGTCTGTCGGGTCTGCCTGGGATTTCCCGGTCGCAATCGTTCGGCCCGCCTTGTCCTTGATTTCGATGCCGGAGAATTTCGGTATCACCACTTCATTGAAGGTGATCGTGATCTGCTTGGGCGACGACGTCGTCGCGCCAGCGGCAGGTTCGGAGGTCTCGAGTTGCGGATGAGCGACGGCTGCTCCGCCTGAAAAGATTGCTGCGATCAATGCAATGGCGATCGTTGAAGTCTTCGACATTTGTTTTCCTGTTTACGGTGAAGCGGAAGTTCATTTCACGTCGAGAACGAGCATCAGGCCTCCGCCGCCCTGCTGCTCGACATTGTTGTTCGCCGTATGATGCGGGATGTGGCAATGCACCAGCCATTTGCCGGGTTTGCGCGCTGTCCAGATAACGTCATAACGCTGGCCGGGTCCGACATTGACGGTGTCCGCCTGATATCTGGCACCTTCGTTCAGGGTTACGCCATCGACGGCAACGATCTCGAACGGTCCGCCGTGAACATGCATCGGATGCACGAAATTGTTGTTGGTGCCGATGAATCGCAACTTGATGGTTTGACCGACCTTCATGGCAACCGTGTCTGTGGACGGATAGGCCTTGCCATTGATGGTGAAATAGTTCGGCAAGGCCCCCTCCATCAGCATGGCGGGATAGGTCAGCCACTCGCGCTTCAGCCATTCCTGCAACTGAATCGTATAGTCGAGGTCGGCCTTGACCTCCGCGCCGGGGTCCTTGGGCGCGATCAGCAATGCCCCGTAAAGTCCCAGCGCCTGCTGGCGATCGGGATGGTCGTGGCTGTGATAGAAATACGTGCCGCTTTGCCCGACAGTGAATTCGTAGGTGTAGGATCCGCCGGGCGGCACCGGTTTCTGGGTGATCTTCGCCGGACCATCCATCTCGTTCGGGACGATCAGCCCGTGCCAATGAACGGTCGTGGTTTCCGGAAGCGCGTTGTGGAAGTTGATGCGGACGCGATCGCCCTCGGTCAGTTGGAGACGCGGCCCTGGCACCTGACGATTGTAGGCATAGGCCTCCACCGCGACGTCCGGCAGAATGTTCCATTGGATGATGGAAGCTTCGATATCGAATACCTTGACCCTGTTCTCGACGCGCGGTTCGAGCACGCGGTCGCCCTTGGCATCGGGCGGCGCCGTATAGACGACCTGCCTTGGCTTGACCGCCGCCATGTCCTTCATCGCCTCGCCCGGAAGATCGAAGGTGTTGATCATGCCCGGAGGCATGATGGCGCCGTCTACGTCGCGGACGCTCAGACCCAGGTTCACCGAAAATCCCGGCACCACCATTCCGGAGATCAGAAGAAACGAAGTTACCCCGGCCAACGCGACCAACTGCGGGACTGTGGCCTCGCTGCCCATACGGTGACCGCCCCCATGCCGCATTCCGTCGCCATGGTGTCCGGCTTCGCTCTGTTTCCCATGTGCTTCCTGATGCGGCTGCGACGCCCCTCCCTCTGCCCGCACAGTCATCAGACCGTGTTTGATCTTCTTCTTCACCATCCAGACATTGAACGGGTACGCCGTCGCAAACCCGACTATGACGCCGAGCGACATCACGCCCCAGAAGACCAGTTCAAGCGGGTCCATGGCGCGCATGTCACGGCCCATCATCAGCAGGCTCATCGTCGGCGCCATTCCCGCCATCATGGCGTTCATGCTGATGAACTCGGGCATGAAGCTCTTGCGCACGTTCTCCCAGTACGTTCCGCCCATCATCTTCTTCATGAACAGGGACTGGAAGATGAAGAGGCCGAACGTGAACCCGGCAACGTACTCGACAATCAGGTCGATCCACATCGGAAGGCCTAGGAGCGCCGTTATTGTGGCCGCGAAGATGATCCCAGTGGCATCGCCGGCGACGCAATGGATGGTGCTTCCGATCCCCTGCTTCCAAAGCGGCGACGTGAACTGTTCGTGCTCGCCAGGATGCGGCTCTTTGTCCGCCAGCACATAAAGTAGCAGACCGAACGGTCCCATGTAGAGCGTGACAAGGATGAAACCCCACTTCATCACCGTCGGCTCAGGATTGCCATTGAACTGATCGAAGGCGACGTACGCGGCGGAGGCAACCGCGATGACGAACCATGCGATCAGGAAATAATCATAAGGAAGCGCAATCATCGGTTGACCTCATGGTTTAGAGCGGAATTCGTTCGATCCAAGAAATTGGTGATCAGGTCTTGATGCCGTCAGCAATTCCACGTCGCCGATTGGCGTGTTGTTGACCTATGACCATTCAAAGAAACGATCCCGGTCTCATCCGGTTCAAAACCACTTCGTCGCCTGCCTCGCTTGCACGGCGGCGCGACGATCCGACCGTCGTCGCGCCTTGATTGCCGGCCCTACTTCACTTTCTCGATCTTGGTGACCGTGATGCCAGCCGTTGCCCGTTCGGCCTGGAATTGCACCTTGTCGCCGACCTTGACCTGTTTGAGCATCGCCGGGTCTTGGACGCGGAACACCATCGTCATGCCGTCCTCGTCCATGTCGAGGTTCTTGATCGGTCCATGCTTCAAGGTAATCTTGCCAGCGGACTCGTCGATCTTCTTGACTTCACCCTTGGCCATGTCGGCCTGCGCCATTACAGCGGCGGACGACAAAGCGAAAGAGATCGCGACAATACCCGCGATGAAGTTGCGTGTTTTCATTTTCACTCCTCTTCAGTTACTGCGCCTTCCCTCGGAAGGCCTTCTTTCACGCTGCCAACGCTGGATCCTGTTACGTGCGTTGCGGAGGGCGAACAGTCCTCCCACGACCACGCGCGCGGTCACATCGGGGCAGTAGTGAAATTCACGGACGGCAAGCAGAACGCCTCGTTTGCCCGCGAGTCCCTTTTTGAATTGCCGGATTCCCGGATCACCGGGACCGCCGAGTTCGTACCAGCGCACCTTCGTGTTTTCCCGCAGCCAGCGCATGACGTGCCATTGCAGGACGTATCCGGCGTTCAGTGCGGTCGCCTCGTCGCTGGTCGCCCCGAAGACGTAGTAGGCGAGATCGCCCACGACGCTGAAAGCGATCCCGCCGATCGGCTTTCCATCGTGATACGCCAAGGCAATGCGCATCTTCATTCGTTCCGGAAGCCGCATCAGGTCCGGAATGGATGCGGGCAAATCGACGCCCGGATAGTTCAGGTTCTTGCGCCGAACCATCTCGGCATAGATCTCCTGGAAGGTCTTGATGTCGGCCGGAGCGTCACCGATACGAACGTCAAGACCGTGCGCAAGACCCTTGCGGAGATTATAGCGCCATCGCTGATCCAGGCTTTTCTGCTGCTCCGCCTCGTCGAGCGACGCATCGACGAAATAGCGGTCAAGCATCGATGACTTGGAGTCCGTAAGACCCATTTCGGTCAGAATTTGCGCTTCGATCGGATAGAAGTCCGGATGGGGACGCGGACGGAGGACGAGGTAAAGCTTTCGCCGCCGACAATATTCGTCCACCAACGCTCCCACCACAGTCCGGTAGTGCTCCGGGTCGGGAGCAACGTCAAAGGGGCGCCAGAACGGAGCGAAGCGCACGAGCGCCATGCCTCGGCCGAGATAAGGCACGAGATACAATCCGATCCGGGCACCTGCGACGGGAGTGCTCTCGCGCCGCAGTAGAATATGGCTCGATCGTTCGCCCCGTTGTCCGGAGCCGTAGATTGCCGTCTGTTCGTAGTGGACGTCGGCAAACGCACCCATTGCTGCGTGCCAACCGTCGTCCGGCACGCAGTCGATTTGGCGTTCGTCCAAGGTTTCTCCTTGCGCGGCAAACATCATTCGAGTCACTTGACGACGACCGTGCCGATCATCCCCGCTTCCCGATGTCCCGGGATCAGGCATGAATATTCAAACTCTCCCGCTTTGGTGAATCTCCAGACGATTTCGCCCGTCTTCTTCGGAGCGAGGCGCTTGCCGTTCGGATCATCATGCTCCATGTCGGGATTTTTCTTCATCGACTCGGCATGCTTGAGATTTTCGGCAGTGGTCGCGAGAATGAACTCGTGGTCGAGTTCGCCGTTGTTGCGCAGCATGAACTTGATCTGCTCGCCTTTTTTGACCTCGATCTTGTTCGGCGTGAACGTCATCTTGCCGTCGGCTTCGCCCATCGTCACTTGAAGGATCCGTGCTGGTTTGTTGGCCTCGCCAGGCTCACCAGCCGAAAACGTGTCGTCCTGATGTCCGGCAGGCCCTGCCCCGGCCCATGCCGGCGCCGCCAAGAGCAGCGTTGCAAATAATGCGATACCAGTTCGATGCAGTTCTTTCATGTCGCGTCTCCTTCGTTCGGTTGAAACATTCGGTCTGAACGTCGCGCTCACATCCCCTTCATCTTCATGCCTTTCATTCCCTTCATGCTTTTCATCTCCGTCGCCCTACCGTTGTCCTTGCTGCCATCCTGCCGGGCAGGCTCCGCAGATGGAGCATCGACCTCATAGGCGACGGTGCCCTGCGGATTTTTGTAGGGACCGGGGTCGCTGTAGTCGTCGCGGCCCATGCCTTCGCGGATCTTCATCACCGTGAACATGCCACCCATCTCGATCGGCCCGAATTGTCCCGAGCCCGTCATCATCGGCAGCGTGTTGTCTGGCGCGGGCATCTCCATCTCGCCCATCGCCATGCCCGTCGACCCCATCACCATAGCGTCGGGCGCCAGCTTGCCGACCGCTTTCGCCAAGTCCTTCTTCGAGACGCCGATCATGTTGCGCATGTCGTGGCCCATGGCGTTCATGGTGTGATGCGACTTGTGGCAGTGAAACGCCCAGTCGCCGGGATTGTCGGCGACGACGTCGAACGCACGAACCGCGCCGACCGGTACGTCGGTCGTCGTCTCCGGCCATTGCGCGCTTTCCGGCACCCAGCCGCCGTCGGTGCAGGTCACAGCGAAATGGTGTCCGTGCAGGTGGATCGGATGGTTGGTCATGGTGAGATTGCCGATGCGGACACGTACCTTGTCGCCAAGACGGACCGGCAACGGATCGATCCCCGGAAACACCCGGCTGTTCCAGGTCCACATGTTGAAGTCAGTCATCTCGTTGACCTTCGGCAAATAGGTACCGGGGTCGATGTCGTAGGTGCTCATGATGAAAACGAAGTCGCGATCCACCGGACGGAACGCCGGGTCGCGCGGGTGCACGATGACCATCCCCATCATGCCCATTGCCATCTGCACCATCTCGTCGGAGTGCGGGTGGTACATGAACGTCCCGCTGTTCTTCATCTCGAACTCGTAGACGAAGGTCTTGCCGGGCTTGATATGCGGCTGGTTGAGACCGCCGACGCCGTCCATGCCGTTCGGCACGATCATGCCGTGCCAATGCACGGTCGTATGCTCAGGCAGTTTGTTGGTGACGAAGATACGGACCTTATCGCCTTCGACCGCTTCGATCGTCGGGCCCGGCGCCTGGCCGTTGTAACCCCACAGATACGCCTTCATGCCGTCGGCGAACTCCCGCACCACGGGCTCCGCGACGAGATGGTATTCCTTCCAGTCGCCGTTCATGCGCCAGGGCAGCGACCAGCCGTTGAGGGTCACGACCGGGCGGTAATCGGGACCGCTGGTGGGATGCAGCGGCGGCTGCATCGTCGCCTTGTCCATGATCGGCGCTTCCGGGATGTTCGCCGCCTGCACGCGGCCGCTCACGGCGCTGGCGCTCACCAACGCCGCGGTCCCGAGAAATCCTCTTCGCGATAGCATGTTCGTCTCCATCAATGGCCGCCGCCGCCGCCAGCCTGGGCGGTCGTCGTCGGACGGGACTCCGTTGGTGTTTCTCCCGAGCCGCCGCCATTGACGGCGGTCTGCAGGTCGGATTGGGCGAGCCAGAAGCCGCGCTTGGCATCGATTCCGGCCCGCAGCGACGCGATACGCTGTCGCGCTTCCGTCAGCAGCGCGAACACGTCGACCTGCATGCTTGAAAAGCGCAGTTGCATTTCTTCGGTGATGATCTTCCGGAGCGGAAGAACCTCGCGCTCATACTGCCGGGCGATCTCGTAACTCGAGCGATAGGTCCGGTACGCGTCGCGTGCTTCCGAGCGGACGTTGATCGCCTTCTCGGTCAGGCGATTGAAGGCCTGATTGTAGGTCTCGGCCGCTTGCCGCACCCGGACTTCGCCGCCATCGAAGATGGGGATCTGGAACTGGACGTCGAAGCCGCGTTCGCGGAATCGCGAGCCGTCGGGGTCTCTAGTGGTCTTCGCGATTCCTGCAACATCGAGCAGCGTGACGAAACGACTCGCTTCCGTGAGATTGAGTGATTTCGCCAGCGCATCCAGTTCGATGCGTGCGATCTGCAGGTCGATCCGGTGCGTCGCCGCATCCACTTCGATCGACGGCAGAGCGGAAGGATGTCGCGGCAATGGCGGAAGCGTCTTGGGCAGACGGAACGTAAGGTCGCCGTCCCAAAGCCCCATCAGTCGTGCGAGACGTTCACGCGAACTGGTCGCCTCCTGACGTGCCGAGGCGAGATCGGCTGTCGTCTCCGCGTAGAAGACCTGCTCGCGGGCCTGATCGAGCTTGTTGAGCGACCCGGTTTCACCCAGTTTTGAGGCCAGCTTGGCGGTCGCCTCCGCCGTGGACTTGGCATCTGTCAGAAGGCCGACCATCTCGTTGGCGCCGACGGCGCGGTAGTAGGATCGCCGCACATCGGACGCGAGCCTCAAGGTCTCCAATGCTGCCCGCAATTGCGCCTGGTGGAATCGCCTCTTGGCGATCTCGGAACGGAACGGCAGCGTCGCCAACGCAAGAATGTCCCCGACCACCTGACGTTCGATTTCGACGGCGCCGCCGCCCGATATTCGCGAAATCGAGAATGTCGGATTGGGCGGAAGGCTTTCCTGGACGAGGTTGGTTTCCGCCAACGCCAATTCGTTGTACGCGGCCTGCAATCCCCGATTGTTGAGCAACGCGACCTGGACGGCGGTATCGACATTGAGCGCTCGGCGCAGCAGCCGCTTGACAGCATCGTCGGCCTGCTGGGCTTCGTCCACGGAGCGGATCGCGACCACGTCCTTCTTGATCGTCTGGCCAGCGATATCGGACACGACGCCCATTCCACGATCCGGCGAGAACGTCGCACAACCGGAAAGAAGAAGGGACACGGTTAGCGCCAACGCCGACCGATGGCGGCGGAGGCTCTGATGGAACGGCACGCCATTGATGATTTCCATGACGTGCTCCTAATGCTCATGCCCGGATTTGGGTGACGGCGTGACGCTCTGGTTCTGCTGCTTCCAGCCAGAGGGTGTCGTCGGACGGAGGCTGGTGTAAGGGGCGATGGTCGACCGGTAGCCGACGCCCGCGACCTTTGCCCCGGGATCGGCGGGGTCCGCGCCGACGAGCGGCGCCAGCGGTACCGCGCAGCCGCCCAAGATCAGGGCCGCAACAGCCACCCCTGCGAATGTCCCGAATCTGATTCCGAATATTCCGCGCACCACCGAACCAACGGCGGCGGCAGTCGCCCCAATTTGCGCTGACATAAGACTTTCCTGAACTGACGATGGACCACAGGTGCGCGTGCCCCCGAACGGGCGCAACACCGCGTCATGCTTGGTCAGGTCAGGAAATGGGGGGGCGATAGCGCTGCGGGGGCGCGTTGTCCGTCAGTTTCCGATAATTATCGGACACCCGGACGGCCTTCGGTGCCGACGGTTTGGCAACGCCAACGAGCGTGGCAGGAAGCGCCGTGACGCACATCAGGCCACAGCACTTGCCGTCCACCGAATGCGGCGCCTTTGCCGGGCCGGAATCGCTCTTCAACGCGGCGGGTTTCGCATCATGGTCCGCGGATGAATCAGCGTGGGTCTGAACGCCGGAATGATGATGGGCATGCCCGTCCTTGTGGACGTGCGCCATGCCTTCGTCGTGCACATGGACCATGCCGGGTACGTGATCTTCGTCGGTCAGGCAATAGGGCGTCGCATGACCGCCCGGCAACGCGAAAGAAAGCGTCGGGGCCAGCACGCAAAACAGATAAGCCAAGGCAACCAGCCACCCTGTCCTCTGCCGCTGCGTTCTGGTGAGTCCGGTTAACATAAACGCGTCAATACTTTCAATTTGCCGTGCTCGGATTCGGAATCATAACTGCGAAACCTCGGGCCGCCAAGATGGAACCTGACCTGACGAGACGATCATCGTTCCGCACGTCCGACCACCGCCATCAATTCCGCGATCTTGCGGCCGTGGACGTCGTCGGAACAAGAGCTGTCCGTAGAGATCGTCAAGCAATCGAATCTGGTGACTGATCGCTGTTGGCGTGACGCCGAGATCGCCGCCGCTTGCGCGAAACTCGAGCGTTTCGCGGCAGCTTCAAACGCACGCCGTCCGATTCTAAATATCTACCGCAAATACTACGGGCCGAAGATGGCGGCCGTCATCTTCGCTACGTTCTACGCTTCGATGGCGGCCACTGCGCTCGTCGTGGAGGTGATCTATGACACGGAGGGATTCTCTCCCTCGGAGCGCAATGCACAAGTGCTGGAAACCTCGATCTCCTGGAAGTATACGACGTGGCTGAACATCGTCTTCCTCGCGCTTGCTGGTTTGCTCGTCCGGCGTTTTCTTAAGACCAGCGGGCCGGAAATGCTCCTCATGATGAATATGCCGGCCCAGAAGCAAGCCCGATGATTGGTGCTCGTTCGCGTGAACCTCACATTGCGAGACCGGATTTGTGATAGTGTTCGTGCTCGCTCCCTGCTATCGGTGACCTCCATGAAACGGCAGATTGGCCATAGGTCTCGCTCCTGCGCGACCCGCTTGCGCGGGCTGCTAACCGTGCTGCTGGCGGTCGCCTACGTCGTCGTTGGATTCCGGGGAGAAATTTCCTGCGCCAGCGAGCAGATCGCGAGGGCCGATCAGGTTGAGATTGCTGACGCGCCGGCCAAGGCAGATCAAGGCAAGACAGACCAAGGATCGAAAAAGCCGATTGCTGTCGTCGATCATTGCTACACCTGTGTTCCTCTGCTGATCCCAGCGCCGATCCTGGTAGCCGCGCCAGCGGCAAAGTCGGTCTCGCCGGCTTACGCCGCACCGGCATTCCTCCTTGAGGACCATCTGGAACTCGATACTCCGCCGCCAAAATATCGGACCTGAGAGCATCTTCGCGGAGCGCGCGAGCGCTCGATTGATCTGCTTGGTCAGGTGATTATTTATGTTTTGGAAGAAGACCACGCGCTTTGCGTGTGCGGTGGCATTACTGGTCAGTCCGTGGCTCACCGGTCACGCACATTCCCAGACCCTCACGATGAGGGCGGCGCTTGCGCGTGCACTCGCCGCCAGCCCTCGTCTCACCGCGGCCGAGCGAGATGTCGGGATCGCGACAGGACAGCGCACTCAAGCTGGAGCCTTGCTCAATCCGGAGGTGTCGTACGAACAGGACGATTCCTTCGGTACGGGCAAGTATCGGGGCACCAGGTCCGCAGAAACCACGCTACAAATCAGCCAGGCCTTCGAATGGTTCGGCAAGCGGCAGGCCCGTATTGCGGCGGGTGCGGCTGG
>Ga0182793_1000228_pt1 | contig 49937 bp, 43 predicted proteins | sample Passage237A_FD_130498 | JGI IMG/M metagenome (GOLD analysis project Ga0182793, IMG submission 130498) | Cellulose adapted compost microbial communities from Newby Island Compost Facility, Milpitas, CA, USA - Passage2 37A (version 2) (version 2) ... | reverse complement strand
CGCCCCCTTATTGCCCGCCGGAGCTACGGGTTGCGCCGGAGCAGTGTTTTGTGCCGGTGTCACAGAAACATTCGCGGATTGCGCCGGAGGGCTGTCCAAAGGTGCACCTTCGGGAATATCACAACGATGTCCGGGTTGTCCGTGCGGTGGATTCAGTGCGGCGGTGGTCTTCGCTGCCTGTGTTGCCGGAGCGGTTGGCGAAGGTGTAGTTCCGGATGGTGTGGCAACCGGAGTGATCGCTCCGCCAGTGCCTGCTGCAGAAGCGCCACCCGTTGCGGGAGCCATGTTGATGAGCATAGCATCTTCATCGGTCATTTCTTTTTGGTCGGATTCGCAAGCCGCAAAGAAAGCCGCTGAGAGGAGGCCTGCAGCAAATAGTAAATTCTTCATTCTTTCTGGATTGATTTATGTAAAGCTAAGGAATTGAGCTGTGGCTGCATGTTAAATATCACGAACGTTTATTGCTTCATAGATATGCTGCAGATGAACGGTGCCATCGCCACCACTGCTGCATCGGCATTCAGGCGGTGACGCTCCAAAAAAACTTCTTTCTGTGAAGGTTTCAATAACTTCGCTTATTTCCTTTCTGAACGATGCTTTACGCCATTGTAGATATTGAGACCACGGGAAGCTATGCGATGGGAAATGGAATAACCGAAATAGCCATCGTGATACATGATGGTGAGCAGATACTCCATTTTTACGAGACACTGGTCAATCCGCATCGTTCCATACCCAGGTTTATACAATCGCTTACGGGCATTACCGAAGACATGGTTGCCAATGCGCCCTCATTCCACGAGGTAGCAGGGCAGATACACGAACTGCTGCAGGATAAAGTATTTGTAGCACACAACGTGAATTTTGATTACAGCTTTGTAAAGCATCATCTGAGTGAAGCGGGGTTTGAATGGAATGCCCGAAAGCTGTGTACCCTGCGTCTTGCCCGAAAGATCATACCCGGTTTGCAGCGTTACGGGCTTGGACATCTTTGCCATACCGTGGGCATTAATCTGCAAAACCATCACCGTGCAGGCGGCGATGCAATGGCAACAGCGCAACTGTTTTCGTTGCTGGTGGAAAAAGATGATAAAGGAGTAATTGCTTCCATGTTGAAAGGAAGAAACAAGGAGCAATATCTTCCGCCTCACCTGCCCGTGGAAGCCGTGGACGGTCTGCCGCATACACCGGGTGTTTATTATTTCTACAATGCGTCTGGAAAAATCATTTACGTTGGGAAGGCAAACAATATCTTCCGGCGCGTAAAGACACATTTTTCCAACAACAAACCGGGCAAACAGAAACAGGATTTTCTAAGAGAGATTTACAGGATCGGCTATAAAGAATGTGCGACAGAGTTGATGGCGCATATCCTCGAAAGCAACGAGATCAGGCGGTTGTGGCCGATCTATAATCGCAGTCAGCGAGGGTATCTGGCAAAGTTTGGATTGTTTGTGTATGAGGATATTAACGGCTACAAAAGGCTTGCGGTGGAAAAGGCGCGGCATTCTTTTCGTCCCGTGTACACCTTCAACACCATCATAGAAGGGCACAACAGACTCAGGGAACTGATAGAAACCTTCGGACTTTGTCCGCGTCTTTGCAATCTGGCAAAAGCACACAACTGCGAAGCGACCATCGCAGAGGGAACGTGTGAGGGAAATTGTGAAGCAGGAGTTGAAGCATATAATGAGCGTGTTGCGAATGCATTAAGCTGGCTGGAGCAACAACTTCCTACATTTGCCTATGTAGATCGCGGCATGAACGATAATGAGCAGAGCTGCATTCTTGTGCACAAAGGCAATTTTTACGGCATGGGATATATTGAAGATGACCGTCCGCTTAAAAGCCTCGACTTACTGCAACAACATCTGGAGCCCATGCAGGATAACGATTTTATCCGCAACCTGATCTATAAACACGCTGCTGCGTACCCTGAGCGGTGCTTTAGTTTTTCGTAGTGGTTTAGTCGGTGGAGAAGTGAAGAAGGGACTTTTATTTCTTCCTTAGCGTGATCATGTAATGATCGCAGCAACGATTAAAAGGAAAAATGTTCTCGCAGCTTAATTCTGCTCTTTGCAGAAAGCTAAAAGTGCGCGGATATTTTTCTTTGAAATTTTCAATAAATGGTGGAGGCATGAAGAACGCCATGCCTTTCAGCGATATGGTCTCGAATGGCTCGCCCAATGCTTTTTGTACATAGCCGGGATTATAATAGTAGCACCGAAAATGTACCCCTTCGATATGTGCGTCAGTGTGTTTTCTGAACCTTCTGAATGCAGTGCGGAAATATCCTTTGAACAACATCAACCATTCCCAGGGACAGACCTTTGGCATGACGACCAGCGTACAATATCCTCCTCGTTTCAGCAATCGTTGAAAATGCGACAGCGTCTCATTCAAAGTGCCGGTGCAGTTGAGTCCGCCGAAATTGGAGAAGATGTAATCAAATGAACTGCCCTGCAATTCTTCCAGATTGTTGAAGGAACATTTGCGTGCTTCGATCATTGCCTCAAGATGATTATCCTTTGTCTTTTCTTCCAGTTGGGCGAGCATACCGGGAGCATTGTCAGTAGCCAGTATACGTATGCCTCTTTGTGCAAACCAGATGGTATCCATGCCTGTGCCACAATTCAATTCAAGCATGTGCTGCCCGGGTTGTATGAAACGCATTACTTCATTTCGTGCGCGCGAACGCATCCATTCTGAGATAGCGTTGGAGGTGTAGATATGGTCGAAATGAACAGACTGATTTGAAAAAGCCTGACTGACCAAATGTTCCTGTGTTTTATCTGAACGGTCAATGATCATTTGGTAAGTATGGTTAGTTTTTTCAGCCTTGCCGCAGAACGTTTAGACTTCAGTGAATAAAAAGGTAAGCGAGCCAACTGCCCATAGAATGAAGCATCCAGTAGTTTCTTTTCTTTCCAATGACCTGCGATGCGTTCTTTCGTTCGCAATACACGGAAGAGATTGTGTACATGCCGGTGCAACATTTTGTAAAACGCAGGCTGGTAGGTATTCTGAAACATAAGATGAAGGTCATCGCTGTCCGTCCAATTAGATTTTTGGCGTAGCTGCTCTTTTACATTTTCATAGAAGCGAGTGCCTGGCAGAGGATAAGAAACGGAGATGCCGATCTCTGCCGGTTTGAGTGCTGCCAGCATATCGAGTGTTTGGCGAATGTCACTCATCTTTTCGCCGGGATAACCAAATTGCAGGAAAAATGCAGGTTTGATTCCGTGCTCTTTCAGCAGGCTGGTAGCTTTTTCGATCTGTGCGACAGTAGTACCCTTATCCATGGCGTCTAATATTCGTTGAGAGCCGCTTTCTGCGCCAATCCATACGATCTCGCAACCGGCTTCTGCCAGCGGTTTTATCTGTTCGTCATTGAGCAACAAATCTGCCCGCGACTGGATCTTAAAACGAAAGCGCAGGCCTTCTTTTTTTACTAAAGAAGCAAACTCCCGTACCCAATTAGGTTTCAGTCCGAAGATATCGTCGCAGAACCATATTTTGTCGAAGCCGTAGGTACGTTGCAGATAGGATAGTTCTGCTATTACGTGCTGCGGACTTCTCGCGTTATAACGATTGCCATAGATAGGCTTGGCGCACCAGTTGCATTTGAAAGGGCAGCCACGAGTCGTGCTGCAGTTGATGCTGAAATATCCGTGGCGCGATAACCATGTTTCCTTATAGCGTTGCATATCTATCAGATCCCAGGCAGGTATGGGTAGTTGATCTAGATTTTGCATCACAGGTCGTGGAGCCGTTTTCTGCACCATATCGTTTTCCTTCCATGCAATCCCTTTTATGTTCTGAAGTTGTCCTGTGGGTTGTTGCAGAAAATTTACCAATTCATATAGCGTCTGTTCCACCTCACCGATCACGATGAAATCAATTTCATGATCCAGATAAGAAGTTGTATGATCTGTTGCATCTGAAGACGAAAAGATAACCTTGCATCCGTGTTCTTTGCCGTAAGCTGCCATCTGCCATGCTGCTTCGCGCATATTGGTAAGGCACATTTTGGTGAGATAGTTGAAGCCATCATCACAGACTACCAGTATATCCGGCTGCCATTCTTTCAATACTGGAATAATCGAGTCCGGATTGTCTTCGAACATAACATCGTGCAACTTAACGGAATGACCATGTTCGCGAAGCACAGCAGCGGCAGAAATCGTTGCCAATGGTGGGTATGGCTCCATGATTTGCCATTGCTTGGGATCATACTTCATGAACCAGCTATGCGTAAAAAGTACTTTCATATTGTATGATCTCTGCCGGTTTTCAATATCTCCAAAGTTCTTTTCTGATGATTGGCAGGATGATTTTTTGACTGATAAAGTGTTGTGCGAAATGCAAGTTCATAATCCTCTGGAGGGTAATTTTTTCTAGCCCATTTTTTGCGCCATTTGGTATCTGTCAGTTTCATCAATTTTTTATTTAGCCATCCTGCAAAAGGAAGGAAAGGTAACTCCATCAGTCGGAACAGTACAGGTTTGTCTTTGATGACAGGTGTTTGTATAAAGGGAGTGTAGGTGTTTGGAAGTATAGATTTAATCCATTCATTTTTACGCATGAATTGTTCGTACACTTTAAGCCCACACACCGGTAGCATACTGGAGAGTTCCACTGCTGTGAAGATGTTTTTTTCTTCGAGTTCAGGATGCGAAACATCCATAAAGTAGTTCATGCAGAGGCGATGCTGTGCTCCCACAAGGAACGTGAGTTTTTTGAACGCATGAAGAATGCTTCGTGCGATCCACAGTCTTTCCGGACTTGTGAGAATGAAAAAATCGAAATCAGATTTGCTGTCTGCAACCCCTTTGGAAAGCGAACCCGAGATTCCCACAAATTCCACAAAGGGAAAGGCGAATATGAAACGAGCTACTCTTGCAGCCGATAAAATTTTTTCTTGAGCAAGAGAATTGGCTTGTTCACGCTCCTGTACCCAGTCTGCGATGTTCGGACTGTTGGCGTAGTATCCTTTGCAGAAAAAAGCTGATTTCTGCTGAAGAAGTTCTTCCAGCAATGTGCCTATTTCAGATTGCGAACAGGCAACACTGCAATGACCAATGATCTCCTCCGTTTTCAAAGGATAACGAAAGATTGCAAAGTACTTCAGTACAGCCAGGATCTTTTCCTTCTTATCATACTCAACTATTGTTCCGACCATACGAGGATGCTTTAAAGAATGGCGCAACAATTGTCGCGAGTAAAATTCTGAGATCGTAAACGAAAGAAGCCTTTCGCACATAAAAAAGATCCATTCGGGTACGTGCGGCAATACTTGCAGGTGTCTGTGCCATACCATGAAATCCTTTTACCTGCGCTGCACCGGTGACGCCCGGTTTTACCAACTGACGCAATGTATAATCCGAACAAAGCGCAGCAAAGAATTCATCGTCGCGGACCATGTGCGGACGAGGACCTACCAGACTCATTTCTCCTCTAAGCACGTTTACCAATTGCGGCAGTTCGTCTATGTGAGTTCGTCGCAAAAAGTTACCAACATAAGTGATCCGCTCATCGGCCAAAGCCGCTGGCCGCGCATCGGAAGCATCGTTGAGATACATCGTGCGGAACTTATAGCAGGTGAATCTGCTACCATTTTTTCCTACACGTCGCTGACGAAACAAGAACGGTCCCCGAGATTCGAGTTTAATTAAGATGCTTACGAGTACCCATAGCCAGGACAAAACGAGAACAATCAATGTTGAGGACACAATTACATCAAGCAAACGTTTGCAGGGAGAATGGTGCCATTCTGCTACTTTGAAAGTATTTGTACCTTGATCATTTGTGGTACAACCCGGAATTTTTCTGCCCCCTAAGGGTGCTGTGATGATTTGATCAGTTTTGTAGAAATCCATTCATAGACGAAACATAAGGTGAACAATACAATACCGGCTTGGGTTTCCAGAACAGATTCAGACAGAAAACTGAATGCAAATAGCGAGGTAATCAATCCTGTCATTTTTCTGCCTGCAACTACTGAACGCCACAAGCTATTAACTAATTTACATATTAATATTAAAAGTCCGATCAAGCCATATTGAAAAAAAAATTCAGCGTATTGATTGTGCATATCATAATTTATATATCCTGTGTCGCCTGTTATTTCATTTCCTTCGAATAAATGATATTGCCGCATCTTATCATTCAATGAGATATGATAGGCTTTACCGCCATTTCCGAGCAGCCAGGATTGCTTATTGGTAATTTCCCAGCCCAACCGGAAAAGCAGCACCCGGATCGTTATATCATCAAACGGATAGTTTGCAAAGTTTTTCTCTGTCCATACATTTTTTGCATCCGCGATATTCAGGTTAAGGAATCTTTCTTTTACAGGGTTTTGTGTATATGTTGTTAGTGCAAAAGCTGCTACGATTATTCCTGTTAACGCCAGTGCTATACCTTTTTGTTGCAATCTGGCTATGAGGATGATGGCGAGTAATAAAGCGACCACGATAATCATTTTCGAACTGAGCAAAAACAAAGAGAGCAACAAAAAACTGGTACTACTCAAAAACGCCCAGCGCGGCATACGAATTAAGCCCTTGGCGTAATACTCCAACAGATACAACAGTCCTACTGCAACGAAGAGAGAGCTATAGACAGCATTTGCATTTACTGCGGAAGAAAGCTGATGATAAAAGAAATGACTGGCAGCGTGTGTGTGACTGAAGCGAACGAAAGCCATTATCAGGCAGAAAAGCATAGCTAGAATATTCCCCGCTATTAATGCTTTTATTCCGAAAGTTCCTGCCTGCTCATCATAACGAAGCATTGATACTACCAATATCGGAAGCAATGCAAACGAAGCTTTTTGTTCCAGTGCAAAGGCATTGAGGTGTGTTGGATAGACAATGTAGCCGAACACCTGAAGCAGGTAAGCGCTTATAAACAAGCCGATCAGCCAACCCTCCTTTCCGAAGGTTAGCCTCTTTCTTATCATCAAACCAGTTCCCAACAACAGCAAAGCATAGATGCATATGGGAAAGACATCGATGAAGGGGAGTGTACCCCAGGCAATAGAATATAGAGTTCTGAATGTTTTTTGCTCGGTTATTCGAATCATCACTTTGCGCTTAACCATTCATAAAACAGTCGTTCATATTCGGCGACTATTGTTTCCCAGTTGTAGGTTTCCTTAATGGCTTTAGTATTTGCATCCAGCCACGACCGGTAATTTGCTTTATCAATTGTCTGTGAAATGATAGACATCAATTGTTGTTCGTCCTGAAAATAGAAAGCGTGTTCCTTCAATACCGACTTGTTGAAATCGTTGCCGTGCGCTGCTATCAAAGCATTCGCTGCCATTGCCTCTAACAGGGAAGGATTGGTGCCACCCACAGAATGACCATGCAGATAAAGACGAGAATGATAGCGAAGAATATTCAGCAATTGCATATTGAAAATACCGCCAGTAAAGAGAATGTTTTTGTGATGACGAAATATGCTAAAAAGTTTTCTTCCAAAACCTGTCCGTGTATGGTCGCCAACAGCTACAAGTTTTTTTCCGCATGTGGCATAGCTGTCAAGAATAGTTGCTACATGATTTTCAGGTTCGAAACGTGCAACCATCAGATCATACTGACGAGCTTCCAGTTCTAGAGTTGTAAGCTGTTTAACATCCTGAGGTTGCGGGTGAAAAAGTTTGGCACCATATGGCAGATATGCCGATGGTTTTCTGTAAACTTTATGCAGGTATGCGGCTATTGCTTCTGAATCTGCAATGAGATGATCGCTATATTTTGCTGCCCATCCCTCTGCATGACGAAGAAACCATTGAACAGGATTTGAGTATTTAGTTCGTTTCCATTCCAACCCGTCCATGTTCGTAACCAGCAAAGCTGTTCGAGGAAACAACCAGGTCCAAACACTGCTGCTGGTATAACCGAGTTGCAATATGATGTCGAAATTTCTTTTCCTGCTGTCAAGAATGCAATTCAGATCGTACACAAATTGTCCTGCGGTGCCCAAAGATGGTTCGAGGTCATAGCAATGAATCAACTGGATGTTATGATAGCTTTTTTCGCGAAAGGAATGTGCAGAAGAACAGTAAACGGTGATTTCATGTCCACGTTCGCTCATCAGTTTGCCGAAGATTTCAGCAAACTGTTCAAAGCCTCCATATTCATTGGGAATGCCTCGTGTACCGATGATGCCTATGCGTAATTTTCTGTTCATAAACCACTGTTCTTTTCTTTCGGGTTGACAGTTGCCAATACCCGCCGATAAGCTTTGATGGTATCCGTCGCCGCTTTTTCCCAGTTGTATATCTGTTCTATCTTTTGTTTTAGGTCTTGTTGTAGAGGAGCTTTTGCCGCTGCGTCTACAGCATTGAAGATCGAAGCCGGGTCAGTGGGGTTGCAATACCATGCATGTTTGCCATAGTACTCTGCTGTATCCCCTTTGTCAGTGATCACAATATTGCATCCATGATAAGCTGCTTCAAGACTGGCAAGTCCGCAGGTTTCATTCCAGCTGGGCAGAGCATGTACTTTTGCCTGCCTGTAAAAATCAGATAGTGCCGCAGGTTGCACAAAGCCTTTGAACTGAATATTGGCTGCTGCTTCCTTTTTACACGCTTCAAAATACCGTGCATGGTTGGGCGCAGGCTTTCCGATGATGTACAAGGTATATTCCGAATTATTAAGCGCACGAATCAGGTTGAGCTGATTTTTGTTGCCTTCAATCCGTCCCACACAAAGCACCAGCTTTTCATTTCGCAACGGCAATGAAGCTCCGGGCTCTGAAATAATTTCGGGATCGATTCCATTATAGATCACCTGAAACGGTACTTCAATATCATATCGCTTTCGGAAACGCTCATATTCACTGAATGAATTAGGAAGCAATAAACTACTCTTCATCGCTACCTTCTTTACACAAAACCGATGTCCGCAGAGCAGATATTCCAGACTTTGTATGCGTTCTCCGTTTTTAATCCATCGCGCTATAGCTTTGGCATATTCAAGTTTATCTCCCGAGAGAAATCGTGTGAGTTGGCCTACTGCTCCCATTCTGTTGTTTTGTTCGTACTCACTGAAATCGACAAAAATGGTGGAGACGACAAAGGGCTTTTTGCTTTTGCGTACATGTTTTAGAATGTCTGCAGGACGGATGATATTGAAAAAATGAAGTAGGTCGTAATGGTCATAATGTAGCTTTTCGTGCGTTAGTTTGATATCTACCTCAATACCATCTTTACGCAGGTATTTAGCTGTACTTTCTATTTGCACGCTGTCACCTCCGAACACCTCATACAGGGTAGATCTGGCAATCATCAGGATTTTCATAGCGGACGAGGATGTTTATGGGTAAACGATGTGCAATTTTCAAAATCACGGAACAGCATGGGCGAGAACGCAACAGCCCAAAGCAGATATTCGTTTACATTGGTGATATAACTTCCGGTAAACTGATAAACAAAAACAAACAGGAACAACCACAAACGAAAGGGGTTTGCAGCAACGCGTGTACGAAAGAATAAGAATATGAGGATCAGAAAACGTAGTATCAATCCCAGATAGCCAAAGCATACAATGGTTTCTGCACAGACATTGGGAATGCGAATGACAGTCGGAATATTAGCGTAGTAATAGTATTGGATGATGATATCGCGTCCCACGAGTTTAAGCTGCCCGGGACCTATACCCCATAGCAGGCTTTTATTTGCAGTAATGATCTTGTGCGCCAGTATGAACGATTCATAAGTTCTTCCGCGAGCAGAGGTGTCTTTTCCGGAGAAAATATTTTCAATGCGAATAAGCAGCGGATTCTCAGGAAAAAGATAGAAGAACAAAGCGATTGCTCCTGCAAAGAACAACAGCGAAATCCAAAATGTTTTTCTGCGGAAAGTGCTTGCCAGAATTGTCTTTCGATAGACCAAAAACATCAGTATCCCTGAGATGAAAAGTGCTGTCAATACACCAAAAGAAAGCGACAACGCTAAGGGTAAACCGATCATGATCAAGGCCGGAATCGGGTTGCGTACCTTGAAGAACAGGATGCGCGCGATAAAATAGATAACCGGAAGTGACCACAGAAAGCTGTAATGCGAAGCTTCACTCGTAAAAAGTTTCAGACGTGGTATGGGCTTTATATTTTCCGACATGGACATTACATACCAGAAGGTATTTCTCAAGTCGGGAATCCAAAGCGCTACGATTGCTATCAGCGTCAGTAGAAAATTCAAGACTAATATCTGCCGTAGAATACGGTCAAAATCTACTATGCCGGAATTGGCAATTTTGTAGAAACATGCCGTGAAAAATCCCGCTGAAAGGATCATTGTTGTGGAGATTAGGTAGTAAACAGGTTGGGCTCCGTGTAGTAAATGTGGAAGCGAAAAAAGAAGAAGCAAAGCGATCAGTGAAAGAATCGTGTTGGGCAACAAACTTCCGTTGCGATGCAGCCAAAAGATCCATACAGGCGTCAGCAATAAAGTCAGCGTCATGCCCTCAGCCAGCGGCAACTGGTTGCAGAAGAGGATGGCGATGGACAGCAGACCTGTCCAAGCCTGTGCTATTGACGGATCTTTACCGGCTGCTTCCATATTTTAGTTGTGAATGTGGGACGATACAGGGAATAAAACGCAATAAGCGACAACGCGAGAAATACTGCTTTAAGCCAATCTATAGATATCAATACTGCTGCTACCGCAAAATAGAACGGAAGCATGTCGCGAAAGAAATGCAGGAACCCGGGTGTTTTGTTGTTTAATCTTGCCTCTGTCATTTTGTTCACAAAAGGCATGGAGATCGCCATTGCTGCTGTCATTCCTAATAACATATATATCGGATGCCCGAGCACAAGCAATCCTATAAGCATTAGTATGTAACTGCAGGAAGAGTAGAGCAGTGCCGCACCCGCAGCTTGCTTTTCCCTACCGATGGCGTTGAGGTAGAGAAATGGCATGATGGAATGGATGAACAGGAGTTCAAAAGCGGTAAATGCCTGAACATAACCTGCGAGCGATTGATAGAACGTTGCTCCCAACCATAACTTTAAAATGAAGGGACTGAGAAAATAAAAACCCGGCAAGCTCACCAGCGCGAAAGCCAGTAATGTATTGCGTATACGATAGTAAGTCTCGGCGGAGTCTGTTCCTTTTGCGGTCATAGCTGCAATACGTGGTAATGTCCACGCTGCCATGGCGGTAAAGATCATGTGCACATGATTGAATATTGTGGCGATGAGACCGTAAGCAGAAACCTCCGACAACCCTGCAAAAGCAGATACCCAGAATCTGTCGGTTTGAAAAGCTATCACTACGATGAGAAACTGCAACCAGGGAAATACGCTGAACTTTAGCAGCATCTTATACCAGCGTATTTCCAGACGAGAAGAGAATTGTAGTCCGGGAAAGGCGCGTTTTACAAAATATAATTGCACAAAAAGATAACCGACAATAAATGCAAGATTTGACCACAATAGTTCTGTAACCGTACAATGATTCAGTGCAAGCGCCACATTGAGCAGCAATACGCTGGTTCTGCTCAGCGTGTTTAGTATTGATGATAACCTGAATTGTTCTGCTGCTTTCAACAGACTGTTGAAATACAGATCAAGAAACTTAAGACCTGCGATTACAAAACTCAGAGCCATACAGACGCCTATATTCTTTACAGGTGCTAAACCCAATTGCAGTAACTCGTGAAGTCCCGGTATCATGGAAACAACAATGCCAAGTAGGCAAACAAATAGTGCAAGGCCCACTGCTATTTGAAACAAAGCATTGATCAGGCGATTTGTCTGTGTAAAACTTTCTTTTGCGGCAGCAAATGAAATATAGCGTGTGGTGGTGAGACCGATATTGAGGTTGAAAAGCTGCAGAGTAATAATAATGGTATTGAGAACGATCCAGAAGCCAAATGCTTCCACTCCCAGCCCCTCTACAAGCATTGGCATGCACGACAGATAGATGACAGGATACACCGCTGCATCCAGCGCATTCCAGAATGAATGTTTAAGTCCTTTCGGAAATTTTTGTGTGCTAGCCATTTTTCCACAATTGTCGGAGGGCGGTGCCTGCTACAGCAGCACCCAACGCGACCATCAGCAGCTTTATCCAGTAACTATATCCCGGCGACACCGGTTTATCAGAAGGAGCAAAGCCATAGATCATTTCAACAGTTTCCAGAAGACTAAGACTTTTTTGTGTCTCCAGCATTTTTTCTTCCAGTTGTTCCTTGTAGCTGAAAAGGGCAGCGATATTTGAGAAGCCTGCTGCGGAGTCTGAAGCTGCTTTCGCGTGGTTAAGAAAGGTGCTATAGGAATAGATCACAGTATCTAGCTGCTTCAGAGAGTTTTTGAGCATCAAAGCACGCTGTTCAATCTTCACTCTTTCAAGCGCGATTCGTTTGTTCTGATACTCTGTACCGTTAAGGTAACGTAGCAATGCTTCCTGCACTATCGGAAATATTTCCCTGTTACGTGCCTGCAACGTAAAGTACATGGGAGTTCGTTCCATGGTGATATCTTCGTGCAACGGGCTGCCGGTCATATTGGCGGCCGAAATGCCGGTGATGGAACTGGCCGTCTCAACCGGTATATTCAGTTCTTTGGCGACTTGCTGATACGATCCTTCGGATATCAAAGCGCCTATACGCTGCACCATCTCACCAAAGGTCTTTTTATGAAGGTGATTATAGGTACATGCCATCTTCGATTCATAGTATGCGGGTTTTCGGACATGAAGTCCATAACCGATGCCCATAACGGCAACGAACAAAAAGACGAAAAGGAGCGGTTGACGAACAACGGAAGACCATAGGAAGAAAACACATTTTTTCAAAAAGCCGGCAAGGTCGCTTAGAAAATGCGACATTTCCTGCCTGCTAATCATTTCGTATTCTTCCATAAAACTGCTTTAAAACAAAAGACATTTCCGGAAATGCAATAAATGTTTCTCCTAGTATCGCAAGATATATGTTTTCTTTAAAGTTGAAAAGCAATGGAATTCGCGAAGATGTTTCGACGGAAGTACGACTTACTGAGCCATCCAGTATTTTCTCAAAAGCCATTCAGCAGTTGCCAGCAATAAGATGAGCAGAAAATACCATTTCCAGTCGACCAAAGGTATTATCTCCGTTACCGTTTGAATCACGGGCTGAATATTTCTATTCGCGCGAATGCTGTCGTATAGTCCGTCTAGCTGAGAATGAGGAAAGACCTTGCCGTTATGTTTCTGTACGATCGATTGAAGCAACGGATAGTCAGCTCCTGTTTCCATAAGTTCGATGGGCATACGCTGCACCGTGAAACTGCCGCTTGCGGTATAATTGGTTCCGTTATAAGTGGTAGTGGCTACGTGGTTGTACGTTCCAGCAGATCGAAGTCCGATGTTAAGCTTATATGCATTTCCCGATTTTTCAAAGGAAAATTTTTGCCTGTTCCCGGCACTGTCAACGATTGTAATTTGTACTTCAGCTGTATTTACCTGTTCGTTGTTAGCGTTCAGAAGATAAGCGTTCAGCGACACCGCTTCATGATCGCTCCAAACATACTTGGGCAGTTCTACCTGAAAAGGACGCTCGTTTACATTTGCAGAAAGGAAGGAGACAGTTTGCCGGATCGCTTCATCCACAACCTGATGGCTGTTGAAATGACGATATTCAAAGATTCTCCAACGCCAGAGCCCTTCCCCCACCAGCAATGCAGAAGGTTTTGTTCCTTGTCGCAGCATCCACAAAGGCATGGAGCGATTGTCTTTTGCTGAGAAAAGGATTTCAGCTTCCGGATGAGCATCAATCATACCTGCGGGAACTGCCAGCGGAGGCATCTTGTCCATTACAGCATGGATGTTCGGCGGTAGCGTAAAATTGGAAAAAGAAGTATTGTATCCTGCAAACTGATTAAGCAGATTGGAAGAATTTACATTGAGGCGGGCAAGATCCTGTACAGAATTGAAAGCTGCGTTGTTGCTGTACGCTCCCATGATAAACCATACGGCTTTCCGGGCGGTAGACAATTGCTCTACCGGCTGACTAAGAGAAGGCAATGAATGAAGGATCACCACATGATAGTCCGCGAATGAAGACGGAAGATTATCGGCTGTACGCACCGTGAGTTCATAGTTCTCAAGTCCGCCCAAAGCTTCTCTGATAGCATTGATATCGGGATGAGGAGCGTTTGCAGCAATAAGTATCTTTTTCTTTTCCGCAACCACTTCCACAAATACATCTTTTCTGTTGTTGACGGTATTCTCTTCTCCGTCTGCATCCGGCATACTGATGATATAATGATGAAGACCGGGTTTATTTGCTTTTAAGGTAAAAGAGACTGCTTTGTCAAACCTGTCTTGTACGATGTGGATTGGTGCGCTTCCTGTTGCCTCTCCATTTACTTCGCTCAGTTTTACATTGTTATTATAGCCGCTGCAACGAGTTGCCAGAATATCTGCGCGGATTTCGAACTGGCTGTTGAGCATCACAGTTTTGTTCACGTATACGTTTCCGATGCGAATGTCTTTGGTTGTAATGCTATCGCCCAGTGCGACTGCATATACATTTCCCTGAAAGGGTAGTTGCAGAAAACCGGGGTGCGCACCCTGATTGTATCTTCCGTCAGAAGCCAGGATAATTGCAGAAAGATTTTGTTGTCCGTAAAGGTCTGTTGCTTTCAACAATGCCTCTGAAATATCGGTTACAGGCTGTTTGTAGTCAAACAATGTATCACGCTGTATATCTTCACCAAAACCCCATTTAATCACACGATAGTCTCCTTCAAGACGGTCGAGCAGGTTTTCAGCTTGTTTCTTGAATACTGCTGTATCGCCCTTTAACGCTGCAGGTATTGACATTGAGTTATCCTGAAGCCACAAAATGATTGGCTTTTGGATTTGATTCTTCGTTACAGAAAGCCTAGGTGCCAGTAGTAACAATGCGGTGAAAAATACTACCAGTGTTCGCAACATCGCAGGAATCCATGGACGGGGCACCGCTCTCTTCCGGTCGGCCTTGAAAACCCAGTAACCCGAAGCAAGTGAAATAACGATGGCGAGTATCCAAAAGAATATTTGCATGCAGGGCGCAATATAGGCGTTTGAGAGATTCGTTTCTTAGCTGAATCGTTAAAAACTTTAATGACAGCATGACGAAAAATGTATTAAATCAGTGAGACGTCTTATTAACTTTACCTCATGCAAATGCATGAAGTACTTACGAGTGCCGACAGGCGACTGTTTCTCGAATTCCCTGTTGAAATCTACCGCAACGACCCTCATTGGATTCGTCCTTTAGATAAGGACATCGAAGAGGTGTTTGATCCGGAAAAAAATAAATTTTTTAAACAAGGTGAATGTAGCCGATGGCTCTTGAAGAATGAGTCGGGAAAGGTGATGGGAAGAATTGCAGCTTTTACGAACAGAAAATATAAGAACGAGCAACCCACAGGAGGGATCGGATTTTTTGAATGCATCAACGATCAGGAAGCTGCCAATTTTATGTTCGACCATTGTCGGCAATGGCTTGCTGAGCGCGGTATGGAAGCTATGGATGGTCCAATCAATTTTGGTGAGCGCGACCGGTGGTGGGGTTTGCAGGTGGAAGGATTTCAGGAGCCCTTATATTGCATGAACTATAACCCTCCGTATTATCAGCAGCTTTTTGAGGGTTATGGGTTTCAGAACTACTTTTATCAGTTATGCTTTGCATTGAAGGTTAAAGATCGCGTACAGGATAAGTTTTATCTAAGGCATGATGAACTCTCCCGTGATCCGGCGTACAAAGCAGTTCACATAAAGAAATCGGAGCTTGACAAGTTTGCTGCAGACTTCACTTATATCTACAACAAAGCATGGGCCGGGCATGGTGGAGGAAAGGAACTGGAAGAGCGCACGGTGAAGAAAATGTTTCAGAAAATGAAGCCTGTGATGGATGAGCATATCACGTGGTTTACTTATTACAACGATGAGCCTATTGCCATGTGGGTCAACCTGCCTGATCTCAACCAGTATTTCAAGCACCTAAACGGGAAGTTTGGTTTGTTGCAGAAACTGCATTTTCTCTTGCGGCAGCAGTTTGGTAAATGCTCGCGCTTTGTAGGTTTGGTATTTGGTATCATTCCTGAATTTCAGGGGAAGGGTGTGGATGCGTTTATGATTATTGAAGCAGCTAAACTTATTCAGCCGCGTCACAAATATCAGGATTATGAAATGATGTGGATAGGAGATTTCAATCCCAAGATGGTGAATATCGCTCAGAGTCTGGGAACACACTGTAGTCGAAAGCTGGCGACTTACCGCTATTTGTTCGACCGAAATAAACAGTTCAAACGCCACCCGGTGATAGGGTAGTTTGTTGAATGCTTATTGTTTCAAAAAAATAAAACCTGCACCGGATAACGTGCAGGTTTCATTTTCAAGTCAGGAAAACTTATTTCCACCATTTTTTCTGTCGTTGAATGCCACCGACGAGGTACCCAACTGTGATAGAGTAGCTGCTCATGCTGAATTCAGGTTTTATCCCTGCCTCTTCATTCGCAAGGTTGTTGATGCCGTATTGATATCCAATCCGCGCAAAGGCGCCCATATCCAACTCATAACCTACCGCCATGGCTCCCGAAATTTCCAATGGTTTGAGTTGACGCGGATCAGAGCCGAATTTAATAGAAGAATCAGCACTTACAGAGATTCCGGAACCGCTTACTTTCATTTTACCACTTAAGCCTAATCCGATTTGCGGACCGAGACCAACAGAAATTCTACCGGGGCCTGCATCAAATTTCATAACTGCCAATATGGGTATTTCCAGATAGCTGAAAGTATACTTCTTCTTCGCTGAAACATTCTGTCCCAGGATTTCATAGTCCATGTTTTGTGTAGCGCTTCTTAAGCCCCAGTATACACCGGGCTGTAAACTGAATCGGGTACTGATAGGTAATTCGGCAAGAACCCCTAGGCGAACACCAACCCCTAATTTGGATTTCACCTCATCTGAAGCCTCCTCAGATTTTGTAAAGAGTAAACCAGCCTCAGGACCGAAGCGGATCTGTGCCTGGGAAATTATTGTAGTGGTAAGAATAGATAAGAGCAGGAGGGCTTTTTTCATAAATATTGTTTTGGTAAATGTAAAATATGGTTTTTACATTTATGAGTTCGCTAAGTTTTCGTAGAGAAATAATCGTAAAAATTGTGTAAACATGGTATGCAAAAGCGGATGTCTCAAAAGTCATATGAGCCGCTTGAGAATTCACCGCACGAAAAATTCTCCATTAGGTACCCGAATAAAAAGAGGCTATCTCAGACTTTAGAGACAGCCTCTTCATAATCACTATTTAGGGGGATCACACAACTACATTGATCATTTTCCCTTTCACATAAATCACCTTCTTCGGCGTTTTGCCGTCCATCCATTTAATGATGGTTGGGTCGGCAAGAACTTCTTTTTCTACCACAGTCGGTTCAGCATCCAGCGGGAATTCCATTTCGATACGTGTTTTACCATTCACCGCTACCGGATATCGTTTGGTATTGTCGGTGGTCAGTTTCTCATCATAAATAGGGAAGCTTGCATCCATCACGCTTGTGTTATGACCGAGCTGTTGCCAAAGTTCTTCTGCCAGGTGAGGCGCAAAAGGCGCAATGATAATGGCGAGCGGTTCCAGAATAGTGCGTTTGTGACATTGAACTGCCGAAAGTTCATTAACGCAGATCATGAACTGACTGACTGAAGTGTTCAGCGTAAATCGTTCGATGTCTTCGCCTATTTTTTTAATGGTCTTATGCAAAATCCGTAGTTCGGCTTCTGTAGCCGGCTCGTCCGTTACAATCCACCCTTTCTGCTCATCGGCATACAGACGCCAGAGCTTTTTCAGGAAACGATGTACACCTTCGATACCTTTTGTATCCCACGGCTTACTTACATCAATAGGTCCGAGGAACATTTCGTACATACGGAAAGTATCGGCGCCATACTGCGCTACTATGTCGTCTGGATTGACCACATTATACTTGCTTTTGCTCATCTTTTCGATGGCAGTGCCGCAAATGTACTTGCCATCTTCTTCCAGAATAAATTCCGCATCTGCAAATTCAGGACGCCATTTTTTAAAGGCCTCCAGATTCAATTCCACTCCATCTACCAGGCTCACATCCACATGTAGTTCGTCGGTAGCCATCTTGTCTTTAAGGCCGTACGACACAAACTGATTAGTGCCGCGAAGGCGATACACAAAACGCGAGCTACCCTGGATCATTCCCTGATTGACAAGCTTTTTGAAGGGCTCGTCAAAACCGATATATCCCAGATCGTAGAGCGCTTTTGTCCACATGCGGCTGTATAGCAGATGCCCTACAGCATGTTCCGTTCCACCGATATATAAATCCACCTCACGCCAGTAATCGGTTGCTTTTCGTGAAGCAAATTCCTTGTCATTTTGCGGATCTGCATAACGAAGGAAATACCAGGAAGAACCCGCGTAGCCCGGCATGGTACTCGTTTCGCGTCTGCCGGCTGGAGTGTTCACCCAATCGCTAATGTTGGCAAGCGGACCTTCGCCCGACAGAGAAGGCATGAAGCTTCTGGTTACAGGCAAAGTCACCGGCAGTTTGCGCAGCTCATCCGGTATGTCCAGCGTTTTCTCGTCTATAGCATAAGGCGTATCGTTTACATATACTATGGGGAAAGGTTCGCCCCAGTAACGCTGCCGACTGAAGCCCGCATCGCGAAGTTTGTAGTTGATCTTTGCATGTCCGGCGTCAGCATCAACGATTGCACGGATGGCAATATCACCTGCTTTTTTGATGTCTATACCGGTGAGAAAACCACTGTTGTCAAGCTTTCCTTCCTTACCCGCATAAGCTTCGGTGCCATTGTACAGATTGCCGAAGATATTGGTAATCGGGATGTCGAAATGTTTCGCGAAAGCATGATCCCGGCTGTCGCCGCTAGGTACCGCCATGATGGCCCCTGTGCCATAACCTGCAAGCACGTATTCTGAGATCCAGATGGGTACTGTACGGTGCGAAATGGGATTGATGGCGTAAGCACCCGTAAAGCATCCGGTAATCTGTTTTACCTCACTGATACGTTCCCGCTCGGACCGGGTTTGTACATATTTAAGATACTCTTCCACGGCAGCCCGCTGTTCGTCTGTGGTGATTTCCTCAACCATTTCATGTTCCGGTGCCAGCACCATAAAATCAACACCGAAGATGGTATCAGGGCGTGTTGTAAAGACGGTAATATGCTTTCCGTAAAGGTCAACAATGTCGAATCGGATTTCTGCACCGGCGCTTTTGCCAATCCAGTTGCGCTGCATTTCCTTCATTGCATCGCTCCAGTCCAGGCTTTCCAGACTTTCCAGCAAGCGATCTGCATATTCGGTAATGCGCAGGAACCACTGACGCATCCTTCTTTTTTCCACCGGGAAACCGCCGCGTTCAGACACTCCGTTTACTACTTCATCGTTGGCGAGCACGGTCCCTAGTTCTTCGCACCACCATACATCGGCATACCCGAGGTAGGCAAGGCGATAATGCATCAGGGCATCGCGTCTTTCTTTTTCTGTCCAGCCCTTCCATGCTTTTGCATCGAAACAGAAAGTATCATCTGCAGGACAGGGGATAGAAGCATTCCCTTCTTTTTCGAAGATGGAAATAAGGTCTTTTATCGGACGTGCCTTGTTTTGTTTGCGGTCGTACCAGCTGTGAAACAACCGCAGGAAGATCCACTGCGTCCATTTGTAATAATTGGGGTCGCTGGTACGCACTTCCCGATCCCAGTCGTAGCAAAAGCCGATGTTGTCGAGTTGTTCCCGATAACGTTTTATGTTTTGTTCGGTTGTCGTTGTCGGATGCTGACCTGTTTCTATGGCATACTGCTCCGCAGGAAGTCCGAACGCATCGAAACCCATGGGATGCAGCACATTAAAGCCTTTCAGCCTTTTGTAACGGGCATAGATGTCGGAGGCTATGTACCCCAGCGGATGCCCCACGTGCAGGCCGGCACCGCTTGGATAGGGAAACATATCCAGCACATAGAATTTAGGTTTCTTACTGTCGTTCGATACTTTGTAAATATTGTTCTCCTTCCAGTATGTTTTCCATTTCTGCTCAATGTCGCGAAAAGCGTATTCCATATATCTTATTGTTCAGTCCGCCTTTTTGCGGGATGGCAAAAATACAAAAGGCGAGGTGTGAAAATGTTATAAAAATATTGCCAGTGAAAGAAGTTTCCCGAGGTTCCCGGAGAAATGTCTTCTATGCGCAATTGTTGATGCAAGGTCAAAGACCGGAGCCGCTACGACGTAGTCTGGGGACAACGCCGAACACCGAACTAGTTTTACCCGGCCCTTATACACTGCGCATATCCATCGGGTAAGCTTTACCCTGCCTATATACACATGCATACCCATCGGGTAGGTTTTACCCGACCTATATACACTGTGCATACCCCTCGGGTAAGCTTTACCCAGCCCATATACACTATGCATACCCCTCGGGTAAGTTTTACCCGACCTGTATACACTGTGCATACCCATCGGGTGAGTTTTACCCGACCTATATACACTGCGCATAGCCATCGGGTAAGTTTCACCCGACCCATTTACACCGTGCATAGCCATCAGAGGTAGTAATAAATACCGTTGCTCCTTATGGCTTGGGCGGTACTGAGCTTGTATTTTTATCTTTATCGTATGATCAGCTATTGGGAACAACAGAGTTTTACGAAATACGACCATGTGGTGGTTGGCGGCGGTATTGTCGGGCTAAGTACGGCTATAGAGCTGAAGGAAAGGTTTCCGGCGGCAAGGGTATTGGTATTAGAGCGTGGGTTACTTCCTTCAGGAGCCAGTTCGCGTAATGCCGGCTTTGCCTGTATGGGTAGTGTTACCGAACTGCTCGACGATCTGTTGGTGATGAGCGAGGCAGAGGTTTTTGCTTTGTTCGAAGCCCGCAAGAAGGGACTGGAAAGACTCAGAAACCGTTTGGGTGATGCTGCGATCGGCTATGCTGCAAACGGAAGTTATGAACTGATCGGTCAGGAGGAGCTGGAGGCGCTCGACAAAATCGAATCCCTCAATCAACTGCTGCTCCCCCTTACGCAACGTCCGGCATTTGCGGTTGCCAGCAACAGATTGCGGGAATTTGGTTTCTCCGAAACGCACGTTAAAGAACTGATCGAAAATACCTGTGAAGGTGAGCTACATACCGGCAATATGCTGGTCGCCCTGATACAATATGCTTTCCGGTTGGGAGTGGAGATAAAAACAGGCGCTGAAGTGCAGCGTTTCGAAGAGCGGCAACAGGACGTGCATCTGGAAATTGCAGAGCCTTTTAGAAAGGAAATATTAGGCTTGCATGCAAGGTTTGTGGTCTTTTGCACGAACGCTTTTACAAAGCAACTGCTTCCCGAAGAAGATGTCACACCCGGTCGGGGGCAGGTACTGATTACGCAACCAATCCCTGATCTTCGTTTCAAAGGGATTTTTCATTTCGACAAAGGCTACTACTATTTCCGCGAGATCGATGGAAGGATTTTGATCGGAGGCGGCAGGAATCTTGACTTTGAGGGTGAAACCACAACCGAGTTGGACCTGCATGAGCGTATTCAGCTGGAGCTTGAACGGAAACTGCATGAGATTATCATCCCCGATGTGCATTTTCTGGTAGCACAACGATGGGCGGGGATTATGGCATTCGGAAAAAATAAACAACCTGTTGTGAAAGCTATTTCCGACAGGCTTTTTGGTGCTTTTAGAATGGGCGGTATGGGAGTAGCGCTGGGTAGCGAAACGGCCATGCAGGTGGCAGATCTGATGGGAGAGCGAATGTAAACGACCTAAAAATCAACGACAGCTTGAGGGCATTGTCGGGAGTCTTAGGACACCATTGGTCACCTCTATCTAAATGCCTCTAATCGTTTCACCACTTCCCCAATCGGTAAGCCCATCACATTGTAGTAGTCGCCGTTGATCTTCTCAATGCCAATCATCCCTATCCATTCCTGTATAGCATAAGCGCCGGCTTTATCGAAAGGTTTGTAATGAGAAATATAATGACTAATCTGTTCTTCCGTAAGCGAACGGAAATAAACCTCGGTAGTAACAGAGAAACTGCTCTGTTGCCCACCTTTCTGCATACACACTCCCGTCACTACTTCATGCATTCTGCCCGACAGCTTGCGTAGAATGTATTTTGCGTTTTCTTCATCTGTAGGTTTGCCGAGGATTTCATTGTCGAGCAAAACAATTGTATCAGCCGCAATAATCAATGCCTCGTGATGCTTGGATTCGATGGCTGCTGCCTTTTTCTTCGCCAGATATTCCGGTACCAAATGTCCCTGCATTCCCGCAGGATTGGTTTCATCTACATCGGCTACAACAATTTCAAAGTCGAGCTCTGCGGCTTCCATGAGTTGTTTCCTCCTCGGCGATTGCGATGCCAGTATGATCTTATGCATTTGCTTCAAAATAGTAAATGACCAATGAGCCGACGCCTGATATCATAATAAACTTTAGATACCGGCTGGCTTTGGAATAATGTGGAGTAGTAGCTGCCTTGGGTAGAAAAATCATCCAGGCTACAATGGGCATCACCAACGCCAGCGATACATAGCCACCCAGAAGCCAGTCGCTTTTTTGCAATAACCGTATAGCGGCGTATATCAGAGGAACCAGCGCAAAGACTCCAAGGAAGAGCGTGAACTGCGTTGCTTTCTTTAGTCCCCATCTGATGGGCATTGTCACACAACCTTCTGCCTCATCGCCTTTAAAATCTTCCATGTCTTTTACAATCTCGCGCATCCAGGTAAGGATGAAAGCAAAGAAACTGTAGATCATCAGCACCCAGATGGGATTGGGCAGGGTTCTGTTATGTGCCGTTATAAAGGCTGGTTTTCCAAGGTATTGATGCATCACAGGTTCGTAAACGATCAGTGTAATGATGGTAAGTGCGGTAAGCGTTGCCACCACTACATTTCCGACAGCAAACTGCCGCTTAAAATGAGTTGAGTAAAACCATAGCAGCAATGTACATCCCAACTGGAGCAATAGCCAGCTATAACTTCCTCCCTGTCGCACAATCAGTAGCGCAAACAGGATTGCGGCGACGTTGAGTGCAGTGTGTAAGATGATGGCAATGCGTCGGGGTATTTGCTTTTCCAGCACCATCTTTTCCGGCTTGTTAATGTTATCGATACGGACATCAAAATAGTCGTTGATGATATAGCCGGCTGCCGCAATAAATACCGTTGACAGCGACAGCAGTAAAATGTTCTGCGGTCCGAGCAGGAGGCGCGCACTATCAAAGGTTTGTATGGGGCGGATAACACAAGCCCACGCCAGCCACTGCGTACAAAAGATGATCAGCAGATTGCTAAAACGTATGAGACGTAGGTAATGCATGTTTATGTTGACAGGAGCGGAAAAGCACTCATACCTGGCGATATCACCGGCTGTTTTTCAGAGAGTGATCCTCCTGCGGAAAAGTTGTCTTCCAGTTGCCCGGGTCGATTCGCCACTGGCTGAGAATTTCTTTATGTTCCGGCGCTACGATCTTCAGTTCCTCTGCCACTTCCATCAGTGCAGAATAGTTGCTGATGGTATGCAAAGGAACCATTGCTTTTTCAAAAGCTTCGTCTGCGACAGGGAAGCCATAAGTGAACAAAGCACACATGCCGATTACTTCAGCGCCCTGGCTGCGCAACACATCTACTACCTGCAGGCTGCTTTTTCCTGTGGAAACCAAATCTTCTATCACCACTACTTTCTGTCCTTTTTCCAGTACACCTTCTATCTGGTTGCCCATGCCATGTTCCTTTGGCTTGGAACGCACATACACAAAGGGAAGCTTCAGCAGATCGGCTGCCATCACACCATGTGCAATACCAGCTGTAGCTACTCCGGCTATTACTTCCGCATCAGGAAAGTGCTCGAGCACCATGTTGGCCAATTCGCTTTTCACAAAGTCGCGTACATGAGGGTATGAAAGCACTTTGCGGTTATCACAATACACGGGAGAATTCCAACCCGAAGCCCATACATACGGCTTTTGCAGGTTGATCTGCAAAGCCTTAATTTGCAACAGTTTTTCAGCGAAATGTTTTTGCGTACTCATCGCTCAAACCTACGCCAATTAAGCAAGTTTTACAAAAGCGCTCATCAATGTTCTTCGTCCGGAAAATCTATTTCAACAACAAACCGCTGATTCTCACCAACGACAGGAAATTCTATATCAAAGAACACACAATAGCGGAAGGATATCTTGCATTGACAGGAGCTTTTCCCCGTAGTTTCCGTCTGGCTTTTGAACACCTCGCAAAGATCAGTTCGCTGGGTGTGATCATCGAAGACATATCTGAACATTCGCTGATGGAAGAACTATACAAACTCTATGAACCCGTGGATGCCGGAGGCGGTGTAGTGCAGAACGAAGACGGAAAGGTGCTGATGATCTTTCGCCGCGGTAAATGGGATCTCCCCAAAGGCAAATGTGATGAAGGCGAAGACATTGCAGCATGTGCGTTGCGTGAAGTCTCTGAAGAAACCGGACTGAAGCATTTAAAGCTGAATGAAAAGCTTTGTGATACATATCATGTGTATGCACAGAACGGACAAAATCTTCTGAAACACACCGCCTGGTATCGAATGACAGGAACAAAGGACGACGAACTGGTACCGCAAAAGGAAGAGAACATTCTGGAAGCTAAATGGTTAGGAGAAGCTGAGCTCCCGTCGGTTGTATTTAAATCGTATGAAGCCGTCCGCGAAGTGTTGCGAGAGGCAGGCATGAAATGGTAGTAGTTAAAAACATTTTAGCAGTCCTTCCGGGTTTTCCAACAATCCCTTAACAGAAGCAACGGTAATTTTACCACGTACGAAAAATGGATTTGTGATGTCAAGATTTACTACTATGAAAACTGCGCGTAATATGCGCCATGCCACCCAACTTTTTTCCCACCGCAAAACTTTATTTCAAATGCTCCGTGAGGTATTTCACGGTAAGTATAAAATGTCTTTCGCGACCAATCTGGCGGTAATCTTAGGACTGATCTACATTATCTCTCCGCTTGATTTCGACTGGATACCAATATTAGGGTGGGTTGATGATGGGTTTGTATTTTATCTGCTGGTGAAAAGACTGCAAACCGAAACGCAACGCTTCAACAGGCACAAGGCAATGGAGCGCAAGCTGCACCCTTAATGCTTGCAGATTTCTTTGAGAACGAGATACAGTTAAAACTTAACTTCCTCAGGTACAAACAAACTCACATTTCCGTTGTTGCGGATAACATCGCGTACGAGGGTGGAGGAAATGGTTGAATATTCAGGGGAACAAGTGAGGAACAAGGTTTCAATGTCCGGTGCGAGCATCCGGTTCATATCGGCGATTGCTTTTTCGTATTCAAAATCGCTGACATAACGAATGCCCCGCAGGATATACTGTGCGCCCATTTGTTTGCAATAGTCAACCGTCAATCCCTCATATCCTGTAGCTTCTATCCGATTGTCGTGCTTAAATATCTCCCTGATCCATTCGCAACGTTTCTCTACAGAAAACATCGGTTGCTTTGATGAATTGGTCCCGATGCCAATGATCAGCTTGTCGAATAAAGAAACGGCCCGGTTGATTACATCAACATGTCCTTTAGTGATCGGATCGAAAGTGCCGGGAAATAAGCAGATACGTTGCATGAACTATTCGCTTGGTTGTACAAAGAAACTAAAAACCGTAGTGCCGTAGTTTTTCATCCGTACAAATCGCGGGTGATGCTGATAATCATTGCGTGGTGTATGTTCGAGTACAAAGATGCCATTGGGTTTCAGCATATTTTTTTCAAAAACCAGTAGTGGCAGATCGTCAATATTCTGCAAGGCATACGGCGGGCCAGCAAAAATGAAATCGTACTGATCGCGGCATTGCTTCATGAACCGAAACACATCGCCTTTGATGATGTGCATTTTGTCGGCAATACCCAGTGTTTCTGCCGTTTTCTTTATGAATTGGATGCTCACCGCATCGCGTTCAATCAGCGTAAGATCTTCCGCACCACGGGAAGCCAGTTCATAGCTGATGCTCCCGGTGCCCCCGAAGATATCGCAGGTTTTGATACCCTCCAGATCCATCATGTGTTCCAGCGTATTGAACAGTCCTTCCTTGGCTACATCTGTAGTGGGACGAGCCGGAATTCCTGAGGGAGGGTTAAACCTTCGTCCACTGAATTCGCCGCCTACAATGCGCATGCGTAAAGTTGTTGGAGTAAGCTAATGGTTCCAGCCCACTGTCTGCCATGGGGCGTTTCCGTTGCTTCATTTTCACGGATGTTGGGGAAGTATTGTGCCACATCGTTCATGATAGGATTCAGTCCCCGATAAGCCACTGTACATTGCATATCCACGGCATCAGGATTGATGCGAAGTTGTTTGCACAACAATTTCAACTGATACGCAATGTCTTCACCGTTTTCGTATGCAAATACCTGATGCCAATGGAGCAAGCGGTTTTTATACAAAGTTGCCACAACATGTTCCTGCGTAATGGTACACTGCAAAGAACTGTCGGCCTTATAAGGTTTGTAAAACTGATAGCTGGATAAGGGAAGCAGCTTCGAATTCACAAAATACCTTCCTACCAGGCTTTTCATCGTGCCGGGATAAGCGTACATGTATCGTGCTTTGTCTTCTGCCAGTCGGTGCACAGACAGTACTTCATTTCCTTCTACAAAGAAGAGTTTGTTCAGCCATTTTACAACTTCTATCTCATCATAAACAGGCTCAGGGATTACCAGATATTTATCGCTGGCGACAAAGGTTGCGATCACATTTTCAGGACGCTGCAAAAGCGGCTCGTCTATAAACCTGTGCTCGTAAAAATCCAGAATCCACATAGGCAGCGTGCGATTATAATCTCCATACCGTATCATCAGCAAGTCGCCGTGTTCACTAAAACCCGCGACCGTTAAGCCGCGAGGCTGCAGGATGCAAATAGTTTTTGCAACCTGGCTCATCAATGTGTCACCTTCATGCACGTTGTATGCATGATAATTAATCGCACTGTTAGTAATCTCCGACATAGAAAGCACACAATTATAGAATAAATTTGCGAGATTCTTGAAACGGCTGCGAAGGTAAATCATGTAGCCAGACAACGATCCTTCTTAGATTTTTCCGTGAGAATTTTAGCAACCAATAAGAACATTCTGAGGCTGGCGCTACCCATTTCGCTGTCTCTGGCCATTCCCCAGATTAGTTTTCTGGCAAATACGGTTTTCCTGGGACGATATGGCGAAAGGGAACTCGGTGTGAACGGCGTTGCGGGGATATTTTATCTCACGCTTTCCATGATCGGTTACGGACTTAGCAGCGGCATTCAAATTCAGTTGGCGCGAAGAGCAGGGGAGGGAGACAAAGCCGGACTTGCCAGAAGTTTTATGAATGGTATCCTGCTATCGCTGCTTTCAGCGCTGTTGCTGATGATGCTTTCGCTCTGGCTTGCACCTCTGATCTTCGGTCTTAGCCTTGCCGATGATACCAATATTTACCTGTCAATAAACTATTTGTTTGTTCGGGTATGGGGACTTCCGTTCCTGATGCTTACCCAACAGGCGAATTCTTTCTTCATTGCCACACATCGCTCGCGTTTTCTCATATACGGATCTGCCGCAGGAACGCTGGTCAATGTGGTCTTTGATTATCTGCTGATCTTCGGAAATCATGGCTTCCCGGACATGGGACTCACGGGTGCTGCATTGGCTTCTATTTTGGGAGAAGCAGCCTTTTGCGCAGTGATGTATGGGACTTACTATTTTAATCGTTTTTACCGGGAATATCCCATACATCAATATTTTAGCTTCGATACAAAACTGTCGGGCAGATCGCTGCGGGTGGCGTCTCCCCTGATTGTACAATATTTATTCAGCATAGGCGGCTGGCAGGTGTTTTTCATCTTTGTAGAACATCTTGGCAACAGAGAACTTGCATCCTCTCAGATATTGCGGAGCATCTTCGGCATTGTAGGTATCGGCACCTGGGCGATGGCAGCAACCTGCAATACAATGGTGAGCAACGTTATCGGTCAGGGGAAACAAAGAGAGGTGCTGTATGTGATCCGAAAAGTTGCTGTGCTGAGTCTGGTCTATGCTGCAATCGTTTCCGCAATACTTCTGCTCTTTTCCAAAGAATTTCTTTCGTTATATCGCGACGATCCGGCATTGGTGGCATTTGCACAGCCAAGCATGATCGTGATTGTATTGGCTACTTTAGTAATGGCAATTTCTACTGTTACATTTAACGGAGTTGTCGGTACAGGAAATACTATGGTGAATCTCACCATGGAGATAACATCCGTCTTTACTTATCTCATTTATTGCTACATCGTAATAGAACGGATGCGCTTGCCTTTACATTGGGCATGGGGATCGGAATTTGTGTATTGGACGGTACTGTTGGTAATATCGCTGCTTTATCTGCGCTCAGGAAGGTGGAAAGGAAAACGGATTTAAGGAAAAAAGATCAGGCAGCCTGGGCCGCAATCTCGCTCAGGTCGATACCGTTGTGGCTTTCTTCATACACACATTCTCCGTTCTTAATAAGCATGACCTGTGGTGATTCGTGATGAACCTGAAACATTTCTGCCACTTTGTTGGAAACAGTACGGTAACGGATCAGATCCAGATAGTAAAAGACAATATTTTCAGGCACTTCTTCACGTTCCAGACGATTCTTTGCCATGGTGGAAATCGAGCAGCGCGTACTGTGCTTAAAGATGACCACAGGTTGTCGGTAACTTAATTCTCTGATTTGCTCCAATTGTACTTCTTCCGTTAGTTGTTCCCAGATCATAGTTGCAAAGGTAGCTTCCCTGCACTCACTATAAACCAATCGACGGAGAGAAAGGAAGATTTTAACAGGTTTGTCGTTTGTGGTAAATGGCTTTATTTTCGCCGCTTAAACGACCGATATGAAGCATGCATATATCTTTCCGGGACAGGGTGCACAGTTTTCCGGCATGGGGAAAAATCTGTATGAAACGAATAGTCTGGCAAAAGAGTATTTCGAACAGGCAAATGAGATTTTAGGTTTCCGGATCACAGATATCATGTTTGAGGGAAGCGATGAGGATCTGAAACAAACAAAGGTTACTCAGCCGGCAGTCTTTTTGCATTCTGTAGTGCGTTTTGAAACTACCCCAGGACTTAAGCCTGATATGGTTGCTGGTCACTCTCTTGGTGAGTTCAGCGCGCTGGTAGCAAATCGAGTATTGTCTTTTGAAGATGGACTGAAACTGGTGGCAAAGCGTGCCGCAGCAATGCAGAAAGCCTGCGAGATCAATCCTTCTACAATGGCAGCTGTGTTGGGACTGGAAGATGCTGTAATTGAAAATGTACTTGCAGAAATCACCGATGAGATAGTGGTGGCTGCAAACTATAACAGCCCTGGTCAACTCGTGATCAGCGGCAGTGTTGCAGGAATCAATATTGCCTGCGAAAAGCTGAAAGCAGCAGGTGCAAAACGTGCTCTGGTATTGCAGGTTGGTGGCGCATTTCATTCACCACTGATGGCTCCTGCAAAAGAGGAACTACAGGAGGCAATTATGGCTACTCACTTCAACAATCCTACCTGTCCTATTTATCAGAACGTAGATGCCCATCCATACATCGATCCGGGAATGATCAAACAAAACCTGATCAATCAGCTTACCGCACCTGTTCGCTGGACACAAACCATTCAGAAGATGGTTGAGAACGGCGCGGGTCGTTTTACCGAAGTGGGACCGGGTAATGTATTACAGGGACTCGTGAAAAAAATTGCCAGGGAAGTTGAGACAGAAGGATTGAGTTGATCTGTTCAGCAAATCTTAGCAAACGCTAATGAAGCTTGACAATACGACGCTGCCGGTTACTTAAAAAGTACATAGTAATCGGCAGCGTCACTATGAAGAAATGTTTCTGCCACTTCGGCATTGATATCGAAAGAAGGCACATCGTCTGCAACTTCACCCTTTATTGCCTCCAGTGTCACAAACTCTTTGTGTGTTTCATTTTCATCACTGCTCGTGATGTTTTTTACCACCAGTCGGGTATAACCCTTGCTTCGAAGTTGGGATAACGTACCATCGGTTAAAGGCATCCATTTCATAGAAAATGTTTTGAAAGTGAAAAAGGCCTTTACAGATATAATAGAGGCATTCGAAGCAGCTCTCATGAGCATTTCACTTCAAAGCCTGAATCTCGTTTAATACAATCTGGATCGGACGGCTGAGTGCTACATCGTGTCTAAAGGTAGCGACATTGCTCGGACATAAGTGTTAACGATGAAAAAATATTTATAGATGAGCAGACATAAAAAAAACCGGCTCGGAGGCCGGTTTCGTTAAAAAGAGTTCGTTTATCGCAAATCTACTACCTCAACTCCGGGGTATTTTTGGGTGTCGAAAGTGAATAAAGCATCACTGACTTCGGCATTGGGAGAAAAACCACTTACCTCATAGCGGTATTGGTTTCCATTCTTTTCATACACATTACCGCCCACGATGGTATGTGTCTTGTCGACCGCCAACTCCACTTTGGAAAACTGTTTTCCACTCGCAATGGGAAGCAATTCGATCATATCCACCGACTTGCCATTAAAGGTTTTTGTACCCATATACTTGTAGTGATATTCCTTATCATAGAAATTGGTGAAAAGCTTGGTTGGAGAAATAGTCTGCTCGTTGGGATTGTAAGCACTCACCTGTACCTCATTGGCAGCTTTTACATAAGTCCATACTGTCTTGTTGTCACAAATAATTTCCTGATCGCCCAATGCCACACGGTATTTAGCACCCTTCATATAAAAAGTACCCTTCTTGGTTTGTTTTGTTTTTCCGTTGGCACTGAGTAAATGCAAAGCAAAATTTGCTTTGAGTGTTTTCAATCCGTTTATTTTCTTACTTACGGATTCCAGAATAGTTTTTGCTTTAGCGTCAGTTTGCGCCACGACCGGCTCTGCCATACTGCACAGGGCCACCACACTTAACATCAGTAGTTTTTTCATTTTCTTTTTGGAGTGTTGAACTATTTAATTAGTGTTTCTATCTGACAAATTCTTTGCCAACCTTATTGCAATGAACTTAAAAATTCCTGAAGTTCTGATTCTGTATGAAAGAGCACCTCTCTTGGTTTGCTGCCCACCGCTGGTCCAACAATACCCGCAGCTTCCAGTTGATCCATGATCCGTCCGGCTCTGTTGTATCCAAGATTGAAACGGCGCTGTAGCATCGAGGTAGATCCAGATTGGGTTTGCACCACCACTCGTGCACAATCTTCAAAAAGTTTATCACGGTTGGTGAGATCCACTGTTTTTTTAGCCCCTTCCTCATCGTCTCCCTCATATTCCGGCAACTCAAAGGCGGTAGGGTAGCCACGTTGCCTTCCGATAAACTCCACTATTTCCTCTACCTCAGCGGTATCTACAAAGGCGCATTGCAGCCTTAGCAATTCGCTGCCATGAGACACCAGCATATCCCCGCGGCCGACCAGTTGTTCTGCACCGCCGGCATCGAGAATCGTTCTGGAGTCCACTTTTGCCGACACCTTAAAGGCAATCCGGGCAGGAAAGTTTGCCTTAATAGTACCGGTGATCACATTTACCGAAGGACGCTGTGTAGCTACAATAAGATGTATGCCAACCGCACGGGCAAGCTGTGCCAGACGCGCAATAGGCATTTCTACCTCTTTGCCAGCTGTCATGATCAGGTCGGCAAACTCATCCACTACCAGCACGATGAACGGAAGATATTTATGTCCGTTCTGAGGATTCAGGCGACGGTTGATAAACTTTTCGTTGTATTCTTTGATATTTCTGGCGCCTGCTTCCTTTAGCAGTTCGTAACGGTTGTCCATCTCAATACACAGAGCATTGAGCGTGTATATAACCTTTTTGGTATCGGTGATGATAGCCTCTTCTTCATTAGGAAGTTTGGCCAAAAAGTGTTTTTCGATCAGGCGGTAAATGGAAAGTTCCACTTTTTTAGGATCCACCATCACAAACTTCAGTTGCGAAGGATGTTTTTTATACAACAGTGATACCAGGATGGCGTTGATCCCTACGGACTTACCCTGGCCTGTCGCACCTGCCATCAACAAGTGTGGCATCGTGGCCAGATCGACAATGTAGTTTTCGTTGTCAATTTTCTTTCCGAGTGCAATGGGAAGGCTCATTTTCGAGTTGGCAAATTTCTCGCTGGAGAGCAATGCCCGCATTGACACGATCTGCTTATTGGCATTGGGCACCTCGATGCCAATGGTGCCTTTACCGGGGATGGGTGCGATAATCCGGATGCCGAGCGCCGCCAGGTTAAGCGCGATATCATCCTCCAGATTTCTGATCTTCGATATACGTACGCCTTCCGCAGGGACAATTTCATACAAGGTAACCGTAGGACCTACCGTGGCACTGATCCGCTGGATTTCGATACCGAAACTTTTAAGCGTCTGAATGATCTGATTTTTGTTCTTCTCGAGTTCTGCCTTATCAAGTGTTATTTGTTCTATTCTGTTTTCGAGCAAGTCGAGCGTAGGAAACTTATAGTGGGGCAGGTCCAATTCTGGTGCATAAGGTTCATTGTTCTCAATGGAAATATGAGCACCGTTTACAATCGAAGGCTCATCTTCCTGCTGAATCACTTCAAATGAGAGATCCAGATCGTTGCTAGGAACTTTTTCTTCCACCGGTTCAGGAGTTTCCACAGACTTGTCCAGGGCTTCCGTAGGACTTTGAGGAATTTCAGTATTTGTAAGTTGTGTGTCAAGGTCCATGCTCCCTACTTCCCTGGGGGGAACAGCCGGAGTTTCGTCTGTAAGCACAAACTCGTATTGTTTAGCGTTAGCCGGTTCTTCGATAATCTCTATTTTTTCCGGTTCCGGCATGAGGATTACTTCCGACTCAGTTTCTGTTTCTGTATCGGTTTCTCCAGTGTCGACTGCAGTCTTTCGTTTGGCCCTTTTAAGTAGAGGAGAAATGTCTAACGAGAAAATCACTAAAGCAAAAAAGCACACCAGAGCAGCCAGTAAAAGCCCCGTTCCAAGCTTGCCAACCAGTTGGGTCAGATAGGTAACGGCTTCATTTCCCCAGGCGCCACCGTAGGGAAATCCTGCAGCTGGCATCAGATAGGTGAGCGCAGGGGCTCCGATAAGGATGAGAATAGAAAACCAGCGAAGATACCTTACAACCGGAAGTACCCGCTTGTTATTCAGAACATTGAGCCCGATTGCTGTGATCCATATTCCCAAGAGAATTGAGATGACTCCGGCACCTCTGTATACCAGTATATGCGAAAGTGCTGCGCCCAGCCTGCCGCCCCAATTATTTACCGAAGCATCGCTTTTAAAAATAAAGTGAGACAGACTTTCTACGGTAAAAAGCTTATCCTGATCCTGTCTCCAGGTAAACCAATAGCTGACGATGGCAAAACAAATGAATATTCCTGCGACCATCAGAAAGATACCGGTTCCGAGCCTTATCTGGCGGGAAATATTATTTGTTTCGCGAGGAGCCGGTTGTTCTTTCGGTGTGTGTGAACTTTTCGTTGTCTTCTTCTTCGTGGATGTAGCCATAAACAGGTGGGCACGCAAAGGTACAATATTATAGAAGGTCGTCCATTTGCTGAGGTATTGAAAAATATGGATTCAGAAATTATTTTTGAGCTTAAAGATGTGAGAACGGCAAACTTTTGTTTTTTTTTCTCCGTCTTCCAGATAAGTGTTGCTGTTATTCGTGTGCCGTCATACTCAGCAAAAAGGCTTTGTAAGCATTACGGACGACTGACAAAAAACAGGAAGGAGTATTGCAACATTGAAATATTTGCGTATTTTCAACCGTTGAGGACGAAGTTCCAGGTAAATCACTTAATAGAAACGTAACCATCAATTAGATAACACCAATAAGGTTTGAATATCATGAGCAGGAAAAATACCTTCACCCGTGCAGCATTGGTAGCCGCTATGGCCTTGAGCTTTCAATCTGTACAGGCACAAGACGTACACTTTACACAATTTAATGCGTCGCCACTTCTCGTAAACCCTGCCTATACCGGGGCATTTAGCGGGCAATGGCGTGCAGCAGCTATCTATCGCAATCAATGGAGAAGTGTTACGGTTCCTTTTGTTACATATGGAGCGTCTTTCGATGCGCCCATTGTTACCGACCTTACGCACGATGACTATCTGGCGGCTGGTGTGCAGCTTTACAACGATAAAGCAGGAGATGGTAATCTTTCTAACTTTTCCGGACTGGTTTCACTTGCATATCACAAATTCCTCGGAGCTAACGTAGATAAAGCCCTTACGATCGGTCTTCAGGGAGGTTATACGCAAAAGAGCATTGATCTGAGTAAACTTTATTTCGGAGATGATTATTACAACGGTCAGTTTAACCCAGGCGTAGGCGCTGAGTGGCCCAACCTCAATAACAAAGTCAATTATTTCACTATTAATGCCGGTTTGAGCTGGGCACATAGCGTAGGCGAACGTTTTGGTTATACTCTGGGAGTTGCCGCTATGAATCTGAACCAACCACAGGAATCGCTGCAGAAGAAAAAGAATAGCGAAGTTGGACTTGGCATTCGTTATGCTGCACAGGCCGGTGTAATTGCTTACGTGAGCGAAAAATTGAGTTTGCGTCCTGCGGTATTATATCAGTCACAGTCTACTGCTACAGAACTGGTAGCGGGTAATGAATTTCATCTCATCGTAGGTGATGATGAATTCCGTGCAGTATCTACTGCTGTTTTTCTCGGAGGCTGGATCCGCTCTAACGATGCGATGATGATCACCGGCGGTATTGAATGGAAAGGACTTCGTTTGGGACTGAGCTATGACTATAATACTTCTTCTTTAAAGGATGCATCTAATGGAAACGGAGGCTTTGAAATCTCCCTTCGCTACATTGCACCAAGTCCTCTTGATTTTGCACGTCGTTTGGTTTACCCTTGCGCACGCTTCTAATAATTTTACTTAAATAGGAAGAAAGGGCAAAAAAATTTTTTTAGCCCTTTCTTTTTTTAAATCAGATTGTTACTTTTATCCCAATTAATAACGCTCACGCACATGAGAAAAAACTGGCTGCTTTTACTTTTGGCAACAATTCTCGTTTCTACTCAATACGATGTTTACGGACAGCAGCAACGAAGAGATAAGTATAGGAACAAAGCAAACGATCCTGTCGCGAAGCTTCCTTATTATAAAAAACTCCGTTGGGCCGACGACCTGTTTAAAGCCGGTAGCTACTTCAACGCTATTGAGTACTATCAGCAATTGAAACAAGAGCAGGAACGCAATCCGTATCTGACCTATCAACTTGCAGAGTGTTATTGGATGACCCGTGATTATGTACCTGCAGCGCACTATTACGGTGAAGCTTTTGGTCTTGCATCAAAGCTCTATCCGGAGGCTACGTTTAAGCAGGCTATGATGCTGAAGATGCAGGGTGAGTACGAGAAAGCGATAGAGCAGTTCAACAAGTTTATCGCAGATAACCCGAAGACTTTTAAAAAGCTGAAGCAAAGAGCAAAGCGTGAAATAGAAGGAGCCGTTATGGCGATGAATTCTATAAAGAATCCACAGCCGGTGACTATTGTAAATGCTGGTCCTAATGTGAACAGTGCTTATACAGAACTTTCTCCTTATCCGCTTGGCGATACTGCACTACTTTTTGCTACTATGCGTCAGAATAGTGTAGTGGACGTTGAAAAGAAAAATAGAGAAGAATATGTTTCAAGAATGATGACTTCACGCAAGCAGGAGAATGTTCCCGTAGCAGACTCTTTCCAATGGGCGTTGAAGTTTATGGACGGAAAATTCAATGATCCTCGTGTACACGTAGGGAATGGTTCTTACAGTCCGGGTGGAGATCGTTTTTACTTCACAAAGTGTGCAGAAGAAGATTCAATGAAAGTGATTTGTAAAATCTATGTTTCCAAGTTTGAAGGAAGCCAGTGGACAGAGCCTGTATTGTTGGGTGAGGGAATTAACGAAGGTGGATCAAATACTCAACCATTTGTAGCAAGAGTAGGAAAGAAAGAAGTACTGTTTTTCTCTTCTAACCGTAAACTTCAAAGTCGCGGTGGATACGATATTTGGTATTCAATAATCGATCCGCGCAACGGTACTTATCGTCGTCCGCAGAATGCCGGTAAGCAAATCAACACAGAAGGCGATGAGATTACGCCATACTATGATTCACGTGTGAACAAACTGTATTTCTCTTCTAACGGTTGGGTGACTATGGGCGGTTTTGACGTGTATTCAGCAGACGGTGGTCCATCACGCTATACGAACGTTATGAATCTGGGTTATCCAATCAATACTTCAGCAGATGAATTGTATTTCATCAAAGATCCGGTTGGAAAACCTGATGCATATGTAGTATCAAATCGTGTAGGATCTATTGCTTTGAAGAATCCAACCTGTTGCGATGATATCTGGCGTATTCAATATGAACCACGTCTGATGGTAATGGGTAGGGTTATCGATTGCGATACAAAAGAGCCTATGTCTGATGTTGTGGTAAAAATGGTAGATGAAAATGGTGATCTGAAAACGTACAACTCAACGGACGGAACCTTTGGCTTTAACATGGCTCGCTCACATACCTATGTGATCACAGCAGACAAACAAGGTTTTTCTTCTACTCGTGCAACGGTTAATACTTCTGATGTAAGACGTTCTGATCCGGATGATACTGCTACAGTTACCATTTGCCTTAGCACTATCAGAAATACTTTCCGCGTAAGTAACGTTTATTACGATTATGATAAAGCAACTTTACGTCCTGAATCAGTTGCTTCCTTGGATTCTCTGGTTAACTTCATGAGAGATAACCCATCGCTCAGCGTAGAGATCTACTCTTTCACAGATGCCAAAGGAACAGATCAGTACAATAAGAATCTTTCTGAGCGCCGCGCACAGTCTGTAAAAGATTATCTGGTGAATAATGGAATAGAAGAGAGTCGTATGATCGTGAAAGGCTACGGTGAAAAAATGCCTGCAGCTCCGAATACTACTACTACAGGTGCTGACAATCCGGTAGGTCGCCAGCTTAATCGTCGCACAGAGTTCCGCATCGTAACCGATGTGCCGAACCGTCGCATCATCTTCAACAGTGCTATGCCAGGTTCGATGGATGAGCAGGAGAAGAACCTGCTTCAAGACGAAAATGCTAACGGTGATGGCGAGTATGATTCAGAGTCTGATGCAGGAAATCCCGGTAGTCGTGTAAATCAGGATTAATAACTCAATCAAATATTTTTGAGGCTGCACTTAGGTGCAGCCTTTATTTTTGCCAATCACTGCCGCTTTTATGATCTACAAACAGGTAACTATTGCTTCAACCGACAAATCACTAAGGGAACTACTCATTGCGTTGTTATCGGAAGCAGATTACGAAGGGTTTGAGGAAACCAATTCCGAACTACATGCATTTATTACCGAAGAGGCTTTCACAGAAGAGTCGCTGCACGATATCTTGCAAACTTTTGGACTCAACTATACAGTAGCGACGATACCGAAGACCAATTGGAATAAGGACTGGGAGTCAAACTTTCAGCCTGTAATTGTTTCAGGTTTTTGTACCATCCGAGCCGACTTTCATGAGATTGTTGTCCATACTCCTTACGAGATCATTATTACGCCCAAAATGTCTTTTGGTACAGGACATCATGCTACCACACAACTGATGATGCGAATGATGCAGGAGGTTTCATTTCGCGGAAAGTCTGTACTGGATTTTGGTACGGGTACCGGAATACTCGCTATTCTTGCCGAGAAACTGGGCGCGGATCAAGTGTTGGCTATAGACAATGATGAATGGTCTTACGAAAATGCTCTTGAAAATGCAGGCAAGAATGACTGTCATCGCATTCACTTTGCTTTAGGAAGCTTAGAATCTGTACATGAGACTTTCGATGTAATTCTTGCTAACATTAATCGGCATATCCTAATCCAATACATGGAGAAGCTTTATCATGTTACCTGTGCAGATGGTACGGTTTTAATGAGTGGATTGCTCGTTGAAGACAAAGAAGTAATAGTGCAAGCGGCCGAAGCCAACGGTTTTAATCTTAAAGCGTATAAGGATGAACAGAATTGGATTGCCCTTTGTTTTGTTAAGAATTAGCAAAGAGCTATGGCAAGTATTTGGATTTTACGGAATTTATTTAACAAAACCTGTTCTTTGACCACTAGGATTTTTTCTGAAAACGATTAAATTTGTTTTTTCTCACCCAAATTTTGGAATGACTATAGCTATTTTAATTATACTGGCTTATTTGATTGGTTCGATACCTACAGCGGTTTGGCTAAGCAAAAAGCTTTATGGAATTGATATTCGTGAACATGGAAGTGGAAATGCGGGTGCTACCAATACCTTTCGTATTCTTGGCTCCAAGGCTGGCTCTGCAGTGATGCTGATAGATATGTTGAAGGGTTTCATTGCCGTAAAACTCTCTTTATTGTCCGTGTTCCCCTGGCATAGTGAGGAAATTACCAATCTTCAGGTGTTCTTAGGGCTCGCTTCGGTGCTGGGGCATATCTTCCCCATCTGGGCAGATTTTCGCGGTGGAAAAGGAATCGCTACGTTATTTGGAATGATCCTCGCGATACAACCTCTTGTAGCTGTGAGTCTGGTGGGGGTTTTTCTGGCGATACTTTTTTTAACCCGCTATGTTTCTTTGAGTTCTATTAGTGCCAGTGTAGCTTTCCCTCTTCTTATTTTGTTCATTTTCAACGAGCCCGAACTTAGTTATCGATTGTTCGCCATTGCAACTGCATGCCTTGTTGTGCTCACGCATTATAAGAACATAAACAGGTTGTTGCAGGGTAACGAAAGTAAGGTGCCTCTGTTTCGTCGTCGCAGAGGGCGTCGGCAGGACTAAGATTCTCCTTAATTCCTGTGGTATAAATCTTGTCGTATTCCTCGCAAAAACTGGAACATGAAAAGATTGTTATTAGCGCTGTCTGTAGTTTTGGTAACCGGCGGCTTATATTCTTGCTATACCAATCCGGTAACGGGCAGAAAGGCTTTGAGTCTGGTAGATGAAGGTACCATGAGACAAATGGCAAGTCAGGAGTATGCAAGCTTTCTTGCTGCCAACCAACCGCAAAAGGGTACCCGAGATGCCGAAATGGTGCAGAGAGTAGGCAGTAGACTGGCTTCTTCCGTACAGCAATATCTCAGCAGTAAAGGACAATCCGATCTGATTAGCGGTTATCAATGGGAGTTTAATCTTGTCAACAACAATGAAGCGAATGCCTGGTGTATGCCGGGAGGAAAGGTTGCCGTATATACCGGCATTATGCCACTTGCGCAAAATGAAGCCGGTCTGGCTACGGTAGTTGGGCACGAGATAGCTCATGCCGTTGCGCGTCATGCCAGTGAACGCGCCAGCCAGCAGGTAGCGGCACAATTTGGCGGACAGGCATTGGGTGCTGTTCTAGGTTCTAATCCTGGGGCGGCATCGCAAATATTTAATGCCGCCGTGGGCATTGGTGCTCAGGGAGCCCTATTGAAGTTCTCTCGTGATCAGGAAAGTGAAGCAGACCAAATGGGAGTGATCTTTATGGCAATGGCTGGTTACAATCCCAATGAAGCAATAAACTTCTGGACCAGAATGTCTTCCAAGGGAGGATCGGCGCCACCTGAAATTCTTAGCACACACCCCAGCGACCAGACACGTATGAACAACCTCAGGAAATGGATTCCTGAAGCAATGAAATATTACAAGCCTCAAGGTTAGTGAAAGCAAGCAGGCTACAAATCATATTAAGCTATCTTTTTCCGGTAAAGATTTGGAAAGGCTCCAGTTCGAAGAATCCCGAATTGGAGCTTTCCCTTTCCAACGGTGAATGGCAGCTAGCCACACACGATGCCATCTATTCCGATGGTAAAAAATATCGTCCACTGGTTAGTGCATTTTGGAGCGTGGGCAGAGACTTGAAGAAGGTAAATTCGGTGCTTTTGCTGGGCAGTGGGATCGGGAGCGGAGTACAGATACTGCACGAACTTGGCTTTTATCCGTCATTCACTCTGGTGGATAATGACGAAACCGTTTTACAATTGGCACGCCGCCTTCTACCTTCTACTGAATGTCTTCGCTTTGTCTGTCAGAATGCGGAAGATTTTATTCGGAAAGACAACACAGCCTATGATATGGTTGTTGTTGATGTATTTTCCGGACGCAATGTTCCGGATTTTGTAACCTCGCCGGAATTTATCGAACAATGTCTTCACCATCTGACCCCAGGTGGCATTCTGGTGATCAACTTTATGCTCAACGACGAAACGCACAAACAGCGCTTTTTCACACTAAGGCAAATGTTACCGGAAGACACGCGTGTAATAGAGATTGGTATTAACCGTGTAGTCGTTACTAAAGTTTAGCCGACTGGATACGAAGTACCTTTCTGTTTTTCTTTTGCACCCTCATTTTCTCTGGTACCAGCGCCAGGATTTCATCCATAAGACTTTGAAGGAGTCGTAGCTTCACAAAATGATCACTGGTGACGAGCCCAATCTCCCTTACCGGCTCGGGATCTTCGAAATACCTTAAGCGGTCCTGCTGATCTTCGTTGAATTCAAATGTAGCCAGCTCCGGCAGAACGGTCATACCACCATTTTTATCGACCATTTTTCTCAGCGTCTCTACATTGCTGCTTTCGTATCGAAATGCCTTTTCTGCCTGCAACTTTTGTACCTGTTCGCTGCAAAGGTTGATGATCTGATTGCGCATACAATGACCTTCGTTGAGCAGCCAAATTTTGCCCAGGTCTATGTCTTCAGGAGCAATAAGTCTTTTTTCAAGCGCTTTTTCATCAGCGGAAAAATATCCAACAAAGGGTTCGTAGAACAGTGGATATTCTTTCAACCCACTTTCCTCCAGAGGTGTGCTCACCAGCGCGGCATCAATTTCATTATTTTTAAGCGCTTTGATGATCTGGTTGGTTTCCATTTCTTTTACCTGAAGTCGTACTAAAGGATAGTTGGTAACATATTGTTCCAAAAGCCCGGGTACGATATAGGGAGCGATGGTAGGAATGACTGCGAATCTGAATGTTCCGCTGACAGTACCCTGCTGATCCTGGATGATCTCATGAATTTTTTCGCATTCAGCCAGTGCGATCCTTGCCTGGGAAACAATGGCTTCTCCCATAGCGGTAATGGCAATGGGATGTTTATTTCTATCGAAAAGCTTAATACCTAATTCTTCTTCCAGTTTCTGGATCTGCATGCTGAGGGTGGGTTGTGTAACGAAGCATTTTTCAGCCGCTGCAACGAAGCTTTTGTATGTGGCTACTGCCACGACGTATTCGAGTTGTGTGATGGTCATGTGTCTGGGAAATGTAAAGCAAACCTAGTGGATATTTTTAGAAAATGGATATTTGAACTTACTCTTGAGAGTAGTTTTATCGACTTGATTACGGTGAGCGTCAGCCCCGATGGCAGCGGATACCCCGCAGCAAGCCGCAGGCGAAGCGAGGAGTAGGAGCGTACAGCGGGACCATAGCCTCAATAGTGCAATGCCGCGGGGCTGCCACAGGTTTCCTGATAAATCAAAAGCGCTTTTGTTTCCAAGTATATTTTAAGCTTTATTTAATAAATAGTTCAAAGTTTTCTAAATTGGAACCATAACTCAAAGTTTGCATGAAGAAAGCTTTACAATTTGCCTTGTCTGTCCTTGCGATGTTGTTTTTTTCTGTTTCCGGTTTTAGCCAGACAACAGTAACCGCTTCAACTGTTGCAGCGACGAATGCCAGTGGCGGCGCTAACGTGTTTGCAGTTGCGAATACTAACTCGTTTGGTATTGCGATCACTACTTTCTCCGCTTTTCACAGTACGTCGAACAATGGGCGTACCTATAGCGTATGGTATCATCCTACCGCGCTGACCGGCGCGCCGAATGTGAGTGCAGCGAATGGTTGGCTGTTATTGGGTACTTCGCCGGTGATTTCCGGAATTGCTACCAACCAGATATTGCCGGTATTGAGCAATCAGTTTTTTGTAATTCCACCTAATACTACTTACCGTATTGCTATCGTATGTAACTCCGGACTTTCGTTTTTCTCGACCACGGGCGCTAATACTTATTCGGGAGGTGGGGTGACCATTCACACCGGTTCCAGTGCGACAAGTCCGGGATATGCCGGAACATTTCCTGCACCTACTTTGACGCCAAGGTATTTCTCCGGAGCAATCACCTTCATACCGGCAGTTCCCGATAATGTTGGGGCGTCGGTGTTAATAAGCCCTGTTAACAGCACTGCATATTGCGCCAACGACAGTGTTGAGGTCCGTGTGGTATTGAAAAATGACGGAAGCACTTCGGCTTCGAACTTTCCTGTGACAGCCAGATATACGGGCGCTACCACAAATACCATATCCGCGGTTTATACCGGTACTTTGGCTGCCTATACTTCCGATACTTTCACCGTTGGAAAGCTCAACTTGCAGCAGGGGACTTACTCGGTAAGAGCCTATGTAAGTATGAGTAGTGATACTGTGAAACTGAACGATACCACTGCAGCTGTAACCATCTCTTTTAAAAAGCCAAATACACTTCCGGCAGTTATTTCAGATACAGCATGTCCCGGCGATACTGCTATACTGCGCATTGATCCGGTGATTGCCAATACGACCTATAAATGGTATGATGCTCCTTCGGGAGGTTCGCTGGTGCAGACAGGCACTGATATGATCATTGGCAGTTTGACGCAGGATAGTATGCTTTGGGTTAGAGCAGATTCTAACAATTGTGAAAGCAACCCGGTACTCATCATCGGTAAGGTTGCACAACCCCCCGCTCCTTATCTGGGCGCGGATACAGCTTTTTGCGAAAGTATTCCGCTGATACTTGATGCGGGGTATCCCGGCGCTACTTATCGGTGGAGTACCGGCGATTCCACACAGACCATAGCAGTTACTAAGGTGTCTGGAAATTACTGGGTAAAAGTTACACAATACTGCACTCGTGCTGATACTGTCAGCGTGACCATCCGCCCCTTGCCCACGGTAAGCGGTATTTCGTTTGTACGTATGGGCAATACTTATCAGTTTTTCCCTTCAGGATACCAGAATGTAGAAACATTTTTATGGTTGTTTGGAGATGGTGCTTCTTCAACAGATACTACGCCGATTCATAACTACGCTGCAAACATCAATGCGGCGCTGAATGTTACTTTGATCGTAGGAAATACCTGCGCAAAAGATACCGTACAACGTATGGTGCCTACCGGTATCCATGATATTGAAGACGAAAGCGAACTAAAAGTATATCCTAACCCTGCCCACGACAGAGTGATGATTGAGTTGGGACATGCAATAAAGGGCGAGGTTGTGATTACCAATATGATGGGTGCTGTGGTAATGCGGAATAGTTTGGATGGAAACACGAAGGTGCTCGATGTTCGTCAGCTTCCTGCCGGAAATTATATTCTCAGTGTTTATTCAATTGAAACCCGCTTAAGTGCACCACTACAAATCGTAAAATAACTAGACAAGGCATTGTAGATTTTTGCGAAACGGGTCGTCGAAAGACGATCCGTTTTTTGTTAATAAGATTAAAAAAACATTATAAAAAAAATGTACATGGGTAGCCAAAAAATTGTTAAGTTTAAAGTGCGCAAAATTGACTCCCATGAAAAGATTACTTACACTTTTATCTCTTTTTGGTTTTTTACAGGGGCATGCACAATCCACGACGATCACAACCGGAGTTCCGGCGCTAACCTCCTTGAGTGCAACACAACCAGGTGTGGCGTTTATCATTACGAACACTAACAGCTATCCGATAGTCCTGAAGTCCATGGATGTGCTCACCGGATCGAATCAGAATGGTAATACCTTTTATTTGAAATACTCCACAACATCTCTGAGTGGTCCTCCCATAGGTGCAAATGTCTGGCCCACTATAGCTACAGCGATACAGGGAACCGTTAGTACCACTGCGATTCACCCGATGTTTACGAACATAAATTTCACCATACCAGCGAACACCACTTATCGTTTCCTGGTGCACAATTCCGGTAGTGCCTGGTATTATGGCGGAGCGACCACGAGTCCCAATTCATTTACCGGTGGTGGAGTATTACTGGGTCGTGGCAATTATATCATCTCGGGTCAGGTTGTTGGATATGCAGGAGGTACTCCTAACTATAATGCGTTCAATCCCCGTTTCTGGTGCGGTACAATTGTCTTTGAACCTGCTATAGCCAACAATCTTTCGGCTACAGGTGTTCTTACTCCCGCCAATAATTCAAGTTTTTGTGCAAATACTCCCGTTGATGTTCGAGTGATCATTAAGAACAAGGGTAGTGCACCTCAGTCCAACTTTACGGTAGGTGCTTATTACTATGGTTCGGGAGGCTCTGCTACCCTTACAGCGGTATATCCCGGAACTTTGGCTGCCGGTGCTGTTGACACTGTAACGGTAGGTTCCATAACCCCTGCTCCCTCAGCGTATTCTGTATTTGGGTACACCGGACTCGTGGCGGATTCCCTTAAAAGTGATGATACTTCGTCTTCGGTGAACTTTACCATACACCCTCCTGTACCTACGCCGATTGCAATTTCAGATACAGTATGTTTGGGCGATACGGCGGTGCTGAGCCTGTCCAGTTCGCTTTCTAATCCTCAATTTTATTGGTATACCAGCTTAACTGAGCCCTCCTCGTTTTATTCGGGCGACTCCTATACCATCCCAACCATCAGTTCTGATACAACATTCTATGTGTCGATATTGGCTAACAACTGCGAAAGTTCACGTATTCCGGTCCATGGAGTCATCGGCACTCCTCCTGTGGTAAATTTGGGTAATGATACCAGTTTCTGTGCTTCTATCCCGCTTATTCTCGACGCCGGTAATCCGGGAGGGCGTTATGTCTGGAGCAATGGAGATACTACACAAACAATTGCTGTTACGACGCAGACAGGTGATTATTGGGTGATTGTAGACAAATATTGCAAATCGTCTGATACGGTGAGTGTTACTGTCCGCCCTATGCCTTATGTGAGCGGTATTTCGTGGATTCGGATGAACAATACTTACCATTTCACCGCTTCTTCAGTGCAGAATGTTGAGAGTTATTTCTGGGAGTTTGGTGACGGCGCTACATCGACCGATTCGTCTCCTGTGCATACCTATGCAACTACTATCAACGTTCCGTTGTCTGTAAAGTTGACGGTAGCTAATACATGTGGTATTGATACTGTGTATCGTGGAGTGCCGACAAGCCTCGGTAACCTGAGCTGGGATGATGGAATCAATATTTATCCGAATCCCGCGGCAGACAGAGTTTTCATTGATGCACCGGGAGTGCGCATCAATGAGATCACCATTATCAATTCTCTTGGAAGTTTGGTAGCGAGTCAAAAGACGGATAATTTATCTGGTACAACACAGATAGATGTGAGCCATCTTGCTCCCGGTAATTATATCCTGCGGCTGCAAACGGACTCAGGACCTGCGAGTCGAACGCTGCAAATCAGCAAATAGAAGTAGAAAACGGATCGGATTACCTCTGATCCGTTTTTTTTCAAATACCTTTGTCGCGCTTCCGGAAAGGAGAAATCCAAAGGTTTTGTGTTTTGTGGCAAATACACCGGAGGTAAATTTCAGGCGGAATATTGAAACAAACATGAGCTATAAGGATGTTCCCACCGGTTCGGTGCTACAGCATATCAAAGAGCGGTTTTTGGGTAAGGTGGTTACTGAGTCGCGTTCTCCTGCCGGCAATTGGCTGGAATTTACTCTGGAAAAGATTGAAAGAGGTTTAGCAGAAATTTCTCTGGAAGTCCGACAGGAGATGTGCAATCCTTACGGTAATATCCATGGAGGGATGATGTCGCTGGTGATGGATGAAGTAATAGGCTGGAGTGTAGTAAGTCTCGATACCAATCAAAATTATACCTCGTTGAATCTGAATGTGGATTTTCTATATGCCATTAGAAAAGGAGAGCGTCTGCGTGCCGTGGCCAGTGTTGTTCGCGAGGGAAAGAAAATCATTCATGTGGAATGTCGGGTTTGGAATCTGAAAGGCGATTTGCTGGGGAAAGCCACCAGTAACCTCATAGTTACAGGGATGCAACCAACCGAAGGCAGTTTTAAAGTAGCTAATTAATAAAGCTGCTGCTCTTTTTTATGGCTTGTACTTTTTACTTTTGACTTTTTACGACAATGCTTAACGGTAAGAAAATAGTTGTAGTGCTTCCGGCATATAAAGCCGCCCTCACGCTGGAGCGCACATTTAGGGAAATTCCCTTCGATATTGTGGACGATGTAGTGCTGGTAGACGACAAGAGCCCGGACAATACCGTAGAGGAAGCACGCAGATTGGGCATAAAGCACATTGTAGTACATGAGCAGAACAAAGGCTATGGAGGCAATCAGAAGAGTTGTTACAAGAAAGCTATGGAACTGGGCGCCGACATCGTCATCATGTTACACCCCGATTATCAATACACTCCAAAGCTGATTCATGCTATGAGCGGTGTCATAGCCTATGATGTGTATCCTGTGTGCTTTGCCTCGCGTATCCTCGGTAACGGTGCACTGCGCGGAGGTATGCCTTTATACAAATACGTTTTTAACCGTTGTCTTACCCTGTTCGAAAACATAATGATCCGGCAGAAGTTGAGTGAGTATCATACAGGGTATCGTGCTTTTTCTGCCGAGGTGATCCGTTCTATAGATTTTACACACAACAGCGATGATTTCGTTTTCGACAACGAGATGATTTCGCAGATATTTATGAACGGATACGAAATAGGAGAAGTAACCTGTCCTACCAAATACTTTGAGGAAGCATCAAGTATTAATTTTCGTCGCAGCGTTCAATACGGTATGGGTGTACTTCGTGTATCGCTTACCCATCGTCTCCATAAATGGGGGTTGATAAAAAGTAAGCTTTACAGCAGATCATAACGAAACAGGCCAGAAATTCTTCAATTGCTTGTAGAAAAGATATATGCGAGTATTTTTGTCTGAAACAAAAATCACTCAGCATGAAAAAATTTTTCACCCTCCTTTGCACTGCATGTGCGTTTTCTGCTCATGCGCAGATTACGCTCAACCAACAGAGTTACGCTTCGTCCTATGTAGGCTTAGATACTCTGAAGCGTACAAATACAACGGGGGTTACATACCCGAATCTTGCTCCTGCTGCAAATGGTACATGGGATCTAACCGGACTTACTTATACCAGCGCCGATTTTGTTCAAATTAAGACCTCTATATCCGATCCTGCTTTCCCCGGAGCACAGCAGTACGACAGTGTTCATTATTCAGTGACTACGGGAGTAGGCTACGATGTGAATTGGGTCAGCAGCATAGGAGCGGGAAGTTATTCTTACCTGGGTGAACGTATTTTTCGTCAGGCGATTCCTATTGGATCTATCTCCTTTGACCCGAATGATAGCCTGGTGTTTACGCCACAAAACATCATCTACTCCTCACCCAGAACAGAAATTGCTTTCCCCGCAACCATGGGAAGCAAATGGTCGACTAACTATGGTTATGTTACCGATTTTGAATTGACTGTTAATATCTACGGTTTCCTCCAGACCCCTTGTCAGCGAAAGACTTATGTGACGATTACAGACACAGTAGTAGGTTGGGGTAAGATCAAGGTTAAAGATTACAATGGAACCGCTTCCGGCAATATGGACGTCCTGATGTTAAGACGGATGGAAGTTACAACAGATAGCTTTTTTATTTCCGGTGCTCCGGCAGACGCACAATTGCTCTCAGCTTTTGGTATTTCTCAGGGAATGCAGACCACTGTATATGAAGATCGTTTCCTTCGCGCACAAGAAATCATTCCTGTGGTCACAGTGCGCTACAACGACAATAGCTTTGCCCAAAACCAGATAAGTTATGTAGAGGTTCATACCAGCCGTTTACAGGACCCAACCAGTGTTGCAAGTCTTTCTAAATATGGCAAACTGACGCTCTATCCGAATCCACTTACAGGACGACAACTTACCGTTTCTTTGGAAGACAAGAACGTACAATCCCTTGGCTACGATGTTATGAATATTCATGGTCAGGTGATTACCCGGGGGAATCTGAACCTGAACGGCGGTAAGGGATACATCAGTATTGATGGTGCTACTGCTGCCGGTATTTATTATGTACGTCTTTACGAAGACAACCGGTTGCTTACCACACTTCCGTTGAGCATCAATTAGAGTTTTGAAATTTTGCTTTGAACAAGAGGCTGCCTTTGTAGCCTCTTTGTTTTTAATAAGAACATGGAGCATATCGGTGGGTACTGGAAATGTGTAAGGCAAGCGCACATTTTATAGCGTCCATTACCAGCTTAACAGCGATACTATTTTTTCTACTGTATAAAAAAGGAAGTATCGCCGCCGTAAAATCAGACATAAAAACGCCGGACTTCGAAAGCCCGGCGTCGTAGTTTTATTAGAAAGTTGTCTTATTTTACATTCACTACCACTTCTTTCTTCACTTCTGGTTTTACCACTTTGGCTGAATGACTCTCCTTTGTGCCGAACATTACACCCAGTGTAGGTGCAATTACCAGTGCAACGATAGACATCAGCTTGATGAGGATGTTCATAGAAGGTCCTGAAGTGTCTTTGAAAGGATCTCCTACTGTATCTCCGGTTACAGAAGCTTTATGAGGTTCTGATTTCTTATAGTAAGTCTCTCCGTTGATCTCTACACCTTTTTCGAAGGATTTTTTGGCATTATCCCAAGCGCCACCGGCATTGTTCTGGAACATTCCCATAAGTACACCACTTACAGTAGCACCAGCGAGCATTCCTCCCAGCGCTTCGGGGCCCATCAGGAAACCTACCAGCAAAGGAGAAACTAGTGCAATGGCACCGGGCAATACCATTTTAGCAATAGACGCCTGTGTTGAGATCGCTACACATTTGTCGTATTCAGGTTTGCCCTTGCCTTCCATAATACCTGGTATCTCGCGGAACTGGCGACGAACTTCTTCTACCATGCTCATGGCGGCTTCGCCTACGGCACGGATAGCAAGAGAAGAAAAAATAAATGGAATCATTCCACCCAGGAAAAGAGCAGCAAGCACTTCCGCTTTATAAATATCAATGCCCTCAATTCCGGCTACACCGACATAGGCTGCAAAAAGCGCCAGTGCAGTCAGTGCGGCAGAAGCAATGGCAAAGCCTTTACCGGTTGCAGCAGTTGTGTTACCCACAGCATCCAGCGTATCTGTTTTTTCGCGCACTTCTTTAGGAAGCTCACTCATTTCCGCAATACCACCTGCATTATCCGCAATAGGTCCGAATGCATCAATAGCCAGTTGCATAGCTGTGGTTGCCATCATACCGGCGGCAGCGATCGCCACACCGTAGAGACCGGCCACAGCATAAGAGCCATAGATACCGCCTGCAAGTACCAGAATAGGCAGGAAAGTACTTTCCATACCGATAGCCAGTCCGCCGATCACGTTTGTTGCATGTCCGGTACCTGACTGACGCACAATAGAGAGCACGGGACGCTTACCCATAGCCGTATAGTATTCAGTAATGATGCTCATTAATGTTCCTACTACGAGACCAATGATAATCGCATAAAACACATCCATTTTGGTAAAGTCAAAACCACGAAGCGTCATGGTATCGGGAAGGATGAAATCGCAAAGGAAGTAAGCTGCTGCAGCAGTAAGTATAATAGATCCCCAGTTACCCATGTTTAACGCACGTTGTACAGCTGAGGTGCTAACACCCACATTGTCGGAAATCCGTACAAACCAAGTACCTACGATAGAGAATACGATACCAATTCCGGCAATGAGCATGGGCAGAAGGATTGGAGCCATACCGCCGAAGTTGTCAACAGAACTGGTTTCCCGTCCTAAAACCATTGTAGCCAGCACTGTAGCAACATAAGAGCCGAAAAGATCGGCACCCATACCGGCAACATCGCCTACGTTATCACCCACGTTATCCGCAAT
>Ga0182793_1000224_pt1 | contig 50736 bp, 47 predicted proteins | sample Passage237A_FD_130498 | JGI IMG/M metagenome (GOLD analysis project Ga0182793, IMG submission 130498) | Cellulose adapted compost microbial communities from Newby Island Compost Facility, Milpitas, CA, USA - Passage2 37A (version 2) (version 2) ... | reverse complement strand
TAGTGGATAGCCAGGGTGAGTTGCGGCGTGTCCGTCGTCTGGGCAAGGTGAAGGAATTGGCGGATGCGGTCGCGGCCGATCCCCTGCCCGGCGGTACCGGCATAGCCCACACCCGCTGGGCCACCCACGGCGAGCCCAGTGAGCGCAACGCCCACCCGCACGTTTCCGACAACCATATCGCTGTGGTGCACAATGGCATTATCGAAAACCATGCCCCCCTGCGCCGCGAACTCCAGGCCCAGGGTTATGACTTTAGCTCGGACACGGATACCGAAGTGATCGCTCACATCGTCCACAGAGAGCTTAAAACCTCGGCCTCTCTGTTGGAGGCGGTGCAAAAAGCCGTTGTTCAGCTGGAGGGTGCTTACGGTACGGTACTGATGGACAAGCGCGATCCCAGCCGTCTGGTGGTGGCTCGCTCCGGCAGTCCGCTGGTTATCGGCCTGGGTATTGGCGAGAACTTTATCGCCTCTGACCAACTGGCGCTGCTGCCGGTTACCCGCCGCTTTATCTTCCTTGAAGAGGGAGATGTGGCGGAGATTACCCGCCATCAGGTGAGCATCTTCGACAAGAACGGTCAGCCGGTGGAGCGATCCGCGCAGGAATCCACCGCGAGTTACGACGCTGGCGACAAGGGCCAGTACCGCCACTTTATGCTCAAGGAAATCTACGAACAGCCGCAGGCAGTGCTCAACACCCTCGAAGGGCGACTGGGCGCAAACTCTGTGCTGGATGAAACCTTTGGCAATGGTGCAGCCGAACTTTTCAAAAAAGTGAAGCATGTGCAGATAGTGGCCTGCGGCACCAGCTACCACTCGGGCATGGTGGCGCGCTACTGGCTGGAATCTCTGGCGGGCATTTCCTGCAACGTGGAAATTGCCAGCGAGTTTCGCTATCGCAAATCCTATGTGCAGCCCAACAGTCTGATAGTCACCATCAGCCAGTCGGGAGAAACCGCCGATACACTGGCGGCGCTGCGTCTGGCCAAGGAGCTGGGTTACCTCGGCAGCCTTGCTATCTGCAACGTGGCCGGTTCCTCATTGGTGCGCGAATCCGATCTGGCGTTTATGACTCGCGCCGGTGCCGAGATCGGTGTTGCTTCTACCAAGGCATTTACCACTCAGCTGGTGGGCCTGGCGATGCTGGTACTGGCCATTGGCAAATACAACGGTCTGAGCGAAGAAGAACAGCGCGGCATGACCACCGCTCTGCGCAATCTGCCCGCCAAACTCGAAGCCACTTTGGGGCTTGCCGGACAAATTGAAGCACTGGCAGAAGAATTTGCCGATAAACACCACGCCCTCTTTCTGGGCCGCGGCGATCAATACCCAATCGCCATGGAAGGCGCGCTCAAGCTCAAGGAGATTTCCTACATACATGCGGAAGCCTATGCCGCTGGTGAGCTCAAGCATGGCCCATTGGCTTTGATCGATGCCGACATGCCCATTATTGTGGTGGCGCCCAACAACGATCTGGTTGAAAAACTCAAATCCAATATTGAAGAAGTGCGCGCGCGCGGCGGCATACTCTATGTGTTTGCCGATGCCGAAGCCCACTTCGAGTCCGACGACACCATGCGCGTAATCAATGTGCCTCACACCAAACCCTGGTTGGCGCCGATTCTTTACACCTTGCCGCTGCAACTCTTGAGTTACTATGTGGCAATTATCAAAGGGACTGATGTGGATCAACCTCGCAACCTGGCGAAGAGTGTTACAGTGGAATAACCAACCTAATCATGTTCGCAGTGCATACCGCCTGACAGGAAACCTAAATGCGCTTGGAGATGGTCAAACGCGAGGAATCACTTACCAAAGACGAATTCCTCAAACGCTATAAATCGCAAAACACACCGGTCATTCTTGAAAACCTGTCCAGGGATTGGCCGGCAAGGGACAAGTGGACTCTGGACTATCTTTGCAGTGTTGTGGGTGACAATGTGGTTCCTTTGTACGGTGGTGGTGAACCAGCCAAGGGCCACCGTCACCAGCACGCCCATGTTGCGGAAATGACTTTTCGCGAGTTTATTGCTGCTCTCCAGCAGGGCGAAAATAAGCTGCGTATGTTTTTTTACAACATCCTTGAACAAGCACCGCAACTCATGCAGGACTTCTCGTTCCCGGATATGGGGCTCAAGCTTTTTAAACGATTGCCGGTGATGTTTTTTGGTGGCAAGGGCGCCAAGGTGCAGATGCATTTTGATATCGACTACGCCGATTTACTGCTGTGTCATTTCGGTGGCAAAAAGCGCGTATACCTGTTTGGGCCGGAACAAAGTAAAAACCTGTACCACGTCCCCTACTCCTTCAGCAGCCTGTTTGATGTCGATGTGGATCAGCCGGACTTTGAGCGTTTCCCGGCCTTGCGCAAAGTTGAAGGCCAGTTGGCAGAACTGAACCATGGCGATGTGCTGTATATCCCCCCCGGCTTTTGGCACTACATTATTTACGACGAAGTTTGCTTCTCCTTATCCCTGCGCGCGCTGCCGCGCAATCCTCGCCATTTCGCTAAGCTCATGTACAACATCTTTTATGTGCGCACCGTCGATGGCCTGATGCGCCGCTGGGTTGGTCAGCCCTGGAACGACAAAAATGAGCGCCGCGCCTACGAACGAACAAGCGCGCATTTGAGTGGGCAACAGCCAAATTGATGCGTTAAATGAAACGCAGATTTTTCGTTGAGAAGAGAGGCGATCCTCCACACAGGGATCGCCTCTTTTTTTGGCAAGTTATTTAGCAAATACCCGGAAACCCGCTACCGGCAGATCAATACGCAGACGGCTTCCCGGTGTATTGATGCGCTGATTGCTGACTCTGTCCTGCAGGCTAGTGGTTGCTCCCAGGCGTGTAGCCGAGAGGTTAATCTCTACCTGGGATTTGGGTTGCATGCCGGTATTGAACACCGCCAGGAATTTACCCTGGGGCGTTTCCATATCGCGCACCACCACTTCGCCGTCGCTGCTGGCACCTGCGGCAATCTGACTGGGCATGGCGGGCCAGGCCAGATAGGCGGCATTGAAGCGACGCAGATCCTGAGGTGCTCCGGTATTAAACGAGTTGCTGCTCAGATAACCGATCCAGTTGGCATCGGCTTTCGCCAGCGCGCGCACTTCAGCGAGCATGGTGTAGGGCGAACTGCGCTCCACATCAGTGACAAAATAACCAAAGTAACCGCTCATGGGCCAACGGGAATCGGTGCTGTAACTGCCCTTGCCATCATCCTCGTTCAGCGGAAAGTGACGGGACAGCGCCAGCCCGGAAGCATTGGAAAACTTTTGCAGCAAAGCCGTATCCGCCACGGTGAATTGACGACCATAGGGAAGTGTCAGCAGAACACCTTCGTCAGACTGATAACGCTGTGGATCAGCAGGTGGTGTACCGTGACCCAACTCATCGTGGTTAGTGCTGCCGCTGGCCAATTGTTCATTTGTGGGCAGCGGCAGAGAAAAGAGCATGGATTCATAGCGCTTGTTGCTCAACCAGGTCGAAAAATTCACAGGTGAATAGCGCCACTTCCAGTAGTTATCCAGATTGATGTTGTTCCATGTGGTCACATCGTCGGTGACTACCTTGGCGTCTTCCCAGTTGGGCGCTGGAATGGGCAAGCCTTCTTCGTGATAACTGGTAAACAGCACACTGGCTTCGGGAACACCGTCATTACCATTTTTGCCTGAGCGCAGATAATCGCGAATAGCCAGCAGATATGCGCGCCGCTTGTCGAACCACCAGTTGTGATAATCCTTGAGCAGATTAGGATCAGCACGCAGCTCTTCCTTGCCGGGTAGAACACGATTGCGATCTGCAGCATAGCGCGCGCGGGTTTCGGCGCTGAAACTGATGGGCCAGGAACCAACGCGGGTACGGAACCAGACACCGGCAAAATTGGCACTGTTGCGCAGATCCAGCAGATTGGCGTTAAGCAGTTTTTTGACATCATCCAGAGCGGCAGGATCTGACACATCGATACAGGCCACCTCTGCCCAGGAGTAGGGTGTATAGCGCTTTATGTCTCTGGTAAGCGGCTCACAGGGCTTTTGCTTACCGTAGCTGGGCAGGAAACATCTCGGCTGATTTTGTCCCCAGGGCATAGCGCACTGATAGGCGCTGCTATTGAAAGCCTGTGCACAAACATCGTGGCCAGTGGCGTTCACACTCGGACAGCTCATTCCTGTGTATTCACCATCGCCCATAGCCCCGTAGTATTCAAAGTAGGGCATGACTTCCAGACCATAGGTCTGCGCCTTTTGCACCATCTGCGGCCAGTAGGCGACGCGGGCGGACGAATAGAGCTTGCCGCCACCATAGTTGTTCATGGCCATGCCCTGGTTGTAACCAAACTCGAGCAGATCCTTGGTGAAAACATTGATGCCCAACACCTGCGCCAGTTTCATTTTGTATTCCAGCCAGGCAGTAACCGAGGCTTGAGTGGAACCTGTGGCCGGATTACAGATACCGGACGAGTGGTAATTGGGTGCGGAAGGATCTGTTTGCACCACACTGTCGCCCCGCTGGCAAATAGCCGGACCATCGCCCATCTCCTCGCGCCAATAGGTGCGCCTGTGAGGTAAACCTCCTGGCGGATAATTGATTGCCAGTTTGGCGGCATTGGGATTGGTGACTTCATAAAGACGAATTCCGCCCACCGCTGCGCCGCGACTTAGCGGAATACCTTTGGGATTGAAGTGACCAACAGCTACCCAAAACCCATCGGCCGGACCAAAAGGCCGTTTGGTATCCACCTCGTTGCGCACACCGACCAGCGGCAAAAAGCGGTCGTGCAGATAAAAATAAAAGCGATAGGTCTGCCACTGATTTGTGTGTGGATAACTCAGCGACTCGGGATTGGGATAGGCGTACTGCTCGCGGTAATCACCTATCTCTTTGCCGGTGGCCACTGTTCTCACCAGATCGGCGCCGCGGTTGAGAAAGGCAATGGTGCGCGGTACATCATCCGGATAATCAAACTCAAGCACATAGGGTCTGCCAGCTACCAGTCCCCTGCCCTCGCCAATCAGAAATGCTGCGAAACTCGCAGAGTCAGTGATGGGTGGCAGTACCAGCGCCTCGCGTCCCAGAATGGTTTCGGTTCTGGCCGCGCCCTCGGGTTTAATCGACACAGGACGATTGCCAGGCTGAGTGGCATCGAACGAATCGATCAGTGTCAGCAAGCCGAAATCCGGATCCAGTTTGGAGGTCTGCCCACTGCTTTGAGCAGATGAGGTCTGCGCAGAGGAAGAGCTCTCACTGGAAGAGCTGCCCTCCTCTTCACTGGAAGATTCACTCGAAAGCTCACTGCTGGAAGAAGAGTTCAACGGTGGTGCAGAGGATGGTGTGGATGAAACACTCCGGGAAGACCGGCTCAGACTGCTTTGACTCGATACAAGACTGCTCGAGTTAAGGCTGATCTGGCTGGATGTATCGCTGCTGGAGATAGATGTCTGGCTTGAAGAACGGCTGCCCGGACTGCTTGAAGAATTACTTGAAAGGGAAGATGAACTACTGGGAGGGGAACTGGCTAGGCTTGATAAACTTCTGCTTCTGGAGGATTGTGCATCACTGATATCGTTATCATTTGGTGATCCACCACCGCAAGCTGTCAAAATCAAACATAAGCCGCCCCACGCTGCTAGAACGCGTAAGCTTCGTTTAGTCATATTTATTCTGCTTTTTTGTGGGATTCAGTCCCAAAAATCGAGAGCTGGAATCCGGTTTTGGTTTAGGGTGCGCGCGCAGTGTAGCGCTGGAGAGGATTTTTTCGCAATCTGATTTTGAAGTAGATTTCCGGTGCTGTATTCGAAAAATTTGGGTTTTTGAAAAAGGTGAGCTGGCTCAAATTTGGGGTTGGAAGGGGCGGAGCCTAATAGAACCCTAAGCGAGGTGTTAATTATTCATACAAATCTCTCGATGCTCTTTTAAAGCATCTATGTCTGGTAAAAACCTGTAGGGCATTTCCAAGGTTTTTCCCTCAAGGTCTAAAAAATACGATTTCACTATTTCATTCTTCGCCTGCGTTTTAATTTTTGTTGAAAGCACTAATCGATAACTTTCATCAAATGAAATCAAATGTCGATCAAAGGCCTTGTCGTAAAGACCATTGAGGGCAATGCCAGTCGTAGGGTCAGCGCGGCGAGTTTCGTCTTTGGACCAGGGAATAATATGACTGGCAACTAATAACTCAGGGATCGCGAGACCAGAAATCGCACAACGATGGTTGTAGCTTTCCAATACTGTCTGGCGAAAAAAATGTTGTACACGACGCACCTTCACTTCACGCAGAGTTTCGGTTATCCCACTGGGGAAGTTAACGGGCTTTTCAATTTCGGGTATATGCTGTGCTATGGGATTTATACGGGATTCGTACAAGGCTTCGGCTTGTTCAGCAATTTCTGCGGAATTTTCCATAAAGGCATTCCAGAGCTCACGGTCGGCTTTACTGGCCCCGGATAAACCCTTTTGTGCGAGAGAGGGATCGAGGCTGGCAAAATTGCAGGCCTTCAGCGCCACAGCTGATGGTTTGCGTTATTGTTCAAGTAGTCGTCTTTCCATAGTTTCCGGTATGGATTTTGGCTGATAAATGGCCATTTGTGAAATGCAGGACATTGGTTAGGGATAATCAGGTTTCCCATACCCCAATGGCGCAAAATTCCACTCTGGGTTCAGGTGGGTGAGGTTCACTAAAAATCTAAAATCGCCTCTAGTGATAATTTCTGCAAACTCTATTGTAATTATCTGTTAAAGCCATATGCTCTCAGACTCCTGTAAATCCCGGCCCATAATAACTACTGAGGGAATTGACATGAACAAAGTGTTCAATCGAATTCTATTATTGCTCGTCTCCTGCTTCATCTCTTTACCCTCGCTGGCGGTAGTGGAAGATTTTGTACCAGCATCCACTAATGTGATGAATGCAAAGTATCCGCAAGTGAATAGCGAAGGGCGCGTCAAGCTGCAAATCCACGCTCCTGAAGCGGCAAAAGTTGCCGTGAATTTCTGGAGTGGTCCGAAAATGGATATGGTTAAAAACGAAGACGGTACCTGGGAAGTTACCACGCCGCCACAAGTGCCGGGTCTGCACTACTACACGCTGACAATTGATGGCGTGGGCGTCAGCGATCCCAACTCAAAAGCCTTTTTTGGCGGCAGTCGTTATGTGAGCGCGGTTGAAATTCCAGAGCCAGGTTCTACCTACTATTCAAAGCAGGATGTTCCCCAGGGTCAGGTTCGTGACATCTGGTATTTCTCAAAAGTAACTGGTGACTGGCGCCATGCTATGGTTTACCTGCCTCCGCAATATGAAAAACAACCTAAAAAACGCTTCCCCGTTCTTTATCTGCAACATGGTGGCGGTGAAGATGAAACCGGTTGGATTCGTCAGGGCCACGCCAACTTTATTCTCGACAACCTGATTGCAGAAGGTAAGGCCAAGCCGATGATTGTGGTTATGGCCAACGGATATCCTGCGCGTGCCAACCAAGCCGAGCCTGATTTCAGCAAGATTGAGCGCGGTTCTCCTGAGTGGGCAAAACTGTTTGAAAAACGCATGGAAGTATTTGAAGAGGAAATTACCCAGGTGCTGATTCCCTATGTAGATAAGGAATACCGCACTCTGAAAGATCGCAATAATCGCGCAATGGCAGGTTTGTCTATGGGTGGTATGCAAACCTATTTCGTTACCACCAGAAATCTGGATTTGTTCTCTTATATCGGTGGTTTCAGTGGCGCAGGTGGATTCCTAAGCGGCGGTAAATTTGACCCGAAAAAAGATTACAACGGTGTATTTGCTGATCCCGACGCCTTCGCGAAAAAAGTGCGCCTGCTGTGGTTAGGTATTGGTACAGCCGAGCCGGAAAATATGCGCAAAGGCATTCATGGTCTGCATCAGTCATTAAACGAAGCAGGTATCAAACACGTGTTTATTGAATCTGAAGGTACGGATCACGAGTGGCAAACCTGGAGAAGAAATCTCCATGATTTTGCGCAGAGATTGTTTAAATAAATCCCAGTTCGACTTTTGCTGATAAACAGCATCAAGCCTCGCCTTCAGGCGGGGCTTGATTTTATTTCCCACTCTCCCGCCGTAGCCCCGGCAAATAAATTCCCAAACACACGGCCCGTGCTACCACATAGCTGATAAAGGCACACCAGAGACCGGCGTTGCCGTAGACGCCTGCCCACCACCAGGCAAGCAGCAGAAAAATGGCTAGCGATAAAATACCTGCATTGCGCAAAGCGCGGCTGCGGGTTGCGCCTATAAAGATGCCATCCAGTTGAAAGGCGGCAAATGAAAGCAGCACATAAACTGCAGCAAAGGGCAAGAACTGCTGGGCCTGATTTTGTACTTCGACAATAGGTGTCAGTGCTGCTATGGCCGCGGGTCCGGCCAACAGCAGTATCAGCATCAGGCCAAATGCGTTGGCGCCGGCAATTTGGGTGGAAACCAGAATGACTCTGTCCAGCAGGTCGCGGCGTTTGGCTCCCAGTGCACGGCCAACAAGAGATTCGAGTGCGAAAGCGTAGCCGTCGAGAAAAAAGGCCGAGAAGGAAATAAATTGCAGCAGTATGTGATTGGCGGCGAGGGTAATGTCGCCAAAGCTTGCTCCCTGATTTACAAACCAGGCAAAGCCAAACAGCAGACTGAGGGTGCGCCAAAAAATATCGGTGTTGACTTTGAGCGTGTTGAAAAATGCCTGGCGATGCAACAATGCTTTTCTGCGTAAAAACGGCTCACCGATTGCCGGTTTAAGCTGTTGCCACACCAGACCAAGTCCCACAACAAAGCAGATCCACTCTGCCATGGCAGTGCCCAGGGCAATGCCGCTGACGCCCCAGCCAATAACTGCAACAAAAACTATATCCAGCAACAGATTGACGCCGTTGAGCAGCAATTGCAGCCACAGCAGTTGTCGAGTTTTGCCGAGACCGATTAGCGTGCCCATAAGTGCATAGTTGGCGAGGCAGGCAGGTGCGCCCCAGATGCGCCAATGCCAGTAGTCCGCAAGTCCCGCTTTTACATCAGCACTGCCGTCGAGCAGTTGTAGTGCCAGCCACAGCAGCGGTTGTTGCAAAAGTAACAGCAACAGACCCATGAGGGCGCCGAGCAAAAAGGCGCGGCTGAAGGCGAGTCGCACCTGCGGCCAGTCGTTTGCGCCGGCGGCCTGGGCGGTAAATCCGCTGGTGCCCATGCGCAAAAAGCCGAAGCTCCAGTAAACAAAACTGAAGACCAGTGAACCGAGTGCTATAGCCCCCAGATCCGCTGCCCTGCCTGTGTGACTGATAACGGCAATATCCACCAGGCCGAGCAATGGCACCGCCGCATTGGCGAGAATGATGGGTATAGCCAGTCGAATAATATCGACATGGCTTGTGGGTAAGTGCTGATCTGTTTTCAATTCGGTTTGGCCTTTGTACTACTCAGTCTTTTAGAATGGCGGCAGCTTACCAATTTTGACGGCACTTTTTTGGAAACCTGTCCAATGACTCATGATGCTACGCCAAGGGATAGTTCAGCGCCTGTTTCCGTCAGCCGTCGTTCCGCTTTTGGATTTTGGTTAAAGCTGGGATTTATCAGTTTTGGTGGTCCTGCCGGGCAGATTGCCATCATGCATCAGGAGTTGGTTGAGCGTCGCCGCTGGTTGAGTGAGCAGCGTTTTTTGCACGCACTTAACTACTGCATGTTGTTGCCGGGTCCCGAGGCGCAACAGCTGGCCACTTACATCGGCTGGTTGCTGCACCGCACCTGGGGCGGTCTGGTGGCAGGGCTTTTGTTTATTCTGCCCTCCTTTTTTTTGCTGGTGGCTCTGGCCTGGGTTTATGTCGCTTACGGTGAGCTGCCTTGGGTGGCTGCCATTTTTTACGGCATCAAACCGGCGGTGACGGTGATAGTGTTGCAGGCTGCTCACCGCATGGGCAGGCGAACCCTGCACAATCCGCTTTTGTGGAGCATTGCCATAGCGGCTTTTGTGGCCATCTTTGTTTTTCGCGTGCCTTTCCCGCTGATTGTGATTGCGGCAGCGCTCGCGGGTTTTGTTGGCAACCGTTGGTTGCCGGACAGATTTGGCGGCGGCGATGAGAAACTGGCGACGAGAAACACCTGGGGCCCTGCCGTTATCGATGATCAGAGTCCGCCCCAACCTCACACGCTATTTCGCTGGTCACGCCTGTTGCTGGTGCTGATAACCGGTGCTCTCTGCTGGTTGCTGCCCATGGCGCTGCTTTTTGTTGTCTATGGCTGGTCTCATCCCTTTACCCAGATGTCCTGGTTTTTTACCAAGGCGGCGCTGCTGACCTTTGGTGGTGCCTATGCGGTGTTGCCCTATGTCTATCAGGGAGCCGTGAGTCACTTCGGCTGGGTGACGCCGGGTCAAATGATCGACGGTTTGGCATTGGGGGAATCCACTCCCGGCCCCTTGATCATGCTGGTGGTGTTTGTGGCGTTTCTCGGCGGCGTCAGTCAGGCGCCCTGGGGACAGGGGGCGGTTTATGGCGCTGGTGCACTGGCGGCTCTGCTGGTGTGCTGGTTTACCTTTCTGCCATCTTTCGTGTTCATTTTTGCGGGTGCGCCTTTTATTGAAACCACCCACAAGAACCTTGGCTTCAAGGCACCCCTTGCGGCTATTACCGCCGCTGTGGTGGGCGTGATTGTCAATCTGGCGATCTTTTTTGCCTGGCACATCTTCTGGCCCCAGGGATGGGAGGGCGGTCTGGATATCTTCTCCCTCGCCATTGCTCTTGTCGCCGGTGTGGCGCTGCTGGTGTTCAGGCTGGGCATGATGCCGGTGCTGGCCGGTTCTGTGGTTGCCGGTTTGCTGGTGGAGCTGGTGCTGCGGCCGGCAATAGCCTGATTTATTGGAAAAAATCCATCTGCCCTTGTGACCGGGGTTTGGGGGGGACTACCAGCGGCCGGCGGAATTGGCTGATGTCCAGATGGCGGAAGCGGCCGCTGCGGTTGAAGCCGAGTCGGCTGCTGGCCTTTTGGAAGCGCTGGTGAATCAGATCGGCCCAGACACCCTCGCCCTTCATACGCAGGGAAAATCTGGCGTCGTAGTCCTTGCCACCGCGCATATCCTGCAGACGGTGCATCACCCTTTCTGCCCGCTCCGGAAAGTGCACCTCCAGCCACTCGCGGAACAGAGGGCTCAACTCCCAGGGCAGGCGCAGCACTGTATAGCCTGCGCCTGTGGCTCCTGCCTCGGCAGCGGCGGTCAGCAGCTTTTCCATCTCCTGCTCGGTAATAAAGGGAATAATTGGCGCCAGATTAACCGCCACGGGTATGCCGGCTTCTGTCAGGCGATGGATGGTTTGCAGGCGGCGACTGGGCGAGGCGGCGCGGGGCTCCAGACGGCGGCTTAGCTGATGATCCAGAGTGGTGAGGGTGATGCAGACCACCGCCAGATTCTGACTGGCCATGGGTGCCAGCAGATCCATGTCCCGTTCAATCAGGGAGGATTTGCTGATCAGCCCCACCGGGTGTTTGCACTCCCACAGGATTTCCAGCAGCTGGCGGGTGATTCTGTAGTGACGCTCGCAGGGCTGATAGGCGTCGGTGTTGACGCCCATGGCAATGGGGCTGGGTGTGTGACTGGGGCTCGCCAGTTCCTGCCGCAGCAGTTCAGGCGCGTTGACCTTGGCGTAGAGGCGGGTTTCGAAATCCAGCCCCGGCGAAAGTCCCAGATAGGCATGGGTGGGACGGGCAAAGCAGTAGATACAACCGTGTTCGCAGCCGCGGTAGGGATTGATGGAAAGACTGAAGGGCAGATCGGGGGACTGGTTGCGGTTGATCAGGCTCTTGGCCAGTTCCTCGGTAACCTGGGTGCGGCCTGCCGGGGTCGGGTTTATCTCGTCAGGATCATGCCACCAGCCGTCGTCGACTCTCTCGCTGGTCTGGCTTTCAAAGCGGCCAGTGATATTGCTGATGGCACCCCGTCCCTTCTGCGCCTGTTTGGGAGGATAGATAAGCTGAGGTTCTTCGGCCTGATAATCCCGGTCCTCTGACGGGCGGCCATTGGCTTGGTGTTCGGGAGACATGACTGCGCCATTACTGTATTGATATACAGTATTCTGGGCTTATGGTTTGAGTTTGGCAAGCGCTGTCTTCACAGGAAAAAGCGCAAGGAGGATTACCAGCCGGGCTGGTAAAATCTGTATCAGGCTGACAGAGCCTGTGACCAGGGGCGGTGATGAATGGCTTGTCGCAAACGATCTTCCAGTGCATTGGCCAGCGCCGGTGCATCCTGCGGCGGAATCAGCTGAACATTGCTGCCATAGGCGCCCGGTGCCAGATCGCGGTGATTGATAACCAGCAACTCACAACCGGCGGCCTGTGCCTTGTTGATCAATGATCTGGTGGCATCCAGATGGGAGATCACGCAAACCGGGTGTTCGCGCAACTGATGCAAACTGGGTTCAGCGGTATCTATCCAGCGGATTTGCTGCTGCAGGCCCAGTGCATGAGCCAGCTCCTGAGTGCTGGTTCTGATGCGCGGCTGACCTGATCCCACCAGTGTGAGAGGAACAAAAACAGCGCGAGCATAAAGTATGGCTGCGGCATGAATCAGCTCGCGTTGATTGGTGCGACGAGAAAATTCTGCTGCGAACAATACGGAAGGCGGAGTCACTGCTTCCGAATAGGTGGAATGCGAGAGTCCTTGAACAGACAACATGAGTAAACCTCCTTAGCTTTCGCAAAACGTCTTCACTATACAGAATTCACTATGCAAAAACTGTAGGAATTTGTAGCAATCGCCAAAACTTTTGCTGATAGAATCCCCGGCCTTGTGTGAAATTGGAACATTGGTCTCATTTGAGTAGAAGCCTATGCGCGCTAGTCACAAGGAATCTTTTATGCCTCCGCCTGATCCTGGTGCGCCGCGCGCCAGCCTGGTGCAAAGTTTTCGGTTTTTTGCGCCTTATTTATGGGAATTCAAAGGACGGGTACTGCTTGCTCTGGGCTCACTTTTTGCGGCCAAGGGCGCCAGTCTGCTTATGCCCTGGGCGCTTAAGCATATAATCGATAGTGTGGATCGCAATCTGCAACCCGAGCTGGTGTTGCCTATAGGCTTCATTCTTTTCTATGGTGCTCTGCGTTTTGGCGGTGTGTTTCTCGGCGAGTTGCGCGATGCACTTTTCAGTCGCGTAACCGAACACGTGATGCGCAAAATGAGTTTGCGCGTGTTCGAACATCTGCACAGCCTCGATTTGGCCTTTCATCTGGAGCGGCAAACCGGTGGCATCAGCCGCGATCTGGAAAGAGGTACCAGCGCCATCAGTTCACTGATGCGCTTCCTGATCTTCAACATAGTGCCCACCCTGTTTGAAATACTCATGGTGGCCATTATTTTTGTTTCACTCTTCTCCTGGTGGTATGCGTTAATCACGCTGATAGCCGTGATGATCTATATCCTCTTCACCGTGATTACCACCGAATGGCGCAACCGCTTTGTACGCGCTGCCAATCAGGCAGATTCATCCACCAACACCCGCGCGGTGGATAGCCTGATCAATTACGAAACCGTTAAATACTTTAATAACGAAGCCTTTGAAGCAAAAACCTACGATGAATTTCTGGCACAGTGGGAAGCGGCAAAACTGAAAAATCGTCTTTCACTGCTGGCACTTAATTCCGGACAGGCGTTTATCATCGCTCTCGTCATGACGGCCATGATGTGGCTTGCAGCCAAAGGTGTGATTCAAAACACCATGACGCTCGGTGATCTGGCGATGGTAAATGCCTACATGATTCAGCTGTTTATTCCGCTGAATTTTCTCGGCTTCATCTATCGTGAAATGCGCCGTTCACTCACGGATCTGGAAAACATGCTGGCCCTGCTCAAGCGTCAACCGTCGATTCAGGATGAGCCTGAGGCGAAATCTTTGGATTTCAGGCGCGGTGATATTCGCTTTGAGCAGGTGGAATTTTCCTACAACAGCCAGCGCAACATTCTGCGCGGTCTGAACATCGAGATTACGGCAGGCAGTCGCGTGGCCATTGTGGGGGCTTCAGGTGCAGGCAAGAGTACCCTCGCCCGTTTGCTCTATCGTTTTTACGATCCTGACGCTGGACGCATTCTGATTGACGGTCAGGACATTCGGCAGGTAACCCTGGAGAGCCTGCGGCGTCATATCGCCATAGTGCCGCAGGATACAGTGCTGTTTAACGCCAGCATTCGCGAAAACATCGCCTATGGTAATCCTGCTGCGGATGAAGCGGCTATCGACAAAGCCATAGACATGGCCCATCTGCGCGAATTTATCAATCAGCTGCCTCAGGGCGACAAAACGCTGGTGGGCGAAAGAGGCCTCAAGGTTTCTGGTGGAGAAAAGCAGCGCATCGCCATTGCGCGGGTATTGCTCAAAGGTGCTCCCATTTTGATTTTCGACGAGGCCACGTCAGCGTTGGATTCCCATGCTGAAAACGCCATTCTGCAGGCCATGCGCGAGTTGGCTCAGGGGCACACCAGTCTGGTGATAGCTCACCGCCTGTCCACCATTGTGGATGCGGATCGCATTCTGGTGCTGGATCAGGGTCAGTTGGTAGAACAGGGCAGCCATGCGCAACTGCTGGCAGCGGGAGGACGCTACGCCGCCCTCTGGGCAGCGCAGCAGGAGGAAGAGCGCAATTAATTTTGCAGGTTTTGGCTGAACAGATGCATATCTTGGCCAGTGGGATTCTGGAACACGCGCAAACCAAACTCCGGCAGCACCGCAAACACATGATCAAAAATATCGGCCTGAATACCTTCGTAAATTACCCAGGCGGTGTTGTTGGAGAAGGCATAGATTTCCAGCGGGATACCCGTGGGTCCCGGGTCCAGTTGACGCACCATCTGCGTCATGCCTGTGTGCAGATGTTTGTTGGAGCGCAGATAGGCGGTGAGATAGGCGCGGAAGGTCCCCAGATTGGTCAGGCGACGGCCATTCACCGGCGATGAAGGATCTATATTGTTTTCGCGATTGTATTTTTCAATTTCCGCAAGCTTGTCTTCAATGTAATGACTGAGCAACTGCGCCTTGCGCAGGCGGTTGATATCTTCATCGCTGAGAAAGTGCACACTGGTAGCATCGATCAGCACCGAGCGTTTGATGCGCCGTCCGCCGGACTCCGACATGCCGCGCCAGTTCTTGAAGGAATCGGCAATCAGCGCATAGCTGGGAATGGTGGTGATGGTGTTATCCCAGTTGCGTACCTTGACCGTGGTCAGACTGATATCGATCACATCGCCGTCGGCGCCATACTTGGGCATTTCCAGCCAGTCGCCCACACTCAGCATCTTGTTGGCCGAGAGTTGAATGCCTGCCACCAAACCCAGCAGCGGGTCTTTGAATACCAACAACAACACGGCGGTCATGGCGCCCAGACCGCTGAACAGAATCAGTGGCGATTTGCCGATCAGCAGCGCTATGGCCAGTATGAGTACAACGAGGGACGCCGCCAGTTTGATGCTCTGAAAAATACCGCGCAGGGGCAGTTGTTTGAGGCTGGGAGAATTGAAAGCCAGTTCCTGCAGCGTATTGAGCAGCGAAAAAAGCGAAAGCAGGCTGTAGAGCAGAATCCACAGGTGTGTCAGCACCTCGATAACCGGCAGTGCATGAGAGCCGGGTTCCAGCCAGATGCGCGCCTGCACATAAAGAATGACGCCCTGCAGGGTCAGGGCCAGATGGTGAAACAGCTTGTGTTTGAAAAACACGTCGTCCCACTGCTGTCTGGTCTTGGCCGCCGCTGCCGCCAGCACCTTGATCAGGTGATGCAGCACCAGATGAATAATCACCGATATTACGAAGATCAACGCCAGAATGATCGACGTGGTCATAAACGGCGTGAGTGTGATACCCATGGATTCAAAACTGGCGAGCAATAAATCTTTCATAAATAACCTGTAAAAACCTAAGGCTTGATGACTTTATTGATGGCAGCAAGATTGGAGCCGGCAACCCGCTTGTAACCCACGTAGGTGGTGGGTACGCCGCGAATGCCGAGTGTGCTGGTCAGCAGCTTGCTGGTGCTGTGCTTTTCAATATCGATTTCGGTAAAGGCCACTTGATTGTCCACCAGTTCCTGACGCAGACGGCGGCAATAGCCACACCAGCTGGTGGAGTACATGACGATGCGCGGTGAGCCATCGGAATTGAAATGCTCTTTGAAGAAGCGATTTTCCCCAGAGTGGAGCACATCGGCACCGAAATGATCCGCCAGAAATCCTGCCATCAGGGGGACTGTGGCTTTCTGCAGGCGCGCCTCCCCGATCATCACCAGGGGAAACTGCTTGTCACCCTGGCGGCGCCAGATCTGGCTGTCGGGATTGCTTCGGTCATTAGGATTGATGGATTTCTCCACAAAGGCCAGCCTGCGTTTTTTCAGGTCCTGCAGAATATCGGTACAGGGGGTGCCGCAATCGGCATGAGTGAATACCCACACCTCGGCATTGCCTTGTTGATCCACGGCTTTGGGCAGGTCGCCCGAAGCTGATTGCTGGGTATGAAAATACCAGCCAGCTGCCGCAAGGCCCGCGAGAAAAACTGCAGAAAACAACCATTTACTCATAGCAAAGTCCATTTGGGGCTGGGTAGACCCAGCATGTTGGGCTCTGGGTCGCAGATGGTCAACTGTACGTTTAGCCAGTAAAATCCCCGCATTTCCGCCAAAGAAGGTAGACTGGCGTCCCTCAACCCAGCACAACTGGCCAGCTTATGGATGTTTCACTTCTGCTCGACAACCTCAATGACGCACAGCGCGAAGCTGTCTCAGCACCGCCCGGCAATCAGCTGATACTGGCGGGTGCCGGCTCCGGCAAAACCCGGGTGCTGGTGCATCGTATTGCCTGGCTGATTCAGGTGGAGCGCGCCTCGCCCTACGCCATCATGGCGGTGACCTTTACCAACAAGGCGGCGCGGGAAATGCGCGGCCGTCTTGACGAGCTGTTCAGTGAGCTGCACCACCCCATCAATACCCGCAGCATGTGGGTGGGCACTTTCCACGGCCTGGCCCATCGTCTGCTCAAGGCTCACTGGCAGGAGGCTGGTCTGCCGCAAAATTTTTTGATTCTCGACAGCGACGATCAACTGCGGCTGATCAAGCGGGTCTATCAGTCGCTCAATCTCGACGAGGACAAGTGGCCGCCCAAGCAGGCCCAGTGGTACATCAACGGCCAGAAAGACGAGGGTTTGCGGCCCCAGCATATCGACGATCAGGGTGATATGTTTATCAAGACCATGCTGCAGATCTACCGCGCCTACGAGGAAGATTGTCGCCGCGGCGGCATGGTGGATTTTGCCGAGCTGCTGTTGCGCGCTCACGAACTGCTGCGCGACAAACCGGCGCTGTTGGATCACTACCGCCAGCGCTTCGGCTACATTCTGGTGGACGAGTTTCAGGACACCAACAGCGTGCAATACGCCTGGCTGCGACTGTTGGCGGGCAAGAGCGCCTGCGTCACGGCGGTGGGTGATGACGACCAGTCCATTTACGGCTGGCGCGGCGCCAGGATCGAAAACATCCAGCGTTTTTCCGAGGACTTCTTCAACACGCAAACCATTCGTCTGGAGCAGAACTACCGCTCCACTTCCACCATTCTCAAGGCGGCCAACAGCGTTATTGCCAACAACTTTGGTCGTCTCGGCAAGGAGCTGTGGACCCAGGGTGAAACCGGCGAGCCCATTTCCCTCTACGCCGGTTACAACGAACAGGACGAAGCCCGTTTTATTGTGGAGCGGATTCAGGACTGGATTCGCAACGGTAACAGTAAAAAATCCTGCGCTATTCTCTATCGCTCCAACGCCCAGTCGCGGGTGCTGGAAGAGGCGCTGCTGCGCGAGGGTATCGCCTATCGCATCTACGGCGGTCAGCGCTTCTACGATCGTCTGGAAATTAAAAACGCTCTTGCCTATATGCGCCTGATTGCCAACTCTCACGATGACACCGCCTTTGAGCGGGTGATCAATACACCCACGCGCGGTGTGGGCGGCAAAACCCTGGAAGACGTTCGCCAGTTTGCGCGGGAGAATGGTTGCTCCCTCTGGCAGGCCAGCCAGCAGATGCTGGCCAACCGCGTATTTTCGCCGCGCGCGGGCAACGCGGTGCAGTCTTTTATCAATTTGATTGAACAGCTCACCACCCGCGTCAACGAAATAGATATTCTTGGCAACACGCTGGAACTGGCGGACATAGCGCGGCTGGTTATCGAGGATACGGGCCTGCTGGAATTCCACCTGAGCGAAAAAGGCGAGAAGGGGCAGGCTCGCGGCGAGAACCTGCAGGAACTGGTCAACGCCTGCCGCGCCTTTGAAGCAGAAGAGGAAGATGAAAACCTCACGCCCCTGCAGCAGTTTCTCGATACTGCGGCGCTGGATGCGGGCGAAAATCAGGCGGACGAATTTGAAGATGCGGTGCAGATGATGACGATGCACTCTGCCAAGGGACTGGAATTTCCTCTGGTATTTATTGCCGGCGCGGAGGAAGGTCTTTTTCCTCACAAGATGTCCGCCGATGATCCGGACCGTCTCGAGGAAGAGCGGCGCCTCTGTTACGTGGGCATCACCCGCGCCATGGAAAAACTTTATATCACCTATGCAGAAACCCGTCGCTTGTACGGCAGCGAAAGTTACAATGCCGTGTCCCGCTTCGTGAAGGAAATTCCCGGCGACTGTATTCAGGAAGTGCGGTTGAAAACCGCTGTCACCCGTCCGCTCAGCTATCAGAATTCCAGTCGCTCCAATTTGAGCGACGCCGGAGAGGACACGGGTTTTCGTCTGGGGCAGCGTGTGCGCCACGGTATTTTCGGCGAGGGCGTGATCCTCAAATTTGAAGGCTCAGGCCCCAATGCGGTGATTCAGGTCAACTTTGCCCAGGCGGGCAGCAAGCGGCTGGTAGCCCAGTACGCGAGGTTGGAAGCGATTTAAATATTCATAAACTCAAATAAAGATAAGATCATGAATACAAAAACCACTCAATGGACACCTTTTGTCATTCTTCTGCTGGTTGCTGCGCTGGTGCTGGTCTTTTCGCTGCTGGTCATCGAAAAGGCGCGTCAGCCGGCCACTGCCTCTGCGCGATTTGAAGCGGGAGGTGAGCAGCAGATTTATCGCTGGCGCATGGTGACTACCTGGCCCAAAAATTACCCCGGCCTTGGCACCACGGCGGAAACCTTTGCTGACTATGTAAAAGCCATGAGCGGCGGTCGTTTGCAGGTGCACGTCTACGGCGCCAACGAAATTGTGCCCGCCATGGGGGTGTTTGATGCCGTGTCTTCCGGCAGTGTGGAGATGGGCCACGGCGGCGCCTACTACTGGCGTGGCAAGGTGCCCGCCGCGCAGTTCTTTACCACCATCCCCTTTGGTATGAATGCGCAGGAGATGAACGGTTGGTTGCATCACGGCGGTGGCATGGAACTCTGGCGCGAACTCTATGAACCCTTCAACCTGATTCCCTTTGCCGGTGGCAACACGGGTATTCAAATGGCTGGCTGGTTCAATCGCGAAATCAATTCGCTGGCGGATTTACGCGGTTTGAAAATGCGTATTCCCGGTATGGCAGGTGACGTGTTCAATCGCGCGGGTGGTACCTCGGTCAATATTCCCGGAGGAGAACTTTATACTGCGCTGCAAACCGGTGTGATAGATGCGGCAGAATGGGTTGGCCCGGAAAACGATCTGGCATTTGGCTTTCACCAGATTGCGCGCTACTACTATTACCCCGGCTGGCAGGAGCCTGGCTCCACACTGGAACTGATCGTCAACAAGCAGGCATTTGAATCACTGCCCGATGATCTTCAGGCGATAGTGACCATCGCAGCTCGCGCTGCAAATCAGGACATGCTCGATCGCTACACGGCGCGCAACAATGCGGCGCTGCGCGAACTGGTAGATGAAAAAGGCGCGCAGCTGCGCAAACTGCCCGATGAGGTGTTACAGCGTCTTTACGATATTTCCATGCAGCTTTACGCCGAGCAATCAGAGCGGGACCCGGCTTTTAAGAAGGTTTACGATTCCTATCGCAAGTTTCTTGAGCAGGCGCGCGCCTATCACAAGATTTCCGAGCATACCTACTATGAAATACGGGAAAAAACAGCCGAGCATTGATCCTTTGTCGGAACGCAAAAAAACGCGCAATATCTCTATTGCGCGTTTTTTTGCAGCATGACAACCTAGGGTTTGCGGAACAGCAGAGTCATACGGTGAGTTTCACCGATGGCCAGATTAGCCGCCTTCTGCTCCTCGCTATCGGTGCGCAGACTGGGAGGCAAACGCCAAACGTTGTCGGCATCACCCGGCTGATCCTTGGGGTTGGCGTTGATATCGCTCTCGCCCACGAATTCAAAACCGACCGCTTGCACGGCGGCAATCAGCGTGGATTTTTTGAGGTAACCGTTTGAACCATCGGCCCACTCATCGGATTTATCCTCACGGGCTTCGTGCTGCACTATGCCCACAACGCCGCCGGACTTGAGCAGATCAAAACTGCGCTTGAGTGCGCGGCTCATGTGCTGACCGTTGTTTTCGTAGCGATAGAGATTGTGCAGTGCGCGAATTAACAGCACCGCATCCACCTTGCCATCCAGTTCCGCAGGAATCTCGGAGAAGGTGTAGGCTTCAGCTGCTGCGCCCTGCCCTTGACCCCATTCTTCGGCTTTGCCAGTCCACTCTGCCGGCCAGGCTTTGCGGCTTTCAATAAACTGATCATTGACCCAGCCGAAGTTGCTCCACATATCCAGATCATAGTCAGCGCCGATCAACTTGCCCTGGCTGCCGAGATAGGGCACCAGAATCTGTGAGTACCATCCGCCACCGGGCAGAGCTTCCACAACGGTCATGCCGGGCTGAATACCGAAAAATTCCAGCGTCTCTTTCGGATGGCGATATTCATAACGGGCTTTGGTATCGTCGCTTTGCGCGGCCAGTACCTGATCCAGACGCGATTCAACCACGGGCGCTTCGCTGACGCTGGCGACCACCGCAGGTGCAGACTCGCTTGCAGGTGCACTGGTAGTTTTGCTGTCGCACGCGGCCAGTGCCAGTGCGCCAATCAACAGATAAACAGGTTTCATGCCATTCCCTCCAGAATTATTGTGCTTTTAAAAAAAGGGGCCTTGCGGCCCCTGTAACAACGGGTTAAGCCTGTGTGAAAAATCGAAAACTATTTTTTGATGCCTTCGATGTGCAGTTCAAGTTTCACCTTTTGTGAAGCCGGGCCGAGATCCATTTTGATGTTGAAATCCTTCATGAGAATTTCAGTTTCGCCTTCAAAACCTATGCGGTAGCCATCCCAAGGGTCCTTACCCTCGCCCACTTTTTCCACTTCGATCTTGATGCTCTTGGTCACGCCATTGAGGGTCAGGTCACCGATGATGTCAAACTCGTCGCCATCGCCATCGTCATCGGGAACAATCTGCTTGCTCACAAAGGTGGCGGTGGGGAATTTTTCCACGTTCAGGAAATCTGCGCTGCGCAGGTGCTTGTCGCGCTCTGCGTGGTTGGAGTCCACGCTGTTGGTGTTGATGGTGACCTGAATGCTGCTGGCGGTCAGGTTTTTCGGATCATAGGTAAATTCGCCGCTGAAGTCGTTAAAGCGACCGGTCAACCATGAGTAGCCCAGGTGAGCAACCTTGAAGTTGATGGAGGCGTGAGCGCCTTTGGTGTCGATCACATAGGTATCGGCGAGAGCTGGCAGGCTGCCAAGGCTGAGGGCGCCAAATGCAATGGCAGTAGCGAGAGTTTTTTTCATACTGTTCATAGTGATTCTCCTGAGTTAAGGGTTTGGCTGGGAATCAGCCGATTTCGTAACAGGCTTGAGCATACGCACCAGAGTGCGGTCGCGGATTACAAAATGATGCGCCAGCGCCGCCAGCGCGTGAAAACTGGCTAGCAAGATAATGCCATAGGCCAGCCATTTGTGAATCTTGCCTGCAAGGTCAACACCTGTGGGCGAGAGTTGCCAGATGGAAGGAAATTCCACCCAATCAAACAAACTGGCGCTTTTTCCATCGGCAGTGGTAATCAGATAGCCGGTGATTACCAGCGCTGCTATCAACAGATACAACAGATACTTGGTCAGACGTGCACCCAGGCGTACAGCGCGGGTGTAGTTGGGCAGCGGACGGGGTTGAAGATTGATGGCTCGCCACAGCAGGCGCGCGAGGGTCAACAGGAATAACAGCAGGCCCAGGCTGATATGCCACCAGGGGGCGCGATGGTACCAGGGACTGTAGTAACTCAGATCCACCATGTAGTAGCCGATCGCAAACAGGCCTATCACCAGCAGAGCGGAAATCCAGTGCAGCAGAATGCTCAGCAAGCCATAACCGTTAGCAGAATCTTTGATCATCGCATCACCTGATGAAGCGCCCTTCCGAGGACACAGCCGAGCCAAGTTAACAGAAACCCCGGTGGGCGGAGGTAAAGAAAGGTTAGTCGCGGGGCACGGGTCGGGTGCGGCCATTGTCATCTATGGCCACATACACAAATTCGCCTTCGGTGACCTTGGCCACCTCGCCGGTTTTGATTTCTTTGATCCAGACTTCGATCAGCGTGCGAATCGATGTGCGTCCGATTTCCTGCGCCGAGGCGTAGCAACTGACGGTGGCACCTACCGGAACCGGCCGCAGGAATACCATGCTGCCTACCGCCACAGTGGTCACCCTGCCTCTGGCGATTTCCTGGGCCAGTATGGCGCCGGCGATATCCATTTGCGCCATCAGCCAGCCACCAAAAATATCGCCATAGGGATTGGTGTCCGAAGGCATGGAAAGGGTCTGCAGGGTGAGTGTGCCACTGGGCGTGGGGTCTTCGTCGATACCGTGCATTGCCATTTGGGTTTACCTCAAGGGTTTATCTGTTTCAGAGACGGCCCGGTAACCAGGTGACCAAAGAGGGCCAGGCAGCCATGGCGCAGAGCAGTAGCAATTGCAACACAATAAAAGGCACCACGCCACGATAAATATCGGCGGTGGTCAGGCTGTCGGGCGCCACGCCACGCAGATAGAAAAGCGCAAACCCGAAAGGCGGGGTCAAAAACGAAGTCTGCAGGTTGACGGCGATCATGATACCCAGCCAAATGGGGTCGACGCCCATTACCATTAGCACCGGCGCCACTATGGGCACCACCACAAAGGTGATTTCGATAAAGTCGAGGATAAAGCCCAGAACAAAGATCGCCAGCATCACAATCAGCACAGCGGTAAAAACGCCGCCGAGCAGATTGCTGAAGAAATGATGCACCAGTTCCTCGCCACCAAAACCGCGAAACACCAGCGAAAAGAGCGAGGCCCCGATAAGAATGCCGAAAATCATGGTGCTGATGCGGGTGGTACTGCGCATGACCTCCACCAGCCTGGCGCGGCTCAGCTGACGTTTGGCCAGCGCCAGAATCAACGCGCCGCAGGCGCCCACACCCGCCGCTTCCGTGGGCGTAGCGGAGCCGGTGAGTATGGAGCCCAACACCAGACCGATAAGCACCAACGCTGGCAACAGGCTCAGCAGCAGTCGCGGCAAAGGCACCTTTTCACTTTGTTGCACAGCTGGCGCCGCCTGGGGGCGGAAGTAGGCGGTGAGCACCACATAAACAAGGTAGAACAGTACCAGCAGGAAACCGGGAACTATGGCGGCAATAAACAGATCGCCCACCGAAATAGTGCGCGGATTGAAAATGCCCTGACTTAACTGCGCCTGTTGATAAGCGCTGGAAAGCACGTCTCCCAGCAGCACCAGCACAATGGAGGGTGGAATGATTTGTCCCAGGGTTCCGGTGGCGCAGATGGTGCCCGCGGCAAAACGGGGCGCATAGCCGCGCTTCAACATGGCCGGCAGCGACATCAGTCCCATGGTCACCACAGTAGCGCCCACGATGCCGGTACTGGCGGCCAGCAGTGTGCCTACCAGCACCACAGAAAGACCCAGACCACCCGGCAGTCGGCCACAGGCCTTGCCCATGTTGTCCAGCAGCTCTTCCGCCAGACGCGATTTTTCCAGCACCACCCCCATGAACACGAACAGAGGTACAGCCACCAGGGTGTAGTTGGTCATGATGCCGAACAGGCGCGAGGGAAAAGTCTTCAGCAGGTTGGCATCAAAGTGACCTGTGACTATGCCGAATCCGGCAAAAATCAGGGCTACGCCCCCCAGTGTAAAAGCCACCGGATAGCCCAGCAGCAACACAAGGCAGATAGCCACAAACATCAGCAGGGGCAACAGTTCTATCAGGAGACTCACAGCTCTTGCTCCTGTTGTTCAGCTTCCGGTTGTGCCAGGCCCATGAGTACCAGCCCGTTGCGCAGAATTTCTGCCAGGGCTTGCAGGCTCAGACTGACGGCGGTGAGGGGAATCAGTGTTTTCAACAGGTAGATGGCGCTAAGCCCACCCGAGTCGGTGGAGCCTTCGCGAATCTGCCAGCTGGCGATGACAAAATCCCAGCTGACGAAGCCGATAAACAGACTTACAGGCAGCAGGAAAAGCAGCGCACCCAGACTGTCCACCCAGGCGCGGGTGCGAAAGTGAAAGCGGCGATAAAGCACGTCGACTCTCACCTGTGCACCCATGCGCAACGCATAGGCAGCGCCGAGCATAAACACAGCGGCATGCATGTAGGTGACGGATTCCTGTAATCCGATAGAACCCAGATTGAATACCCGGCGCATCACCACGACCACACAGGTGATAATTACCATCACCAGCGTCAAGCAGGCGACAGCTTTGCCGATAAAGAGATTAATGGCATCCAGACCGGAAACCAGCCGATGGGGCCAGGAGATGGGAAAAGACATAGATCGAGCGCGTCCGACGATTGTTTGTTGTTATCTAAAGGTATTCGTTGTTACGGCAAGCGCCGCATTATACAGTAATTCAAACCTTGTCCCCGGAATGTCACCAATGACTGGTGTCGGGGGTCTGAAAAAAAGGAAATCACTATGGGCAAGCAGATATCGCTGCTGGTTATTTTCAGTCTGGGCCTGCTCGCCTGCCGGGGTGAAGCCCCTCTCAGTCAATTGAGTGACTACGAACTGGCGGAGAGACACAAGGAGTGTATCAAGCGCAAACCCACAGCACCGGGTGCGGTGATGGCCTGTGAAAATATTCGCCGCGAGTGCGATCGCCGCCACAGGGATCTGGGTAACTACATCTGCGTCAACTGACGCTCTTGGTTTTTCCCGCCCACAAAAAAGGAGCCTTGCGGCTCCTTTTTCTTTTGCTTGTTACATTTGCTTACTGAGCCGCCGGCTGAAGTTTTGCCAGCTGCTGCTTGGCCGCTTCACCCAGTTCTCCGCCCGCCTGGGCCACCGCCTGGAAGTACTGAATGGCCTGATTGCGATCGCCCTTGGCCAGTGCCAGTTCACCCAGATGGTAGGTGGCAATCTGGGTGGGTAGCAGTTTCTGGCTGGCGATCAGATCCTGTTCCGCCTGCGCATTCTTGCCCTGCTGCTTGTAGGTCAGACCACGATACACATAGGGACGGAAAAATTCCGGGTTGGCCTGAATGGATTTGTCAAAAGCGGCAATGGCTTCCGCCGGCTTTTTCTGTTGCACCAGCAGCTGGCCTTTCAGTTCCCAGAAGAGGTTTTCCCTGGGCTGCTGCTTGGTGGCCTGATCCACCAGACTCAGCGCCTTGTCGTACTCCTTGTTGTTGGCAGCCTTGATGGCTTCCTGATACTTGTCGTAAGCGGGTTTGTCGCGGCGCAGCTGGGTCATGGCCTTGTCGAAGGCCGCCTTGTTGCGCACACCGCCGGGGCTCTGCTCGGCACGGCGGCGGTTGGCTTCAACCCTCGCCTGTGACGGCGGGTGGCTGGCGAACAGACCCTCCAGCCAATTGCTCTGGCTGCCCTCGGAAAGCTTCACAAAGGTCTGCTGCAATTCCACCGCGCCCTGTGGGTCGTAACCTGCTTTGATCATGTACTCAATTCCGTAGCGGTCGGCCTCCAGTTCATGATCGCGGCTGTATTTGGACATCCAGGCATTGGCACCCACGCCCATAGCTCCCATGGTGAGTGCCGCATATTCTTCGCTTCTGCTGGCCACAGCCACACCGGCCAGGGCAACAGTGGCATTGAGCAATGTACCCTTGCTCTGCTGGGAAGCGCCGTGACGGGCGGCGGCGTGAACTATCTCGTGACCCAGCACGGCGGCCAGTTGGGCTTCGTCCTGCAGATGGAACAGCAGACCGCGGTTGATGGCCATCTTGCCGCCGGGCAGCGCCCAGGCGTTGGGCACATCATTATTCAACACCACGATTTCATAGGGCAGATTGGGGCCAGTAGCGGCATCCGCCAGTTTACGAATGACACCGCTGATATAGAGATTGAGTTCCGGGTCCACCACATAGCGGCCCCCCTGCGACTGTTGGCTGGGCACATAGTGCTGGCGTCCCAGCGCTATGTCCTGGTCGACACCCTGCAGCATCAGCTGCTGCTGGCCGGTAACCGGATTGACGGCGCAGCCCACCAGGCCGGCGCACAAGAGTAATAAAAGCCCTATCCGACGTATCAACATTGTCTTCTCCTCCTGGGACCCTGAAAATAGTGGCACACAAAATACCACGGAAATCCGTTACTTATGTTGTTGGTTATCTCGCCTGCCAAGACGCTCGACTTTGAATCGCCCCTTGCCACCTCTCTGCACACCCAACCGCGCCTGCTGGCTGACGCGCAACAGCTGATTGACCAGCTGCGCCAGTTGTCGCCTGAACAGGTGTCCAGCCTTATGGGAATCAGCGACAAGCTGGGGCTGCTCAACTACGAGCGTTTTCAGGACTGGCACCTGCCCTTTACCCCGGACAATGCGCGCCCGGCGGTGCTGGCCTTCAAGGGGGATGTTTACACCGGCATGGAAGCGGAGAAGTTCAGCAAAAAGGATTTCAATTTTGCGCAGAAGCACCTGCGCATCCTCTCCGGGCTTTACGGCTTGCTGCGGCCACTGGATCTGATTCAGCCCTACCGGCTGGAGATGGGCACGCCCTTTAATAATGCATCGGGCAGGAATCTCTACCAATTTTGGGGCGACCGCATCACCGAGTTGCTCAATGAGGATCTGGCGGCACAGAAAACCCGTGTACTGATTAATCTGGCGTCAAATGAGTATTTTCAGGCGGTAAACAAGCGCCAACTGCGGGCGGAAGTGATTACACCTGTGTTCAAGGATGGCAAGAAAGGGCGCTACAAGGTGATCAGTTTTTTTGCCAAAAAAGCCCGTGGCATGATGAGTGCTTACATTATTCAGCGACAGCTCAAATCTCCCGATGCAATCAAAGACTTCTATCTTGGGGGATATGTTTATAGCGCTGAGCAATCCACTGACAGGGAATGGGTCTTTTTGCGCGATGAGCCGATGGCCTGAGTCTTATGCAACTTATGTTGATTATGCTGTCAGCAATAGCAAAAGGATCTTAAAATCCAATTGCTTTTAAGCGAACCTCTCCTTAGAGTTTCGCCATTTTGGATTCCCGGAAGAATAACCATCAAGCAGGGTTTCTTGCACCCATGAGCGTTAGTCAGGACTATCTCGCCCGCACAATCGAGCGACTCGCCAGCGTCGTTCCTGTGTCTTACAGGCGTATTTTCAATGGCTATGGTGTTTACCACCAGGGGGTGCAATTTGCGTTGATCGTGAACGATCACCTCTATTTCCGCGCAGATGACTACTCATGCCTGCTCTATGAACGCAAAGGCATGAAACCCTTCCAACCCGGTCGCATCGAGAGCACCGAATCCTGTTTCTACCAACTTCCCGAAGATGTGCTCGCCAATCCGGCAGAGCTGGTTTACTGGATGCGCACCGCTGTCGAGGCCGGCATGCAGGGCTATGATCTGGAAGTGGACGAGCCTTTTGTCGATATCAAGGTGCGTCACCTGCGTCAGGGGTAAAAGCCTGTCAGGGAACCGGGCTTCTGGCCGAATGGGTAAATTCGGCTAGGCTAAAAGGATTCTTTCCCCAGCGAAGTGTTTTATGAGTATCCGCATTCTCGTTGTCGACGACGCCAGCTTCATTCGCGACATGGTCAAAAAGAATCTCCGCGATCGTATCCCCGGTGTTGATATCCAGGATGCGCATGACGGCGCGCGCGCGCTGTCGCTGCTGAAGAATCAATCCTTCGACCTTATTCTCTCTGACTGGGAAATGCCCAACCTCAGCGGCGAAGAGTTGCTGCGCAATGTGCGCAGCCAGCCTCAGCACGCCCAAACGCCCTTCATCATGGTGTCCAGCCGTGGCGACAGAAACCATGTGCTCAAGGCGGTGGAAGCCGGGGTGTCCGATTACCTGAGCAAGCCCTTTACCCCCGATGAACTGCTGCGCAAGGTGTTCAAGCAGCTCAAGCGCATCGGCAAGGAGCCGGTTCAACCGGTGCGCAACTCGGGCAACACCCAGGGCATCGCCTTTGCCTCAGTCGACGTGCTTACCGGCGGCCGCAGCGCTGAGCCTTCACCGGCTGCCGATGCGGCAGAGCCTGCACCTGCGCGCAACGCCAGCCCCGCACCTGCTAACAAGTCCAAGGTGGTCAAGGCCCGCGCCCAGCTGCGCTTTGCCGACAACCTCACCTGTGGCTGTGTGGTGCGCGAGCTTTCCCTGCAGGCACTGAGCGGCCTGATTCCGCGCGGTGAGCGCCTTCCCGCCCTGTTAGAACCGGCGGTGATGGATATTGAACTGGGCGACTCGGGCGAAGTGGCCAGACTTAACGGCTATGTCCACAGTCTGCAGGCGGGCGAACAAAAACCCGAAACCCAGGTGGTCAAGATAGTGATCCGCTTTGTGGATCAGGATGTAGAGAAATTCGAGCTCTTGTCGCGTTTTATCGTGCAGATGTAGAGGCGGGAAGCATGAAGACTCACGAGCAGTATTTGCAGCAGTGTCTGGAGCTGGCGGCCAGGCAGGCGCTGACGCCGGGCGGTGGCCCCTTTGCGGCGCTGGTGGTTAAAAATGGCGAGGTTATCGCCGAGGGTTGCAACCAGGTGACCGGCAGCTGCGATCCCAGCGCCCACGCCGAAGTGGTGGCTATTCGCGCCGCTTGCCAGAAGCTCAAGGATTATCAGTTGACCGACTGCATAATTTACAGCAGCTGTGAGCCCTGCCCCATGTGTTTGGGCGCCATCTACTGGGCCAGACCTGCCGCTGTCTACTTTGCGGCTAGCCGCGACGAAGCCGCCGATGCCGGCTTTGATGACAGCCTTATCTACCAACAGATCAACCTGTCCGGTGACCAGCGCCTTATTCCCTTCCGCCATTTGGCAGTGCCCGGAACCAGCGGACCCTTTCTGGTGTGGAAGACCAATCTGGCTCGCAAGGACTACTGATCAGCTGTCTATTTGTCAGGCAAAACGCTGAACGGCTTATTTACGCGCTTTGCGACGAGCTACAGCCAGACCCAACAACCCCAGCAGCATCAGCGCCAGAGGGCTGGATTCGGGTACGCTCACAACAGGAGTACCACGGCCGTAGTAGCTGATGTGCGAGAGATCGCGCGGATTCTTGAAGTCAAACAGGGGTGACCGGAAAGGGGTTATCCATTCGCCGGAGGTAACGCCTGCTTCCAGCAGGAAAGCCACCAGGAAGCTGCCGCTTTGCAGACTGCCGCTTTTGAATACCAGCATGATTTCGCCAAAGCTGTTCCAGATGTCATCATCCAGTGCCCAGCTGCCGCTGGCACCGGACTGACCTTCGCCGTGCTTGATCACGGTCCAGTCATCAGCGCCGAAAAAGGCCTGGGTGTTTACTGTCAGCGGGTTGTGGTTGAAATCCTGACCGACGCTGGTGTCGTACTGGCATTCGGCGGCGCCGGAAACCAGAGACACATAGTTGACCGGGCTGGCCGGACAGGAAACCGGAGCGGCATTTACCACCGAAGCCACAAACGCAAGGCCGGCTACCAGACTTTTCCAGAAGAGGATTTTCATAGACATCAATCCGTGTGAATTTAGGCGTGGATTCAGAAATCGGTCGAATCGGAAACAAGTAAAATTGCTGAAGTGTATTTAGCAAAAACCGGGCCTAAATTTTTAATTGTCGGAATTAATTTCTAAGCTATTGATATTTAAATAATTTTTATTGCTGGTTGAGATGGCAGAATGGCGTCCATTTCAACAAATGTAAAAACTTTCGACGAAAAATGCGCCTAATCCCTGACTAGAATGGCCACCACAGCTGCGGCAGGCCGGATTGGCGCAGCAGCGCCGCCACATCCATGCTCAACGCCACCCCGGCGTGCACCATCACCCCGCCCCAGATGGAACGGGAGCGCAGTGCCAGAATGCCCAGGAACAGGCCAAAGAGAATGGCCCCGGTAGCCTCCAGCCACAGCTTGGGAAAGTGGATCATCAGATAGGGCACGCACATGATCCACACCGCATTGGCCCCCACTGCCGGGCGCAACGCCTGCAACATGAAACCGCGGAAGAAAAACTCCAGCACCACAAACTGGGTCAGGTAGAGACACTCCCAGGCCAGAAAATCCGCCCAGCTGCGGGAGGCATGGGGATAGAAGGGATAGTGATTGACAAAGTCCTCGCCAAAACTCACCAGTACCACAAACACCAGTATGGGACTGAGCAGCAGCAGGTAACCGCGCCAGTGAGCGCTGGTATCCGCCCAGCGCCAACCGAAGTCCGCCATCCGCTCGCGAAAGCCAAAGCGAATCACCAGCCAGGGCAGCAGCAGAAAGGTGAGCACATGAACCAGCGTCCACCAGGCGTAACCTGCCAGCGGGAGCCAGCCGGCGTCCTGCCAGTGCTGCAAGGTCTCCTCGCTCAACAGCAGGCGCAGGTTGCTGGAAAACTTGCCATAGTGCAGCAGCAGCAGGCTCACACTTACCAGCGCCAGCGTCATAAACACCCGCCGCAGCGCCTGGGGTCGGGACAGGCGGTAGGAGTCGGCGCTTTGATCTATTTCATCAAGCGCATAAAGAATCCGCTTCGGGTTCAATAGTCCCGGTCTGTCCAGGGGGGAATGTTGGGGAGAGCTGCCGGATGTGAGCACAGTGGGTTCCGTCTGCCAGATTATTTTTCTAAGTTGAGATGTAGCATTAAACCCAAAATACCCAAAGAAATCTGCTTTTTGCGCAACCTGAGCCAGCTGGCACTGGATATTTGAGCCATACTCCAGCCATTCGCGTTAAATCTAATTAGATATATCGATGGAAAGTCTGCTGCGCCCTTTCTTGTTTCTTTCTTTATCGCTGGTATTTGGTGTTGCCGCCAGCCAGGCCTGCACCCTGCGCCCGGACTACAACCCCAAAACCCCGGTATTGCTCCTGCCCAAATCCAAACCCAGCAGCTGGGAGCAGGAGAGTTTCTTTTCCGGATTGCTGGTACAGATTCTCGAGCGTACCCGCGAGGAGTACGGTCCCTGCGAAATTGCCTTTACCCCCGAAATGGTTACGCGCATGCGTTCTGTGGCGCTGATAAATCAGAATCACAGCCTCGATCTGCTCTGGGGTTCCACCACGCTGGAACGAGACACACTGTTGAAAGCCATACCCGTACCTCTGCTGAAAGGGCTGATGGGTTACCGGGTGCTGTTGATTCGCCCCCAGGATCAAGCGCGTTTTTCGGTGGTAAAAAGTCTGGAAGATCTGCAAGAACTGCGCGCCGGTCAGGGTGCCGACTGGCCGGATACCAGCATTCTGATGACCAATGGCATTCGGGTAGTTACCAGCATCAACTACGAGGCGCTTTACAGAATGCTGGCCGGTGGCCGTTTTGATTTTCTGCCCAGAGGCGCCAATCAGGTCCTTTCCGAACTGCGCCACAACGCGGGCATCGACATAGTGGTGGAAAAGGAACTGGTGCTGATCTATCCCGCGCCCCACTACTTTTTTGTCGATCGCGAAAATACCCGTCTGGCGGAGCGTATCAGCAAGGGGCTGCACTCCATGATCGACGACGGATCCTTTGACCGGTATTTCTACTCCCATCCATTAATCCGCGAAGCGCTGACAGAGCTGCGGCTTCATGAACGGCGCCCCATTTACCTGCAGAATCCGCTTTTACCCGAAGGTGCGCCCATGGCGCCGCCGGATTACTGGCTCAAGGTGCCACATCATCAGTGAAATCATTCAGCGGCTTAAGCGACATGCCCGCCCTGGCCTCGGCGATATAGTCCTGTACTGACGCCGCCTCTTCCCGCACAAACGCCCTTACCCCCTGTTGAAATCCGGGATGGACCAGCCAGTGGTTGGACCAGGTCTCCACCGGCTCAAATCCCCGCGCCAGCTTGTGCTCCCCCTGGGCGCCGCCGTCAAAACGGCTCAGGCCATGGGCCAGCGCATAATCTATGCCCTGGTAGTAGCAGGTTTCGAAATGCAGAAAATCGAACTCCGCCAGGCTACCCCAGTAGCGGCCGTAAAGGCGGCTGGCGTCGCGCAGAAACAGTGCCGCCGCCAAGGGCTTGTCGTCCTTGAGGGCGCGAATCATCAGCAGGTTTTCCGGCAGGGTTTCTCCCAGCTGCTGAAAAAACCCCTGATTCAGATAGCCGAGATGACCGCTGCGCTTGGCATAGGTGAGCTGATACAGCTGATAGAAAAACCGCCAGTCCTCGCCTGTGATGGACTCTCCTTCGCGCCAGTCGAACTTGAAGCCCTGCTCCAGCACCTGCCGCCGCTCCTTGCGGATCATCTTGCGCTTGCGCGAATTCACGCGTGCCAGAAAGTCATCAAACTGGCGGTAGCCGTGATTGAACCAGTGATACTGCACACCCAGGCGCGAGCTGGCGCCCAGGGTTTCCAGCCGGGTCTTGAGATTGGGGGTGGGAAAGAGACAGTGCCAGCCGGAAGCGCCCAGCCGGGCGCATTCCTCTTTCAAAGCATCGATGACCGGTTGCAGATCCAGAGCTTCCCAGTCACCCAGCCAGCGCGGGCCATAGCAGGGAGTAAAGGGAATGGCGTTGACCAATTTGGGGTAATAGTCGAGGCCGTGTTGCTGATAGGCGCTGGCCCAGCTCCAGTCGAACACATACTCGCCGTAGGAGTGGTACTTGAGGTACAGAGGCAGCGCCAGCAGCAGACGGCCCTCCTGGAAAACCCCGAGATGATGGGCTTGCCAACCGCTATCCGGCCCCAGACTGCCGGAATCTTCCAGAGCGGCGAGAAAGGCGTGGCGGGCAAAGGGATAGTCGTCAGTGCACAGACTGTCCCAGTCGCCGGGGTTGAAGGCATGAATGGAATCGTGGAACACACACTGCATATCGGACTTCCGCAAAAGCTGGCCCGGCTGGAGAAACCCCCGCCGCCCGGCTAGAATACGCGGCTTTTCCCGAGGACTCACTATGGGACAGCGCACCCCCCTTTACGATATCCACAAGACCATGGGCGGCAAGATTGTGGATTTTGGCGGCTGGGACATGCCTCTGCACTACGGTTCCCAGCTGGAAGAGCACCATCAGGTGCGTCGCGCCGCTGGCATGTTCGACGTTTCCCACATGACAGTGGTGGATATCAGCGGTCCGGATGCCAAGGCCTATCTCCAGTATCTGCTGGCCAACGACGTGGCCCGCGCCGAAGTGCTGCCGGGCAAGGCCCTTTACTCTGGCCTGCTCAATCCCCAGGGCGGCGTAATCGACGACCTTATCGTCTATTACCTGAGCCCCAACAACTACCGCATCATCAGCAACTGCGCCACCCGCGAAAAGGATCTGGCCTGGATGAACCAGCAAGCCGCCCGCTATGAAGTAAAACTTCAGGAGCGTCCGGATCTGGCGATTATCGCCGTGCAGGGTCCCAGCGCGCTGGAACTTGCCAGCAAGGTGCTGGGTGAAGCGGCGGCGGCAGTGATCGCTGGCCTCAAGACCTTTCAGGGCGCCAACAGCGGTGAATACTTTATCGCCCGCACCGGCTATACCGGTGAAGACGGCGTGGAAATTCTGCTGCCGGGCGACCAGGCTTCCCGTCTTTGGCAATCCCTGGCGGACGCCGGCGTGGCTCCCTGCGGACTGGGCGCGCGCGACACCCTGCGTCTGGAAGCGGGCATGAACCTCTACGGTCATGAAATGGATGAAGAGACTTCCCCTCTGGTGGCCAACATGGGCTGGACCATTGCCTGGGAACCTGCCGAGCGCAACTTTATCGGACGCGCTGCGCTGGAAGCCGAGCGTCAGGCCGGTATCAGTCACAAGCTGGTAGGTCTGGTGATGCGCGAGCGCGGTGTTTTGCGCGCCGGCTTGCGTCTTTCCTCCCCCGGCAAGACTGGCGAAGGCATTATCACCAGCGGTACATTTTCACCCACCTTGGGCTATTCTATTGCCTTGGCCAGGGTGCCCAGCGACTTCGCCGACCGATGCCAGGTGGATTTGCGTGGCAAGCTGCTGGATCTGGAAATAGTCCGACCCAATTTTGTTCGTCACGGCAAAGCCGTGTTTTAAGTTCCCCCAAACAGGATCAGCATCATGAGCGAAATTCGCAAAGAATTGAAATACCTCAGCAGCCACGAGTGGGCGCGGGTGGAAGAAGACGGCACAGTGACCATCGGTATTACCGATCACGCCCAGGACGCTCTGGGCGATGTGGTTTTTGTCGATTTGCCGGAAGTGGGCACCACTATTAGCACAGGTGAGGAAGTTGCTGTGGTTGAATCGGTCAAGGCCGCTTCCGACATCTACTCACCAGTGTCTGGTGAAGTGATTGAAGTAAACGAGCTGCTGCAGGATTCCCCCGAAACCGTCAACTCATCACCCTACGACGAAGGCTGGTTCTTCCGCGTGCGTCCCGAGGATCTGTCGGAGCTGGATGAAGCTCTGGATGCCGACGACTATCGTCAGGCCCTCGAAGACGAGGAATAATCGTCAGCATTCGCCATACTGCAAAAAAAAAATCAGATCCAGAAAAACAGCACCATGGCACAGGCCAACACCGCCATGGTGCGATTGACCCGCTGCAAGGCCAGCGGGTTCTCAATCCACCTTCTCAACATTTCCCCACTCACGGCCCACAGGCAGATGCAGGGCAGCGCAACCAGATTGAATATCAATCCGGCGCCGGCAACCCGCATTGCATAGTTTTCGCCAGCGGGTACAAAAACCGAAATCACAGTCACCGCCATCAGCCAGGTCTTGGGATTCAGAAACTGAAAGATCACCGCTTCGTAAAAGCGAATAGGGCGAGCCACCAGCGCCGTTTGCAGTTTTCCCGCCTGCCAAAGTTTCTTGGCCAGCCAGAACATATAAAGGCTGCCGGCGAGAGTGAGGGCGGTTTGCAGTCTGGGTTCCTGCGCAAACACCACGCCCAGGCCGGCACCGACCAGACAAATTTGCAACATGACGCCGGTGAGAATACCGCTGATCTGCCAGCCGGTACGTTTGATACCAAAACTGAGTCCCGAAGCCAGCAGCAACACATTGTTGGGACCGGGAGTAATGGTCATAAGAAAGGCGAATAATGCCAACGCCAGAATCAGATCAAGTGTCATCGCGATAGATAATCCCACATAGTCAGGTCGTGGAAATGACCTGGAAAATGGGAAAAATCTACCTGCGCAGAAAATCCACAGACAGATTCAGTCCGCATTTGAACAACCGATACAGATCAGCAACAAGGTCATCTGTATCGGTTGAAAACGCGGGATCTGTACTGCTCTTTGTCAAACGGTCAGCCGCTGGCTGCCTCCAGTTGTTCGCTCACGCTCAACCACTGTTCTTCGCAGTCCGCCAGTTTGGGTTGCAATTCCGCCTGCTCCTGCAACAGGGATTGCAGTTCGGCCTTGTTGTCGTCCTCGTAAATATCCGCTTCTGCGAGGCGAGCTTCTATGGCCTGCAGACGGCTTTGTAATTTTTCCATCTGGTTTTCGAGGCTCTTCAGTTTGTTGGTCAGTGGCTTGAGTTCCTGACGCTGGGCCGCGCTCTGCTGGCGCGCCACCTTTTTATCCAGTTTGGGCTCTGCGGTCTTGCTGGCGGTTGCGGGTTGCTCGTTACCCGAGGATTGTTTTTGTTGCGACAGCCACTGGTAATAATCTTCCAGATCGCCGTCGAATTCGCACACCTTGCCATCGGCCACCAGCAAAAACTGATCAACAGTGTTGCGTAGCAAGTGACGATCGTGAGACACAACAATAATTGCACCAGCAAAATCCTGTAGCGCCATGGTCAGCGCCTGGCGCATTTCCAGATCCAGATGGTTGGTGGGTTCGTCGAGCAAAAGCACATTAGGCTTCTGCCAGGCAATAATCGCCAGCGCAAGACGCGCCTTTTCACCGCCAGAAAAATGGGTAATGGGTTCAAAGGCGCGGTCGCCATGAAAATCAAAACTGCCAAGAAAATTGCGAATTTCCTGCTCGCGTGCTTCAGGAGAGATACGTTGCAGATGCAGCGCTGCAGAAGCCTTGAGATCCAGCGCCTCCAACTGATGCTGGGCAAAATAGCCCAGCTTGAAATGTTCGCCATTGGTGCGTTCACCGGCGAGCAGTTGCAAGTCTCCAGCGAGTGTTTTGATCAAACTGGATTTACCCGCACCATTTGGCCCGAGCAAACCTATGCGAGTCTCCGGCACTATGCTCAGCTCAACACCGCGCAATACAGTTCGGCCGGGATAACCGATTTCAGCGCGGCTGATATGCACCAGCGGCACCGACACCTTTTCGGCACAGGCAAATTCAAAACTGAAAGGTGAATCCACATGAGCGGGTGCAATTTTTTCCATCCGCTCCAGCGCCTTGATGCGTCCCTGTGCCTGACGAGCTTTGGAGGCCTTGGCGCGAAAGCGGCGAATAAAACTTTCGATATGAGCAATCTGCTCCTGCTGTCGCTCGTAGCTGACTTGCTGCTGCGCCAGTCGTTCGGCACGCTGGCGTTCAAAGGCAGAGTAGTTGCCAGTGTAAGAATCCAGTTTCTTGTTTTCGATACACACAATGCGATCGACAATGTTGTCGAGAAAATCCCGGTCGTGAGAAATGATCACCAGCGTACCTGGATAGCGTTGCAACCAGTTCTCCAACCACAGGGTGGCATCCAGATCCAGGTGGTTGGTGGGTTCGTCCAGCAACAACAAATCGGAAGGACACATCAGCGCCTGGGCGAGGTTGAGCCTGATGCGCCAGCCACCGGAAAAATCGCTCACCGGACGTTGATCATCGCCGGGATTGAAACCCAACCCGCTGAGCAGTTGCTGCGCACGCGCCGGGGCACTGTAAGCGTGAATTTCTTCCATGGCGGCATAAAGGCGAGCCAGCTGGTCGCCATCATCGCCGGCCTGGGCAATCTCGGTTTCCAGTCGGCGCAGTTCCGTATCGCCATCCAGCACATAATCCAGCGCGCTGCGGCGCGAGTGATCCACCTCCTGCGCCATATGGGCGATACGCCACTGGCGGGGAATATCCACTCGTCCTGTATCGCTGGCCAGCTTGCCCAGCAGCATCTGAAACAGGGTGGACTTGCCACTGCCATTGGCGCCGATCAGGCCCACTTTCTGGCCGGGAAAAATCGTAAGGTCTGTGGACTCCAGCAGAAATTTACTGCCGCGCTGCAGACTGACATTTTGCAACTGAATCATAAGGGGGGTTTATCCGAATGCGAGGGGCGCTATTCTACCCAATTCTGTCCGCCTGAGAGATCGTCATGACCACTGAAGCCAATCTTTGGCAATTTGCCCTGCACACCTACCAGCGCACCGGCGTTGCCGAACGGCTGTTGCGCTGGCAGGACGAGCAGCAGATCAGTATCAATCTGGTTCTCTGGCTGCTTTGGCTGGAGCAAAAAGGTGTGGCCGCGACGGCGGCTCTGGCGCAACAGGGACAGGAGCACATTGCCGACTGGCATAGAGAACACACAGCCCCACTGCGGCAAATGCGCCGCCAGTTAAAGGCAAAAGGATTGAACAATCCCGCATTGGCGGATTACTACAAGCAACTGAAAGAGGCGGAACTGGCTGCGGAAAAGGTGGAATTGCAGCTTCTGGAAAAGCTCGTCCCTTCTGGGGGTGACAAGCCATTAACGCCGGGCACCAATCTGACGCCTTACCTGAATTCTCATAAAGTAGATGCAGATCAACAACAGGCGTTTTTGGTGTTGGTAGCGCAGGTGTAACAAAGAGAGTTGTATATCGACATGTTGTCGCTTGAAAAATTATTTGCGTGTGGCTTTTTCAGATTAAACAAAAAGGCCCCATAAGGGGCCTTCCTGAAAAACATCAATTAAAGCGGTGTTGGTTTGGGCAGCGGGTTATCGCGCGGCTCAATCAGGCTGGTAGAAGCATGGCCCGGCAATTGGCTGCTTTCACTGGCAGGAGCAGCGACAACACTTACGGCAGGCAGCTCAGGTTGGACGGGAGTGGGTTTGGGCAGAGACTCGGCCTGCTCAACCTTGTTGTCCTTGGCCGGAGCCTTGGCTTTTTTCTCAGTCACTGCCTTTTTGCTTTTGGCAGCAGGTTTGCGAGCGCTCTTGGCGGGCTTGGTCAGCGCCTTTTCCAGTTCCTTGGCAGTCTCCTCGGCGATTTGCACCTGGGTCTTGACCGCATCCAGTTCGGCCTGAGCCGCAGCTACGGCTTTTTCCTGCTTGGCCAGTTCAGCCTTGGCTTTCAATAACTTAGCCTTGGTGGCTGCATCGGAAGCCTTGGCGGAGGTCAGCGCCTTCACCTTTTTTTCTTCCGCTGCCAGGGCCGCCTTGGCGGCAGTGAGTGCTTTTTGTGCACCGGTCAGCTTTTGCTTGCGCGCCTTGCCCAGCTCCTTGCCGAGCTTTGCAATCTCTTTTTCCAGAGAGCTAATAGTTACAGAAGATTTCTTTGCGGCCATATACAGTGTCCTGTGGGGTTTAAAGAGGATCTGAGTGGAGTCAAAAAGCGGCTGCCGATGACTCGGCCAAGCCGCCGGCTGGATGCCATTTTAGTGTCGCTTCTGTGAAAAGTGTATGCGTCAAATTACAGCTTTTTGGTCCGCTTTTGGTATACCATTGCCGCTCGCCCGGCGCTGCTTGCGCCTCTCAGACCAAGCCTATCGGTTGGCCCAGCGAGCCAGCACTGCCGAACAGGCCACAAATTTACCAATACTAGGGTGTCCTATGATCAATAAAAAATTACTGGTTGCAGGCCTGATCTCATCTGCATTGATGGTTGGCTGTAACAAAGACGAAAAAAAAGACCAGGTGGCTGAGCTGACCACGCTTGAGCAAAAAGTGAACTATGCCATTGCACAAAATATGGCCGAAAACTTCAAAGGCGGCGGTCTCCCTATTGAAGTAAATGCCTTTGCTCAAGGCCTCAAAGACGTGCGCGATGGCGTAAAACTGCGTTTGACCGAAGAAGAAATGCAAGCGGCCATGCAGGAGTTCCAGGAACAAGCCATGGCCAAGCGCGTTGAAGAGCAAAGAAAAATGAGTGAAGCCAACCTGGCTGAAGGTCAGGCCTTCCTCGAAGCCAACAAATCCAAAGAGGGTGTGGTTACCACCGAAAGCGGCTTGCAGTACCGTGTCATCACCGAGGGCACTGGTGTTAAACCTTCCGCTCAGGACAGCGTTACTGTGCACTACGCCGGCAAGCTGCTGGATGGCACCGAATTCGACAGCTCCTACGCGCGTCAGGAACCCGTAACCTTCCCCGTTAGCGGTGTTATCGCTGGTTGGACCGAAGCACTGCAACTTATGCCCCAAGGTTCCAAGTGGGAACTCTTCATTCCCGCTGATCTGGCCTACGGCCCAGGTGGCAATGGCCCCATTCCGCCAAACTCTGTGCTGACTTTCGAAGTTGAACTGCTGGAAGTAAAAGCAGGCGAGTAAGCGTCAGCCTCAGGAACGGCTCCCCTTGGGGAGCCGATTTGCCCCAGGGTACAGCTCCCGCCGTACCCCGCAATTAAGGAAATTAAGGATATCTATATGAAAGGCATCATTCTGGCGGGTGGTAGTGGTACCCGGCTTCATCCCATTACCAAGGGCGTTTCCAAGCAGCTATTGCCCGTCTACGACAAACCCATGATCTACTACCCGCTGTCAGTGCTGATGCTCGCGGGTATTCGCGATATCTTGATTATCACCACCCCTGAAGATGCCGACAGCTTTCAGCGGCTGTTGGGTAATGGCGCGCAATTCGGTATTCGTCTGCAATACGCACAACAACCCGGCCCGGACGGCCTTGCCCAGGCGTTTATTATTGGCGAGGAGTTTATCGGCAATGATCGGGTGTGCCTGGTACTGGGAGACAACATCTATTACGGTCATGGTCTGACCCGGCATCTCAAGCACGCCGTCCAACGTGAACAGGGAGCCACTGTCTTTGGCTATCACGTCACTGATCCCGAGCGCTTTGGTGTGGTGGAATTTGATGAGCAGATGCGGGCCATCTCCATCGAGGAAAAACCCAAACACCCAAAATCCAACTACGCGGTCACCGGCCTCTATTTCTACGACAACCGTGTAGTGGAAATTGCCAGGCACATCCAACCCTCAGAACGCGGTGAGCTGGAAATTACCTCGGTCAACAACGTATATCTTGAAATGGGTCAGCTCAATGTAGAGCTGCTGGGGCGCGGCTTCGCCTGGCTCGACACAGGTACTCACGATAGCCTGCTCGAAGCTGGCCACTTTGTACAAACCATCGAGCACCGTCAGGGCCTCAAGGTCGCCTGCCTTGAAGAGATTGCCTACAACAACAACTGGATCAGTACACAACAACTGCTGGCAGAAGCTCACGCCCAGGCCAAAACCGGCTATGGGCAGTACCTGCTCAAGGTGATCGAAAGTCAGGCGTAGCCGCAACTGAAAGTAATGCGCTCTTGAACAAGCGCGATCAGATACAGATGAAGGTACGCAAGTGAAGGTTATAGAAACGACAATTCCCGAAGTAAAAATATTTGAGCCCAGAGTTTTTGGAGACGAGCGCGGTTTTTTCTTTGAAAGCTTCAACCAAAAACTCTTTGAAGAAGCCACTGGACTGAAGCGACAATTTGTTCAGGACAACCACTCAAAATCTGTTCGCGGTGTATTGCGCGGTCTGCACTATCAGTTGCCGCCCATGGCACAGGGTAAGCTGGTGCGTGTTGTACAGGGTGAAGTCTACGATGTGGCGGTGGACATTCGCCAATCCTCTCCCACATTTGGACAATGGGTAGGTGTACATCTTTCTGCAGAAAATAAACGCCAGTTGTGGATTCCCGAAGGCTTTGCACACGGCTTTCTGACCCTGAGTGAAACAGCCGAGTTTCTCTACAAAACCACCAACTATTACTCTCCGCAGGATGAAGGCGCCATTATCTGGAACGACCCTCAACTTGCCATCGACTGGCCGCAGACAGGTGAAATACAGCTTTCCGTCAAAGATCAGCTAGCACCCGCATTTAACAATGCCCGTTACTTTGAATAAATGAGGCGCTAATGAAACTGAGCGACTTCATTGTTCTGGTGGATACCAAAGCCAGGATGAACCTCAAGGCCGAAGCCTCCAAGCTTTACCTGAGTTTTTTGTGGTGGATTATCGAGCCAATACTCTTTGTACTCGCGTTTTATTTTGTCTTTGGCATTTTGCTGAAAACAGGTAGAGCGGATTTTCTGCTGTTCCTGATGTGCGCCAAAATTCCCTACATGTGGTTCTCCAAAGCTGTCAGCTCAGCTGCAGGAAGCATCGCAGGCAGCCGCGGCATTATTGCGCAGGTAGATATACCCAAAACCATTTTTCCCTATGCCACCATACAGGTAACGGCCTATAAGGAAATTCCCGTCATGCTGATGTTGATGGGGTTGTGCATGATCTATGGCTATATGCCCGGATGGGATTGGCTGTGGCTTATCCCTTTGATTTTTGTACTCTACCTGTTGATTGTCCTTTTCAGCCTGATATTTGCGCTGCTGGTTTGCTACGCCGACGATGTGCGTATGCTGATTAGTATGCTGATGCTGTTCCTGATGTTTGTCAGTGGAATATTTTTCGATATAACAGATATATCCCAGCCTATGCAGGGCTACCTGATGATTTTTAATCCGCTAACCTTTGTGTGTGACAGCTATCGAAAAGTGCTGATGCATAAAGGGAGCTACAGTATGGTTCATCTGTGGTGGCTGATAGCTTTCTGCTTAACAGGCATAGCAATCATGCATTTTGTTTACCGCAAACTGAGCCGGTCGATAGCATCCAGGGTGGTCAACGCATGAGCGAAAAAAGCATCATCCTGTCTGCCCAGGATATTCATTTCACATACAAAGCCCAGCGTGGATTGTTTAAATCCTTTACGCATCATGCATTGCGTGGAATCAGCTTCGACCTCTATCGAGGTGAAACCATGGGCATTCTTGGCAGAAATGGCGGCGGAAAAAGTACACTCCTGCGCATTCTGGCGGGCATTATCAATCCCACCAAAGGTAAAGTGGAGTGTGCGCCCAGTGTCACCCGCGCTTTGCTGACGCTCGGCTTGGGCTTTATGCCCAATATCAGTGGCCGAGAAAACGCCGTCTATTCCGCCATGCTGCAAGGCATGTCGCGCAAAAAAGCGAAGTCCATAGTGCCGCAAATAGAAGCCTTTTCCGAACTGGGAGAGTTTTTTGACCAACCGGTAGAAACCTATTCTTCAGGTATGAAAGCGCGTTTGGGCTTTTCTACTGCGCTGATGACTGAAGTCGATATCTTGCTGATTGATGAGGTTCTGAGTGTTGGCGATGCCCAGTTCAAAAAGAAAGCCGAAGCGGCCATGCTTGACAAGATTGGGGGAGATCAAACGGTGATCTTTGTTTCCCATAACACAGATCAGGTAAACAAGCTCTGCGACAGAGCTATCTGGATTGAGGATGGAGTAATACGCGAACAGGGGCACACAGAAACCATATCGCACCATTACAACCTGTATATGCAGGAATTGCATCACAAGGTGCGGGACCTGGACACCATAAAAGCCTGAACCAAAGGTACATCATGAATCTGCTACTAACGCTCTATCAAACACCCGCATGGAACTCGCTTATAGAGCAGCTAAGCTTGCCGGAAACCAATCTGCTGAAGCCAGTACAAACTCCTGCTGAACTACAACAGCTCAGTAAAAAACTGGAACAGAATCAAACTCTATGGATAGGCTACGTACAGGCGGAGCATCACCTGGCAAATGCAGTAGAACAGGGAAAGCAGTTAAATGCTGCAGCTAAAGAATGGCAACAGATCACCCAAACATTGCTGACGCAGCAGGCACAAAATCGCCAACAGCTGAAACTCTTCAATATCCACCAGGCGTTGATAAATCCTGAAACCCTTACCCGGTGTCTGCTAACGGGCGAGGTCCAGCCGACAAATCATACCACTTCATCTGATAGTCTCAGTTTGCTTGCTGCGTGTCAGTATGTAGCTCAAACAGAACAACTAAGGCAGCTTAACCTGAAATTGCAGGCATCAGCATTACCTCTGGCAGAAAGCGAAAGCCTCAGCCTGGATATAGAGGCAATTCTATTGCAAAACCAATCTGCATTGGAGAAAACGAAAAAGGAATGTCAGGATGCTCTTGATGAGCTAAAAGCAAAAAATAAAAATCTGGAATCTGCGCTAAAAGAAACCAGTGAAGAGCGCGATCTTATACTGCAGCAATTACACCTTGTACAAGAAGAACTGGAGCGCTATTACAACCAGATTAAGGAGCAAGAACAACAACACAAGCATGCCTTGTTGGCAAGGGATAAGCAGCACGCCAGAGACATAACCCGGCTGGAGCAGCAGGTTCGTCAATTAAAGACCCGCGCAGCCAGCGCCGAATACGCGGGTCAACTCATACAGAAAGAACTGGATCAAATGAAAAATTCCCGGTTCTGGAAAACGACAGCACCAGTACGTGCGCTAAAGAAATATGTGCGACCGGAAGATAAAAGCCAGGAAGAATTACAGCAACGGGCGGGCTTGTTGCTTACCTCGGAATATTTTGATGTTGACTGGTATTTGGCCCATTACCCCGATGTGGCCGCAAGCGGTATGAATCCGGCGGAACATTACTTGTTATTTGGCGGTAAAGAAGGTCGTCTCCCCGGCCCATTATTCGATGGCAACTGGTATCTGCAGCAATATCCGGATGTGGCAGAAGCAGATATAAATCCCCTGCTTCATTTTGTGATGTTTGGTCAAGCTGAAGGTCGCAACAGATCACCGGTAATGCTGCAGAATATTGCCCAGCCAGCCGAGAACGAGAATTGATAGATGGCAAAGACGATAAAACATCTGATTTGGCTCGGAGCAGGAACCGCAACTGAACCAAGCAACCTGATTGCTGAAGCCGAAAAAACAACGTTAATTGATGCTCGCAGGGAAGCTTGTGAATGGTTAAAAAAAACCAAGGCCAATGACCTGGCTCAGGTTCATCATAAACTCGTTACGCCATCAAAGGGATCTGTAAATTTCAAGCAATTTAACCTGGCAGAGTATTCTGCGATTAATACGCCTACAGGAATTAAAAATCTATATCCTGGCTTAAAACAAATAGCCAACGAATCCATAGAAGGTGAATCTGTATCCGACTTGATTCAATCTCTGGGGCTGGAGGGCACCAATAATCTTTTGGTGGTAGATATTCTTGATATCAATCTGCCTCTGCTACAGGCGTTAGCAGAGGCAAACTTTTTGCCGCTCTTTAACCAGATATATATACAGACCAGTAAGATCCCGGCTTATGAAAGTTCAGTATCGACTGATGCTGTTGCCGAATTTCTACAGTCACAAGGTTACATACTACAAAAAATTAATAGTTCAGACCCTGATTTTGCGTGGACTAAGGCGTCGCGCAACCCTATATGGAACAAATACAAAGAGCTGCAAACAAAGCTTTCTCGAGCGGAGCTGGCGACGATAGAGAATACCGATAGATTCACAAAGCAAATTAGGGAAAAGGAAGAAGAAATTGCTCTTATTAGAAAACAATTAGAGCAAGCAACTTCTCAAATCACAACTCAAAAGCAAGAGATCGATAAGCAGCGTATAGAGGCGGAAAAATGGATAGCCGAGTTGCAGAAGTACAAAGGGCAACTGGAACAAGCCAATAACGAAATAAAAAAATTGGTAGCTGATCAACAGTTACACAAAAATATAGAAAAAAAACTGGAAGAGCTTTTTGCCAGTCAAAACCAAGAACTTAGTAAAACTACTGCCAATATTAAAAACCACATCAATACAAGCCTGAGTAATACAGCAAAACAAATAGAAGCCTTTATGGGAATTCAAAATTATCTGGAGCATGGGATTAAGCCATTAAGCTTTCACGGTTGGCCGATAAGCCCGGATCTCGGTCTGTATTTGACGGGCTTAATAGACGCCAATAATTACGATTTAATTATCGAGTTCGGTAGTGGAACTTCAACAGTATTAATGGCGAAAGCGATTGTTGCAAAACATAAGGGAACAGCAACAAAGTTGATTGGATCGGGAAAAAATGTTCAAGAACTATCCACTGGCGACTTGCAACAGCAAGATCTCCCTGCACGAATAGTGACATTTGAGCATAATTTGGAGTATTACGAGAAAACGCTCCACGCTTTAAAAGCAAATGGAGTGGAGCACTTGGTTGATGTAGTGCATGCTCCATTAATAGATTACAAATACAAAGATGGAACTGAATACCTCTACTATAGCTGTGAGGATAAACTTCAGGAAATTTCTAGAATATTTAAAGGTAGAAAAGCAAATATTCTTGTTTTGGTAGATGGTCCTCCTGGAGCAACCAATAAAAATGCACGCTTTCCAGCTTTACCTTATATTTTCAACATATTACCTGACCATGTATTCACCTTTGTAATAGATGATTATGTTAGAGATGAAGAGAAAGAAATAGTAAATTTATGGATCAATGTTCTTGATGATCGCCAAATAAAATATTCACTAGAAGAAATAAGATGTGAGAAAGGGTGCGCGACAATCAAATTTGGGTAATGAGGGATCACGTGCAGAATCTGATAAAAAGAGCAAACGGTCACTTTAAACGTGGATCATATTTAGAAGCGCTTCGGCCATATGAAGAGGCTAAATCCACATATCCCGAGATATCGCATTTGCTTTCTACGAATATTATTTTGTGTAGAAAAAAAATGATAGGAAGTAATGCGCCCAAAATATACGTATGCCTAACGACAATTAGTGAACGATTAGATAAGATTCAGGCGGTAATTGAATCTCTTCATAATCAAGAATTGCTTCCATATCAAATAAGACTCTATGTATCTGATGCCCCTTATCTATTAGATAAAGGAATTGATAGAAATGATTTAAGAATTCTGAAATTACAGAAATTCCGTAAGCGTCCGTAAATCCGCATCTGGCTTAAAGTTTTAAATCGGCTTTCAATATCTCCACCGAAATCCAGTGGAGAACCCCTATGTCACAAGCCTCACCCCGCAAATCGTTACGTATCCGAGCCCAATGGCAAGCACACATTGATGCTCAGACGATATCTGGCTTATCGCAGGCGGTTTATTGCCGACAACACGGTATTAGCGCTGGCTCTTTTAGCGCTTGGAAACAAAAACTCAATTCCGTCACAACTGGCTCTCGTCGATCGGAACAGGTGTTGAGTTCGGTCGCAGCGTCGAAAAAGCCGACCGTGATTCCAGTCATTGTTAAAAAAGAGCCGAGACAGGTGAACACTCCATCTTCCGAGGCGGAATCCACGCCGGATGAAATCACACTAAAGGCTACGCTACCCAATGGCATTGCACTTGAGTTAATAGTGCTCTCCGGAAACGCATTCACGCGGGTTTTGTCCCAGCTGGGGCAGTGGTCATGCTAGCGCTGCCTACCAACACTAAAATCTATTTAGCCGTCGAGCCGGTAGATATGCGCAAAAGTTTTGATGGTCTTTGCGCTATCGTGATTGATGCCTTGCAGCAAAATCCATTGGAAGGACAATTGTTTTTATTTCGCGGAAAAAGTGGCAATCGAATCAAGGCGCTGTTTTGGGATCGCAATGGCTTGGTGATCTTTTACAAACGGTTAGAAAAAGGCCACTACAAATGGCCTAAAAATACGCTACCTTCAATAGAGATGACAACCATCGAACTGTCGTTATTACTCGACGGAATCGATTTTACAAAACTCAAAAAACTACCAAAATATGATGCCGTTTCTGCGCTATAAAAATCGAAATACTGAGGTGCACATAGTATAATCCACGCATGAATTCACACGCCACTTTACCCACTCATGTTCCCGCGCTTCAGCAACTTGTGCTGGAGCAACAACACATGATTGAGACCTTAAAAGAACAATTGCGATTGTCTTTACGGCGGCAATTTGGCCCGCGCAATGAATTTGTTAATCTCGATCAATTAGGTTTGTTTGCCGCCAAGATCGATGATGACACGACGGTTATCGAAATAGAGACTGGCGCCGCCGAAGTGGTTAGCGAAACAAACACGGATAGCGACAGTGTTCCTGTCGAACGTAAGAAAGCGGTGCGCATTTTAAAAGATCTGCCGCGCGACATTCGTATTATCGATATCCCTGATGCAGAAAAAATTTGCGGCTGTTGTGGTGGTGCATTGCATCCCATGAAGGATGAAACGGCTGAACACGTAGAATACGTTCCTGCAACATTGAAAATCATTGAAACGCGCCGCAAAAAATACGCGTGCAACGGTTGCCATGGTGAAATTAAACGCGCTAAAGAAGAGTTTCCGGCGCTGTTTGCAAAAGGTATGGCCTCACCCAGCCTGATTGCATTCTTAATCGTGTGTAAATACGCTGATCATTTGCCCTTGTATCGTATTTCACAGATTCTAAAACGCATGGGCATTGAAATTTCTGATTCACTCACCTCTGAGTGGTTACTTCAAGCATCAGAATTGTTTGATGATCTAATGAAGAGAATGATTGTAAGGGTGCTGGCAACTGGCCATGTATTTACCGATGACACTATTTTGCCGATGCAAAATAAAGATCCGAATCGAAATACGACAATTAAAAGCCGATTATGGGTTTATGCCGCTTACACCGAACCTGATCGGCAAAAACCATTGGTGGTGTACGATTTTTCCGTGACGCGCAGTCAGGCTGCGCCCGTGGGTTTTCTGGCGGGTTATGCAGGCTATCTGCAAGCGGATGCTTTTCCTGGTTATGACGTTTTGTTTCGCAACGGTGACATACAAGAGATTGCCTGTTGGGCACACGCCAGACGAAAATTTGTTGATGTTACGGCGCTGATGAAAACACCAGGCAGAGCTCATACTGCTATCGCTTATATTAAAAAACTCTACGCCATCGAGAGTCAGATTCGTCGACATAAAGATGATGAAAAATTAAAGCAGCGTCAAGATCAATCGAGCAAGGTTCTCGCGCAATTCAAATCCTGGCTCGATGTTGAGGTCAATGGCGTACTACCCAAAAGTGCTTTGGGTAATGCTATAGGTTACGCCCTCAAAAATTGGGAGGCGTTATGTCGCTACACTGAGCAAGGATTTCTGGAGGCGGATAATAATTTTGCCGAACGCTGCATGCGCCCTGTGGCTTTGGGTAGAAAAAATTATCTATTTGTAGGCTCTGAGCGTGGCGGCAAAGCTGCCGCTCTTTACTACAGCTTGATTGAAAGCTGCAAGCTCAACAAAGTGAATTCACTCACCTACATGACCTATCTGCTCAGCAACGTACGCAACAAGGCTATCACCTTGCCAATGCCCCATGAGTTTAACCTAAAGACAGCAGCTCACTCTACCCATTGAGCCAATCGGTATAAATTTTAGGTTGCAACAACTAAAGAAATTATCCTGCAGACACAAGCGAATCGATTCTTCAATGCCAAACGATTGAAGACTGAGAAGCATTGCTACCCTGGAATATTGCCTTAGAAAAAGTAGGTGCCATTAATCTCGCGGCCTAAGGCTATAACGAAACCTGCATATCGTAGGTGGCTGATCTTTAACAACGTGTTCACTTCAGGGGGTGCTGAAAGTAAACAGGTGCCCTCTCCTATGAGGATGCAAGTCAGTATTTTCAATGGATTCTTTTGGCTGATACACTCATCACCATGAAATAACGCAAGGACGCGTTGTATGACCCAACCAAGGCCGGACAGGATGTCTGGCGGTGATGTGTTTAGCTATGCCAGACACCGACCAGAGCAAACACTGCTTTATCAACTCATCGAGCGCTATTGGCCCGATTTTCAGTTGCTTATCAGTGAGAGAGAGCATTTTTTACCTCACCATGTCGTACGAGAATTTGATGAATACCTTGAATGTGGCAGGCTCGAAAATGGATTCCTGCGGGTCCGCTGTGAAGATTGCCACCTTGAACACCTGGTAGCGTTTAGCTGTAAACGCCGAGGTTTTTGCCCCAGCTGTGGAGCCAGGCGAATGGCAGAAACAGCAGCGCTGTTAGTCGATGACGTCTTACCGCACAAACCTATCCGTCAATGGGTTCTCAGCTTTCCGTACCCCCTCCGGTTTTTACTAGCCAATAACCCACAGGTATTGAGTAAGGTGCTGGGCATTGTTAACCGAGTCATTTCAACGCACTTGATCAAAAAAGCGGGGGTTAAAGCCACACAAGCACAAACAGGCGCCGTTACTCTGATACAGCGTTTTGGTTCCGCGCTAAATCTTAATGTTCATTTTCATATGCTCTTCATTGACGGTGCCTACCAAGAAAAACACAAAGGCCAATTGAGATTTCACCGAGTAGATGCACCTACAGCCAGCGAACTTAATACGTTAGTCGCTGCCATTAGCCAGCGTGTTGTAGGCCATTTAGAGCGCCAGGGATTGTTGGTGCGCGATGATGAAAGCAGTTATCTGGCGCTAGATTTACAAGATGACGATGCGATGAATCAGCTTCAGGAGCACTCCATCACCTATCGAATTGCAGTGGGCCCACAACAAGGCCGCAAGGTATTCACACTACAGACAATCCCATCCTGGGAAGATGATGATTTTGGCACTAACCAGGTGGGTAAAATTGCCGGTTTCTCCCTCCATGCAGGAGTGGCTACAAAAACCCGAGAGCGAAGAAAACTGGAGCGCTTGTGCCGCTATATTTCCCGCCCTGCGGTATCAGAAAAGCGACTGGCGCTGACTTCGCAGGGCAAGGTCAGGTATCAGCTAAAGACGCCCTACAGGGATGGCACGACGCACGTTATCTTCGAGCCGTTAGATTTCATGGCTAAATTGGCAGCCTTGGTGCCGAGGCCACGTGCAAATTTGACGCGGTACCATGGTGTACTGGCTCCAAATAGCAAGCAGCGTATCTATGTTACTCCCGCTAAACGGGGTAAGGGCAACACCCTAAAGCAGGGTGTGAAGGCCGATGAACCTGCGTTGATTGATTGTCATCAAAACATGACATGGGCTGAACGGCTTAAGCGAGTATTCAATATCGATATTACGATCTGTAGCCGCTGTGGTGGCGCGGTGAGTATTATTGCTTGTATTGAAGACCCATCAATCATCAATAAGATATTAGCCCACCTGGACGCAAAGTCAGCACCCTTTATAGTAGTGAGTCAATTACCAGAGCCCCGCGCCCCGCCGCAGGCAAAGCTATTTAACAGCTAAGAGCAAACAAGGAGAGAGTGATAGATGCTACTCAGGAATGAGGATGGCAGGGCGGCTTACGAGCCAAGATGTAGAGAAAGCTAAAAAAGCGTGGAGCGCTTGATTTTATGCTCAATAATTGTACAGCTAATGGGCTGATAATAACGTGGCGATTGCCAGTAGCCTAATGGGCTGATAATAACGTGGCGATTGCCAGTAGCCTGTTTTTTATTGTAGATTTGGAAGAAGAGGGGGTATTAATCCTTCCTATACCCAGGTGCTGGAACTTATCTGGGAAAGCCACAAACCGCTGGGGGCTTACCAGCTGATGGATATGCTCGCCCTGGCCTCCACTCGCCGGGTGGCACCGCCAACCGTTTATCGCGCATTGGATTTT
>Ga0182793_1000221_pt1 | contig 50971 bp, 55 predicted proteins | sample Passage237A_FD_130498 | JGI IMG/M metagenome (GOLD analysis project Ga0182793, IMG submission 130498) | Cellulose adapted compost microbial communities from Newby Island Compost Facility, Milpitas, CA, USA - Passage2 37A (version 2) (version 2) ... | reverse complement strand
GCTGCGAAGGGGCCGCGGGCCCCGGCCGCGGGTTGCCGGGACAGCCGGTCGAGGAGGCGGCGAAAGGGGCCGGGCTCGGAAACCTGGGCCCCCGCCAGCAGCAGATTGGCGGCGGCCAGAATCCAGCCGAGCCGCGCTTCCCTGCCGAGCAGCTCGAGCACGCGGGCATAGAGGCGAAGCAGGGTCATTGGGCGGAAACTCGCAGAGGCGGGCTATCGCAGGATGGGCCGCTGCCGAACGGACACGGCTCCGCCCATATTTTAGGCCGACAGCCGCGGCGGAGATAGCAGGATTATTTTGCCGCCTGCTTCAGTTCACGCTCGGCGGCCGGGGGCAGGAAGGACGGGTCGAAGATATCTTCCGGGGCCGGCTTGTGACGGAATTTGTGGTCGCCCCCGATATCGTCGATCGCGCGGGCCAGACGCATCATATTGACGGCGCCGAAACCGTTCCGGTGCACATCGGCCGTAACGATATTGTCGCGCAGGGCAGTACGCAGCCGCTCCAGTTCGATAGCGCGGGTGCCGCCATTCATCTGCGCCATCACGGCATCGATGGCGCCACCAGGATCCCGGATGGTCTGCCTCAATCCCTTGATGACGGCGCGGAGGAATGCACGAACGGCGTCAGGCTTCTCCGCAGCGAATTTCGGATTGACGATCAGGGCCGCGCCATAGGCAGGACTGCCGTAATCAGCAAAGCGCAGCACGACCAGGTCATTGGCCTGAATGCCGTGATCGCGCAGATTGACGCCCGACAGATAGGAGAAGCCGGTGACGGCGTCGACCTGTCCAGCCACCAGCATCGGCTCGCGCACCGCCGCGCCGATCGGCTGCCGCTTGACGGTGCCGGAAGCAATGCCGTTGCGGGCCGCGAGCGCCGGCCACATCCGGATCGAGAGGTCGTCGGTGGCGACGCCGAGGGTCTTGCCGGGCAGATCCGACAGCGTGGTGATGCCGCGGCTCCTGCGTGCGATGATGGCGTAAGGCGCGGCATCGAATAGCATGTACACGGCTTTCACTGGCGCCGCGTTCGGCGTGTCGCGGAAGCGGATCAGCGCATTGATATCGACCAGCGCCACCGTGCTGCTGCCATCGGCGACGCGGGCGATCGCTTCATCGGGACTCTTGGCGATATCGGTGCTGACGCTGAGACCTTCGGCGCCGAACAGCCCTTTGGTGGCGGCAAGAACGAAAGGCGCCATCGTGCCGTCGATCGGGCGATCGAATGCCAGGCGCAAAGGAATGCTGGCCTGTTCGGACGCGACACCCTGCGCGGCCGCCGCTGTCGCCCCCGGCGGACCGATTGCGCCTATGAGCGCACAGAACCATGTGAGGAGCAGGGTTACGGCAGATCTGGTCATAACAACCGATAGGTCGGACGTGTTGCAGAGCGGTCCCGCAGCAGGAACGGGGACGGCCATCGAATTCTCCCTGATCCTACCTGAACCTGAGGTGACTGGCGCCATTGGGAGACGCCGGGAACCCAACTTCAGCAGGGTCGTTATCGGATCAGTCGGAGCTGGATTTAAGTCATGAACCAGGAAGGATGGAGCGACGTGATGACGCGTAAAGGACTGCCTCTGACGGCTGGACGCACGGCGATGCTGGCTGCGGCCATGACGCTGACCTTCGCGCTCTCGCCTGCAAATGCCGCGCCCCAAGGCACTGCGCCGGCAGCGGCCAAGCCTGCTATCTCCAGCGGCTCTGCGACCGATTTCAGCGCTTCCCGGCGGCACCACCGTCACCGCGGCGGCAATGGCGGCGCAGCGGCCGCGGCCGCCTTTGCTGGAATCGTCGGCACGATCGGCGCCATCGCGGCCGCTCAGGCCAGTCGCGATGCTTATTATGACGGTTACTACGATGGGCCTTACGGATATGGGCCGTATTATGCGCCGCCTCGCTACTATCGTCCGTATGGTGGATATGGATACTACGGCGGTCCTCGACTGGACGGCGGCGGCAACATTATTCCCTGACGGCCCGGTCCGTTAACACGCTCGCCATATCTTTCGCCTAGTCTTGCCGGTATGAGTGATTCGCTCGATCGGCTTTATCAGGCGGTGCTTGCGGCACGGGACCTCGATCCCGCGGTGTCTCGCACAGCCCGTCTGCTCCGCCAGGGGCCCGCCAAGATGGCGAAGAAGATGACCGAGGAAGCGATCGAAGTGGCGATCGACGCCGTCAATGCCAGGCCCGACGCGGTGGTGCGCGAGAGCGCCGATCTTCTCTACAATCTCACGGTATTGTGGGCCGGCGCGGGCATCCGTCCTGAGGACGTCTGGCACGAAATGGACCGCCGCGAGCGGATGCTGGGGATCGCCGAGAAACTGCCGAAATCATCGGACAAGGAGAAGGTCGCCACGCTGGTGCCGGGGCGGGGACCGATCGCCGCATTGGAGCCGGTGCGGCGCCGCCAGCGGCGATGAGCCGCCGACGTTCTGGTTTCCCCGAAGAGCGATGATGCGACCATGGTCGGATGGTCTGCGCGCTGATGGCGCAGGCTACGTCATGGACAAATCCATCGGAGAGTGCTTGATCGCCGCATGCTGAGACGCCTCTACGACTGGTTCATCGCCGCCGCCGACAAGCCCTCCGCCCTTTGGATCATGGGCGCGGTGTCCTTTGCCGAAAGCTCGTTCTTCCCAGTACCGCCGGATATCATGCTGGTGCCGATGTCGCTGGCGCGGCCTCGACGCGCGTGGATTTATGCCGTGGTCTGCACGCTGACTTCGGTGGCCGGCGGCGTGGTTGGCTATCTCATCGGGGCGATGCTCTACGATTCGGTGGGGCTATGGCTGATGCAACTCTACGGGTTGACCGACAAAGTGGAGGCGTTCCGCGCCTCCTATGCGGAGTGGGGCGCTTGGATCATCATCGGCAAGGGCTTGACGCCGATTCCCTATAAACTGGTGACCATCACGTCCGGCTTTGCCGGTTACAATGTGTGGCTCTTCATCCTGTGCTCGCTGATTGCGCGAGGCGGCCGCTTTTTCATCGTCGCGGTGCTGCTCAATCGCTACGGCGACGTGATCCGCGCCGAGATCGAAAAGCGGCTCGGCTTATGGGTCGCGGTCGGCGCCGTGGTGCTGGTGCTGGGTTTTGTCATCGCCTTCAAGATTGTCTGATCTTGGTGCGCGGCTGCGCTGATCGGCCGACTTGCTCTTTCGCGCGTGACCGATAAGCTCGAATCCATGTCCCGCAAGATCCACCCTTCGCCTGCGCCCCTTTGGGCATTGCCGACGGCGGTTCTGACTCTGGCTGGACTGGTGTTTGTTGCACCGGCGCTCGCACAAACTGCATCGGGCGATCCGTCATCCGCCGAGCGTCGGGCAGCCGATGCCGTGCCGGTCCCTCCGCCGACAGGTGAGCCGCCATCGGCGCGCCGGGAGAATCCAGGGCTGATCAATGAAATCGGCAAGCTGCTGGAACCGCGGCCGATCCCGTTTCCGAACCTGATGCCGTCTTTGCCGACATCTTCATCGCCCTCGCGCGAACCGGCGGAATTAGCGGATCCGCCCGCCGAAACGGCTCCCGCGCCCCGCGCAAGTCTTCCCCGTCTGGAATTAAAGATGCCCTCGATGCAGAAGGGCCGAGAAAGGTGCCCGACGCTCGACAATGGCGCATCCGACTGCAAGACCGCCGCCGATATCTTGTGCCGTGCTCATGGCTACAAGGAGGGCAAGAGCACCGATACCGATGCCACGCAGAAGTGCTCCACCGAGGCCCTGCTGCTGTCGGGCCGCAAATCGCAGCCCGGCGCCTGTCGCACGGAATATTTCGTGACGCGGGCGTGGTGCCAATAGCGGCGCGTCAATTCGCAGCGCCTTGGCACAAGACAACTTGTGCGCCGTAACGCCGATTGCTTTTCGACGAGGATTTCTGGCAACGTCTGCCGCCCGGCCGGGCGCTGTTGCCGTCAACGGAGAAAGGATTTGCCGTATGTCCATGCCTGCCTTGTTCAAGGGCCGTCTGTCGATTCCCGTGATCGGTTCGCCGCTGTTCATCGTCTCGGTGCCGGACCTGGTCATCGCCCAGTGCAAGGCCGGCATCGTCGGATCGTTCCCGGCACTGAATGCGCGGCCGGCGTCGCTGCTGGACGAATGGCTGGCGCGCATCAAGGAAGAACTGGTGGCTTACGACAAGGCGCATCCGGAACGGCCGTCCGCGCCCTTCGCCGTCAACCAGATCGTGCACAAGTCCAACAATCGGCTCGATCACGATCTGGCAGTCTGCGAAAAGCACAAGGTGCCGATGATGATCACCTCGCTCGGTGCCCGCGAGGAATTGAATCAGGCGGCGCACAACTGGGGCTGCATCACCTTCCACGACGTCATCAACCAGACCTTCGCGCACAAGGCGGTCGAGAAGGGCGCGGACGGATTGATCCTGGTGGCCGCCGGTGCCGGCGGCCACGCCGGGCAGATCTCGCCTTTCGCTTTTGTCGCCGAAACGCGGCGCTGGTACGATGGCCCGATCGCCTTATCGGGTGCGATCGGCACCGGGCGGGCCATTCGCGCCGCGCGCGTGCTTGGAGCGGACTTCGCCTATATCGGATCGGCATTTATCGCGACGGAAGAGGCCAACGCGGTCGAGCGCTATAAGGAGATGATCGCCGGCTCTGCGGCGCAAGACATCGTCTATTCGAATCTCTTCACCGGCGTGCATGGCAATTACCTCAAGCCCTCGATCGTGGCCGCCGGCATGGATCCGGAGAATCTGCCGCTGTCCGATCCCAGCAAGATGAATTTCGGCACCGACGCCAGCGGCGAACGAGTGAGGCCGAAGGCGTGGAAGGATATCTGGGGCAGCGGTCAGGGCATCGGCAGCGTCGACAAAGTCGTGCCCGCCGCTGAACTGATCGCGCGGCTGAAGCGCGAATACGATGAGGCGCTCGATCCTTCGTTCTGAGGTTCTCGCGCAGCGCATTCGTCACGATGAGAATCATGCAGCAGGTTGAAGCACCGTCCGACCGTTTAGCCATGGATACACTGTTCCGGATCGAGGGCCAGCGCGCCATCACCGGGCCGATGGCGGCCGGGCCATGGTCGCCGGACATGCAGCATGGTGGAGCGCCTGCGGCGCTGGTGACCTGGGCGGCGGAAGCGATTCCGACGCCGCAGCCGATGCAGGTGGTCCGGCTCACCATCGACTTGATGCGGCCGGTGCCGCTGGTACCTCTCGACATCGAAACCGAGATCTTGCGGCAGGGACGCAAGATCCAGCTTTGCGAAGTGCGTCTCAAGGCCGATAGCCATCTCGTGGTCCGTGCCACCGTGCTCAAGATCAGGACCGAGACACTGCAGGGCATTCCGCCCGACGCGACCGAACAGCGGGTGGGGTTGCCGGGTCCCGACGAGTCCGTGATCGAACCCGCGGATTTCTCGCAAAGCCCATTTCTCAGCTTCATGTCGCTACGCTCGGCACGCGGCCGGTTCGCGCGGCCTGGCCCTGGCGCGATCTGGTATCGCGTCGATCGGCCGCTGATTGAGGGGGCGCCGCTGTCGCCGGCGATGCGGGCTGCCGTGGCGTCCGATTTCTGCAACGCCACTTCGGTCGCATTGGATTTTCGGCAGTGGACCTTCCTGAACGCCGATCTGACCATCTCGCTGTCCCGCCAACCGGTCGGCGACTGGATTCTGCTCGACGGCGACTCCTGGATCGGTCCCGATGGGGCGGGCTTGGCGACGGCCCGCCTGGGCGATCGACACGGCTATTTCGGGCGGGCGGTCCAGACTCTCGTGATCGAAAAGCGCCGATGAGCTCCGGCAGCACGGTGCGGCTCGGCCAATGGCCGACTTATGTCGTAAGACGAAGTTCTTGCGAAAAATTTCTCTCCTATTGGAACCGGTTGCATTGTCCGACGTTTCGCCATTTTGGGTAAGTGCTGGCTGGTTGAAACGTGGGAATGGTGTCAGGGAAGGCCCAAGGGCCGATTTTCGGCCGAACTGACCTTTCAATGGATTTCCGAGAAGACCGGGGTTCTTTAGAAGGCGGAGCATAGCTCCGAGGGGACTCTCCGGTGCCGGGCAATGCGGTTGATCCTGGCGCCCACCGCCGTCGTGAATTGTCATTCGAGGGACGTAGTTCGTGAGACCAGGGCCTTCCTCCGAACGTGCGGTGATCCTTTCCACCGATGATCGTGATGCCGAAGAGACCGCCGGGCTGATCCGAGAAGCCGGCTTCTATGCCAACGTCTGCGCCGATTTCGGCACGCTGGTGCGGGAGGTCGAAAGCGGAGCGGGCGCGGCGGTGATCGCCCAGGCGGCCATCAAATCGGTGGATCTGCAGCCGCTGGTGGGCTGGTTGAACGCGCAGCCGTCATGGTCGGATTTCCCGATCGTGCTGTTGATGGACAAAAGCGGCGGGGCCGAGCACAACCCCGACGCAACGCGGCTGGTGCAACTGCTCGGCAATGTCTCCTTCATCGAACGGCCGTTTCATCCGACGACGCTGATCAGCATCGTCGGCTCCGCGGTGCGCGGCCGGCGGCGCCAGTATCAGACCCGCGCCATTCTGCAGAACCTGATCGAGAGCAAGAGCATCTTGCAGACGGCGCTGGATGTCGGCCGCCTCGGCGCGCTGGAAATGAACATTCCCGAACAGCGTCTGGAAGCGTCGGACACGTTCAAGTCGTTCTTCGGCAAGGGGCCGGACGAGCCGCTCACGCTGGAAGCGATGGAGGATGCCATCCATCCGGAGGATCGCGACGAGCGCCGGCGCGCATTCGATGACGCCGTGATGAGCGGCAAGGACTACAATGTCGAATATCGTGTGGTGTGGCCGGACCAATCGGTGCACTGGATCGATACCCATGCCTCGATTTTTCGGGGGCTCGACGGCCGTCCGGCGACGCTGGTCGGCGTCTCCTCTGACGTGACCGCGCGCAAGGTGGCTGAAATCGAACGTGAAAAGCTGCTGTCTCAACTGGCGGCGGAGCGCACGGCGCTGGCTGAACTGACCGCGACGCTTGAGCACCGGGTCGGCGAACGCACGGCTGAACTGATGAAAGAAGTCGCGGCGCGCGAGAAGGCGCAGGAACAGCTGCGGCAAGCCCAGAAGATGGAATCGATCGGACAGCTCACCGGCGGCGTCGCACACGATTTCAACAATCTGCTGATGGCGGTGATGGGCAATCTCGAACTGCTGCGCAAGCGCGTGCCGGATGATCCGCGTCTGTACCGGCTGATCGACGGCGCGCTGCAGGGCGCCGAGCGCGGCGCCTCGCTGACGCAGCGGCTGCTGGCTTTCGCGCGCCAGCAAGACCTCAATCCGGCGCCGGTGGATCTCGGCGGACTGGTGCGGGGCATGAGCGAATTGCTGGCACGCTCGCTTGGCTCGCGGATCATGCTGCGCCTCAGCATCGCGGACGATCTGCCGCCGGCGTCGGTCGATGCCAATCAGCTTGAACTCGCCATCCTCAATCTTGCGATCAATGCGCGGGACGCCATGGCCGACGGCGGCAACATCGATATCAAGGTTTCGAAATCGCGTGTCAGCGGTGATCCTGAGCTCCGCTCCGGCAATTATCTCAAGGTTTCGGTCCGCGATAACGGCGTCGGCATGTCGCCGGAAGTGCTGACCAAGGCGATTGATCCGTTCTTCTCCACCAAGCCGCTCGGCAAAGGCACGGGCCTCGGCCTGTCGATGGTGCACGGCCTGGCGGTGCAGCTTGGCGGAGCGCTGCGGCTCTCCAGCACGGTCGGAAAAGGCACCACCGCGACACTGATTCTGCCGATCGCGACCAGCCCGGCCGTCGACGAGCGCCCGGTGCCGCAAGCGCCGAAACAGCGCCGTTCGGCGGTCATCCTGTTCGTCGATGACGATCCGCTGATCGCGATGTCGACCATGGAAATGCTGGAGGATCTCGGTCATCAGGTGATCGGCGCGTCCTCTGGCCTGCATGCGCTCGACATTCTGCGCAGCGATCAGCCGATCGATCTGATGATGACCGATCATCTGATGCCCGGCATGACAGGGATCGAGCTTGCTGCCGCGTCGCGCGAGGTGCGCCCCCGGTTGCCGGTCCTGCTTGCGACCGGCTATGCCGATCTGCCGGAGGGGGTCTCCACCGATGTGCCGCGGCTTAGCAAGCCCTATCACCAGGATCAGCTTCGCGACCGCCTCGAGCAGCTTCTCGGCTGACGCTGCCGGGCAGGCGGTTCGGTTTTCACGGTGCGCCAAGACGGTCTAGGGTCGGTCCGAATCGATCGGCAGGGGCTTCGATGCGTTTCCACCGGAGGCCAGCTTGGCCAGAATGACAGTTTATCTGGGGCTGGCGGGGCTCGTCGTTATCGGAGGGGCGGTCACAGGCTTTGTCATGACGCGCGACGTGCAGGAGCCGTTGCCGGACATTGTCAACGGCCCGGTCCCTAATCGCGACGGCAAGACGGACCAGCTCCGTGCCGCTCGTCCGCGATGGATCGATCTGGGCACCTCAGCGCGGTCTGCGCCGGAAGAAATTTCGACCCGTGCCTTCGGCTCAGCCGGTCCATCGCTCGATCCGCAATCCGACGCGCTTGGGCCGCCTGCCGAGCCGATCGACAATCCGCCCTTGCCGGTGCCACGTCCGAAATCCGCGGATCTGCCGCCGGTGCAGACGAGCTATACGCTGCTCAGCGATCGGCAGATCGCCGCCATCAAGGATCGGTTGCGAATGAGCGACGCGCAGGCGAAGCATTGGCCGCCCGTCGAGGCCGCGTTGCGCGACCTTGCGCGGAAGATGCACACCACTCGTCAGGCGACTCTGGAAAGCGCGCCGGCGACCTTGAGCGCCGCCGACGCGCAGCAACTGCAGAGCGCAGCCACACCGCTGCTACGGGTCTTGCGAGAAGATCAGAAGCGCGAAGTCCGCGCGCTGGCGCGCATCATCGGACTCGACGTTGTCGCTTCACGAATCTGATGTGTCGGTCACAGCGGCTGCATCGCCAGCGCCAGCAAGGCTGCGAGCAAAGCGGGCGGCATTACTACGAGACCCAATTTGAGAAACTGCCATGCGGCGATGGTTTCGCCCTCGCGGCGCAGCGCGATCAGCCACAGGATCGTCGCCAGCGATCCTGTCACCGACAGGTTCGGTCCGAGATCGACGCCGATCAGGATGCCGGCCGTGACTTGAAGCGGCAGGTCGGCGCTATGTCCGATGGTTGCCGCTAACAGCCCCGCCGGCAAGTTGTTCATCAGATTCGAGAGCGCCGCGACGATTGCCCCGGAGGCCAGCGCGGTACCGCGCGGCGCAGCCGCCGCGCTTGCGCGCAGGTGCGCGACGACGGCATAAAGCGCGCCGGTCTCCTGTACCGCTTCCACCAGAATGAAGAGCCCAGCGACCAGCGGCAATACGCCCCACGCGACGTCACGCAGCACCGGCAGTGGTGACTCGCGCCCGATCATCAGCACCGCTCCGGTTGCGATCATTCCGCAGAGAAACGTCGGCAGCCCGAGCGGACGGTCGAACGCGGAGGCCATCAGCAGGATCACGCCCGTCACGGCAATCGCCGCGCCGACGCAGTGACCAGGCAGGCTGAGCGGCGGCAGCATCACCTTGTCGTGCACCGGCTGCCGCAGTGCGCGGCGCTGGGTGAAGCGCAGCACCGCGTAGGTGATAAGGATCGCCGCAAGAGATGGCAACGTGAAGAGCGACAGCCATTGCACCAGCGGCGGCATCTGCGCACCGAAGATCACGAGATTGGCCGGATTGGAAATCGGCAGCACAAAACTTGCCGCATTGGCGACGAAAGCGCAGATCAGCAGATAGGGCATTGGCGGGACGCGCGCAGCTTTGGTCGCCGCATATACGGCTGGCGTGAGGACGACAGCAGTGGCGTCATTCGAAAGAAATACCGTGGTCAGCGTGCCGACGGTATAGACGATCAGGAACAGTCGCTTCGCGGAGCCATCCGCTGCGCGGACGGCATGCGCGGCAAGCCAATCGAACAGACCTTCGCGTCGCGCCGCCTCCGCCAGCAGCATCATGCCGACAAGGAAGAGGTAGACGTCGCTCCCCTTTCCGGCCGCCGCCAACGCGTTTTGCCACGGCAGCAGACCCGTCACGACGAGGACAAGCGCGCCGAGAACGGCCCAGACATATTCCGGGACCGCCCAGGGTCGGGCAATCACGCCCAGCGTGGCGAGAGCGGCAATACCGAGAGTAAGGAGGGTGGTGTGATCCACGGGCGCCCATCGCATCTTCAGGCGAAGGGAGCGCCCCGTTCGCGGGAAGACAATGCGTCAAAACAGAATCCGAAGCCTTGCTTCCGATGTCATCAGCAGCGAGGTGTCAATGCCATCAGTTCTGTCGTCGCGCAACGTCTGTCCACCGATCAGTGCAGCCGGGGAGCCTTCAGCAACCGGGCGCGATCGGTCGAGGCCAGCACGACATCAAAGGTAATGCCGTCATGCGAGAGGGTCAGCGGCACGTCGACGCCGGCAACCCCGAGCGACCAGACCGTGCGGTAGAAGCTGTCGAGGCTGGTCACGGCTTCGCCGTTGACTGCGAGAATGACGTCGCCGGCCTGAATGCCGCCAAGGCCCGCGGGGCCTTTGTCCGCGACCCCCATCACCACGACCTTGTCGTCGAAGTCGCTGGCATAAAGACCCAGCCAGGGCCGCGCCGGCTTGTTGACCCGGCCGAAGGAGCGCAGATCGTTGAGGATCGGTTTCAAGAGATCGATCGGCACGATCATGTTGAAATGCTGGTTCTTGCGCTCGCGCTCGAGCTGCAGCGAACCGATGCCGATCAACTCGCCATGCGCGGAAATCAAGGCCGTGCCGCCCCAGTTCGGATGCGACGGTGCGGTGAAGATGGCGTCGTCAAGCAGATATTCCCAATAACCCGCGAACGGTTGGCGGGTTTCGATGCGGCCCGCGACCGACCGGGTTCGGCCGCCGGCGCCGCCGATGATCACGGGGTCGCCGATTTGGGCGGCATCCGAGGAGCCGAGCGCGAGCGGATCGATGTCGATGGTCCCGAACGCCTGCACCAGGCCGAAGCCGGTTTCCGGATCGACACCAAGTGCGTGGCCTTGGATCACGCGACCGTCACCGATATGCAGCCACACCGAATCCGCTTCGGTGATCAGATAGCCGATGGTCAGCACCAGTCCGTCGTCGATTAGCACGCCGTTACCAGCGCGTTCGGTGCCGAGGGTGCCGGCTGTGAACGCATCCGCCGGGATCGTCGCATGCAGACCGACCACCGCGTTCAACGCGCGATCCAGATCGAAAGCGTAGTCCTGGGGGCGGGGCTGCGCCGCGGACGGAACTTTCCATTCGGTCAGTGAGGGCATGGCGGCTCTCCTTGTCGCGCACGCGGTGTTCCGATGGTGGGTGCTGCAAGCATAAGCCACCCGGTGCGCGCGACAAGACGGAATGGCCGAGGCATATTTCGACAGCACTGCCCAGCCGTCCCATCTCTTGCGCCAGCGGCCGGCAGGCGGCGAAGCAACTCAAGAGTCGATTTGGGTTGCTTCGCGGCGCATGCAACGGGTTCGCTGACCGCCGCTACGTGCGGACAGTCAGCCGCACGCATGTGGCGGACTAGCTGTAGTTGTAGAAGCCCTTGCCGGTCTTGCGGCCGAGATGGCCGGCGGCGACCATTTCTTTCAGCAGCGGGGCGGCACGATACTTCGGATCTTCGAAGCCTTCGTAGAACACCTCCATCACCGACAGCATCGTGTCGAGACCGATCATGTCGGCAAGCGCCAGCGGCCCGATCGGATGGTTGCAGCCGAGCTTCATGCCGGCGTCGATGTCCTCGGCGCTGGCGATGCCTTCCTGCAGCGCGAAGATCGCCTCGTTGATCATCGGGCACAGGATGCGGTTGACGGCGAAGCCAGGGCTGTTCTTGGCGGTGATCGCCACTTTGCCGATGCGCTTGGCGAATTCGGCGGCCTTGGCATGGGTGTCGTCGGAGGTTTGCAGGCCGCGGATCAGTTCGAGCAGCGCCATCAGCGGCACCGGGTTGAAGAAATGCATGCCGATGAAGCGATCCGGGCGGTCCGTTGCCGCCGCAAGCTTGGTGATCGAGATCGACGAGGTGTTGGTGGCGACCAGCGCGCGCGGCTGCAGTGTCGCACATAGATCCTTCAAGATCGTCACCTTGAGATCTTCGTTCTCGGTCGCGGCTTCGATCACCAGATCGCAACTTGCGAGCTTCGCCTTGTCGGTGGTGCCGGTGATGCGCTTGAGCGCCGCATTACGGTCGGCATCGCTCATTTTCTGCTTGTTGACGAGGCGCTCGAGGCTCTTTTCCACCACCGCGAAACCCTTGGCGACGGCGGCATCGGAAATATCGGTCATGACAACGGTCAGTCCGGCGGCGGCACAAACCTGCGCGATGCCGTTGCCCATGGTGCCGGCGCCGATAATGCCAACGGTTTCGATCATGTTCGTTCTCTGCTCCTGTTAGGGCGCGCACGCGATATCGCGGCGGCGTGATGTTCCGTGGCGCATCGTTAGCAGAGCGGGCGGGCGGAGGAAACGGGCCGTCATGCCGTGCGCCACCCTCGCGGCAGCTCCACGGGCTGGAACCGGCATTCCGTTTTCGCCGCTGACGCGGTGCCTACGGATCGAGCTCGGTGTCCCAGTAGAGATAGTCGAGCCAGCTCTCGTGCAAGTAGTTGGGCGGGAAGAGGCGGCCGTTGCGATGAAGCTGATGCACCGTCGGCGCGAACGGGGTCTGCCGCGGAAACATGTGGGCCTGTTCGGTGGTCAGGTTGCCCTTGCGCAGGTTGCAGGGCGAACAGGCCGCCACGACATTCTCCCAGGTGGTCTGCCCGCCCTTCGAGCGCGGAATGATATGATCAAAGGTCAGATCGTCATGCGAGGAGCAGTACTGGCAGGTGAACTTGTCGCGCAGGAAAACATTGAACCGGGTGAAGGCGGGGTGCGTCGTCGGCTTGACGAAGGACTTGAGCGATACAACGCTCGGAAGCTGCATCTCGAAGGATGGGCTGTGCACCGCGTGATCGTAATGCTCGACGATATTGACGCGGTCGAGGAACACCGCCTTGATCGCATCCTGCCACGACCACAGCGAGAGAGGGTAGTAACTCAGTGGCCGGAAGTCCGCATTGAGGACCAGGACCGGCCAACCGCCTTGTGAGACATGTGCGTTCAAGTAACGCTCCCGGCCTCCTTGTCGGCTGCGACGCAGCGTGAACGCTGCATACTACAGGGACCGTGACGCCATTGTGAAGGGTTTTGCCGTATTATCCGCATTGGCGGCTTGTCCGGCCTCGTCGCGATTGAGGCGGTCCGTGCCGAGACAGGTTGGGAACCAGCGGCCGCAGCTGTCCGCGAGGTTCAGCCCGTTGCGGCGAGCGAGAGCATATGCGCTTCACGGGGCGGCACGCGGCCCTGAAGGGTGTCGAGATAGACCTGCCGCACGGCGGTTTCGCCACGGCCGTCGACGATGGTGAGCGAACGCGCCAGCAGCGGCACGAACTCCGCCCAGGCCGCGCCGAAGCGGGTCTCGAGGCCGCCCGGTCCCCATTCCTGTGCGCGCCGCCGGATGTGGTCCGGAGCGAAAAACCAGACCGGCTCGGCGCTGGGGCAATCGACGTCCTCGGCCACCGCATTCTGATGGGTCAGGCCGACGCGGCCGCTATAGGCGAGCCGGTCGCCGAAGTGGCGATGCAGCCGCGCCAGCAGATCGATATTGCCCGCCATGTCGATCAGCGCCACCGGCTGATCGGCCGCAAGCGCCGCGAGATCGTCATAGCCGACGACCTCGTCATAGCAGCCGAGTGAGCGGACGAATGCCGCGTTGGCCGGTGACGTAAGGCCGATCACGCGGATCGGCCGGCGCTTTGTGAAGAGCAGATGCGCGAGCCCGAATGCGGTCTTGCTCGAGGCGCTGGTCAGCACCACGCTCCGCGCGCCGAAGAATTTCTCTTCGGCGAGGAAGTCGTCGACCAGGAATGACAACATGAACAAGGGACGCAGCAGCGCTTGATAATCGCCCTGCCGCCCGGCGAAGGCGGGATCGCTGCCGACCCGGCTATACGCATTGTAGACGGCCGCAACGCCCTGTCGGTGCGCTGCGGCGTCGCGCAGGCCACGTTTGCTGACGTCGGCAGCCTCGATCACGAGATGCGTCGCCATCGGCCAGTAACCGAACAGCTTCTCGCCGTTGTGGATGTCCGGATGCCGCGAGGCGATCACCTCGCCAAACCCCCACACCGGAATCGTGCCAAAGCCCTGCGGCGCAGGGAATAGCTGCCAGTACTGTAACTGATCACCGAGCAAAGCGTAGGTGATATTATTGGCCGTAAAGGCGAATCGATCGACCCGGGCCAGGAGCGCATCGTCGGGCAGATGCGCCGCATCGGGCAAGATGGTCTCGATGGTCTGGGTTTGCGTCAGGTCCTGGCGCGCAACGATGAACTGTTTGCAAACGATCATGTTGATCCCGGCGATTTCTGCTTCACCGTGATCCTGACCTTGCCCGATGTCGGTTTTGCGACACGCCGCTTGTTTGAAACGCCGTTCGATACGGGCGATGGCGCGGTGGCGCCGGTTGAGTCGGCGAGGACACCTTCGCGTTTCTTCACGACCTTGTAATAGGCCCACCACAGATGCGCCGCTGCGCCGCGCACCGGCCGCCACGGCTCGGCGATCGGCATCATGTCCTTGGCGCTGGGCCGCTGCTTCAGTCCGAGGCCGATCCGGATCGCCTCTTGCACGGCAAGATCGCCCGCTGGCCATGCGTCGCCATGGCCGAGGCAGAACAAGAGATAAACGTCTGCGGTCCACGGCCCGATGCCGTGAAGCGCGGTCAACGTGTTGTGTGCGGCGTCGGCATCTTCCTCGGCCAGCACGTCGAGGTTGAGGCGTTCGCTGGCGAGTTCGCCGGCGATCGCCTTCAGGGTTTTGATTTTCGCTGCCGAAAGTCCGAGCCGCCCGAGCCGGTCGGCTCTAGCCCTGCGGATCGCCTCGTGATGAAACGGATCATAGGCTTTGGTGACGCGGCCCCAGATGGCGGCGGCGCTGGCGGTCGAGAGCTGCTGTCCGCAGACGATGGCGGCAAGGCCGGCGAAGCCCGGTTCGCGTCGCCGCAGCGCCGGCATGCCGGTCTGCTCGAGGATTGGCGCAAGGCGCGGATCGAGCTTGACCAGCAGCGCCATTGCGTCGTCGAGGTCCGACTGGGTGTTGAGATGAATGGTCATGAAAAACTCATTCAGGGAGCTCCATGCGCGAGCACAGCCGTCCGACGGACGGCGACGCTTTCGCCCGCCTATGACCCGCGCCTATCTACATCGTAGCAAGTTTCTCTATAGGATGGCTTGTCGCATCAGGTTCGGCAATGATTAGCAGTTGAGGTCAATGCCACCCGTTTTCCGTTTTGCCCCCAGCCCGAACGGCTATCTGCATCTCGGTCATGCCTATTCGGCGCTGCTCAATGCCGATCTGGCGCGGCAGGCCGGCGGTCGGCTGCTGCTGCGGATCGAGGATATCGACGTCACCCGCTGCCGCCCGGAATTCGAGACCGCGATCTACGAGGATTTGGGCTGGCTTGGCCTCTCCTGGGAGGCGCCGGTGCGGCGGCAATCGGAGCATTTTGCTTCTTATGGCGCCGCCCTGGATCGGCTGGCGGCAATGGGGTTGATCTATCCGAGTTTCGAGAGCCGGGCCGAGATCGCCCGCATGGTCGCGGCACGCGAGGCGGACGGACCGTGGCCGCGCGATCCCGACGGTGCGCCGCTTTATCCCGGTGCAGGAAAAGCCCTCTCGACGGCGGCCCGCGACCGGTTGCTGGCGTCCGGCGCGCCCTACGCGCTGCGGCTCGACATGACGGCGGCGCTGGCGAAGAGCGGCGAACTGGACTGGGCGGAAGATGGCGCGGGGCCGGACGGCGAAACCGGGCGGGTGACTGCGCGGCCGGAGGCCTGGGGCGACGTCATCCTCGCCCGCAAGGATACGCCGGCGAGCTACCATCTCGCGGTGGTGCTGGACGACGCGCTGCAGAATGTCAGCGACGTGGTTCGCGGGCAGGATCTGTTCTGGTCCACCAGCGTTCATCGCCTGCTGCAGCATCTGCTCGGCCTGCCCGCGCCGCGATATCGCCACCATGAACTGCTGCGCGATGCTGCCGGAGCCAAGCTATCGAAATCGACCCAGGCGACCGGTCTGCGCGAACTGCGCGCCGATGGCGTCGCGCCTGACGAGATCCGGCGCCGCGTCGGTCTTGGCTGATCGCATTCCCGTCGGTTGAAAAGCCGACTTCCGCCACTCGTCTTCCCCCGTTCGGCCGTGGTAGGACATGCGGGTGGGGGACATCATGGCGCTCAAATCGCGAGCACCGCGCAACACACATGCGTCAAAGAGAGTGCCGGCCAAAAAGCGCGTTCGGTCACGGACAGCTTCCGGTGCGTTACCGCGGCCGCGCCGCCGCCGCGTCGAACCTCCCGCCACCATCGAAGCGGCGCTGGCAGCCTTTGCGCATGAAGTCCGAACGCCGCTCACCGGAATTCTCGCCGTCAGCGATTTACTGGCGACATCCGATCTTGGCGAGCGTGAGCGCCGCTGGGTTGAGACCATCAAGGCGGGTGCCGAACATCTCGCGGGACTGGCGACCCTGTTTGTCGACGCGGCGCGCAGCCGGTCGACAGGAGGACTCGAGGCGCGTCAGGATTTCTTTGACCTGCGCGCGGTGGCGCGCAGCGCAGGAGACGCGTTGACAGGCCGCGCCGCGGCCAAGGGCCTGCGATCGATCGTGCAGATCTCGGACCGGTTGCCTGCCTTCGTCATCGGCGATCCGGTGCGGCTCCGCGCGGCGCTGGAGAACCTTTTGGACAATGCCGTCAAGTTCACCGCTGAAGGCAGCGTGGGCTTGAAGGTGAGCGTGATCCGCGCCACGAAGCACAAGATCACGGTGGCATTCGCAGTATCAGACAGCGGCATCGGGCTGACCATAGCCGAGATCAAGCGGCTATTCCGTCCGTTCTCACAGGCCAATGTGGGGATCGCCGCGCGTTTCGGCGGAGCCGGGCTCGGCCTGTCCTCGGTCAAGCAATTGGCGCGCGCGATGGGGGGCGATATCGTCGTTGCGCCGCGCAGGGGCGGCGGCGCGGTGTTCACGTTGACGGTTGCGCTCACGCGCGCCGATGTGACGACGCTGGCGCGATCGGGCGTCGATATCAGCACCGACATTGCGGCCGAAGGTTTGCGCGTGCTCAGCGTCGAGGATAATCCGTTCGGCCGCGTGGTACTGAATGCGATTCTCACCGAACTCGGTCACCAAGCCGAATTCGTCGGCCGCGGCGAAGACGCTGCCGCGCGCCTCACGCAAGGCGGCTTCGACCTGGTGCTGATGGACATGGTGCTGCCCGGCATCAGTGGCATCGAGGCAATCCGCCGAATACGCGCGCTGCCGTCCGCCGCGGCACGGATTCCGATCATCGGCATTTCGGGTAAGGATACCGATAAGGCATTGGCGCTTCAGGTCGGCGCGGATGCGTTCCTGCTCAAGCCGGTGTCTCCCCGTGCGCTTGCGACTGTGCTCCTTGCAGTGAAGCCCCGTGCGGCAACCGCGACTTGATGATTGCTGCATTGAGCTCGCCGCCGAGCACGAAAATCGCCGCAAGGAAGTAAAGAAAAACCAGCGCGATGATCACCGAGGCGAGGCCGGCATACATGCTGACATAGTTGCTGGCGAAGCGCGCGAGGTAGAGACCGAATCCGATACTCGCCACCAGCGAGGCGGCCATCGTGAAGACAATGCCCGGCAGAATTTGCATGAAGCTGCGGCGCCCCGCCGGCAGCCAGGCGTGCAGGATGAACAGCGCGATGACCATGGCCGGAACGACGATGCCATAGCGGGCCAGCGTCAACAGCCGCTGGTTCGACTCGACCAGCAGTGGGATGTAGCGGCGCGCGGTCTCGAGAATCAGCGGTCCGAGCACGATCAGGAACGCGAGCAGCAGCGCGGTGAAGGCGGCGATCAGGGTATATCCGATGGATTCCAGGCGGAGCCAGTACCAACGGCGCTGTTCGGTCACGGCGTAAGCGCGATTAAGCGCAACGCGCAGGCTCTCGACGCCATTGGATGCGAAATACAGCGCGAGCGCGGCGCCGATGGTCAGCGCGTCACCGCGCGTGGTCGTCAGCACGTCATGGATTTCGCTGGATAGCGTGTTGGCCACTTCCAGCGGCAGGACCTGTAGCATCAACTCCGCAGATTGATCGGCAAGATCCTTCGACCCGAAGAAGCCGGCCAGCGAGGTGAGTACGATAAGGAACGGGAAAAGCGCCATCAGCGTCGACAGCGCGATATGGCTGGCGATTGCCCAGCCGTCATCGGCGAGAAACGTATAGAACGCGTCTAGTCCGATCTCGTAGAGGCGGCGAAGCAGCTTCACGTCTCACCCCGGCGTCGAATCGCAATCACATCTGAGGATGTCATCTTTAGCGGACTTCCGAGAGGGCATGCCAGTTCAAGCTGATGGCGATCGCGTGAGCCCAAGATAGATCCTGACGCCGGCGCGGATCGCCGGTGATGACGTCGGGCGTCCCCAGTGCAACCGCGGGAAGCCCGGGTCGTTGCATCAGCGATGCCGGATTTGACCATTGGCGGGCGACCGTCCGAGGTGTATGAAGCGGCGATGTCCACGTTCCTGACGACTTTTCTATTGCCGATCGCGCTGTGCGCGGTCGTTCTTGTCCTGTTGCTTGGCCTGCTCAATATGATGCGCGGCGGTTCTCCCAACCGGTCGCAGAAGCTGATGCGGATGCGGGTGCTGCTGCAGTTCGTCGCTATCATCATCGCCATGGCGGCGGTCTGGGCGCTGGGGCGCTGAGACGCGATCCGGCCGCGCTCGGCCGTAACATAGCGAAGATCAGTCATGGTCACACTGAACCGTATCTACACACGCACCGGCGACGATGGGACCACGGCGCTCGGCAGCGGCGAGCGGCGCGCCAAATATGATCTCCGGGTCGCGGCCTATGGAACCACCGATGAAACTAATGCGGTGATCGGGGTGGTACGGCTGCACCTCGCCGACGCCCCGGACCTGGATGCCATGCTCGGCCGTATCCAGAACGATCTATTCGACCTCGGCGCCGATCTGGCGGTGCCGGAGCGCGAGGGCAAGGCGGAGCGCCTGCGCGTGGTGGCGAGCCAGGTCGAGCGGCTGGAGCGGGATATCGACACCCTGAACGCCAAGCTGGCGCCGTTGACATCCTTTATTCTACCGGGCGGCGTGGCGGCAGCTGCTTACCTGCATCTCGCGCGCACGGTGTGCCGCCGGGCGGAACGTCTGATCGTGGAACTTGCGGCCCAACCGAACGAAAAGGTCAGCCCTCCAGTGATTCACTACATGAATCGGCTGTCGGACTTCCTGTTCGTGGCGGCCCGCGCGGTGAACGGCAACGGCACGGGTGATGTCCTCTGGGTTCCAGGCCAGAACCGCTGACCGATCAAAGCCGATCAGGGCGGGCGACTTCAGCCCGGTTGACCGCGCATGGAGGGCGCTTTAGGTTCCGCGCCGAGCGAATAACCCTATCCTTGCAGCCATTCATAGCACGAAAGAGGATCGATGAAGGTTCTGGTACCGGTCAAGCGCGTCGTCGATTACAACGTCAAAGTCCGCGTCAAGAGCGACGGATCCGGCGTTGAACTCGCCAACGTCAAGATGTCGATGAATCCGTTCGACGAGATTGCCGTCGAAGAGGCGCTGCGCCTGAAAGAGGCCGGCAAGGCGACCGAAGTCGTCGTGGTCTCGATCGGTCCGGCGCAGGCGTCGGAGACCATCCGCACCGGTCTCGCCATGGGCGCCGACCGCGGCATCCTGGTCAAGGCGGACGGCCCCGTCGAACCGCTGGCGGTCGCCAAGATTCTCAAGGGTGTGGTCGATGAAGAGAAGCCCGGCCTTGTCATCCTCGGCAAGCAGGCGATCGACGACGATAGCAACCAGACCGGTCAGATGCTCGCGGCGCTGCTCGGCTGGCCACAGGCAACCTTCGCGTCCAAGCTCGAAGTCGAAGGTTCGGATTTCAAGGTGACGCGTGAAGTTGATGGCGGTCTGCAGACCGTGAAGCTCAAAGGCCCCTCGATCGTCACCACCGATCTTCGCCTCAACGAGCCGCGCTATGCGTCGCTGCCAAACATCATGAAGGCGAAGAAGAAGCCGATCGACGAGAAGACAGCGGACCAGTATGGCGTCGATCTCACGCCGCGTCTCGAAGTGCTGAAAACGGCAGAGCCCGGTGGCCGCAAGGCGGGCGTCAAGGTGAAGGACGTTGCCGAGCTGGTCTCGAAACTCAAGAACGAAGCCGGGGTGATCTGATGACCACGTTGCTGATTGCTGAACACGACAATGCCTCGCTGAAGGACGCCACCAACAAGGCGCTGACCGCCGCCGCCGAACTCGGCGCCGAGGTTCATGTGCTGGTTGCCGGCGAGAACGCCAAGGGCGCAGCCGATGCCGCCGCCAAGCTGAAGGGCGTCACCAAGGTGCTGCTCGCCGACGGCGCAGCCTATGCGCATGATCTCGCGGAGCCGCTGGCGGCGCTGATCGTCTCGCTGGCGCCGAATTACGATGCATTCGTTGCGCCCGCGACTTCGCGCTTCAAGAACGTGATGCCGCGTGTCGCCGCGCTGCTCGATGTGATGCAGGTGTCGGAGATCATCAAGGTGATCTCGCCCGATACCTTCGAGCGTCCGATCTATGCCGGCAACGCGATCCAGACCGTGAAGTCCAAGGACGCCAAGAAAGTCATCACTGTCCGCACCTCGACGTTCCAGGCGACCGGTGAGGGCGGCAGCGCATCGGTGGAGAACGCGGTGGCCGCGGCCGATCCCGGTCTGTCGAGCTTCGTCGGCGAGGAGGTCGCCAAGAGCGATCGTCCCGAGTTGACGTCGGCGAAGATCATCGTCTCCGGTGGCCGCGCGATGCAGAGCCGCGAGAACTTCGCCAAGTATATCGAACCGCTGGCTGACAAGCTCGGCGCCGGCGTTGGCGCGTCGCGCGCGGCGGTCGATGCCGGCTATGCCCCGAACGACTGGCAGGTCGGCCAGACCGGCAAGGTGGTGGCGCCGGAACTCTACATCGCGATCGGCATTTCCGGTGCGATCCAGCATCTGGCCGGCATGAAGGACTCCAAGGTGATCGTCGCAATCAACAAGGACGAGGACGCGCCGATCTTCCAGGTCGCCGATTACGGCCTGGTCGCGGATCTCTATCAGGCGGTGCCGGAGTTGACGGACGAACTGGCAAAGGCCGGGCGTTAGTCGTCCGATTCGAGCATTTGCATCCCGTTGCAGCCGGGTCTTTTGCAAATGTGATGAGCTTCTAGCGGAGTTTTGAATTTGACATTTGCGCGCGCCGGACGAGCTGCAAGCGGGTCGCGAATGTCAAATTCACTCACTAGGCCCAAAGCATGAGCCGGCTGGAGCAGATTTCAGCCGGCGTTTATGCCAGAATGGAGCGGGCGAGATTTCTTCGGCCGCGCATCGGCAAGAATGACGAGATGACAGTGATGATCAAGAAGGTCGGCGTAATCGGCTCGGGCCAGATGGGCAACGGAATTGCTCATGTTGCAGCATTGGCCGGATATGACGTGGTTCTTCACGATATCTCGCCGGATCGTCTCAAGTCGGCGATGGCCACCATCAACGGCAATCTGACTCGTCAGGCAGCCAAGAAGATCATCACCGAGGACGCGCACAAGCAGGCGCTGAGCCGCATCGAGGCCAGCGAGAGTCTTGAAGGCTTCGGCAATTGCGATCTGGTCATCGAGACCGCTGTCGAGAAGGAAGATGTCAAGCGCCGGATCTTCCACGACCTCTGTGCGATCCTGAAGCCAGAAGCGATCATCGGATCGAACACCTCGTCGATATCGATCACCCGGCTTGCCGCTTCGACCGACCGGCCGGAACGCTTCATCGGTATTCATTTCATGAATCCGGTGCCCGTAATGGAGTTGGTGGAACTGGTGCGCGGCATCGCCACCGACGATGCCACCTTCGACGCAGCGCGCGATTTCGTGACGAAGCTCGGCAAGCAGGTGGCGGTCTCCGAGGACTTTCCGGCTTTCATCGTCAATCGCATTCTGTTGCCGATGATCAACGAGGCGATCTACACGCTGTATGAAGGCGTCGGCAACGTCGAGGCCATCGATGCCGCGATGAAGCTCGGTGCGCACCATCCGATGGGGCCGCTGGAGCTTGCCGATTTTATCGGGCTGGATACGTGCCTGTCGATCATGCAGGTCCTGCACGATGGCTTGTCGGATTCGAAGTATCGCCCCTGTCCGCTGTTGGTGAAATACGTCGAGGCCGGCTGGCTCGGCCGCAAGACGCAGCGCGGCTTCTACGACTACCGCGGCGACAAGCCAGTTCCGACGCGCTGATATTTCTTGGCATTTCCAGATTTGTTAACCTCCGCCCCCTAGAACGGGACGTGGAGTTACGCGTATGGATATGAGTCTCGTGACAGCGGCGGTCGGGATGATGGCGTCCAATGCGCAATCCCAGATTGCCACGCGCGTGTTGAAGATGAACCTCGACGCGCAGGCGCAGGTGCTGCAATTGCTGACGTCTGCGCAAACGCCGGCAGCCAACAATGCGCCGGGCATCGGCGGCAAGCTCGATATCCTCGTTTGACGTCCGATCCCCGCTTACATCTGGTCTGGGCGGGGCGAACGGCAAGTTGAAAACTCCACGAGAGGCATGCCGCCCCGGAGCGCCCAGGTGGCGGCTTTCCACAGCCATTCTCCGCGGCTGTTTCGCAAATTCCTGTGATTTCAGCGGGTTAACGCTGTCATCCAGGTGTCATCGAACTCTCATAAAAGCGCAGTCGCGGGCTCTTAAAGAGCCGCGTGCAGGCGCGATCGAGGGCGATCGGCGCCGTGTCCACAGGATGGAGAACCCCGTGAAACTATTTCGCAGCCTTGCCGCCGCCGGCGTCGTCGTCGCCGGTCTTGGTGCCGCTCTGACCGCAACGCTTGCCGCCGATATCTCCGGCGCGGGCGCCACCTTCCCTTATCCGGTCTACGCCAAGTGGGCGGAGGCCTATAAGAAGGAGACCGGCAACGGCCTCAACTATCAATCGATCGGTTCGGGCGGCGGCATCAAGCAGATCACCGCGCGCACCGTGACCTTCGGCGCGTCGGACATGCCGCTGAAGCCGGAAGACCTCGACAAGAACGGCCTGATCCAGTTTCCGACCGTGATGGGCGGCATCGTGCCGGTGGTCAATCTCGACGGCATCAGCAGCGGCGACCTCACCATCGACGGTCCCACGCTCGCGAAAATCTATCTCGGCGAGATCAAGACCTGGAACGACCCGGCGATCGCCAAGCTGAACCCCAACGCCAAGCTGCCGGCGCAGGCGATCGCGCTGGTGCATCGCTCCGACGGATCGGGCACCACCTTCATCTTCACCAACTACCTGTCGAAGGTGAGCGCGGACTGGAAGGGCAAGGTCGGTTCGGCGACCGCGGTGGAATGGCCGGCGGGCATCGGCGCCAAGGGCAACGAAGGCGTTGCCAACAACGTCAAGCAGACCAAGGGCTCGATCGGCTACGTCGAAACCGCTTACGCCAAGCAGAACAACCTGACCACGACCAAGCTCGTCAACAAGGACGGCAAGGCCGTCGCCGCGACCCCGGAAACCATCGCCGCCGCCGCGGCCGGTGCGGACTGGGCCAAGGCGCCGGGCTTCTACATGATCCTCACCGACGAAGCGGGCGAGAAGGCCTGGCCGATCGCCGGCGCGACCTTCATCCTGCTGCCGAAGCAGCCGAAGAATGCCGCCGAGGCCGCCGTCGCGCTCAACTTCTTCGCCTGGGCCTACAAGAATGGCGACAAGCTGGCGGAAGACCTCGACTACGTCGCGCTCCCCGACAGCGTCGTGAAGCTGATCGAGGCGACCTGGGCCAAGGAGGTCAAGGACGCCGACGGCAAGCCGGTCTACAGCGTCACGAACTGATAGCGACGTTGCGCCCCGCGCTTCACCTCTCCCCGCAAGCGGGGCGAGGGAGCGCGCGGTGCCCGACGAGGGTTTCGCGTAACGCTTGAAATGTCGTGAGGCACGTATACGCCAGGAGGTGGCTGTGGTGGACATGACGTGGGGAGGCGCGCGGGTGGGCGCTCAGGATGCGACGGAGCGCGCCAACGCGCTGCGCAAGCTGCGGCTCGGCGACGTGATCTTCCATGCGATCACCCGGAGTGCTGCGATCCTCGTGCTGCTGCTGCTCGGCGGCGTGATGGTCGCGCTGGTGATCGGTTCGGTGCCGGCGCTGAAAACCTTCGGCCTCGATTTCATTACCACGCAGAGCTGGAATCCGGTCACCGAGAAATTCGGCGCGCTGGCGCCGATCTACGGCACGCTGATCACCTCGTTGATCGCCATGGTGATCGCGGTGCCGTTCGGCCTCCTGATCGCGATGTTCCTCACCGAACTGTGCCCGATGTGGTTGCGACGCCCGATCGGCATCGCCATCGAACTGCTCGCCGGCATCCCCAGCATCATCTACGGCATCTGGGGCCTGTTCGTGCTGGCGCCATTCCTGCAACAATACGTGCAGCCGGCGCTGATCGCGACCTTCGGCAACGTGCCGGTGCTCTCCAGCCTGTTCGCCGGCCCGCCCTACGGTATCGGCGTGCTCACCGCCGGCCTGATCCTCGCCCTCATGGTGCTGCCGTTCGTCCCCTCGATCTCGCGCGACGTGTTCGACGCGGTGCCGCCGGTGCTGAAGGAAGCCGCCTACGGGCTCGGCTGCTCGACCTGGGAAGTGATGCGCTTTGTGGTGCTGCCCTACACACGCGTCGGCGTCATCGGCGGCGTCATGCTCGGCCTCGGCCGCGCGCTCGGCGAAACCATGGCGGTGACCTTCGTGATCGGCAATGCGCACAAGATTTCGTCGTCACTGCTGGCGCCCGGCACCACCATCTCGGCGACCATCGCTAATGAATTCACCGAAGCCGTCGGCGATCTCTACACCTCGTCCTTGATCGCGCTCGGCCTCATCCTGTTCGTCATCACCTTCATCGTGCTGGCGATCGCGCGCTACATGCTGCTTCGCATCGAGAAGAGGGTCGGCTGATGGACGCCTCGATTTACAACGCGCGCCGCCGCCGCAATGTCATCGCCACCGCCGCGTCCTATGGCGCCACCGGCGTCGGCCTCGCCGGCCTCGCGATGATCCTGATCGTGCTGTTCTGGCAAGGGTTCAGCGGCCTGTCGCTTTCGGTGTTCACGCAGATGACGCCGCCGCCGGGCTCGGCGGGCGGCCTGCTCAACGCCATCGTCGGCTCGATCCTGATGACGGTGATCGCCATCGTCATCGGTACGCCGATCGGCATGTTGGCTGGCACCTACATGGCGGAATACGGCCGCCACGAGAAGCTCTCCAGCGTGGTGCGCTTCATCAACGACATCCTGCTCAGTGCGCCGTCGATCGTGGTCGGCCTGTTCATCTACGAGGTGATGGTGGTGCCGATGGGCCATTTCTCCGGCATCGCCGGCGCGGTGGCGCTGTCGGTGATCGTGATCCCGGTGGTGGTGCGCACCACCGAGGACATGCTGATGCTGGTGCCGAACACCTTGCGTGAAGCCGCTGCGTCCATCGGCCTGCCGCGCTCGCTGATGATCCGCCACATCGCCTATCGCGCGGCGCGCTCGGGCATCATCACCGGCATCCTCCTGGCGGTGGCGCGCATCAGCGGCGAAACCGCGCCGCTGTTGTTCACCGCGCTCAACAACCAGTTCTACAGCCACAATCTCAACGCGCCGATGTCGAGCCTGCCGGTCGTCATCTTCCAGTTCGCGCTCAGCCCTTATGAGGACTGGCAGAAGCTGGCATGGACCGGCGCGCTGATCATCACCATTTCCGTGCTCGCATTGAGCATCGTTGCCCGTGCCCTTACCGGAACAAGGAAAGCATCATGAGTATCGCCCCCGCGATCCCTGCCACGATTCCTGCCGCCGTGACCGGTCATCCGCCGGTCGACCCAATGGCGCTGCGCGACAAGGTCGCGATCCGCAATCTCGAATTCTACTACGGCCAGTCGAAGGCGCTGAAAGGCATTACGCTGCCGCTCTACGAGAACAAGGTGACGGCGTTCATCGGCCCGTCCGGCTGCGGCAAGTCCACGCTGCTGCGCGTCTTGAACCGCATGTACGATCTCTATCCGAACCAGCACGCCGAAGGGCAGGTGCAGTTCGACGGCATGAACCTGGTCGATCCCGGTATCGATCTCAACCTCTTGCGTGCGCGCATCGGCATGGTGTTCCAGAAGCCGACGCCGTTCCCGATGTCGATCTACGAAAACATTGCCTTCGGCATCCGTCTCTACGAGAAGCTGTCGAAGCGCGACCTCGACCAGCGCGTCGAGCAGTCGCTGCGCCGTGCCGCGCTGTGGGACGAAGTAAAGGACAAGCTCAACGCCAACGGCCTCAGCCTGTCGGGCGGCCAGCAGCAGCGCCTGTGCATCGCCCGCACCGTAGCGGTTCGGCCCGAGGTGATTTTGTTCGACGAACCGTGCTCGGCGCTCGATCCGATCTCGACCGCGAAGATCGAGGAACTGATCGACGAGCTGAAGGCGGACTACACCATCGTCATCGTCACCCATAACATGCAGCAGGCGGCGCGCGTCTCCGACTACACCGCGTTCATGTATCTCGGCGAGTTGATCGAGTTCGGTCCGACCGACAAGATTTTCACCTCGCCGACCGACCGCCGCACGCAGGACTATATCACCGGACGTTTCGGCTAGGACATGATGCGATTAGTTTTGCCAGACAGCGTCATCCTGAGGTGCGAGCGACAACGTCGCGAGCCTCGAAGGATTGCGGTCGCCCTTCGAGGCTGCCGCTGCGCGACAGCACCTCAGGGTGACGGCTTCATGAATGCGACGTATTTCGCGGAGAACGAACATGGCTTTTGAACATACCGCCAAGGCTTTCGACAGCGACCTGCAGGAACTGACGCGGCTGGTCGCGGAAATGGGCGGCCTGGCCGAGCGGCAGATCGTCGAATCCGCCGACGCGCTGGTGCGCCGGGACGTGTCACTCGCCAGCCGCGTGGTCGCGGCTGACGTCGAGATCGACAAGCTGCAGCGCGATCTCGAATCGCACGCGGTCTTGACCATCGCGCGGCGGCAGCCGATGGCGGTGGACCTGCGCCAGATCGTTGGCGCGATGCGCACCGCGACTGACCTTGAGCGGATCGGTGATCTCGCCAAGAACAATGCCAAGCGGGTGATGCAGCTCGACAGCGATTTCAATCCGCTGCAACTGATCCGCGGCCTTGAGCACATGACTGACCTGGTAGCGACGCAACTCAAGTCGGTGCTCGATGCGTATGCCGCGCATGACGTGCCGGCGGCGATGGCGGTGTGGAAGGGCGATGAGGAGGTCGACGCGATCTGTACCTCGTTGTTCCGCGAACTGCTCACCTATATGCTGGAAGACCCGCGGAACATCAGCTTCTGTATCCACCTGATGTTCTGTGCCAAGAATATCGAACGGATCGGCGATCACGCCACGAATATAGCCGAAACCGTGGTTTACATGGTGGAAGGGCAGCCGATCATGGACAAGCGGCCGAAGGCGGACCAGACGACGTTCGCCGCCGCCGTCAACAAGTAATGGAAGAGAAGTGATGAAGGCTCGCATTCTGGTCGTGGAAGACGAGGAGGCGCTGACGACACTGCTGCGCTACAATCTCGAATCCCAGGACTACGAGGTGGAAACCGTGGCGCGCGGCGACGAGGCCGACACCCGGCTCAAGGAAAGCATTCCCGATCTGGTGGTGCTGGACTGGATGTTGCCCGGCCTCTCCGGTATCGAACTATGCCGGCGGCTGCGGGCGCGGCCGGAAACCAAGCAACTGCCGATCATCATGCTGACGGCGCGCGGCGAGGAAAGCGAGCGCGTGCGCGGGCTCGCCACCGGCGCCGACGATTACATCGTCAAGCCGTTCTCGGTGCCGGAACTCTTGGCGCGCGTCGCCGCGCTGTTGCGCCGCGCGGCACCGGAGCGCGTCGCCACCGTGCTGGCTTACGGCGATATCGAGCTCGACCGCGAGAAGCGCCGCGTCGCGCGCTCGGGCCGGCCGATCGATCTCGGCCCGACCGAATACCGGTTGCTCGAGTTCTTCCTCGAGCATCCCGGCCGCGTGTTCAGCCGCGAGCAACTGCTCAACAGCGTCTGGGGCCGCGACATCTACATCGACGAGCGCACCGTCGACGTGCATATCGGGCGGCTGCGTAAGCTGCTCAATCCCGGCGCGGCGGAAGACCCGATCCGCACCGTCCGCGGCGCGGGCTACGCGCTGGACGACCGGTTTCAGAAAGCGGGGTAGGGTTTAGTTTGTATGCCTATCTGAGTCGTCCCGCGCAGGCGGAGACCCAGACTCCCTGCGATCATGATATGATCAGCGGCCAGATGCGGTCGCGGTCGCCTCATGTGCCATGTCTACATTCTCGCCAGTCGAAATCACGGCACCTCGTATATCGGTGTCACGAATTCCTTGCGCACGAGGCTTGATCAGCATCGACGCGGCGACGGCTCGACATTCGTCAGGCAATATGGTGTCGATCGTCTGGTGTATGTCGAGACGTATCAGCGGCCGGATGAAGCCATTGCCCGCGAGAAGCAACTGAAGTGCTGGAATCGCGATGGGAAATTTCGGCTGATTCAGGAAAACAACCCGGATTGGAACGATCTTAGAGTGTTTCCGCTTTCGATGGAATCGGTCCGGGCAGGACTTCACCTCTCCCCGTTGGGGAGAGGTCGGAGCCGAAGGCTCCGGGTGAGGGGGATCAAGCACCATTGATGCAGTAACCCCTCACCCCAACCCTCTCCCAACGGGAGAGGGAGCGCGCAGAATTTCGTGGCAGGTGTTTCCAGCAAGACGGGAAATGCTATAGTCACCTTGTTGAGTAAGCATCGATCCAAACTGCGTCAGGGAGTCTGGGTCCCGCCTTCGCGGGGACGACTCTGATGATAGGATATTCTCTCAATACTGCCGCGCTTCGGCCAGTCGCTCGGTATGGAAGTTGGCGTCGCCGAACAATTCCTGGCAAACGCGCGCGCGCTTCATGAACAGGCCGATGTCGAACTGATCGGTCATGCCCATGCCGCCATGCATCTGCACGCCTTCCTGCACCGCGCGGGTGGCGGTGGTGCCGGCGTGGGCCTTGGCCACCGCCACCGCGTGGTCCGCCTCGGCGGCGTTCTGATCGAGCGTCTGCAACGCCTTCAAGGTCGCGGCGCGGCTGATCTCGATGTGGATGTAGAGTTGCGCGGCGCGGTGTTGCAGCGCCTGGAATTCGCCGATCAATTTGCCGAACTGCTTGCGCTCCTTGAGATAGGTCACGGTGCGGTTGAAGACTTCTTCGCTCAGGCCCACCATTTCGGAGGCGACCGCGCCGCGGCCGATGTTCAGCACGGCGTCGAGCAGTTCGCCACCCTGATCGACCTCGCCGAGCACCGCGTCGGCGCTGACGTCGACATTGTCGAAGGCGATGCGCGCGGCGTTGTGCGCGTCGACCATCACGGTGCGTTCGACGCTGACGCCCTTCGCTTTCGGATCGACCAGGAACAAGGTCAGCCCGCCGCGTTCGCCCGTGTTGCCGCTCGTGCGCGCCGCGACGATCAGGAGATCGGCGACGTGGCCGTCGACGACGAGGGCTTTCGCGCCGTTGAGCTTGAATCCGTTTCCGGCGCGCACCGCCTGCATCGCGATGTTGAGCGGCTTGTGCTTGGCGCCCTCGTCGACGGCGAGCGTCGCGATCAGCGAGCCGTCGGCGATCTTCGGCAGGTAAGCCGCCTGCTGTTCGGCGTTGCCGCCGCGCGTCAGCGCGGAGGCGGCGAGCACGGCGGGGGAAAGAAACGGCGAGGGCATCAGGTTGCGGCCGATTTCCTCCAGCACGATGCCGGCTTCGACGGCGCCGAGGCCGCTGCCGCCGAAATTTTCCGGCACTAAGAGGCCGGCAAAACCCATTTCGGCAAAGCCTTTCCAAAGGTCGCGCGAGAAGCCGGTGGCGTCGCGATCGTCACGCATTTTGCGCAGGTGTGCGACCGGGGCCTTTTCATTGATGAAACCGCGCGCGCTGTCACGCAGCATGGATTGTTCTTCGGTGAGGATGAGGGGCATTTGTGATTCCGAATCTGTTTACTGGATATGGATCGAAGCCGTCATCCTGAGGTGCGAGCGTTAGCGAGCCTCGAAGGATGGTGGCCGTTCATCCTTCGAGGCGCGCCGCAAACGGCGCGCACCTCAGGATGACGGGACTAAAGCCGGGCCAATCAAGCCCCCGGCAAATCGAGGATGCGCTTGGCGACGATGCCGAGCATCACTTCGCTGGTGCCGCCCTCGATGGAATTGGCCTTGGTGCGCAGCCAGTCGCGGGCGCGAGCGCCTTCCTTGGAACGCGGGCTTTCCCATTCCAGCGCATCGATGCCGCCGGCCGACATCAGGATCTCGTAGCGCCGCTTGTTGAGCTCGGTGCCGTAATACTTCATCGCCGACGAGAACGCCGGATGGCCCTGTCCCGCCTTGGCGAGATCGATGGCGCGTTCGGCAGCGCAGGCGAGCGCGGCTTCATCCACCTCGAAGCGCGCGATCTCGCCGCGCAGGATCGGATCGTCCAGCCGCCCTTGCACGTCGCTGCCGATGGAATCGGCGGCAATCTGGCCGAGCGGACGGCCGGCGCTGCGGCCCCCCATGCCGGAGATCATCGCACGCTCGTGCTGCAACAGATATTTCGCCACGTCCCAGCCGCGATTGACGGTGCCGACCACGTGCGACTTCGGCACGCGGACGCCGTCGAAGAAGGTTTCGCAGAACGGCGACTTGCCGGAGATCAAAAGGATCGGCTTGGTCGAGACACCCTTTGAGGTCATGTCAAACAGGATGAAGCTAATGCCGTCGTGCTTCTTCGCCGTGGGATCGGTGCGCACCAGGCAGAAGATCCAGTCGGCGTAGTTGGCGTAGGAGGTCCAGATCTTTTGGCCGGTAATGATGAAGTCGTCGCCGTCGCTCTCGGCGCGGGTCTGCAGGGAAGCGAGGTCGGAGCCGGCGTTGGGCTCGGAATAGCCCTGGCACCAGCGGATCAGGCCGGCGGCGATCTTCGGCAGGTGCTCGGCTTTCTGTTCGTCGGTGCCGTATTTCAACAGCGCCGGCCCGAGCATCCAGATGCCGAAGCTCGACAGTGGCGGCCGCGCGTTGATCGCCGCCATTTCCTCGCGCAGCACCTTGGCCTCGGCGGGATCGAGGCCGCCGCCGCCGTATTGCTTGGGCCAATCCGGCACGGTCCAGCCCTTGTCGCGCATCCGCTCGAACCACACCTTCTGCGCCTCGGAGGAAAACTTGGTGTTGCGGCCGCCCCAGAACACGTCATCGTCGGTGGCGACCGGCTTGCGCATCTCCGGCGGGCAGTTGGCCTCGAGCCAGGCGCGGGTTTCGCGGCGGAATTGATCGAGATCGGACATCGGGACGGTTTCCTTGGAATTTCGCGCGATGGAATGGCGTTGCGCGGGCTGGGCGAAGATTAGCGGTCACCTCCGGAATAGCAATATCCCGGTGGTGGCTGTGATAGCGTGCGTCATCCTGACCATCCGAGAGAACGCCATGCGCCTGAAACTGCTGTCGCCGGACGAAATGAGCGACGATCAACGCCAGACTTATGATGAGTCCATCGCCAGCAAGCGCGGCAGTCCGCCGCCGCCGATGATGGCGTGGCTCAACAGTCCGGAGATGGCGCGGCACGCGACCCGGCTCGGCGCGATGCTGCGTTACGACACGCAGTTTCCGGCGAAGCTGTCGGAAATCGCCATTCTGGTGACCGCGCGGCACTGGACCGCGCATTACGAATGGTACGCGCACAAGCGGCTTGCGCTGGCGGGCGGTCTCGATCCCGCGATCATCGAAGCCATCCGCTGCCGCCGCACGCCGACATTCGACGATCCCAAGGCGCAGATGATCTATGATGTCAGCAAATCGCTGCACGAGGGCAAGGGCCTTGCGCAGCCGCTCTATGATGAAGCGGTGAAACTGCTCGGCGAGCGCGGCGTTGTCGAGATCGTCGGATTGTGTGGCTACTATACGCTGGTCTCGATGACGCTGAACGCGTTTCAGTTCGATCTGCCGGACGGCGAAACATCTGAACTGGAGGAGTGAGGCGATGACCGTCACACCGCTCGAACGATCCGCGCGCCCCATCGCCGCCGGCACCCGCATCGGCCATGTCCATCTCAAGGTCGCGGATCTCACGCGCGCGCTCGGCTTCTATTGTGACGTGCTCGGGTTCGAACTGATGCAACGCTACGGCGATCAAGCCGCGTTCATTTCGGCCGGCGGCTATCATCACCACATCGGGCTGAACACATGGGAGAGCAAGGGCGGCTCGCCGCCCGCGCCGGGTACCACCGGCCTGTTTCACACCGCGATCCTCTATCCGACCCGCGCCGCGCTGGCGGATGCATTGCATCGCGTGTTGAATGCCGGCATCGAACTTGACGGCGCCAGCGATCACGGCGTCAGCGAGGCATTGTATCTGCGCGATCCCGATCAGAACGGTGTCGAACTCTACTGGGATCGGCCGGAAGATGCGTGGCCGCGCAATGGCGACGGCACGCTTGCGATGTTCACGCGACGGCTGGATGTCGAGGCTCTGCTGCGCGCCCGCGAACCATGATCAGCACGGCGGCGATCAGTTCCAGTGCTATGCACATGATGAACGGCACGGTGTAGCCGCCGGTGAGATCGCGCAGCACGCCGATCACGCCGGGGCCGAAGGCATAGGTCACTTGCGTCACCGCGGTGTTGAGGCTGATCAGCACGCCGAAGGACTCGGCGGGGAAATCGCGCTGCACGATCAAGGCCGGCAAGGTGATCAGGTTGCCGACCGAGAAGCCGAACAGGGCGCAGGCGACATACACCGCAGTGGTGTTACTGAGGTTGATCAGGATCAGCAGCGCGCAGGCCTGGCTCGCGAACGACAGCGCCGAGGCGAGGCGTTGATTGAGCCGGTCGATCACGGTGGAGAACAACAGCCGTCCCACCACCGCCATCGCCGTCAGCAGCGCCACCGCGATGGCGGCGTGTTCGCGACCGACGACGGGATCGAGAAACGCGATCAGGTGGACGATGATGCCGACCTGCGCGAACAACACCAGTGCGAAGGAGATCGCCAGCGTCAGGAACGCGACGTCGCGGAACGCCGCGGCGCGGATGCGGGTCGCCGACGTGTTGCCGCTCCCCGCGGACGTGGCCGGTTGCGGCCGTGATGGCGGGGGACCTACCGCGAGCAGGATTACCGGCACCAGCAGCATCACCGTGGTGATCGCCACCGCGAACATGGCGTTGGGAAAGTGCCACTGCGCGATGGCCGCGGTGAGCAGCGGCACGCCGACGATGCCGCCGCAGCTCGCGCCGTTCAGTGCGAGGCTGATCGCCATGCCGCGCTTGCAATCGAACCACAGGCCCAGCGTGTTGGTGATGGCGCCGACGCTGGTGCCGGCCCAGCCGCAGGCGAGCAGTACCGAGACTGCATAGAGCTGCCACAGCGCATCGATGCGGCCGAGCAGCAATGTCGCCAGAGCGAGACAGACGCTGCCGCCGGCGAGACACAGGCGCGCGCCATAGGCGCCGATGGCATCGCCGACAAACGCCACCAGCACCGCGCCCACCAGGTAATAGACGGTGGTGGCGCCGGAGATCCACGCCGTTGGCCAGCCGTGCAGGCGTTGCAGTTCCGGCAGATAGATGCTCTGGCCGTAGAAGCCGAGTCCCCAACTGAACGTGGCCATCACGAAACACACCACGACGATGCGCCAGCCGGGATAGCGGATCGAGCTTTCGTCGGCGATGGGAAGTGTTGTGACGGTCATGCGGGCCTGTTCAGTTATTCGTTTCCGTCATTGCGAGCAACCATTAAGCGTTGGTTGTTGCGGAGAGCCATGGGGTGCCGCGGGCGAGGACGGTGTTGGCGTAGGCGAGCAGCTTTCGCGCGCAGGCGACGAGAGCGAGCTTGTGCGGCTTGCCGGCGGCCTTCAAGCGGGTGTAGAGGCGCTTGAGCGCCTCATTCCATCGGAACGCAGCGGGTAAGGCGGCGGCATAGAGGCTTGTGCGCAAGCGGGTTCGTCCGCCGGCGATGGAGCGCTGACGTCCCCGCTTGCCGCTGTCGTTGTTGAATGGCGCGAGCCCTGCGAGAGCCGCCGCCTCGCCGCGCGACAGACGTCCGAGTTCCGGCATGCGGATCAGCAGCGCGATTGCGGTGCGCGGGCCGATCCCGGCGACGCTGAGCACCAGCTTGAGCCGCGTTGCCAGATCGTCATGCCGGCGAAGCGCGATCAAGAGCTTGGCGATGGTGTTGGCGCGGCGCTGCGTCAGGCGGGCCAGGTCTGCCTGCGAGATGCGCCGGGTCTCACTATCGCGGATGTGCTCGAGGCGCACCTTGATGCGCGCGATGTCCTCCTCGATCTGCTCCAGCCAGGTCAGGCGCCCGGCGAGCGCGGCCAGGCGCGGATCGGGCGCTTCCCGCACGATCGCGTGATCCGCGGTCAGCGCCGCGATCAGCGTTGCATCGATGCGGTCGGTCTTGGCGCGGCGCAGCGTCAGTTGCGCATACGCCCGCACCTGCCGCGGCTGGAGGACGATCACCGTAAACCCCTCCGCCCGCAGGTGCGCGACCACATCACGCTCATAACCACCGGTGGCTTCCAATCCGATCCGCCCGACCTGGTGCGCGCGCATCAGGCGGACCAGGTCGGCAAAGCCCTCCGGCGCATTGGCCACGCGCCAGTTCTGCCCGCAGCCGTGAACGGCGATATCGAGGTGCTCCTTTGCGATATCGATTCCGGCGGCAGTCGTGCTAGTCTTGCTCATCTTCGTCGACCCTTCCTTGTGATGCGAACCCTCGGTTCCTTCAACCATCCGGGCCACGATGAAGATGCCGACCGCGATCCTGCTCGCAAGCAGCCCACAAGGCTCAGGAGCGTCCGATCCGACGATCGGCGACCCGCTTCGGGTGGCCGCCCGAAGCGGGTCGTTCCTCTCGGAACGGACCCATTATAGAGCGGCGCGCTAATACAAGGAGCGCAAGCGACGAAGCATCCCTTTTTTGCGTGGCTTCTGGACTGCTTCGCGGAGCCTGTGCTCGGACAGTGCGAAGCACTGATCCGAGTGCCCGCAATGACGGGAGTTGCTGGATTCGGATCGACGTCAGCACATCATAGGGAGACGATCTCTGAAATAGTTCGGCGACGGCCGAAGGATGGAAATCAGGGAACAATCTCTCCTCCGTCATGGCCGGATTTATTCCGGCCATCCACGTCTTTGCAGAGATTCAACATGAAGAACGTGGATGGCCGGGACAAGCCCGGGCATGACGAACGAGAGGGTGATGTTCGGATCGAGCCAACGTCCTTCTCACGTCCCCGGCTTGATCGGCTGATAGAAGAACCGCTCGCGAAAGATGCGATCGCCGCGCCATTCCTGCCAGGCGATCTCGTCGACCTTGAGCACCTTGCCGTCGTGATCGGTGAGCTCGAAGATCCAGTGAATCGCGACGCGGTCGCCGTCCACAGTAGAGCCGAGCGCTTTCGAATAAACGTGCTTCATCCGCGCCAGCACGCCGCGCTCGTGCGCCACCAGCGTGTCGCGGCCGACCCGCGGCGGCGCGGTGTTCTCCTGCATGCTGGCGTCTTCGGTGTAATAGCGCTCGATGGCGCCGGCATGATCGCCGCTTTCGACCACCGCGATGAATTCGTCCACGCGCGCCCGCGTCGGCATCGGCCTCTCCCTGTGCATTATTTGCGACAGAGTAGAGCATGATTTTGGAAAGCGGCACCCGGTTTTCGGACAACCTCCGTTGTCGTCCCCGCGCAGGCGGGGACCCATACGCCGTGTCGCTCATGATGTGGGCGGCGATTGTGACTTTAATCGCAATCTTTAACAGGCAGCCCCGTTGATTACGCAGTCAGGGGTTATGGGTCCCCGCCTTCGCGGGGACGACGACTTTCGTGTTGAGAATCGAGCCTCAAAGCGAATTAAGACGCCAGCATCCGTCGCCGTCCCGCCGCGGCGAAGGCGAGCGCAATGAGGCCGATCGCGACCGGGGGATAGACCACGAGGTTGACCATCGACCAGCCGAAATCCGCCAGCAACTGCCCGGAAATGAACGAGCCGATCGCCATGGTGCCGAACACCAGGAAATCGTTGAACGCCTGCACCTTGTTGCGTTCCTGCGGCCGGTGGGTTTCCAGCACCAGCGCGGAGGCGCCGATGAAGCTCAGGTTCCAGCCGAGCCCGAGCACGAACAGCCCGGCCCAGAAATGCTGCGCGGTGATACCGGCGAGCCCTATCCCCGCGGCGGTCGCTTCCAGCAGCAACCCGGCGGCGGCGATGGTCGGCGCGCCGAAGCGCGTGATCAGTGCGCCGGTGAAGAAGCTCGGGCCGAACATCGCCACGATGTGCCACTGGATACCGGTGTTGGAAGCGCTCACCGGCAGACCGCACATCTGCATCGCCAGAGGCGCCGAAGTCATGACCAGATTCATCATCGAATAGGAAACCACGCCCGAGATCGCCGCAGCAATAAAGCGCGGCTGCCGCGCGATCTGCATCAGCGGGCGGCCCGCGCCAAGATCGGACGGGGGCGCCGGCGGCGAATCGACACCGGCGACCACCGCCATCGCGATCAGCGCGATCACCGCCTGCACCGCGAAGCTGAAGGCGAACAGGTAGGGCGGCCAGATGCCCATGGTCCACTGCACCATCTGCGGACCGAGCACGCCGGCGAACACGCCGCCCGCCATCACCCACGACACCGCCTTGGGGCGAAACGCGGCGCTGGCGCCATCGGCGGCGGCGAAGCGATAGGATTGCGACACCGCGCCGTAGAAGCCGCCGAGCATGGTGGCGACGCAGAACAGCGCGAACGAGCCGCGCAGGATGGCGATGCAGCCGAGCACGCCGGTCAGCGTGCCGAAGCCGGTGCCGATGATGAAGGCGGTGCGGCGGCCGTAGCGGCGCGAGATATAGCCGGTCGGCAAGGTCGCCATGGCCAGGCCGAGCACGTAGACCGACAGCGGCACCGTCGCCAGCGCGAGGCTGGGCGCGAGCGTTGCGCCGATGATGGAGCCGGTGGCGAAAATCACCGCGGAGTTGGCGCCGGTCAACGCCTGCGCGATCGACAGCCGCACCACGTTGGCGCGCGCCCGCTGGTCGTCGGCGAATTCGTCGAGGGTGGCTTCCGTCATTCCCCGCTATCCCGGATCGCTCGGACGCCGAATCGCTTCCGATAGGGAAGTTATTCTTCAGCGTCGCGTCGTGATGGCATAAACGTCCGCAAAAGCGCGGTGCGGGGGAAGATAAATCTTATTGCGGCGCAGGAATCAACGCGCGCAAACGCGGGTCAGCCCAGCATTTGCGGCGCGGCGGCAAGGCGCTTGGTGGCGTCGGCGACCATGGCGGCGACGATCTCCGCCGCGCTTTGTTCGGCCTTGATCAGGTCCACCGCCTCGCCGACGATCACGGCGGCGACGTTGGTGTCGCCCTCGGCGGCGGCTTTCAGATAGCGCGGCTTTTCGGTCTCGACCTGGTTCTTGAGGCCGTCGAGGTCGCGGTCCCATTGCACGATGGCGGGGTTCTTCAGGGTGCGGATGTTCCACTGGCCGGGCCAGTCGATGCCGCGCGCGACATCGATCGCCGAGCTGCGGATGGTGTCGTCGCCGCTGGCCTCGACCGCCGCGCGCTTGTTGTTGGGGTGAGTCAGCGATTCGCGGCTGGCATAGAACAGCGAGCCGCACAGCACGCCGGCCGCGCCCAGCATCAGCGCCGCCGCGAGGCCGCGCCCGTCGGCGATGCCGCCGGCGGCGACCACCGGCACCTTGTGGCCGAGCGCATCGACCACGGCCGGCACCAGCGGCAGGGTCGAACGTCCGCCGCCATGGCCGCCGGCTTCCGCGCCCTGCGCGACGATGACGTCCGCGCCGTCCGCGACCGCCTTGCGCGCCTGCGCCAGCGTCTGGATCTGCGCGATCAATGGAATGTTGGCGCGCTTGATCGGCGCGGCGAATTCGTCGATGTCGCCGAACGACAGGAACATCGCCTTGGGGTGATGCGCCAGCGCGAGATCGAGCAGCGCGGGATTCTTGCGCAGCGACCAGGTGATGAAGCCGACGCCGACGCGGGTGTTGCCGGCGTTGAGCAGTTCGCGGCCGAGCCACTCCTTGTCGCCGTAACCGCCGCCGACGATGCCGAGCCCGCCGGCATTGGTCACCGCCGAGGCCAGCGCGCCGCCAGCCACGCCCGCCATCGGCGCCAGCAGGATCGGGTGTTCGATATCGAGTAGCGAGGTGAGCGCGGTTTCGATCGGCATGGCGGCTTTCGGCAGCAAGAAGAGACGGAATAGATGTATTTCATGCACTCATCTGTCGCGGCGAACAACCCATTCCGCACGGCGGGCCACCTCTCCCATAGCGAGAGGTCGGATCGCGCTGCGATCCGGGTGAAGGGAGATCAGTGTTTCGATAGGATCGATTCCCCTCACCCCAGCCCTCTCTCGGTGGGGAGAGGGAGCCGGCCGTGCGTGATGGCAAGCGATGTGCTGGCCTCAGCGTGAAAACACCACGATCAGATTGTTGGCGGGCATCTCCACCACGTCTTGCAGCGCGAGGCCGTGACGCTCGGCGACGGCGCGGACCTCGTCAACATCGCGCACGCCCCACTCCGGATTGCCTTCGCGCAGGCTGGCGTCGAACACAGCGTTGCTGACGGCGGTGTGCTTGCCGCCGCGCTTGAACGGGCCGTAGAGAAACAGCCGTCCGTCCGGCCGCAACGCGCGGCCGGCGCCCGCGAGCAGACCTTCCGCGACAGTCCACGGCGCGATGTGAATGACATTGGCGCAGAAGATCGCCAGCAGGCGATGCGGATCGGCGCCCGGCATTTTGGCGCGCCACGTCGGATCGGACAGGTCGAGCCGCTGCGGCGCATGAACGTTGGCGAGCTTCGCGTCGGCGCGCCACGCCGCGATGCTCTTGAGATGCGCGTCGTTATAGTCGCTCGGCCACCAGTCGATCTTCGGCGTATGGCGCGCGAAATAGACGATGTGTTGTCCGGTGCCGCTGCCGGCCTCCAGCACGTCGCCGCTTTTGTCGCGCAGGAACGGCTCCAACACCGCCCAGATCGCCTGATGATTGCGATGAAACGCGGCCGCGTCCAGCCGCCCGTCGGGCTCGACCCGGCGGCCGTCCTTGCCGAATTCGACGACGTAGTCGGCCATGGTCAGCTCCGTCTCACTTCTTGTCGTCCTTGAACTGCGATTGCTCGAGTTCGAGATAGATGCGGTAGGCGTTGCCGCGATTGTTGCTGGCGAAGGCCGGCATGTCCTTGTATTTCGACCAGTCGGTCTGCGCGTAGGCCGCATCGAAATCGGTCCAGTCCTGCACGGCCTTGGCCATCGCGTCGCGGACGTATTGGATGTAATCGCGGGTGAAGGCGATCGCTTCCGCCGCTTTGGTCGAGGCCTTGCCGTGGCCGGGGATGATGAACTTCGGTTGCAGCTTCTCGACCTCGCTCAGCGCGCCGAGCCAGTGCGCGGTGGAGACGTCGTCGCTGTTCATGAAGGGGATGCGGCTGTTCTGCACGATGTCGCCGGCGAACAGCACGCCGTCCGGCTCCACCATCATCATCATGTCGCTGGAGGAATGCGCGGGTCCGGCGAACAGCAGCGTCAGGATTCGGTCGCCGAGCGTGATCGTCATGCGCTCCTTGAATGTGATGTCCGGCGGTACCACGCGGGTGTTCTCGTCGACCCACGGAAACAAGACGCCACGCCGCTGGTCGAGCCGCTGCTCGGCGCGCTCGTCGGCGGTCTCCTCGTTGACCTTGTAGTCGCCGGCCTGCTCCTGCGCGATGATCAGGGCCTGCGTGTGATCCTTGAATGCCTGCAAGCCGTAGATGTGATCGGCATGGTAATGGCTCGCGATGACATAGCGCACCGGCTTGTCGGTGGCCTTCCTGATCTCCTGCAACAAGGCCCAGCCGAGGCTCGGCGTGCCGAGCGCATCGAACACCGCGACGCCATCCGAGGTGACGACGAAGCCGGCATTTGAGGTGTTGCCTTCGTTGTCCTTGCCGGGAATGCCGGGGTTGCCGATGCTGTACCAGATCGGCGCGTTGGGCACCTGCTCGATATGCAGCGGTTTCGTCAGCGGCGCGTAGGGCGCGTCAGCGGCTGGCGCGAACGATGTCAATTCAAACAGCATCGCCAGCGCGAGAACAAGGCGGATCATGTCATGTCTCCGCAATAAATCTGCTTCAGCACCTTGAGCACCTTCAGCGCGCGCGGATCGGCGACGCGATAATGCAACGTCTGCGAGGTGCGCCGATAGGCAACCAGGCGATCGCCGCGCAGCTTCGCGAGATGTTGCGACAGCGCCGACGGGCTGAGATCGATCACCTCGAGCATGTCACCCACCGTCATCTCGCGACGCACCGCAAGGAAGCATAGAATCAGCAAACGCTTTTCGTTGCCCAACAGTTTCAGCAGTTGCGCCGCGTCGCCGGCCTGCCGCGCGAGTTGTTTCAGCGCGGCGGCCTCGCTGCGAGCTTTCCTGCGCGCGGGACGTCTTGCAAGGGCCATGACGGGAACCAGCAATGATGCGTGACGGGGTTCCATCCTACCGCGTCCGCGCTTGTTTAGCATTGACTAAATTAAGCCGCGACGATACGCCTTATGCAAACAACACGGCGGTCGCAAACCGCCGAGAGAGAAGCGGCTGCGCGCCGCAAAGCGAGGAAACGTGCGGCCCACCTTCTGGCGCGGCAAGCCCGGACTGTTCAAGCCCGCCAATCCGCGCGACGCCAAATTGCGCGAGAGCGGTGTGCGCGATCCCAATCCACGCAATCTCAATTCAAGCGATCTTGCTCCGCAAGACGGCGTCAACCGTCGCGCAATGCTCGGTCTCGGCGCGGCCGTCACCGGAGCCCTTGCGCTCGGCCGCAATACGGCGCTGGCGCAAAGCGAAGGCGCCTCGCCGCCGGCGGATGCGCCGTGGTCGCAATCGCTCGGCGCCGGCGTGGTGGATCGGCCCTACGGCAATCCGGCGGAGTTCGAGGCCGGCGTCATCCGCCGCAACGTGCCGTGGCTCACTGCGGGCACCGAATCCTCCATCAGCTTCTCGCCGCTGCAACACCTCAACGGCATCATCACGCCGAACGGCCTGTTCTTCGAGCGCTATCACGCCGGGCGTCCCGACGTCGATCCGAAGCAGCACAAGCTGATGATCCATGGTCTCGTCGAGCGGCCGCTGCTGCTGACCATGGAGGACATCGTCCGCTTCCCCTCGGTGTCGCGCATTCATTTCATCGAATGCCCGGCCAATGGCGGCATGGAATGGCGCGCGGCGCAGCTCAACTCGCTGCAATTCAATCACGGCATGATCAGTTGCGCGGAATGGACCGGCGTGAAGCTCTCGACCTTGCTCGAGGAAGTCGGCCTCAAGAAGGAGGCGAAGTGGGTCATGGTCGAAGGCGCCGACGGCGCGCACATGAACCGCAGCCTTCCGCTGGAGAAATGCCTCGACGATTGCCTGGTGGTCTACGCGCAGAACGGCGAGGCGTTGCGGCCGGAGCAGGGCTATCCGCTGCGGCTCGTGGTGCCGGGCTGGGAAGGCAATGTCAGCATCAAGTGGCTGCGCCGCATCAAGCTCGGCGACAAGCCTTGGCATTCGCGCGAGGAAACCTCGAAGTACACCGATCTGATGCCGGACGGCACCTCGCGCGGATTCACCTGGCTGATCGACGCGAAATCGGTCATCACCTTCCCCTGTCCGGAGAAGCCGCTGCACGGGCCTGGCCTCTATGAAATTCGCGGGCTGGCATGGACCGGCCACGGCAAGGTCAAGCGCGTCGATGTCTCGGTGGACGGCGGCGTCAACTGGCAGACCGCGCAACTGCACGAGCCGGTCCTGTCGAAGGCGTTGACGCGTTTCTCGCTGCCGTGGCGCTGGGACGGCAAACCGGCGCTGCTGGAATCGCGTGTCATCGATGAGACCGGCTACGTGCAGCCGACCATCGTGCAACTGCGTGAAAAGCGCGGCACCAATTCGGTCTACCACAACAACGCGATTCAGACCTGGCAGGTGAAAGCGGACGGGAGCGTGTTCGATGTCCAGCTTTCGTGAGATGTTTCGTTTGCGACGCGCCATCCACATCCGCACCGCCATGCCCGGCCTTGTGCCGGGCATCCACGCCTTTTCGAAGTCGCGTGCGAGACAGACGTGGATGGCCGGGACAAGCCCGGCCATGACGAAAAATGAACGTTCTGGGTCGCGGCTGAAAGTGGCGGCGATCGCAATTGCCCTGTTCGGACTCTCCATTGGCACGGCATCCGCCGCCGAGCCCGGCCATTTCGGTTACGGCACGGTGCCGACCGCCGAGCAGATTTCCGGCTGGGATATCGACGCGCGGGGCGAGGACGGCGTTGGCCTGCCGCCGGGCAAGGGCGATGTCGCGACCGGCGAAAAGGTGTTCGCCGAGCAATGCGCCGCCTGCCACGGTACGTTCGGCGAGGGCGAGGGTCGCTTCCCCAAACTCGCGGGCGGGCAGGGCACGCTCAAGGATGACCGCCCGGAACTGACCGTCGGCAGCTACTGGCCGTTCGCGCCGACATTGTGGGATTACATTAACCGCGCGATGCCGATGCCGACGCCACATACACTTTCGGCGGATGACGTTTATGCGTTGACGGCCTATATTCTGAACCTGAATAATATCGTGCCGAATGAATTCGTCGCCGACCGCGACAGCCTGCCGAAGGTCAGGATGCCGAACCGCGACAACTTCATCTGGACCGATCCGAGGCCGGATACCGCCGCCAAGCCGTGCATGAGCGCGTGCGTCGATCCCGCTGCTGTCACCATCTCGTCGACAGCGGAAGGGAAGGATCTCACGCCGCGCACCACCGGCCCGCTCGACGATATGCAGCCGAAGTAATGTTTGCGAGAGTATTTTTGGGACCAGGATTTGCTCTGACGTGACCGCGCAACAGCACGAAACCGATGCAGGATTTTGCTCCGTGAGAATGTCTTTCCCGATGACCCACGGCCGGGTTCGAACGATGGCGCTTCTGGTGCTGCTCGGCCTCGCCGGCGCGCCGGCGATCGCGCAGGCGCAATCGTCCAATGTTGATGAGGGGCGCAAGATCGCCTTCGATCGCGGCAAGGGCAATTGCCTGACCTGCCATGACATCAAGGGCGGCGATCTCGCCGGCACCATCGGCCCGCCGCTGGTCGATATCAAATCGAAATATCCCGATCGCAACGAACTGGTGGCGATCGTCAGCGACGAAACCAGGCGCAACCCGACCACCGTGATGCCGCCGTTCGGCCGCAACCACATCCTGACCGAACAGGAAATCAACGCGGTGGTGGATTTTCTACAGACGCTGTGACGGCCGGGCCATGCGTGGGGCCGCAACATGGAGATTGAGATGAGCAGTTCGATCTGGAACGACGCCACCGTGAGCCGGCGCGCGGTGCTGCAAGGCCTCGGCGCGGTCGCGGTGATCGGCTTCACCGGCATTCGCTTCGACATCACCGAAGCCTTCGCCGCCGCCAACGACAAGTATCCGGAAGACGCCTTCAAGCAGAAGAGCGAGGCGGACGCCATCAAGTCGCTCTACGGCAAGACCGCGGAGAAATCCGACAAGGTGAAGCTCGATGCGCCGGAGATCGCCGAGAACGGCGCGGTGGTGCCGGTCGCGGTGTCGTCGTCGCTCCCCGACGTCACGTCGATCGCGATCCTCGTGACGGAAAATCCGAATACGCTGGCCGCCGCTTATCGCATCCTTCCCGGCACGGCGCCGAGCGTGTCGAACCGGCTCAAGATGGCGAAGACCAGCAACGTCATCGCCGTGGTGGAAGCCGGCGGCAAGCTCTACAGCGCCACCAAGGAAGTGAAGGTCACCGTCGGCGGCTGCGGCGGCTGAGATCAGGAACAGGGAAGAGCATCATGGCATCGACCATTCGCGTTCGCGCCACCGCAAGCGGCGACAGCACCGAAGTGCAGGCGCTGATTCAGCATCCGATGGATTCCGGCTTCGTCAAGGATGCCAAGGGGCAGTTGATTCCGCCGCATTTCATTCAGCAGGTCGTCGTTGAACATGACGGCAAGCCGGTGTTCATCGCCGATTGGGGGCCGGCCGTCTCCAAGGATCCGTACCTGAAGTTCGCCTTCAAGGGCGGCAAGAAGGGCGACGATCTCAAAGTCAGTTGGACCGACAACAAGGGCGCCAGCGATACGCTCACCGCCAAGATTCAATAAGGGTTCGCGGTAAAGGCGGAGAGGGGCAATGACGATGCGGAAACTTTCCGGGGTGGTGCTTGCCGGACTGACGATGGCGGTAACGCTGCTCGCCGTGCCGGTGGTCGCGATCGCCGCCGATACGCCGAATCCTCCCGCCGACCTCAAGGCCTTTCAGAAATACTTCAAGGACAAATTCCCGAAGGTGAAATTCGAGGACTTCGTCAACGGCCCCTATTCGATGGACGAGGGGCTCTACAAGCAGTGGAAGGAGAAGGAGGAGTTTCCGCCTTACGAGTTCGCGCTCGATCTCGGCAAGGAACTGATGGCGAAGCCGTTCAAGAACGGCAAGACGCTGGCCGATTGCTTCCCCAACAAGGGCATCGGCGTCCGCCAGGATTATCCTTACTTCGACACCAAGCAGGGCAAGGTGATCACGCTCGAGCTGGCGGTGAACCAGTGCCTTGAGAGTAACGGCGAACAGCCATATTCCTACGTCAAAGACGAGATGGCGGCGGTGACCGCCTACATGGCCTATACGTCGCGCGGTAAAGTGTTCGACGTGAAGATTCCGGACGATCCGCGCGCGCTCGCCGCGTATGAAAACGGCAAGCGCTATTTCTATACGCGCCGCGGCCAGCTCAATTTCTCCTGCGCCACCTGCCATGTGCAAAGCCCGGGCGAGCGGATTCGCGCCGAGGTGCTGGCGCCTGCGCTCGGCATTCTCAACGCGATGCCGATCTATCGGTCCGAATGGTCCGGCATGGGCACCACCAGCCGCCGCTTCACCACCTGCAACAGTCAGGTGCGCGGCGTGCCGCTGAAGCCGCAGGACGAGGAATATCGCGACCTCGAATATTATCTGTCCTATGTCAGCAACGGGCTGCCGATCTCCGGCCCCGGCGCGCGGCCGTGATGGTGGAGGTTCTGATGCGCCGATCGATCGCCGCACTCGCTGTCACGCTGATTTTGGGTGGCTTTATTGCCTCCGCGCATGCGGCGAGCACCGAAGCCGATTACAAGGCCGCCTATGCGGCGGCGGAAGCCGCCAACGCCGAGGCCAACAAACTGCGCAACCAGTGGACCACCGCGGTCTCCGCGCTCGCCGCCGCCAAGAAGGCCGCCGAAGAGGGTGACTTCGACAAGGCGACCGCCGAAGCCAAGAAATCCGAAGAATTGTCGAAAGCCGCGATCTTCCAGACCAACGAGCAGAAGGAAAACTGGAAGCTTCTGGAGATTCGTTGAGCTGGCGTGAACGGAAGGTTCGTTCGCGCTTTCGTTTTTCGTCATGGCCGGACTTGTTCCGGCCATCCACGTCTTTCTCGCGGAAAGATGCGAAGAACGTGGATGCCCGGGACGAGCCCCGGGCATGACGGTGGGTAGCGATGAAGGCCCTTTATGGGTATGGGAGTTCCGATGACCATCCGCCGCCGCGATTTTCTGGGATGGACCGCAGGCGCTGCATTGGCCAGCGCGCTGCCGCGCCGCGCACTTGGCGCCGGCGATGTCAGCATCTACGACCTGCCGCGCTTCGGCAATGCGCGCATCCTGCATATGACCGACACCCACGCGCAGCTGCAGCCGGTGTTGTTTCGCGAGCCCAGCGTCAATCTCGGCGTCGGCGCCATGCTCGGCCAGCCGCCGCATCTGGTCGGCAATGCGTTTCTCGAGCGCTTTCAGGTGCCGGCGGGAAGCGCCAATGCTTATGCCTTCACCTGTCTCGATTTCGAGAAAGCCGCGGCGCGGTTCGGCCGGCTCGGCGGCTTCGCGCATCTCAAGACGCTGATCGATCGCCTGCGCAGCGAGGCCGGCGAGAGCAATGCGATGCTGCTCGACGGCGGCGACCTGTGGCAGGGCTCCGGCCTCGCCAACGCGATGCAGGGCGCCGATATGGTGGAGGCCGCCAACCTGCTCGGCATCGAGGCGATGACCGGGCATTGGGAATTTACCTACGGCGAAAAAGTGCTGCGGGCCAATCTCGCGAAGTTCAAGGGCGAGTTCATCGCGCAGAACGTGTTTCTGACCGAGGAAGCCGCGTTCAACGACGCGCCGGCGTTCGATGCCGCATCCGGCCGGGTGTTCAAGCCTTATGTCGTCAAGCAACTCGGCGGCCATCGCGTCGCGGTGATCGGCCAGGCGTTTCCCTATGTGCCGATCGCGCATCCGAAACGCTTCACGCCGGATTGGACCTTCGGCATTCGTGAGGACGAGTTGCAGAAGCTGGTTCAGGCGTTGCGCGCTGACGAGAAGATCGATGCCATCGTGCTGCTGTCGCACAACGGCATGGATGTCGATCTCAAGCTCGCCAGCAAGGTCAGCGGCATCGACGTCATTCTCGGCGGCCACACCCACGACGCTGTGCCGCAGCCGATTCCGGTGAAGAATGCCGGCGGCGTCACGCTGGTCACCAACGCCGGCTCCAACGGAAAATTCTTGGGTGTGCTCGATCTCGATCTCGCCAAGGGCAAGCTGCGCGACGTGCGTTATCGCCTGCTGCCGGTGTTTTCCGAATTGCTGAAGCCGGATGCCGAGATGCTGGCGTTGATCGACCGGCTGCGCGCGCCACACGCGACGATGTTCTCCGCCAAGGTGGCCACCGCGCCGCATCTGTTGTATCGCCGCGGCAACTTCAACGGCACCATGGACAGCCTGCTGTGCGACGCGCTGCGTCAGCAACTCGATGCTGAGATCGCGCTGTCGCCGGGCTTCCGCTGGGGCACCAGCGTGTTGCCGGGGCAGGCGATGACCATGGAAGACGTGCTGGCGGAAACCGCCACCACCTATTCCGAGGTCTACGCGCAGCCGATGAGCGGCGAGCAGATCAAGGGCGTGCTGGAAGACGTCTGCGATAATTTGTTCAACACGGACCCTTACTATCAGCAGGGCGGCGACATGGTGCGCGTCGGTGGCCTGTCCTACACTTGCGCGCCGAACGAGAGCGTCGGCAACCGCATTTCGGATTTGAAGCTCGCGAACGGCAAGGCGTTGCAGGCCGGAAAGACTTACAAGGTCGCGGGCTGGGCTTCGGTCAACGAACAGAAGGGCGAGCCGGTGTGGGATGTGTTCGCGAAGCATCTGCGCGAGGGCAAGCTGTCGGCGTCGGCCGACGCGGTGAGCCTGCGCGGGGTTGAGAACAATCCCGGTATCGCCGGGCAAGGGTGAAACCATGCGGACGATGACGCGGCGTCATGTCGGGAGCGTGCTAGGCGCGATGGTCGCGGCCGCAACGCTTCACGTCGCCGCCGCGATGGCCGAGCCAAGGCCGCTGCCGGACAAGCCGTTCGCCGAGCATCGCGTGGTGCTTCAGCTTTCCGATTCCGATGCGAAGAAAGAAAGCCTCGTCATCAGCGTCGCCAATAACCTGATCAAGGCCTATGGCCCCGACGCCATCGCCGTCGAGGTGGTGGCGTTCGGCCCGGGCATCGACGTGCTGCGCACCGGCAACGCCAACCGGACGCGGGTGGAAAGCCTGATCGCGCAGGGCGTGAAGTTCGACGTTTGCGTCAACACGCTCGAGACCATCGAGCGCGAAACCGGCAAGCGGCCGGACATCATCCCCGGCGCCGTTCCGGTGCAGGTCGGCGTCGGCCACATCCTGTCGCTGACCGAGAACGGCTTTACGCTGGTGCGGCCTTAGTTTCACGAATGAGGTGACCTGTGGTCGCCTCGAATGCGGAGGTTGAAGATGCGGAGTCTCTTTCATGCGGCGTCGCTGGCCATCATCGCGATGCTGTCGCTGTCGTCGCCGGGCTTTGCCACTGATGCCAAGCCGCACCGCCTCGCCATCCATGTCGACCAGAACGATCCGGCGGTGATGAATCTGGCGCTCAACAACGCCACCAACGTCATCGAGTACTATCGCGGCAGGGGCGAGAGCGCCGATGTCGAGATCGTCACCTATGGTCCCGGCCTCAACATGCTGCGTGAGGACACCTCGCCGGTGAAGGATCGCATCAAGCACATCAAGGACCTCGCCTTCCCCGGCAAGATCCAGTTCTCCGCCTGCGAGAACACCCGCAAGGGCATGGAGAAGAAGGAAGGCCACCCGATCCCGATCATGTCGGACGCGACCCCGGTGCCGTCCGGCGTCGTGCGGCTGATGGAGTTGCAGGAGCAGGGTTGGAGCTATCTGCGGCCATGAGAAAAGCAACCGCCGCACTCGTCGCCGCGCTGACAGCGCTCGCGATTTCATCCGCCCGCGCCGATGACGCCGCGATGGTGATTTACAAATCGCTGACGCCGGAGATGGCGTTGCAGGCCGCGCAGGCGGCGATGAAAACCTGTCGCGACAACGGCTATCAGATTTCCGTCGCGGTGGTGGATCGCTTCGGCCTGCCGCAGGTGCTGTTGCGCGATCGCTTCGCGGGACTTCCCGCCAACGACACCGCGACGCGCAAGGCTTACACCGCGTTGAGCTTCCGCGCCTCTACCGCCGATCTCGCGAAATCGATTCGCGACGGCGGGCTCGATCCCGGCCTGGCGCGGTTGCCGAACGTGGCGATGCTCGGCGGCGGGCTCGTCATCGAATCCGGCGGCACCTTGCTCGGCGGTATCGGTGTCTCCGGCGCGCCGGGCGGCGACAAGGACGAGGTCTGCGCCAAGGCCGGGCTCGATGCCATCCGCGACAGCCTCGATTTCTAGTGCCTTTTGGTTTTGATGGAAACACTAACCATGGAACGCTGCGCGCTCCTTCTCCCGTTGGGAGAGGGTTGGGGTGAGGGGTTACGCCCTCAGTAGCGATCGAATCCCCTCACCCGGAGCCTGCGGCTCCGACCTCTCCCCGGCGGGGAGAGGTGAGGCATCGTCCGAAGCGATTTCATCAGAAATAATAACGCTATAGAATTTCGTCGCGACCAATCCGCGCCGCTTCCATGGAATGGTATTTTCCCGTGCCTATCTATCGGGTTATATTGTTCCACGAAGGGGCGTCGAGGCGATCATGATTTTCCGTCAACTGTTCGACAGCGTATCGGGAACCTATAGCTATCTGCTGGCAAGCCGCGCCGGCGGCGAGGCGTTGCTGATCGATCCGGTGCTGGAGAAGGTCGATCGCTATTGCCAGTTGTTGCGCGAACTCGACCTCAAGCTGGTCAAGGCGGTGGACACTCACCTGCACGCCGATCACGTCACCGGGCTCGGCGAGCTGCGCGACCGCACGCAATGCGTCACCATCATGGGCGAGCAGAGCAAGGCCGACGTGGTGGCGATGCGCGTCGGCGACGGCGACAAGATCACCATCGAGGGATTGGCGCTTGACGTGATGTATACGCCGGGCCACACCGACGATTCCTACAGCTATCGCATGGCGGACCGTGTTTTCACCGGCGACACGCTGTTGATCCGCGGCACCGGCCGCACCGATTTTCAGAACGGCAGCGCGCGGGCGCAATACGATTCGATCTTCAATCGGCTGTTGAAGCTGCCCGAGGAAACCATGGTGTTTCCGGCGCACGATTATAAGGGCGACACCGTCTCCACCATCGGTGAGGAGCGGCGCTATAATCCGCGCCTGCAAGTCGCCTCGGTGGACGAGTATATCGAGCTGATGGGCAATCTCAATCTGCCGAACCCGAAGCTGATGGACGTGGTGATTCCCGCCAACATGAAGATCGGCCTGCATCAGGACATGTTGGCCGAGCAGGGCTGCGCGCTGCGGCCGCGCGATGCGATCCACCAACTCGGTCGGCCGGATATTCTGCTCGTCGATCTGCGCGAGCAGGCCGAGCGCGCCAAGCATGGCACCCTCGCGGGCGCGCTGCACGCGCCTTATCCCATCATCAGCGATAGTCTGAAGGCTGGCGGCATGTTGCGCGAGGTTGCGGCCGCAAGCCATCGCCGCATCGTCTTCTTCTGTGCCTTCGGCGAGCGCTCGGCGATGGCGGTGAAAGCCGCGAAGGATGCCGGTATCGCCGATGCGATGCATCTCGAAGGCGGCATCGACGCGTGGAAGAAGGCCGGAGGACCGGTGATTGCCGGCTGAGGCGGCTTCGTCTTTGAACGACGGCGCGATTCACGTCGCGCCCCTGAGCGCGGTACATGAGATCGCGCGAAAACTTCCGTCTTACGATCTGTTGACGCTGCTGTCGCCCGAGACCGACGTGCAGGCGCTCGTTGCGCTGACGCCGCAGCGTCGGTTGCATCTGGTGTTTCACGATATCGTCGAAGCACGCGACGGATTGGTCGCGCCGAGCGCCGAGATGATCGCGGCGATGCTGGATTTCAGCCGTGCTTGCGCGCGCGAAACGCCGCTGTTGATTCATTGCTGGGCCGGCATCAGCCGTTCCAGTGCTGCGGCCTATATTCTCGCTTGCGATCGTCATCCCGGACGGGAAAGTGAACTTGCGGCCGCGTTGCGCACGCGCGCGCCGTTCGTCACGCCGAACCGGTTGATGGTGGCGCTGGCCGACGATCTGCTGGGGCGGAACGGCGTAATGGTCGATGCCATCGCCCGCATCGGCCGCGGCGCGGAGACGTTCGAGGGGATGCCGTATCGGTTCGCCCTCTAAAGTAGATCGTCATTGTGATCTACTGAGCCCTCCCTCGTCATGCCCGGGCTTGTCCCGGGCATCCACGTCTTCTTCATGGACACAGCTAGAGCGGTTCCTGGTTAGGCAGAATCGGATTTTGATTTTCAAATCAGGCGTATTCTGATTCAAGATTCTTGCTGGATTGGAGGCCAGCAAGGATGGGACGACCTCTATCTAACGATC
>Ga0182793_1000216_pt1 | contig 51935 bp, 41 predicted proteins | sample Passage237A_FD_130498 | JGI IMG/M metagenome (GOLD analysis project Ga0182793, IMG submission 130498) | Cellulose adapted compost microbial communities from Newby Island Compost Facility, Milpitas, CA, USA - Passage2 37A (version 2) (version 2) ... | reverse complement strand
TTCCTTCAAGATCCCGAGGATCTGCTCCTCGGTGTGATGTTTCTTCATGTCGGGTGTTCACTGTTTTCACCCGGCTTTCTCCCTCACGCCACTCCAGTTTCTGGGGGGCAGGTCAATTCCTCAAGATCACATACGCATGCAACCGCCAGATGAACCGCTCGCATGTCTCGCCCAGAACCTTTTCAAACGCCTGTGCCGCTCCCACGGATTCAAATACAATCGCGACGGTAGTTACCCCGGTTGATCACGTGATACACCGCCCCCGCAAATTGTATCCTCAGAGGTCTGACCACGTTGTCATTTGGGCAATCGCTCCCGCGGTTTACAACCTAGAATCAACAAACATCAGCGTGACCCCGTCGGTCGCGCTGACCCCGTTGGTCGCGCTGCTGACAGGTCGCGACGCTTGCGCAAAAAAGGCGCGTGCCGACGGCACGCGCCTGAAGATGATCAACTCGCCTTCTATTTAGAACCGGTAGCTAGCGTCGACGTAGAAGAACCGGCCAATTGCTCCATATGTGCCGATATCCGCATTCGCATCAGTGAACGCCTGCGGCGCCAGCGGCGGCATACGGTCAAAGACATTGTTAACCCCAACGGTAACTTTGAGGTTTTTCATCCACGCATTGGTGAATTTGTAGGAAATCGCCGCATCAAATGAGGCGAAAGACCCAACGTGTATCGGGGCGGTGGGAGCACTGCCACCGGGGCCAATATCCGTCACCGACGGGATGTAGGTGTTAGCGATCAAAGCCTCAAAATCGCCGAATGCCCAGTTCACAACCGAATAGGTCCGCCATTTGGGGATCGTTCCATTGCTGCCAGAGCCTCCGTCAGTCGCATATCCAGCATATTGATAGTAGGGTTCAGTCGGCAGCGATTGGAACCGGTAGCTCGCATATGCCACAAGCGTCGACTCAAAGCGAAACCGACCAGCACTAGCGGTATTCACCAGATAACTCGCGCTCGCATCGATGCCTCGGACTTTCTGACCACCCAGGTTGATGATCGGAAGGTCCATGTATACGTTCGACGCTGCAATGGTATTAAGCTGGCCGGGAGTGGAGATGGTAGGTCCATTCCAGCCGCCGATATGGACATACTTTGCATACGGAGAATCCGCTCCTCGGAGCTCAACGTCTTGAGCGACAACGATTGGATCGAAGCTACCCAAAATGCCTGTCTGATCGACCTCGTAATAGTCGATGGCGAGTTCCAGTCCCCTGATTTGCTTTGGCGTGTAGACCACTCCAGTCGTCCACGTGTGCGCTTTCGACGGATCGAGATCCGGATTTGAACCACTTCGAGATTGGAACTGTTTGCTCGTGCTCTCGCCACCTCCGTAGAGCTTGAACTTCATGCTCGGCGTGAAACCCGAGCTGATGGGACCATAAACGTAGTAGAGTTGAGGAGCGGTAAATGACTGCCCAGCAGTAGCTCGCACAGTGATTTGATCGTCGAACGGCTGGTAGCGGGCGCTGAACTTCGGCACTCGAGACGTCCCGCTATCGGTGTAGCTTTCAACGCGCCCGGCGATGTTTAAGTCGAGCGCTCGAATACCTGGAACTGCCATGTTGGGTGACACAATCGGTGCTTGGAGTTCAAGGAATGCTGCTTTTACCCGACGGCTGGTGTTGAAGGGCGAGAGCGAGGTCGCACCTGCCCATCCGATATTTTCATTAGCATCGGGAATGCTCAATGCGTCCGGGGTTGCTCTCAACGTTTCCCGCTGGAACTGCCCGCCCAAAGCGAACGCAAATTTGCCAGCCGGCAGCTCGAACGGTGTGCCAGTCAGCTTCGCGTCGAAGGAATTCAGGGTGCTAAGGAACGAAGCCTGTGCCGCTCCAATGATGTCAGCCGTCACCGCCCCTTCCTGTTGGACACGGGCGAATGGATTGATAATGCCACTGTTCATCGCCGCAGTGAACGCGTTTACATTGATGACGCCTGGATTGTGGTAATCCAATGAGATACGGTTCAGGTTGGCCGCGACTTCCCACGAATAGTTCTCGTTAATTTGGCCGCGAGCTCCCAAGACCATGCGCGTCATCGTGCTGTCATTCTGATAGACGCGAGGGTGATCTAGAAAACGGTTGTGAACCGTCACCCATTTGCCCGTGGACTCGTCAAAGTTGTCAGGATACTCCTGCCCTTGGTTGATAAACGCAGGCGAAAACGGGTTGTTCGGCGACGAAGCCGAAACCCAACCGGTGCCGATACCAGCCGCCGGAGCCGGAGTTTCTCCCGTAAGCTCGTAATCCATGTAAGGGGTGGATACGAATGGGTAAATCGGCTGACCATTGATCTGCGATTGGCTATAAGTGTTGGAGTAGATCAGGTCGCCAAAGAGTGTGACTTTACCATCAAACAGGTCGTGACTCAGGCTGACAGTCGCACTGCGACGCTTCTGCTCCGTTAATAGAGTGACATAGCGGGAAAGATTGAACGCGCCGCTAACCTCCTCCTCGGACGCAGGCACATATACGCCCTGAGCGATGAGTTCCTCGATCGTGTAGCTGCCACCTCCAGGAGGGGCGTTCAAATCTGAACGCAACACGTAGTAGGGGTTGTCGCCTGTCGCGAAGTCGTAAATGTCGATTACGCCCGGATAGTAAGTCGTCTTGCCCGTTCCATCTTCACTGAAGGGTCGCTGATAGGCCCACATCGGATCGGACCGTGAATATTGGGCCGAGATCGTAATCGAAGTATTCCCGTTGCTCACACCTCCTACGAGATGTGCAGAGCGTTCGGAATAGTGACCCGTGTTATCCGTAACTCCGTAGTGCCCGCCAACTTCAAATCCTTGGTAGTTCGACTTTAGAATTATATTTACTACACCGGAGACTGCTTCAGAACCGTAGATCGCCGACGCACCATCGGAGAGCGTCTCGATGCGCTCGATTGCTGCGAGCGGAATCATATTCACGTCGACAAACTCACCCCCTCCCGAGGCTGTAGCCGGCGAAAACGCGACCCGCCGTCCGTTGATCAGCACGAGGGTATTAAGATTATGCAACGAAAGTGACGAACCACCGTAGGTCGAACCGGACCCGATATTCGCGTTTTCGCTACCAATGTTGCCGTTCCCAGAGAACTGCGGCATAGCTTTGCGAAGCACATCCAAGACGTTTGTGCTAACGCCGGTGTTAGATATTTCCTGAGGGCCCATGACCTTAACTGGCACGGCCAGCGCGTCAGCCGCCGAAGGGATGTTCGAGCCGGTAACGGTGAACTTCTCAAGCACCTGAACTTGATCGCCACTTTGCCCTTCTCCTGACGGTGCGGCGGTCGCTTGCGCGAAAGCCGACGAGAGCCCCGCCATCGCACCCAGCGACAACGCGGCCATGAACTTCTTTTTAAGAAGCATGTTCATAGTTTTATCAGTTTTTGTTGTGTTGTGTGTAAGTTAACCGGCTTGCGCCAAATTGAACTTGCCCGGGAGGCTGCTAGAATCGGGCCGGAATGCAACAGTTTCGTTAAACCGCTCCCGGCGGGTGCGCATTACATTGATAATTAATAGCTAACATTAGGGCGTTTTTGCGCACACAAGCTTCTCGTTATGACATAGTTCTGCGTTCGGCAGCGTGTCATAGCCGTTCTCAGCGCGGAACCTGGGGCGAAGTGATTTCTTCATGCTCCCTGCTGGTCTGCCTCTGTGCAGGTCTAGTCTCGCTTCCAAGTATGAAGCAGACTTCTAGTGGGCGGTATGTCCGAGATTGAGGTGATCCTGCAGGAAATCGAGCGCGAGCCCGCGCGCCGGTCCGTCCTTTGCACGCTTACTTCTGTCGCCGGCTCCTCCTATCGCCGACCAGGCGCTCGTCTGCTCGTCGCCGAAGACGGTCGCAAAGTCGGATCGATCAGTGGCGGTTGCTTGGAAGAAGATCTCGTCGCCCGCGCCAGCGAAGTCCTCACCACGGGCAGACCGCAGGCAGTCGTGTATGACACCACTTCGGAAAACGATCTCGTATGGGGCGTGGGGCTCGGCTGCCACGGCGTCGTGCGCGTGGTGCTCGAGCGGATCGATTCCGCCGCACCGTGGATCGTGGCCCTGCGCGAAAACCTCGCGGCCGACCGCCCCACCCGTCTCGCCGTCGCGTTTGGCGACAACGCAGACATCTGCACGCGGCTCAACGATTCAACCCCCGCCGCGCCGGGGCCTGACGTTTTCCATCAAGAGATTCTGCCGCCCCAGCCGCTCACGATTTTTGGCGCAGGGGACGACGCGCAACCGCTTGCGGCGCTCGCTGCCACGCTCGGGTGGCGCATTACGGTCGCCGATCCGCGGCCGGCCTACGCCACTCCGGCGCGTTTCCCGCAAGCCGCGCGCGTGCTCGTCGTCGATCCCTCAAAGCCGCTCGATGCGCAGGGAGTCGCCCTCACTCCTCGCACCGCCGTGGTGATCATGACGCACCACTACATCCACGATACTCCGCTACTTGGCCAACTCCTCGCCCGCCCGCTCGCCTATCTTGGTCTGTTGGGCCCGAAAAAACGTGCCACCCGCATTCTACAGGACCTAACCGACCAAGGCGCCTCCTTCTCCGAAACCGATCAGGCCCGGCTCCACGCGCCGACCGGACTCGATCTGGGTGGCGACACGCCTGCCGAGGTCGCGCTGAGCATTCTCGCGGAAATCCAAAGCGTGCTCACCCGCCGCGATGCTCGTCCGCTGCGCCAGCGCGAGCGCCCGATTCACAGTTAACCCTTCCTCGCGACCGATGAGCCTCCCGTCCCGTTCTCCGCTTCGCATCGGTGCCGTCGTCCTCGCCGCGGGTGCGTCCACCCGTATGGGTCGACCGAAACAACTTCTGCCGCTTCAAGGTTCTCCACTCATCGTCCGCACCGTCGACACGTTGCTCGCCACACCGGTCTGGCCGGTCGTGGTTGTGCTCGGTTCGCACGCCGAGGAAATTCGTCCGCTCCTCGCCCGCCGGCCCGTGATTATTGCCGAAAACGCCGCCTGGCCTGAAGGCCTCGCGTCGTCCGTCCGCAGCGGCATCGAGACGCTCCAACAATTCTCCCGCGACCTCGACGCCGCGCTGTTTACCGTCTGCGACCAGCCCGCGTTCTCGTCTCAGATCGTGGAAAAACTCATCGCCGCGCTCCCAGTCCAGCCACACGGAATCGCGGCGTGTTTTTATTCCGGTCGCAACGGCGTGCCCGCGCTCCTGCGCCGGAACCACTTCGCGACACTCGCCGCGCTCACTGGCGACACCGGCGCGCGCGACTTGCTCAACGGAAACACCACCGACGTCGCGCGCGTGGACGCGCCCGAACTCGCCGCCGATCTCGACACCCCCGACGACTACGCCGCCGCCCAGCGGGCGTGAGTCGGGACAAAGTGCGGACCGAGTCGCGCCAAGGTCCGGACCGGGTCGCGCCAAGGTCCGGACCGGGTCGAGCCACGGTGCGCACCGGGTCGGGACTGAGTGCGGCGCGAATCGAACTCGCAACCAGCCGTAATCGTTCTCGTTCTTCGTTCTCGTTCTCGAATCGGTCGAGGACGATTACGAAAGAGAACGAGCGGGAGCGCGCCTCAGAGCCGCTGCTTCAGCTCGCGCGCGCGGTCGAGGGCTTGCTCGACGTCGTCGGCGCAGACGGTGAAGTGACCCATTTTCCGGCCGAGGCGCGGCTCGGCTTTGCCGTAGAGGTGGAGCTTGGCCGAAGGATCGGCGAGGATCGCTTCCCAGTGCGGCGCGGCGGTGACTTGGTTGTCGGCCCATTTCCACGCGTCACCGAGGATGTTCACCATCACGCTCGGCTGGCGCACGGTCACCGGGCCGAGCGGCAGGCCGCACACGGCGCGGAGGTGTTGCTCGAACTGACTCGTCGCGCAGCCGTCGAGTGACCAGTGGCCGGAGTTGTGCGGACGCGGCGCGAGTTCGTTGACGAGCACTTCGCCGGTGGTGGAAACAAACATCTCAACGGCGAGGAGGCCGACGACGCCGAGTTTCTCCGCAATCGCGCTCGCGAGTTGCTCAGCTTCACGCGCGATGGGTTCGCTCACGCGCGCGGGCACGATCGAGAAATCCAGGATGTGGCGCGTGTGGATGTTTTCCGCGACGGGGAAACTGCGGACTTCGCCGGTGCTGGAGCGCGCGACGACGACGGAAAGCTCGCATTTGAAATCGATCCATTTTTCGACGACGCAACGACGTCCGCGGAAAATGGCGGCGGCTTTTTCCAGATCGGCGTCGTCGACGATGCGCATCTGGCCTTTGCCGTCGTAACCGAAGTCGGCGGTCTTCACGACACACGGGCGGCCGACCTGCGCAACCGCAGCGGCGATGTCGCCATCGAGCGCCTCGGCGTAGCGGACGTGGGGAAAGTTATGCGAGCGCAGCCAGTTTTTTTCGCGCTGGCGATTCTGGCAGATGTGAAGGACGTCGGCACGCGGGTGCAGCGGCACGAGCGGCGCGATCGCGGCGAGCGGCTCCGAGGGGATGTTTTCGAACTCGTAAGTGATGACGTCGACGTCGGCGGCGAAACGTTTGAGCGCCTCGATGTCGTCGTAGGACGCGTTGACCTCGAGGTTGGCCACGGCGCCCGCAGGACAGTTGGCCTGCGGCTCGAACACGTGCACGCGGTAGCCCATCGTCTGGGCCGCTTGCGCGAGCATGCGACCGAGCTGGCCGCCGCCGAGAATGCCGATGGTTTTACCGGGAGGGATCATGCAGGAAGGAAAGTTGAGAGTTGAGGGCTGAGAGTTGAGAGCCGCAAGCGTGGGTTCGTGGCCGCTCTCAACTCCAGCCCTCAACTCTCAACTGCGTCGCGCGCAGCGCGGCGCTCACCGCAGCTTGGCCTTGAGCACCTTCGCGGTCTGTTGCGTGCGGAAGTTTTTCCACGCGCGGCGGGTCTTCGCGTCGTCGAGGGCGACGAGCGAGGCAGCGAAAAGCGCGGCGTTGATCGCGCCGGCCTTGCCGATCGCAAAGGTCGCCACCGGCACGCCGCCGGGCATCTGCACAATGGAGAGAAGCGAATCGAGGCCCTTCAGGGTTTTCGATTCCACGGGCACGCCCAGCACGGGAAGCGAGGTCATCGATGCAGTCATGCCGGGCAAGTGCGCGGCACCGCCCGCGCCAGCAATGATGACTTTGAGACCACGTTTTTCCGCGCTCTCGGCATAGCTGACCATGAGCTTGGGTGTGCGGTGCGCGCTCACGACGCGTTTCTCATACGGCACTCCGAGTGCCTCGAGCTGTGCGGCGGCGTGCTGCATCGTCTCCCAATCGGACGTGCTGCCCATGATGATCCCAACGAGCGGTTTGGCCTGCATGGGGCAGCTATCGGAAATCCGCCGCCCGCTGTCAGCAGCGAAAATCCCCGCGCGCGGTCACGCTGTCGCTGGTCGCCAGCCAAGCACACGCGCCGGCAGGAACACCAACGCGCGCACGAAGGCGAACAGCCCGCCCAAGCAGATCCCCACCAGCCGCAGCGGCAGGGAGATCAGCCACACGATCGGCGCGAGAAACAACGCGAGCAAAGCCAGCGGCCAGCAGAGGACGAACAACACGCACCAGACGAAGAAAACGAGGAGAGCTTTCATAACGGGGAGGCAGTTTCGTTTCCAAGCGCAGAGGGACAAAAATGAACGCGAACGAAAAAGGCGGACTGAAGATGATCTAGGTTAACGGAAGCCCGCTCAAAAGTTCGCGTCGTTTCGCGTTCATTTGCGGGCTCATCACACGAGCGACACACCCTTCGGCACGATGACGATCGTGGTGCCGGCGATCTTGTCGTGCCACGACTGGTGCTGCGCGTCGAACGACACCCACACGAAGCCGAAGCCGAGCGGAATCAGCGACAGGAAGCCGCCGAGGCCACGCACGAGGGCCGTCATCCAATCGATCTTGCGATCGTCGAGACGCACGAGTTTCAGCCCGCACACGATGCCGCCAATGGTGGTGCCTTTGAGCGCCCACATCACGATACAGTAAGCGGCGTAGAGCAGCGCGAAGTTGGGCTCGAGCGCCGACGGCAGGAAACCGATCACGAGTCCCACAAGGAGCGCATCGAGCGCCGAGGCACCGAGGCGAATCCAGAAACCGGCACGCGGGAGCGACGCCGCTGCCACCACGGGCAACGCCGCAGGCGGGACCGCATGCGGAGGCACAGGCGGCACCGGCGGAACAGACGGAGGCGGCGGAATCACCGGCTCCGGCGCCCCGACAAACGACGCGCTCTGCTGCGGTGCCGCCGCGGGTGCAGACGCGACGGGAGGCACGGCAGTGGTTTCGACGACCGGCGACACAGGAGTCGGAACGACCGGCGGCGTGAAGGAGCTCGCGCCGGGCGACGCGGCAGTCGCGACAGCGGGATGCACGGCCGCTTCGCGGCGACCGGCAAGGATGATCGTGTAAATCACTGCGCCCAGTCCGAGCGCGCCGAGCACATTATAGACGATGAGGCCCAATGCCGGCACGGTGTAGAGGAGCATCACGATGCCGCCGCCCAAGAGGATCGTGAACGCCGGATGCGCCAGCGCACCGCCGCGACTGAAAGGCAGCACGAGCCGGCGGCCGACCCACGCGAGCATCACGGCCTTGCCGAACAGGCCGAGGAAGAAGAGTCCGAGCCCGATGAACGGAATCAGCGGCGCGCCGACCACCGTGATCGCGAGCACAATCGTCGTGACCGGAAAGAGCAGGATCGTGAGCAGCGTTGTCAGCAACGAATAGCCCGGGCGTTGCTCGAGCGTTTCCGCGCAGCGATTCACCGCGCGCGGGGCGACCAGGCCGAGCACGAGATAGAACACCAGCATTCCGACCGCGATCAGCCACGCCCAGCCGAGGCCGGAACCGAAGCCAAGCAGGCGCCCCACGAACACGCACTTCGTCAGCCACGCGTTCAGGAAGCTCATGTCGCCGAAGCTGAAACCGAAGCCGACATTGTGGCGCTCGCCGTGATGCACCGCGCCCGGGTGCATGATGATGCGGCCGCCGATGCAAACGATCTCACCCTCTACGACCGCTTGCGGCCCGAGTTCGACATTGCCCATCACCGCCACGACTTGGCCGCGCACGGGAGCGTTCACGTAAGAGTCGCCCAAAACAGAAACGACATCTTGGCCGACCGAGCCGCCCGTCACGCGGCTGCTGCCGAGCACCGACACGACCGCTTCGGCCACTTCGCCCGCCGAGGTCGACGAGCCGAGCACGGATACGACCGCCGCCGCGCGCTCGCCGGCTTCGAGCGTGCTATTCGAGCCGACTGCAACGCGCTCGGCTCCGCGGCCGTGAACGTGCGAGTCGTTTTCCTGAGTCTCGGCCTCGTCCTCGTCCGCGTCCGCCACATCATTGATGTCGTCGGCATCGTCCGCATCATCGTCGTCGGAGACCTCGTCCTGCGATTGCGCCGCGGGCGTCTCCACGTCGAGGCGACGGAGCGGCGCATCATCGGAGGATTGTGCTTTCGCGACGGCGGGAGCATCGGGAGCCCGCGGAGCCGCGTCCGCCTCGCGGAGACTCAGTCCCAGCGTGAGCACGGCGAGGAGGACGATTTGGAGAAGATGGAGGAGCGGTTTCATGACGGGCCGGAAATTAGCGATGAGCGTAGAGAGTGCGGTAGGCGGTGGCGCCGAGACCGAAGAGGGCCGCATAGAGCAGGCCGACGGCCGCAAGGGCACCGTATAGCCACATGGCAGGAACATTGCGGAGGAGCATTGCGCCGACTTCGCCGAGTTCGGAGAACGCAGAGCGGATCGCCGTGACCCACGAGAACTTCGCCACGACCACATCGGCCACGGGCGCGAGGCTGAACACACCCGCGAACCACGCCGCGAAAAGCAGCGCGAAGGTCGACACCACGAGGAACGTCGCTCGCGCGGCCACCGGCCACTGGGCGAAGGATTTCTGCCACCACGGGCGTGCCGCGCGGGCCTCGATGGCCGCGAGCACGCGGGACTCGAGCGAGCGCGGGGCGCGGCGCTCAGGCAGCGACCGCAGCGCCTGGTGCACGAGGCGCTCGAGGTTTTTTTCGTTTTCAGGAGAGAGGTTCATGGGGCGGGTTAGGCGGAGAATTTTTCGTGGGAAGTGCCGCTGCGGGCGAGGATCTGGGCGAGCGCGGCGCGGGCGCGCAGGATGTCGGTTTTCACCTTCGCGAGAGAAACGCGGAGACGTTTCGCGATCTCGTCGTAAGGCATGTCTTCGAAATGATAGAGCACGAGCGGCACGCGCTGGTGCTCGGGGAGTTTCTCGAGCGCGGCTTCGAGCCACGCCTTGCGTTCCTGCGAGTCGACGCCGCTGAAAAAGGTGTCCGGCGCGGCAAACTCCACGTCGGGCTGGTCTTCATCGCCGCCATCGTCGTGCGCGCGAAATTCCGAGAAGAAACGCCACCGGTTGCGATAGCGCGACAGATGATTGAGCGAGAGGTTGGTCGCTACCGTCTTCAGCCAACCGCCGGCCGTCGGGCTCGACTGCAGCGTGTCGAAATGCTCGTAGGCCTTCAGGAACACCTCCTGGGAAATATCCTCCGCCTGCGCCTCGTTGCCCACGAGGCGGGCCGCAGTCGAGAAGACCATGTCCTGGTAGTTGCGCATGAACGTCGGGAAATCGAGCGGGGTGATTAGGCCCGAGGGTGGTGTTTGCACTGGAGTGTCATCGTTCATGCCCAGAACCCCGGACGGCGCTCGAAGTTGCAGGAAACTCCTAATCCCCTCTTGGCGGCGAGCGAGCGGGAAAACCGCCGACCTCGTAACCCGGTTGCTGACACGTAAGTCGCCGAGCCATCGATCCCCTTGGCATAGCCTCTGCTAAACCCGGCCCGCGACGGCGAATCGTCTCTCCGTCCATTCGTTCAACCCAAATCACGCTACGCCTACGATGAAACTCAGGTCCAACCATCTCAAAGGCGCGCTCAAGTTCGGAGGGCTGCTGGCCGCTCTCGCGCTGGGTGCGTCCCTCCACGCTCAAGAAGCCGCAGAAGCCACCACCTACGCGGATCTTGCCGCCTTTGAAAGCTCCTCGGGGTTCACCCTCTTCACGGTCAATAACGTCTGGATGATGCTGGCCACGATGCTCGTGTTCATCATGCACCTGGGTTTCGCCTCCGTGGAGTCCGGCCTCACGCAGTCCAAGAACACGGTCAACATCCTGTTCAAAAACACGCTCATCCCGTGCATCGGTCTGCTCACTTACGCGATCATGGGCTTCAACCTCATGTATCCGGGCGGCGACGGCGGCGGCTGGTTCGGCTTCGCCGGTTTCGGCGTGGGCTTCAGCGATGACATCGCCAACCTCACCGACGCCTACAACCCCGGCTACACCTACTGGACCGACTTCCTCTTCCAGGGCATGTTCGCCGCCACCGCCGCGACCATCGTCTCCGGCGCAGTTGCTGAGCGCATCAAGCTCAGCTCGTTCCTGGTCTTCTCGACGCTTTTCGTCTCCATCTCCTACCCGATCACCGGCATGTGGAAGTGGGGCAATGGCTGGCTGAACACGCTCGAGACGCCCTTCTACGACTTCGCGGGCTCCACGATCGTGCACTCCGTCGGTGGCTGGGGTGCCCTCGCTGGTGTGATCCTCCTCGGGCCCCGCGCCGGCAAATACAAGGATGGCAAGGTTTTCCCGATCCTCGGCCACTCTATGCCGCTCGCCACGATCGGCGTGTTCCTCCTCTGGCTCGGCTGGTTCGGCTTCAACGGCGGCTCCATCCTCTCCGCCAACCCCGCCCTCACCTCGCTCGTCCTCGTGACGACCTGCATCGCGGCGGCCGCCGGCGGACTCTTCGCCGCTCTCACCTCTTGGGTGCTCCTGAAGAAGCCTGATCTTTCGATGGCCCTCAACGGCATCCTCGCCGGCCTCGTCGGTATCACTGCCGGCGCCGACCAGATGGCTCCTCTCTCCTCCGCCATCATCGGTGCGATCTCCGGCATCCTCGTCGTCCTCTCCGTCCTCTTCTTCGACAAGATCAAGATCGACGATCCGGTCGGCGCCATCTCGGTGCACTTGGTCTGCGGTATCTTCGGCACCCTCGCGGTCGGCATCTGGGGCAACCTCGCCGGCGGCGCCCAGCTCGTCTCGCAGCTCAAGGGCATCGTCTCCGTGGGCATCTTCACCTTCCTCTTCGCCTTTATCCTCTTCTTCATCCTGAAGAAGACCATGGGCATCCGTGTCAGCCCCGAGGAAGAACACGAAGGCCTCGATATCGGCGAACACGGCAACGAAGCCTACCCGAACTTCGCCACCTCGCACAAGTAACACCCACTCTTCGCGGCCCCGCGGAGCGCAGGCCGACCGGTCCACACACAACCGAGTCCACCGCGCTCCGCGATCGCCGCGATTGTCTTCCGCGTAACAGCGGTGGTTTGGCCTGTCGGCCGGGGGCATCCAGTGCCCCCGGCCTCTTTTTTTCCCCGGAGCACTCGTTCTCTTTCTCGCAAGCGTTCTCGTTCTCAAAACCTCGCGCCTCGGCCGAACCGTTTCGAGAACGAGAAAGAGAACGAAGAACGAGCACGACCCTGTCCGCGCACGCGCCCGTTCCACGGCGCATCGTGGTCCGACCCGGTCTGCACCTTGTCCCGACTCGGGACGCACACGGGTTCGACGTGGTGCGAAGTCAGTCCCGGCGCGGTCCGCACTCAGGCTCGACCCGAGCCGCACCAGGGCGAGCCCCCATGACTGGCGCGCGCAAAACTTCTGCACCAAGTTAGCGGGCCTACATCCGGCGTTCGGATGCGGTGGCGCCTTGCGCGCACGAGAGGCCGAAGGACGTTTCTTCCATTCCCCCACCCCATGCCGCCCGCGACGTTTCTCAGCCCCGATCCGAACCTCGAAAAACGCATCCGCGACCTCGGCCGCGAGTTGTTCGCCGCCATGGACGCCCACCCGGCGCCTGGCATTTTTTCCAAGAAAGGCGTCTACGCGCGGCTCATGGAGTGGTCGATGAAGGACCCGGCGTTCAAAGCGCAGCTCTTCCGCTTCGTCGACGTGCTGCCCTCGCTCCACTCGTCAGGCGAAATCGTCCGCCACCTGCAGGAATACCTCGGCGACCAAGCCGTCGCGCTCAACCCCGCCATGAAGGCGGGCCTCGCCGCATCGTCCTTCGCGCCCGCGCTCGTCGCCGGTCCGGTGAAGGCCAACGTGACCGCGATGGCCGCGCAATTCGTCGCGGGCGAGACACCGGCCGATCTGCTCAAGCAAATCCAACGCAACACCCAGCGCGGCCTCGCCACCACGATCGATCTTTTGGGCGAGACGGTCGTCAGCGCCGTCGAGGCCGACGTGTTTCTCCAGCGCAACCTCGAGGTCCTCGACACCGTATCCAAATTCTTCCTACGCGAGCCCGCCCCGGCGTTCAGCGATCTCGGCCCCGGACAAAAGCCGCTGCCGCGGCTCAATCTCTCCGTAAAAATTTCCGCGCTCACGCCCGACGTGCACCCCGCCGATCCGGAGCACTCGATCGCCGCGCTGAAGGAGCGCCTCCGCCCGATCCTCCGCCGCGCCGCCGAGGTTGGCGCGCTGATCAACTTCGACATGGAGAGCTACAAGCTGAAGGACCTCACGCTCGCGCTCTTCAAATCCATTCTCGAAGAACCCGAGTTCGCACAACAACCCGCCGCCGGCATCGCGCTCCAAGCCTACCTGCGTGACTGCGAGCGCGACTTGCAGGACCTCATCGCGTGGTCGCGCGCGCGCCACCGGCCCATCGCCATCCGCCTCGTGAAAGGCGCGTATTGGGATTTCGAAACCATCAACGCGCAGCAGCGCGACTGGCCCGTTCCCGTGTGGACGCAAAAGGCGGAGTCCGACGCGAACTTCGAAAAACTTTCCCTGCTCCTGCTCCAAAACATCGACGCCGTCTCACCCGCATTTGCCTCGCACAACGTCCGCTCCGTGGCGCACGCCATCGCGCAGGCTGAGCGACTCGGCATCGATCCGCTCGCCTACGAATTTCAGGCGCTCTATGGCATGGCCGACGAACTCAAGGCCGCCCTGCTCGCCCGCGGGCTGCGTGTGCGCGAATACTGCGCAATCGGCGAACTCCTGCCCGGCATGGCCTATCTCGTGCGCCGCCTCCTCGAAAACACGAGCAATGAAGGTTTTCTCCGCCAAAAGAACACCGGCGAAGCCACGCTCGAGCAGTTGCTCGCGAATCCCGTCGCTGTGCTGAAACCAGAGCCCGCTCACGCTGCGGTGGCAACAGACGCCGTGGCGTTCAAGAACGCCGCCAACACCGATTTCTCCCGCGCTGATGCGCGTGAGCGGATGCACGCCGCACTCGCCGAGGCCACGCGCTCCCTCGGCAAGAAGTGGCCGCTCGTCATCGGCGGAAAAAAAGCACACGCCGCCGCGCACGAGCCATCGGTCAATCCCGCGCAGCCGTCTCAGATACTTGGATACTGGAGTCGCGCCACGATCGCTGATGCAGAGGCCGCGCTCGCCGCCGCTCGCTCCGCGCAGCCTGCGTGGGCGCGAAAACCCGTCCGCGAGCGCACGGCCGTCCTGCTGCGTCTCGCCGACCTCATGGAACAGCGGCGTTTTTCACTGAATGCGCTCGAAACGCTCGAAGCCGGCAAGCCGTGGATCGAAGCCGATGCCGACATCAGCGAGGCGATCGATTTCTGCCGTTTCTACGCCGCCGAGATGCAGCGACTCGCCACGCCGACCACCACACAGGCCGTGCCCGGCGAACGCTGCACGATGCGTTGGATCCCGCGCGGCACGGGCGTCGTCATCGCACCGTGGAATTTCCCGCTCGCGATCCTCTGCGGCATGACAGTCGCGCCACTCGTCGCGGGCAACACGGTGATCATGAAACCCGCCGAGCAAACCTCCGTGCTCGCCGCGGTGTTCATGGATTTGATCCTCGAAGCCGGCGCGCCCGCGGGCGTCGTGAATCTGCTCACCGGCTTCGGCGAAGACGTCGGCGCACATCTCGTCGCTCATCCGCAAATCGATTTTGTGGCGTTCACCGGCTCCCGCGCGATCGGTCTGAAGATTTGGGAAACCGCCGGACGCACGCCGCCGGGCCAGGCCAATCTCAAAAAGGTCGTCTGCGAAATGGGCGGCAAAAACGCGCTCATCATCGACAACGACGCCGACCTCGACGAAGCGATTCCGGCCGCGCTCTACAGCGCGTTTGGGTTCTCCGGCCAAAAGTGCTCCGCACTCTCGCGACTGATCGTGCTCGATGAGGTTTACGATCGCTTCGTGCCGCGCTTGATCGCCGCCGCCGAAGCCACGCCGATCGGAGATCCCGCCGATCCGGGCACGATCCTCGGTCCGGTGATCGACGCGGATGCGCAGCAAAAAATCCTCAGCCTCATCGCGCAGGGCCGCGTCGAAGCGAAGCTCGCATGGCAGGGCAAACTCCCCGCTGCCGCGCAGACGAGCGGCGGCTACTACGTGCCGCCCACGATCTTCACCGACGTGAAACCAGAGCACGTGATCGCGCGCGAAGAAATCTTCGGTCCCGTGCTCGCCGTGATGCGGGTGCGCGATCTCGACGCGGCCTTCGCGCTCGCCAATGCCACCGACTACGCGCTCACCGGCGGCTTGTTCTCACGCAGCCCGAGCGCCCTCGCGCGCGCCGAAAGCGAGCTCGCCTGCGGCAATCTCTACCTCAACCGCGGCATCACGGGCGCGATCGTGGAGCGGCATCCATTTGGTGGATACAAAATGAGCGGCGGCGGCACGAAGGCTGGCGGCCGCGGCTACGTCGAGAATTTCCTCTTCCCACGCGTCGTCGCCGAAAACGTCATGCGCCGCGGCTTCACCCCGCCCGAATCCGGCGAATAACAAAGTCAACTATTAGTTGACTTTGTCTTCGGGCCGGGATCGCCCGAAAGGGAAACCGGGCGCGCGAGTCGACGCGTGAGCGCGGGTGGTTACCTCGCATTTTCGGGTGGTGACGCGACGTGCGTGAAATCGCTCCAGGCATATTCGACGCGGCGACCGAGTTTAGTCACGACCGCGGTCGCGCTGCCGGTCGGTTTCGCGTCAGCGGGATCTGATGCGGGCGGCGGCTCCATTTGCACGTCCATGTCGATGTCGAGCACGCGCGCGAGACCGAGCGCCACGCGAAACGGTTCGCTGATGCGCGCCTGCACCTGCTCGAGCGCACGCGTCGGCCGGTGAATCGTGATCACGAGCTCGAGCTTGTCGGTCGGAAACAGCCACTCGACGCCGCTCTGCAGCGGCAATTGATAGCGCACGCGCTCGGCCGAGTCGGCCAACAGGATCGCGCGATCGAAATCAAAGTAGTCCGCCGCCTTGGTGATCTTGCGCCGGCGCTGATTATTTTTCCGCCGCTCCCACGCTTCGGCAAACTCAGGCCCCGGCGGCGCGCCGTTGAAACTCAGCAATCGCCAGCGCCGGCCGTCACCCGCCGTCGGATCGAAGCGCTCGACGCGCTCGCGCACCACCGTGTCGCCGTCGAACTCCCGCACGTGCTGCGTGAACGCCCAGCGGTTGCGCTCCGCGAGCCATTTTTCCGCGACTTCGCGCAACAGAGATTCAGACGCGGCCGCGCACACCGCGGGGAGAAAGCAAAGAAGCAGAAAGCGCCAACGCATCGGTCACCAGACCGACTGCGCGCGTTCCACCGGGTTCCGCGCTCAACCGAGCGCGACGTCGCTCACTCGACCGCTGCGCAGAGCGCGGTGTAGTGCTCGCGCGCGCGATTGGCGCAGTCGTTGAGCGTCTGCTCGGTGACGTTGGCGAGCGTGAGCTTCGCCGGCGTGCAGGTCCAGTGAGGCGTCTCGCCCGGCAGATCGAGGCCGAAGCGCGCCGCGACACCGCACGCGAGGTTGAGCACGCACGCGCCCACATTGGAGTCCGGGCAGGCGAAAGGATCGAAATGGCCGCGAATCGCCGACACCAACTCGTCCGGGAAACGCCAGTGCTCGAGCAGCACCGCCGTGACTTCCGCCGACGTCGTGCCGAAGCGTTTCTGCTCCCATTCGCTGAGCAGCGGCCACTCGGCCTCGCCGGGATACTGCTGGCCCCACGCCGCGCCATCGATGATCACGCGTCCCAAGGTGCGCAACAGGCCCGCGGTGTAGGCGAGACCGGCATCGCAGCCAGCCGGCTGCGCGAGCACCTCAGCCGCGGCCGCGGTCGCGACGGCGTTTTCCCACAGGCGACAGGCTTTGAGGCGGTAAACGGAAAGATCCTTCTGGCACATCTGGTGCGCCGCCGCGAGACCCACGAGCCGGTAAACCTCGCGAAAACCCACGCGACCGATCGCGCCCTCGAGCGAATCCGTCGGCTCACGCAGGCCGAAAATCACGCTGTTGCTCAATCGCACCACGTGAAACGTGAGCGCCGGATCGAGGCGGATGAGCTGCACGATCTCGTCGAGTTCCGTGTCGGGATTGGCCAAAAGGCCCCGGAGGCGGCCAAATGTCGCCGCGGAAGGCGCCAATTTGTTGCCCAAGTTGATGATGGTGGCTCGATCGAGAGGCATGTAAGTGCGGAAAGCCTTCCCTCTGTCGGCACAAATCCCGTTTTCCCGAAGTAAAAATATTGCGAACCAGCAAAGCGCGCCGAACCACGCCTAAAACGGGCTCCCGACACGTTGGGCGCGATTTCAGAAATCAATCGTCTGCAACGGCCCAAGCTTTACCTCAAAACGGTCGCGGTAGGGCGTCACTCGGGCGAAATCGGACCGGGAGATCTCATAGCGCCGGCCGATTTTCACAAACACCACCGAACCGACCCCTCCACCCTCGATACGGGTGAGCGTCGGCGGAAAGTCGGGCGCCACTTCGGCAAACTGCAGTTTCCCGGCGGCCGATTTGACCTTCATCACCACGCCCGCGCGCATCGACGAACGCAGTGTCACTTCGATCTGCGCGAAGGCGCGCGAGATTTTGCTGACCTCCGCCAGCACTTGAAATTTCTCGGGCGGCAAACGCCGGTTGTCCTCCTCGCGCAACGGCACGTCGTAGATCCAGCGTTGCTCGTCCTCCGACGACAGCACGGCGCGCTCGATGTCCATGAGTTCGCCGAGCGTGGGGCGTTTGCTCCGGCGTTTGGCGTTTTCCGGATTCTCGATCATCTCCGCGCGCCGCTCGCCTTCTTTTCGATAGCGGCGAATCACCGCCGGAGTCGGCAGCCCGCCATCGACGGAGATGGGAGTAAACTGCTCCGCGTAAGGCTTCGAAGGATCAAAACGCACCACGATCGTTTCGCGCACCGCTCCCTTGCCGTCGCGCTCCACGAACGTCTGCGTAAATGCCCACCGATCGCGGTGCTCCTCCACCTTTTGCAACGCCTCCTCCAGCGGCTGCGGCGCCGCGCTCGCGAGCGGACACCACAGCCCCGCGCTCACGAAAAGAAATAACCATCGCCGGAGAACCATCCCGCGACGATGCCAGCGGCACACCACCGCGCAAACCGTCCCTCGCACTCGGGTGGCCGCCCTCCCCTGCTCCACGCTCGGGTCAGAACAAACCGCCGCGCACTTTCTCGAACATCGCCGCAGCGACCTCCATCGCATGCGTCCACGCCGGTTCATCGAGGCCGAGCGCCGCGAGTTTCGCGTCGGTCAGCGTCCAAAACATTTCATCCCCCGGCAGTGCGCGCCCCGCCCGCACGAGACCCGCGCCGGCGAGATTGATCACGCCCGCGAGCCGCGAATCGTCGTGCGCACCGACAAACTTCGCCTGCGTCCTCACGGCCTCGACGAGTTCGGGCGCGCAGCGCCAACCTTCGAAGGCGATCACGGCAGCTTCCTCGTGCGTCATCCCGACCTGCGCGATCTCCCAATCCTGATAGCTCGCGAAACTCTCCGGATCGAATCGCTGCACTTCGAAACCGTCCGTCGCCATCACGCGCTCGAGCACCATGATGCCGATCGCGCGCAACAAACCCGCCGTGTAGGCGAGACGCGGCTCCACGCCACATCGCAGCGCCAGTTGCTCCGCCGCGAGCGCGTGCAACACCAGCGACCGTCTCAACTCGTCCGGCCGGATCGCGTGCCCCGGCAGCGCGCGATCAACCAGGCGACCGACAGTCGCAACGCCCACCAACCGCATCACCTCGCTCAGACCCACGCGGCTCACCGCTTCCTCCACCGAGGCCACCCGACCGCCGAAACCAAACATCACGCTGTTGCTCACTCGCACCACCGCGGCCGCCAACGCCGGATCGAGTTTCACCTGTTCGCATACGCGGTCCAACTCGACCTGCGGATCCCGCAGCAACTCCGACAACCCGACGAGAATCTGAGGGGCCGCCGACAACGTCCCGGCCGCAGCAAGCACATGGTCGAAAGCAAGACGCGCAATCACGTCTCGAACGAAATGCGACTCCCGCGTTCGCGAAAGGCAAAGATCTCATCTTTTGCAGAAAAGACCGGAGGTTAACCAAACGTTAACAATGACGCGCCCACTGCACTATCTTCACGGCTGACAGGAATCGCAGAGGCACCGAAAGCGCCTGCTCACGGCCAACACAGAAGTCTTTTCCGTGTCCTCGGTGTTCATGTGGCTCGGTTCCTCCTTTGCCCCAACCCATGCCGCATTCTGGTCCAACGCAGGCCGCACCTGGGCTCGACCGTGTCCGCACCTTGTCCCGACTCGGGACGGACTTTGGCGCGACAATGTCCGCACTCGGTCGCGGCTCGGAGCGGACTGCGGCTCGAACGTATCCTTACTCTGAATACGCGCTCAGCGCAGCGCCACGCGCTGGCGTTCGAACAACGCGAGCGCTTCGCCGGCTGCTTCGCGCCAGGCGGTTTCGCTCAGGTTGACCGCTTCAAGCTTCGCCGGCGTCAGCACCCACATGCGCGCTTCGCCCGGAAGGGCCCTGCCTGTCTGCGCCACGATGGTGCCAGCGAGATTGAGCACGCCGGAAAACACATCTTCGCCGCCCGGCTCCGGAAAGAGATGATAGCCGCCGATCGCGCCGACGAGTTCGGCGGGAAAGCGCCACTCGTAGAGAATCGTCATCGCGACATCGGTGTTGGCCATGCCGAACTCGGCCGTCTCCCAATCGACATAGGTGGCGTGCCGCTCGGTCGAGTAACAGCGCTCCGGCGGCAGCACGCCGCGCGCTGCACGATCCATCGCCATCGCACCGATCCAGCGGAGCAGGCCGGCGGCGTAGGCCGTGTTTTTCTCCAGGTTCACGCGTTGCGCGATCGCCTCGGCGGCGAGCGCGTGGAGAATCAGCGATTCGCGGAGCGCAGAGAGTTCGATGCCGTAGGCGGGCAGCGCTTCGTCGGCGAGACTCATCGCCGTCGCGAGTCCGACCAGACGCAACAACTCGGAAAAGCCGACGCGGGCGACGGCCTCATCCACCGAGCCGATTTCCCAACCAGCGCCAAACGCGGCGCTGTTGCTCACGCGGATGACTTCGGCCGACAGCGCCGGATCGAGACGGATGAGATTGGTGATCTCCCGCAGATCGGAATTCACGTCGCGCAACAACTCGCATACTTGCGCGAGAGCCCGCGGTGCCGGCGGCAGCGCGCGGGCTTGTTCGAGAATTTCTTCGCGAGTGATCAGGTTGGACACTGGTAGGGTAAGAAAGCGCGTAAAGGAGGCGGGCCACGTCGCCTACATACGGCAGATGAGCAGCTCCCGCTCGAAGAGCAACTCCTTCGGCATGTGATCATGCAAATCAAGGAAGAGCTCCTGCTGTCCGATGATTTCAGCGCGCCATGCCACGGGGTCGACGGCCTGGAGTTGATCGAATTTCTCGCGCGAAAAATCGAGTCCCGTCCAGTCGATGTCTTCGTAGTGCGGCTGCCAGCCGATGGGCGATTCCTTCGCGCGCGTGCGACCGGCGCAGCGGTCGACGATCCATTTCAACACGCGCATGTTGTCGCCGTAGCCGGGCCAGATGAACTTCCCGTCGGCGTCCTTGCGGAACCAGTTCACGTGGAAAATGCGCGGTGCCTCGGAGAGCTGCCGCTTCATGTTGATCCAGTGGCGGAAGTAATCGCCCATGTGATAGCCGCAGAACGGAAGCATCGCCATGGGATCGCGCCGCACTTTGCCGATCGTGCCCGCTGCGGCCGCAGTCATCTCGGAGCCCATCGTGGCGCCGATGTAAACGCCGCCGGACCAGTTGAACGATTGATACACGAGCGGCATCGTCGTCGCGCGTCGTCCGCCAAAGATGATCGCGCTGATCGGCACGCCTTCGGGATTTTCCCATTCGGAATCGATCGTGGGGCACTGCGAGGCGGGGGCGGTGAAGCGCGCGTTGGGATGCGCGACTTTCGCGCCGGTTTCCTGCCCGATCTCGGGCGTCCAGCGGCGGCCCTGCCAGTCGACGCACTCGGCCGGAGGCTCGTCGGTCATGCCTTCCCACCACACGCCGCCGTCGGGCGTGAGGCCGACGTTGGTGAAGATGGTGTTCTTCGCGAGCGAGGCCATCGCGTTGGGATTGGTTTTCACCGACGTGCCGGGCGCGACACCGAAGAAGCCGGCCTCGGGATTGATCGCGTGCAGACGGCCATTGGCGTCCGGGCGGATCCATGCGATGTCGTCGCCCACGGTCCACACTTTCCAACCGGCCTCGCGGAACGGCTCGGGCGGAATCAGCATGGCGAAGTTGGTCTTGCCGCACGCGCTCGGAAACGCCGCCGCGACGTAGGTCTTTTCGCCCTGCGGATTCTCGACGCCGAGAATCAGCATGTGCTCGGCCATCCAGCCTTCGTCGCGCGCCATGTTGGACGCGATGCGCAGCGCGAAACATTTTTTGCCGAGGAGCGCGTTGCCGCCGTATCCGGATCCGTAGGACCAGATCTCGCGCGTCTCCGGGAAGTGCACGATGTATTTCTCCTGATTGCAGGGCCACGGCACGTCTTTCTGACCGGGAGCGAGCGGCGCACCCACAGAATGGATACACGGCACGACGCGCTTTTCCTGTTTGTCGATTTCCTTGAACACCGGACGGCCGATGCGCGCCATGATCCGCATGTTCACGACGACGTAGGGCGAATCGGTGAGCTGCACGCCGAGCTGCGACATCGGTGAACCGATCGGTCCCATGCTGAACGCGAGCACATACATCGTGCGGCCCGCCATGCACCCGCGGAAAAGGTGCTTCAGCTTTTTCTTCATCTGGAAGGGATCCTCCCAGTTGTTCGTGGGCCCGGCGTTGTGCTTCGAAAGCGAGCAGATGAACGTGCGATCTTCCACGCGCGCCACGTCGCCCGGATCGGAGCGGGCGAGAAAACATCCGGGCCACAGTTTTTCGTTCAGCTTCGTGAACGTGCCGTTCGCCACCAGCAAATCGCAGAGCGCGTCGTATTCTTCCTTCGAGCCGTCGACCCAGTGGACGGCGGCGGGCTGACAGAGGTCGACCATCTTTTCGACCCACCGCAGCAAGTGTTTGTTTTCACTCAGAGGCTTGGATGGGGAGGTCTTTTTCATGGCGTTATAATCATCTCGCAAATCACCGGCGAGTAAACGGGTCGGGGCCTGCGTTGCCGAGGTATTACCCTACATTCTGACTGCAAATACCGCACCAAATAAGCGGCAATTTCGCGTGGGCGGCTCGAATGCGCGACCCGCGCACAAACGTGCGATCATCCCCTCAACTCGCCGGCTCGACGTGCACCGACACGTCGCTGATCGCGAGCGCCTCGTCGGCGAGCAAAGCATCCTTCACCGCATGCGCGATGTCGTGGCCGCCGCGGACGGTGAGCTCGCCATCCACGCGCACGTGGATGTCCACGAGATGCGAGAGACCGCTCTTGCGCACGCGGCATTTGTCGAGCGCACGCACGCCGTCCACCTGAATCGCGAGCGCACGCACGGCGTTTTCATATTCCGCCGGCACCGCCTCGTCCATCACGTCGCGCACCGCGCGATGCAGCATCGTGACGCCGTTGAAACCGATCATCACGCACGCGAGCAGCGCAGCCCAGTCATCGGCCGTTTCGTAGCCTTCGCCGCCGATCAGCGCGATCGCGATGCCGACAAACGCCGCGCCCGAGGTGACCGCGTCCGAGTAGTGATGCAGCGCCTCGACGCCGAGCGCCGTGCTACCCGCTTCTTCGCCGGCGCGATTCATGCGGCGCGAAAACCACAGCTTCGCGCCCACGATCAGTGCGAGCAGCGGCAGCGTCGCCCAATGCGGTCCGCGATGCGGCGTCACGATCTCCGCCACCGCGTGCCACGCGATCCAGCCGCACACCGCGAAGATAAAAATCGCCACGGCGAGCGCCGCCAGTGGCTCCGCTTTCCCGTGGCCATACGGATGATTTTCATCGGGCGGGCGCGAGGCTACGCGGAAACCCGCCCACACGAGCAGCGACGACAAAATGTCCAGCAACGACTCCGCTCCGTCTGCGATCAGCGCATACGTGTTGCCGAAAATACCGCCCGCAAACTTCACCACCGCGAGCACCGCGTTGAGCACGATGCCGCGCAACACCAGCCGCGCGCTATCGTGCGCGCGCCGCTGGATCACGGCATGATGGCTCGGCAGAGGGGGCTCCATCCACGGGACGCTAGGATTCTCCGCGCACGAGGGGCGAGCCCGCAATTGACCGTTTTAGGCGCTGCATCCATGTTGCACCGTCATGGCTGACACTCACCTCTCGATCGGAATGGACCCCGTGAAACAGTTCTCTGTTTTCACCGAGAACCGCGTCGGCCGGCTCAACGACCTCACCACGCTCTTCAAGGCCAACAACGTCCACATCATGGCGGTCACCGTGCTCGACACGACCGACAGCGCGATCGTCCGCATGATCGTCGACGATCCCGACAAGGCCCGGGAGCTGATGATCAACAACGATTTTCCCTACACCGAGTGCAACGTGCTCGCCGTGGAGATCAACGAGGAGTCCGACCTCAAAGGAGTGCTCGGCGCACTCCTCGAAGCCGAGATCAACGTCCACTACATCTACAGCTTCATCAAACGCCCCGCCGACCGCGCCGCGCTCGCAATCAACGTCGAGGACGAAGAAGTCGCCGCTCAAGCGCTGAACCACCGCGGCTTCCGCGTGCTCACGCAGCGGGATATCTCACGGTGAGCGGTTGAGCGACGGCTACGCTGTTGCAGCACGGTCGCTCGTTCTCGTGCTTTGTTCTCTTGCTCGTGCTCGATCCTCCGAGCGCCGGAGCATCAAACCTTTCGAGAACGAGAACGCACTAAGCATCAGCCCTTCACCTCGCCCATCCGCTCGCCTTCGAGCAGATAGATGCCGGTGAGATAACCGTTCTCCACCATCGGGCCGACCTTCAGCCGGCCGTAAAACGAGATCGGCACATCCATCAGCGGACGCACGCCCTTCTTCATCTGCACGACCACCCACTCGTTCATGTTGGGCATCACGCCGTAGCAGCACATCGCGGGATCCTTCACCAAAAGAAATTCCGTCACCAAGCCGTTTTCCAACTTGGTCGGCAGCATGAAGCCCGTGACGAGCGCCTTCTTGCCGCTCCACTCCTTCACGATCTCGGGGATTTGCTCCTCGCCCGTCGGCACTTCGCCATTCGGCGTCGCCGCCTCGAATCCCGGCGCCACGAAAGGATACGCGCCCAGCTTGTCGAAACCGAGCACCAGATAACCATTTTCCTCCGTCGGCGGCGCGATCATGACCTCCGCGGCCAAAGCGGGAAACACCGCGCACGCGCTCACCACGAGAATCCGAAAAAGACGAAACAGAGCCATGAGGCCGCGACCGTGACACAGCCCGCGTCGCCCGTCAAAACGCAACCCCGCCCCACACCAAAGTCCGTATTACGGACTTTGGTTTTTCGTGATGCAGCGAGGTTGCGACCCAAGTCGCGACCGGGTGCGCACCTCGTCGCGACCATGGCCGCACCTGCGATCAACCATGGCCGGACTTCCGCTCGATCGTGTCCGGACCTTCGCGCAACCGTGTCTGCACCGCCGCGCGACCGTGTTCGCACCTTCGGTCGACCGTGTGCGCACTTGGTCGCGACTCGGTCCCATTTCGTTCAGGACGTCGGCGTGAGCGTATCCGCCACGGGCGTGCGATACGCTTTCAGCGCGGGCACGATGCCGCCGAGCGCGCACAGCGCCACGAGCGCGAGCGGCACCACGACAAACACCGGATGCCACGCCCACGTTTCAATCACGACGCCAGTCTGCGCGCGAATGATCGTTGCCACGATCGAGATCAACACGCCGTAAACCACCAAACCGGCGATCACGCCCACGACGCCGATCGCCGCGGCTTCGGCCACCACGGCGCCAAAGATCGTCGTCTGTCGCGCGCCGAGCGCGCGCAAGATCGCGAGATCGCGCCGCCGTGCGCTCATCGAATTATAGATGCTCGCGAGCACCGACGCCGCCGCGACGAGCGCGACGAGATAAGCGACCAGCCCGAGCACGCGATCGAACCACGAGATTTTTTGAAAAAGCTCTGCGACGATCGTGCCCACCGGATACGCAAACGTGAGCTTGTTGCCCTGACGATTGATCGCCTGATCGAGCAAGAACCCCGCGGTCGAAGCACGGAGCTGAATCAGCACCGCGCTGATCTCCGTCGCGGCGCGCGGATCGTGGCCAGCCATCGTCTGCACGCCTTCCAGCGGAATCCAGATCACGCGATCGGCCGGCGTGTTCGTCGGCTCGAGAATACCCACCACCGTGTAGGTTTCGGCGTGTTCGTCGTGTTCGTTGAACGTGAGCCCGTGAAACGGGTGAAACGTGTCGCCCACTTTCAGGTTGAGTTTGCGGGCGACGAAGCTGCCCACGACCGCCTCGTGTTCGCCTTCGTTGAAGACACGGCCACCGGGTGCGATCTGATAGGTGCTGCCGGGTGCGTATTCGACTTTTTGATACTCGGAGGCGAGCGTGCCGACCAGGCGGTAGCCGCGAAGATTGTCGCCCATCGCGATCGGCAGCGCGAGCTTCACCGCCGGGTGTTTGCGGATGTTTTCGTAGTCCGCCCACGCGATGTTGCCGGGCGAGGCTTCGAGGTGAAACACGGCGTTGAGCACGAGCTGGAGCTTCGAGCCGCGCGCGCCGAGCACGGCGTCGAAACTGGTGCTCGTGGCGGCGAAGGCGGCCTGCGATTGCTCCTTGGCGGTCCAGACCGCAAGCAGGAGGCCGGTCGCCAGTGCGATGCTGCCCGCGGTGACGAGCGTCGAAAGCGCGTGCTGGCGCAGCGAGCGGTAAACGAGAAGGAGCAGCGTCATGGCAGGCGGTTGATTTCCGAGAATTCGCGACGGTCTTCGAATCGCTCGAGCACGCTCTCGTCGTGACTCACCAGCAGGAGCGCGGCTTTGTTTTCGGCGCAGACGCTGCGGATGAGCGTGAGCGCCTCCATCGCGTGCTGACGGTCGAGATTGCCGGTCGGCTCGTCGGCCAGCACGAGTTTCGGGCGACTCGCGAGCGCGCGGGCCACGGCGACGCGCTGCTGTTGTCCGGTGGAAAGCTGCCGCGGAAAATGATGCAGCTTCGAGCCGAGCCCCACGCGCTCGAGCAGGTGGCGCGCATGGTCGCGATCGGCGTGCGGGCCGAAGGCGTGGCCGAGCCGGACGTTTTCCAGCGCGGTGAAGCCCTGCAGCAGATTGAAGGTCTGAAAAATGTAGCCGATCTTGTCGGCCCGCAGCCGATCCCGCTGCGACTCGCGCAACGCGGTGACCTCGACCCCGTCGACCACGATGCGGCCTGTATCCGGTGTCAGGATACCGGCGATGAGGTGAAGAAACGTCGTCTTGCCCGAGCCGCTCGCCCCGCGCAGCGCGACTTGAGCTCCGGCCGCGAGTCCGAACTGCGGGATGCGGAGGATCTCGGTGCGGCGACCGTCGGGTGCGACGAAAGATTTGGCCAGATCAGTGATCGCGAGCATCGCCCGCGTGCATGACCGATCCGTCGCGCGCGCTCAACGCGTTTCGACGCGGTTCGCGAACGTGTTTCAGAAGTATTGCAGAAACGCGCTCATGCGCTCGTGCACGCTGAGCTCCACTTCGCGTCCTGTTTGCGGATCGATGAACACGCGACCGCGTTCCGTGAGCGCTTGAATGACCGCGTGACCACCGGAGCCGTCGGCGCGTTGATACCAAAACGGCCCGAGGGCGAGCGCCTGTGCCTGGATGTTGGAGTGAAAGGTGTCGCGGAAAAACCACGCCTGGGCCATGCCGGCGTAAACGTCGGCGAAGCGATTGCAGTCGAACCGATCGTCCCACTTCACGATGCCGAGGCGGAAAAGCTCGGAGCGAAACGTGCCATACCACTCGCGCAGCCACGCGCTGTTTACCTCGGCGTAGGCCCGATCGCCCATGATCACACCGGGAACGTTTTCGCGCACCGCCTCGCGTGAGAGCACGCGGCCGGTGGTGGTGATCGGTTTCCCCGTGCGCTCGGTGGCCGCTGTCGTCGACACGGTGTTGCAACCGCTTCCTGCCAGCGCAAGCAGCAGGACGAGCGAAGGTAAACACCAGCCTCTGGGGCGAAAACGGGGCACGCGAAATCGACAGCGTCGCCGTTAAAATGGATCGCCGCGGGCCCGTCGTGCCGCCGCTCATCGTGGCCTCTGTCGCGTGCTGTCGACCCCTTCAGGTCCGAGCCGATACCCTGTCGGGAAATTTCCGATACGTCTGAAAAAGGAAAAAGCGGCGCGAGCCGCCGCGCCGCTTCGAATCAGGACTGAAGCCCAAGCTTCAATCCCAATAACCTTCGTAGAAACGGTAGCCGTTGCCCTCGGGCGCCCAGCGCGGCGGGATCCACACGGCGCCACTGCGCGGCGGAATCACCCAACGACCGGGCGTCCATTCGTAGCGATCGGTGCGCCATGTCCAGTAGCCGCCGACCCACACGTGATCGGAGGACGGTCGCGCGGTGACGACTTCCTGATGAGCGGCAGGCGGAGATTGCGTGACGACGATGGTATTCGTGGCGGGCGCAGCGGTGCCGTTGGCGGGTTGAGTGACAACGACGGGAGCACTGGCTTGCTGGGCGGCGGGAGTGGCCGGCGGCGGAGCGGAAACGACATGCGATTCAGGACCGGACGCACAACCGGCGAACAGGCCCAACGCTCCCGCGAAGGTGAGGGCCATGACGTTGCCGCGCCAATTGCACGGCAGGGCCGAGGGGGTAAAGGTAAGCGTCTTCATAACGCTGACCGTAGACTGCCCGTTCGCGATCCAGTTCTACGGTGCGAAGCGTGCGCTTTTCCCCGACAGACAAAAACAAACGCACCGCGGCGCGAACCGCGGTGCGTGAAGAGAAACGCGAATCCAGCGCGAACGAATCAGTGCGTGTGCGCGCCCTTCTGGAGCTTGCCGCGCAGCGCGAACAGCAGGCCGAACGCCACGATCAGCACGAGGGGGAACGTGAGCATGTTCGTGAGCGTGGCCTGGCCGGCGGTGAGCTCGATCGCGGCGGGATCGGTGAGCGTCTCCGCGGCCTTGGCGCGATTTGAATCGATCCAACCACCGATGACGGGATTCCAGATCGACACGGCAAACATGCCCGCGCCGCCCATGAGCGACATGCCGAGCGCACCGGTCTTCGGGATGTATTCGCTCACGAAGCCGATCATGCACGGCCAGAAGTAGCACACGCCGATCGCAAACACGATGACGGCCACATACACCATGCCGCCCGTGGCGGTGCTCAACAGATAGAGACCGAGGGCCGAAAGAATCGCGGACACCAACAGCACGCCCACCGCGTGGAGCCTGTGCACCATCGGACCGGCGAAGTGGCGACCGATCGCCATGAGACCAGTCGAGAGCGCGAGGAGCACCATCGGGTGCGCGCCGGTTTCGCTGAGAATGCGGCCGACCCACTGCTGCGTGCCGAGTTCGGTCGTAGCCGTCAGCGTCATGCAGAAGATCATGAACAGATACAGCGGCGCGAAGAGGCTCTTGATATTCGTGCCGGTGGAGGTCTCGATGTTTTCCGACTTCGGGAACGCCGTCGTGAAGATGAGGAAGCCGTAGAGCGCCGTCGGGATCAGCATCACCGCAATCTGAAGCTGCCAGCCGAGACCGGCCGAGGTCATGAACTGCGAAACGAGCGCGCCGATCACGATGCCGCCGGGGAACCACGTGTGGAAGCGGCTGAGCATGGTGGTCTGGTTGGTCGGATACATGTCGGCGATGAGCGGATTACAGGCCGCTTCCACCGAGCCGTTCGCAAAACCGATGCAGAAGGTGGAAATGATCAGGCCCCAAAAGCCGCCGGCCGTGATCGTGAGCACGAGACCGAGCACGTGGCCGACGAACGCGATGAACAAAAGCGTGCGCGCGCCGAGGTAGTTGTAGAGCAGGCCGCCGACCATCATGGCGACGGGGAATCCGAGGAAGGCCATGGAATTGACCCACCCGAGTTGGGTGTCGGTCAGGCCGAAGTTTTGACTCAGCTCGGTCAGCACGCCGGCGCGGATGGCGAAAGTCATCGCCGTCACAATCAGCGCAAGACAGCTGGCCAGGAACAGTTTCGAAGCGTTTACGTGGCTCATTTAGGGGATACTGGGGGCAGGGTTGATCGTCGTGCTTGAACGACGCAGGGGAACTGAAACGGGTTCAGAAAAGGTGAAAATTGCCCCGGGGAAAGCGCAAACTCCGCTCGCGCACGGTCTCACACGACGCGGCGCCACCCGGAGCGCGTGGTGCGCCGCCACGCGAAAGCAAACGCGTGTTGAAGACGCGACCAAACAAACCCGCTCACAACGTCACGCGCTCGCCCGTCGCGGCGGCGCGATAGATCGCTTCCATGATCGCGATGTCGCGTCGGCCCATCTCGCCGGGCACGGGCGTCTCGCGATTCTCCAGAATGCAGCGCGCAAAATCATCCATCTGGGCCGCCTGCTGATTGAACGGCGCAAACTCGATCTCGCCGCGACTGGAGCGTCCGCGCAGTCCGCTGTAGGAAAACGCTGGCGAGAGCTCCACCCACTCCTTCGCGCTCTCGGCGCGGAAGCGGTTGCCGTTGGCATTGTAGCTCGTGAAGCCTTCGCAGACCACGCCGCCGGGGAACTCCATCGTCCAGCGCATCGACTCCTCGACGTCGCTGAAAAGCTCCGGGCGCTCCTTCTTTCCCTCCTGCGCGGTGACCGCGATCGGGGCGATGTCACCCGCCGCGCGACACGCGGCCTGTATCACATAAATCCCTACATCCGGCAGCGGTCCGCCGCCGGCGAGGCTCTTGTCCACGCGCCACGAGCGACCGCCGATGCGAAACGCGTGCGCACCGCTCATGCGTTGGAGCCGGCCAAACTTCGGATCGCGCACGAAGCGCTCCATCTCGACGTGAAAGGGATCATATTCGAGACGGTAACCGATCCCGAGTTTTCGGCCGGCCGCACGACACGCGGCGATCATCTCGTCGCACTCCTGCACGGACGGCGCCATCGGCTTCTCGCAGATCACATGTTTGTGGGCGCGCGCAGCGCGCAGCACGAAGTCGCGATGCGTGCCCGGCGGCGTGACGACATACACGATGTCGATCTCCGGGTTATCCGCGATGCGCTCCATCGTGTCGTAGTTGTAGGCGCTGCCTGGCGGCAGATCGTGCTCCTTGAGCCAGCGACGGCCTTTCGCCGGCGTGCCGGTGATCACCGCGGTCAAACGACACCACTTCGTTTCGCGGAGCGCGGGCCCCAGTTGATAGGTCGAGTAGCTGCCGAGCCCGAGCAACGCCACGCCGAGCGGTCGCTCACCGCTCGCACGCGAAAGGGATTTCGACGCACGAAGCGCGGGCGCGAGTGCGACGGCCGTGGCCGCGGTCGACAATTGACCGATGAAACGACGGCGGCTCGTGAGATGCACGCGTGACATGGCAGGGTGGGCGCAACGCCTACACAGCATACGTCGGGCTCATTCGCAACCGTCCTGCATCGGGCAGGCGGTCAGGTGTCGCCTGATGTTGGGGTCGGCTCTGCCGCGGAAGCACCCGGCGCCGCGGGGATGAGGAAAATGAAAACCGCTCCGCCCTTCGGACGATTCTCGCACCACACGCGGCCGTTGAGCCCCGAGGCGAGCTGGCGCACGATCGAAAGACCGAGGCCCGTCGATTTTTCGCCCGCGGTCGGACGCGCCGAGCCGCGCGCGTATTTCCCAAAGATGCGTTCTGTCTCCGCCGGCGGCACTCCAGGCCCCTGATCGCCCACTTCGAGCCGCACGAAATCGCCGCGATGCTCGAGCGAGATCTCGATGACGGAGCTGCGCGGGGAAAACTTGATCGCGTTGGAGATGAGATTGTCAGCGATCTGCCGGAACGCCGTGGCATCGGCCCGCACGGGCGGCACGGTCAGCGCGACCCCGCTCGCGTCGAGGCGGATCTCCTTGTTTTCGGCCACCGCGACCAGCCCGTTTACGGCCGAGCGCACGATCTGGCGCGCGTCGAGGATCTCGAGCCGCAACTCCCGGCGGCCGCTCTCGAGCGCCTCGACGTCGAGCAGGTCGTTCAGGAGCGCGGTCATCTGACGAATCTGTTTCTCAATCAACTTCAGCGCTTCGGGATGAGGCACGGCGTTGAGCCGCAGACTCGAATCGACCACGAGTTGCATGCCCGTGAGCGGACCGCGCAGATCATGCGCGGCCATCTGGAGCAGCTCCGTTTTCTCTTCATGCAAGCGCACGGATTCGTCGTGCGCCTCCTTGATCTCGCGCTGGAGCCGGATGCGTTCGACGAGTTCCCGCGCGAGCCGGCGGTTGTGGTAGAGCACGGCGCCGAGCACGAGACCCACGACACAAAACGCCACCAGCGCCGTCCGCCACACGATATCCCAACGGATAACCTTCTCGTAATCGACGCGGATCCACGGATGCACCAGCGCCTGCCGGTCCGCTTCGGTCAGACTCGCGATCGCGCGATCGAGAATCCCGGCAAACTCCGGCCAGTCGGACCGCACCGCATAGCGCAGGTCGAACCGCTCGGGCATCACGCCCGCGATCTTGAGATTCGTGAAGCCGCGGGTCTTCGCGATGAAGCTCGCGTTGGGCAGATTGGTGATGAAAGCGTCGGCCTTGCCGCGGGAAACAGACTCCATCGCCTGCGCGACGCTGTCGGTCGGGACGACTTCGATCTCGGGATATTTCCGCGCCATCTCGAGCGTGGCCACGTAGTCGCGCACGCCCGCCAGTCGGCGGCCGACGAGATCGAGGACCGACCACAGGATCGGCTCGTCGTTTCGCGTGACGATGATGATCGGGAAACTCAGATACGGCTCGGTAAACTCGAACTCCCGCGCCCGCTCGATGGTGATCGAGGTGCCCGCCAGCACATCGATCTCGCCCCGCCGCGCGGCTTCGTAGGTTTCGGTCCAGTTCGACCGTGTCACGAACTCGAAGCGCACGCCGAGTTGTTGGCTGATGCGTGCGAGCAGATCGCCGTCGATACCCGAGCACTTCCCATCCGCTGTAACGACGCTGAACGGCGGCCACGCGGGATCGAAGCCCACGCGAATCACCGGATGCCGGGCGAGCCATTCGCGCTCAGCGGCGGAAAATTCCAGCGTCGGCGGCACCGCCGCGGCGGCTTGGGCATGCGCAGCGATCCAGATGGCAGCCCACGCCGCCAGGCGGAAAACCCACACGTGAATCGGCTGGAGGCGACGCACAGTGGGCGAGACGCTAATAATTGGCCCGCGACACGCAAGCGTCGTCCCGCGGGCCGCTAGCATCAGACTTACTCGCTCGCAGGAGCAGGCTCAGCCGGGGACTCCGCCGCAGCAGCGTCCCCTTTCTTGCTGCGACGCGGACGACGCGATTTCCGCGCGCCCCCGCCTTCGCCGCTTTCGGCAAACTTCGACTCCTTCGCGTTGAGCCAGAGTTCGCCCTTCGCGTTTTTGTTGAGCCAGAGAATTTCCGAACCGTGCGGCACGAACACCGGCTTCTCGCGCGCCTTCTCAGGCACTTTCAAGCCCGCCGACGTGAGCACACCGAGCAACTCGTCCGCCGATTTGCCGAGTTCTTCGGCGAGGCGGTCGAGCTTCGCGGCGACGCCGCCGGTCTTCGTCTCTTTCAACAACAGCCGAACCGCCGTGAGCGGCGAGTTGGGATCGGCCGGCGCAGCTTCGCTCGAAGCCGTTTCGGCCGGAGCGGCTTCCTTCGGCGCAGCGTCTGCGGTCGTGTCCGCCACGGCCGGGATCTCGGTCTGGCCCGACTCGGGAGCCGGTGCGGACTCGGTCGTGACCGGAGCCGCCGGCGTTTCCGTTGCAGCCGCAGGCGCGATCGTCTCTCCGTCGCGTTTGTCGCGACCGTTGATCCAGACGCCGCCGCGTGAATCTTTGTTGAGCCACCAAACCTGGCCGCCGATTTCGACGTTCACCGGTTTGTCGTTTTCCGCGACGATCAGGCCGAGCTCGGAAAAGCGGGCGAGCAGATCCGCTTCGCTGCACTTCAGCGCGCGGCTGAGGAACGAGAGGCTGCCGGAGCCGCCGGGTCCGCGACGATTGCGGCGCATGTGCGGGCGGATCTTGGTCAAAATCTCCGGACCGTTGGGCAACGGCTCCGCGGGTGCGTCAGCCGCCGGCTGCGCTGGGGCATCGGCTTTGTCGCCGCTCGGCGCGGGCGCTTCGGGCTGACGCGCGTTTTGCTGCTTTTTCTGGTGGCGAACGGCCTCCGTTTTCTGCTCCTGATGCTCGGGCTTGGTTTCCTCGATCGTCTCGGAGGCGACTTTGTTCGCCTGCACGACCCGGAAGACCGGACGCGGCTTCTCGCGAGTGTTGATCCACATCTCGCCGCGGCGGTTGATGTTCACCCAGAAAAGGTCGCCGTCGTATTCCACATGGACGGGCTTGGCGTTTTCGTCGGCCGGGATCTGCAGGCCGCACTCGACGAGCGCGCCCTTGATGTCGCTTTCGTCGAGCCCCCACTTCTTCGCGAGGTAATCGACGCCCACCGACATGCCCGGACCGCGTTGATTGCGGCGCATGTGCGGCTTCAGCGCCTCGAAGAACGTCGGCAACTCGTCCTCTTCGGCGAGTTTGTCCCACTCGTCCTTTTCCTCTTCGTCCGTCTCGGGCGCATCCGGATCGGAGTCGCGCGAGGTGTCGATCGGCTTGCGGAAGCCGTCCTCCGGCGCGGCTTTTTCGTCGAGGAAAGTCGCGGCGGCGTCTTCGACGGGTCCAGTCGGAGCATTGCTGCTCGCAGCCTTGAACTTCGCCTCAAACTCCGCGCGAAGCTTTTCGGCCTCGGCTTTGGCGGCAGCGGCCGCGGCATCCTCGAGCGTCCAATCCCGCTGCGTCGAACGACGCGCAAGACCGGTGAAAGCGAGAGGATTGTCGGGCAACGTGCGAAACTCGATGATTTCCCATTCCTCGCGGCCGAGGTCGTTGAGAAACTTTTCCAGCAACGCCGGCGACGCGAACCCGCCCTTGCCGCTGCTGATGGCTTTATACTCCCAATTCGGCATAAATGATTCGTCACGCTTCCCGCATCGCGTCCCCCGCGCCAGCACAATTTTCTGCCTGGGAGTAAGCCCGCGACGCCGCATCCGGCGCGCAACCTTCCCCGCGCTCGCGCGTCTGCGACCGGCATCCGCCCGACAAATCAGCGACCGCGCACCTCCCGCGGGAACCTTGCTTTGTCACAGATTCGCAACCAATTGCACCACCTGCGCGGTTTCCCGCGCCCGACCTTTCTGCCTGTGCGCTCCACTCTCTCCGCCCTCCTCGCCCTCGCCGCCGCCGCGCCGCTATCGGCCCGCACCGTCACGCTCGATCCGATCGCCGTGACCGCTTCGCGCGCCCCGCAGCCCGCCCAAAACGTGCCGTTCGCGCTCGTCACGCTACCCGGCGACGCCCTGCGCGCCGCGCCCACCCTCACGCTCGATCAAGCGCTCCGCAGCGTGCCGGGGTTCAGCCTCTTTCGCCGCAGCGACAGCTTCACCGCCAACCCCACCGCACAGGGCGTCTCGCTGCGTGGTCTCGGTCCGAGTGGTGCGAGTCGTTCGCTCGTGCTGCTGGACGGCATCCCGTTGACGGATCCGTTTGGCGGCTGGGTGTCGTGGAGTCAGGTCCCGCGCGAATCGCTCGCCTCCGCCGAACTCGTTCGCGGCGGTGGCGCCACCGCGTGGGGCAATGTCGCGCTCGGCGGCGTCGTGCAGCTTCTCACCGAATCGACGGGAGCGCCTGCGGGCCGCTTCGCCGCGGCGCTCGGCGATTTTTCCACGCGTAGTGCCGAACTCGCAGTCAACCAGCCCGTCGGCAGCGGCACCCTTCAACTCTCCGGCCGCACGTTCGCGACCGACGGTTTTTCGCTCGTGGCTCCCGAAGACCGCGGCTCGATCGACATCCCCGCATCGAGCGAACACAACTGGCTCTCGCTTCGCTGGCGCCAGCCGGTCGGCGAAGACACCGAGCTGATCGTCGCCGCGCGCACGTTCGAGGAACACCGCAACAACGGCACGCCCTACACGCGCAACGCCACCGAGATCCACGCACTCTCCGCCGAGCTGCGTCACCGCCAGAGCGCTGTCTTCCAGTGGACCGCCCTCGCCTACGGTCAGGATCAGTCGTTCTCGAGCACGTTCAGCAGCGTCACGGCCGCACGCGAGGCCGAAACGCCCGCGAGCAACCAATACGATGTCCCCGCCACCGCCGCCGGCCTCGCGTGGACCGGTATTTGGCAAACGGATACAAACACGCGCACCAACGCCGGCGTCGACCTGCGCCAGGTCCGCGGCGAGACGCGCGAACATTTCTTCTACTCCGCCGGAGATTTCACCCGCGAACGCCGCGCCGGCGGACGCCAGCAATTCGCCGGACTCTTCGTCCTGCACGAGCGCGCCCTCGCCTCCGATCTCCACGCCAACATCGGTGCGCGCGTCGATTTCTGGCGCGATGACGACGGCCGCCGTCGCGAGTTCGAGCGCGCCACCGGCGCCACTCTTCGTGACGACCGCTACTCGGCCCGCGACGACGTCGAGTTCAGTCCGAGCGCCGGCCTCGTCTGGCAACCCGCGCCCGCGTGGCGGCTTCGCGCCGCGGGCCAATACGCCTTCCGCCGCCCGACGCTCAACGAACTCTACCGCCCGTTCCGCGTCGGCAACACCACCACCGAGTCGAACCCCGCCCTCGCGACCGAACACGCACTCAATCTAGAACTCGGCGCCGACTACACCACGGGCAACTTCACCTGGAGCGCCACGGCGTTTCGCAGCGAACTACGCGACGCCGTCGCCAACGTCACGATCGCCCGCGGTCCGGTCACGCATCCGGTCTTCGGATTCCTCGCCGACGGCGTCACGGGCCGCCAGAAACTCAACCTCGACCGCGCACTCGTCCAAGGTCTCGAACTCGCCGGCACATGGACGCCGCTCGAAACGCTCTCGCTCCGCGCGAGCTATCTCTTCGACGACACCGAAGTCCGCCGCGCCACGGTTGCGCCGCAGCTCGTCGGTCTCCAACTCGCACAAGTGCCGCGCCACAGCGCGTCGCTCGAGGCCACGTGGCGACCGCTCGAACGCCTCGCGCTCACATCGCGCCTCCGCTGGCTCGGCCGCCAGTTCGAGGACGACGAAAACCGCCTCGTCCTCGCCGCCGCGGCCGTGGTCGATCTCAGTATCCAGTTTTCGGTGACATCGAATGTCACGCTCTTCGCCACCGCCGAAAACGTCGGCAACGAACGCATCGAAACCGGCCGCAACGCTCTCGGCATCATCAATACGGGCACCCCGCGCCTCGTCGTCGCCGGCCTCCGCGCCACCTGGTAACCCCCACAAAACCCCACCCGAGGACGACAAATACAATGTCAACTATTAGTTGACTTTGTAGGGAACCAGAAAGTCCTCGGGTCCGCGGTGGCTCATGCGGGACAGTGGCTGGAAGCCGCCCGCACTTTGTCTCGTTTCACACCGCCCGGGGTCTCGACTCGGGACGCACTTCGTCGAGACCGTGCGCGCACTTCGTTTCGATCCAGTGCGCACCTTGGCTCGACCGTGTCCGCACATCGTCGCGACATGGAGCGGACCTTTGTTCGACCCTGTTCGGACCGGGTCGTGACCTGGTGCGGACGCTGGCTCGACCATGTTCGCACTTCATCCCGACACGGTGCGAACCTTGGCTCGACCGTGTTCGGACTGGGTCGCGATTCGTTGCGGACTTTGGCGCAACGTGGGGCGGATTTTGTCGTGATTCGTGCCGCTCGTGGGCGAATGGAGCGGCCTTGGTGGACGTCTCGGAGAGACGTCCCTGCCGGGTCTCACGGCTCCGTCACGGAGGCCAAAAACCACTCGATCGCGTAGGTCGTGATCTGACCGGCCGGCGAGCGCAGGCTGTAGTCGAACGCGTGCGAGGCCCAGGGCAGTGAAACGAACGCGTGCTTCACGCCGGCGGCTTCGAGCTTCGTGGTGAGCCGTTCGCTCTGTTTGTGCCAAACGAGCGTGTCGAGCTGTCCGTGCAAAAGCAGGGTCGGCGGCGTCGCAGAGCTTACTTGGAAATACGCACTCGCGCTCCGCATCGCCTCGGGTTGCTCAGCGGGTGAGCCGCCGAGGAGCTGACGAATCAATCGCGGCGACGCGAGGATGTCGTCCTCCGCGCCCACACTGTAGGCAAACTCGAGATCGGCGGGTGCGTAGAGCGCGATCACACCGCGGATGGCGGGATCGTTGATCGTGCAGGCCGTGGCCTCCGCGATTTGTCCACCGGCGGAACGGCCGAGCAAAACGAAGCGCTGCGGATCGATGCCGAGTTCGGCGGCGCGTGTTTTCAGAAACGAAAGCGCCGCGACCAGATCCTCGCGTTGCGCGGGCCAGCGTGCGGCGGGCGCGAGCCGATACGAAATCGCCGCGACCGCATAGCCGCGCGCCGCGAGCAGGTAATTGAGATCGGGCAGTTGCGAGCGGTAGCCATTGTCCCAGCCACCACCGTGCACGACGATGACACACGGCGCAGGCTCACGACGATCGGCGCGGTAGAAATTAAGCCCGAGATCAGGCGCGTATTCGAACGACGCCACCGGCACGCGCGGAGCGGAGCGTTGCAAAAATCCGCGAAGCGAAAACGCCGCGCGCGGCGGCTCATGCGCGGCGCCGAAACGATCCGCGAGCACGGTCGGCAACGCGCGACCGAGTTGTCCGGCCTCGATCGAGGGTTTCGTGAGCAGCACCGTGCCGCCGATACCGCATGCGACGGCCAGCATCGCGCCGCGACGCGAGAGCATGCGGATTTTCCACGCCCAGATCACAATCACGATCGCACCAATGCCGAGCCAGTGACCGTAGCTGCCCGCGAGAATCGTCAGCCGCCAGTCCACCCACGAGGGCGCAGGCAGCACCGTCAGCAACCCCAGACCGAGGAACGCAATGGAGACGAGTTGCAGGCAGCGGCTGAGCATCGATGCAGGTGACGCGCGTGATGCGGGCAAAGTCGCAGCGGGAGCGCAAAACATTCTCCCGTCTTTTTCTTCGCCCGCGATCCAAGACCCACGCGCAACGAAATCGTGCAATGCCGCTGCGGATCGTTTCTGTGAAGTTCATCGCTCATGGCTTCTCTCCGTCGTCTCGATCAACTGCTCTCCAATCTCGGCTACTGCTCGCGCAGCGAAGCGCGCGATTGGGTGAAGGCTGGCGCCGTGACGATCGCAGGCGAACCGGCTAAAAACGCCGCGCAGAAAGTCGATCCGCACACCGTGCGCGTGGACGACGAGCCGCTCGACCATCCCGACGGCATTCTTCTTCTCCTGCACAAACCGCTCGGCCTCGTGTGTTCGCACGACGAGCGCGAAGGACCCAACATCTACTCGCTGTTTCCGCCGCGCTGGCGCGGGCGCAATCCCGTGGTCACCTCGATCGGCCGCCTGGACAAGGAAACAAGCGGGCTGCTGCTCGTGACGGATCAATCCGCACTGGTGCACCGGCTCACCTCGCCGAAGCACAAGGTCCCGAAAGTCTATCGCGCGACGCTCGATCGCGATGTCTCCACAGAGTGGATACCGCTTTTCGCGAGCGGCACGCTGCAGCTTGAGGGAGAGGACGCGCCGTGCGCCCCCGCGGAACTCACCTTTATCGGGTCGCGCGAGGCGGAACTCACGCTCACCGAAGGCCGCTACCATCAGGTGCGACGGATGTTTGCGGCCGTGGGCGCGACGGTGCTCACACTGCATCGCACGCAGTTTGGCCACCTGAAACTGGAAGAGCTCCCGCCGGGCAAATGGCGGGAGCTCCCCTTGAGTGAGTTCGACTGATTCGGCGGCGCGTGAGGCGCGGCTCAATCACGTTCGCTGACGGTGAAGACGAGCGGCTGCACCATGCGGGTGTTGACCTTGCGGCCTCCCTTGATGCCGGGACGGAACTTCCACTTCGCGATCGCAAGGAGCGCCGGATCTTCGAGGCGCTGGTGCGTGGACCTGATGATGTAGGGCTGCACCACGTCGCCGTTGGCATTGACGATGAAACCGACGCGCACTTCGCCGCGGAAACCGGCTTCACGCATGCCGACCGGCACCTGCGGCGCGACGCGCACGATCGGCTCGGGCACGCGATCGAGATCGGCGATGTTGAAGAGGTTCGTCATGCCGCCGCCGACTTTACCACCACGATTGATGTTGGTCGGGATCGTGATGGCCTTCGCCGCGGAGAGATCCTGCTGCGGCGTGAGCGTCGAGAAATCGATCTGCTGCACGAACGCATTCGAGAGGTCGATCGTGCTCGGCACGTCGGCGAGCGTCGGCACCGAGAGGCCGATGTCCATGGGCGGCTCGTCGGAATCCGTCGGAGTGGGCTCCGGTTCGTCGAGCTCCTTCAGATCGGGCATCACGAGCGCGATCGTCATTTCCTCCTCCTCCACCACTTTTTCGACCTTCGGAGCCTTGTGATTGAATCCGAACAGGAGCAGCGCATGCAGCGCGGCGGAGGTGAGGACGGCGCCCACCATCACCGTCCGGGAGCGTCCGCCGGAATTGTAGCGCCACGCGCCGGCCACTGGGGGGCGCGGCTTGCGAGCATTCGGCGGTGCGGTGAGCACGGAGATGGGGTTGGACGGGGTAGAAGTGGTCATGAGCCGATAATAGGCTCATCGCGCTGACTCGCCCCCGCATAACTTGCCCAAAGCGTCGCATTGCTTGCTTCACCGCGCAGATTTTGCCCGAAGCGCTGCTCAAATCTTGCCGTCCGCCTCACGGCGGGAGTTGCTGGAGCGCATGTATGAATTTCCTCTCACGGGCGCGCAGCGCTCGTATCTCCGCGGTCTGGGCCAGACGACCAAGCCGGGATTGAAGCTCGGGCAGGCGGGCGACACACCGGCGTTCTACGGCGAACTGCAGAAGCTGCTCCGTCGCCACGAGCTGGTGAAGGTGCGCTTCGTCGGCGTGGAGCGCGACGCGCGCGAGGCGTTGTGCGAAAAGATCGCCGACGAAGGGCGCTGCGTGTGGGTGGGCGCGGTCGGACACACGGCACTGTTTTACCGCCAGAACCCGGAGCCCGCAGAGCGCCAGATCGAACTGCCCGCCTGAGCCGGCAACGAAGCTTGGCAGCACGCGGGGCGTGTGCGATGAGTCGCGCGTCCCCGCCTCCGGAGCCGACGTGAACCTCCTCGATCGCTACATCTTCAAAAGTGTTTTCGTGACCTGCGCGGGCGCGATCGCGTTGTTCGTGTTCATCATGGTCGTGCCCAATGTTGCGCGCGAATTGCTGCCGCGCGTCACGGCCGGGCAACTTTCTCCGACGGCGCTGGCGCACTTCATCGTGCTGCTCCTGCCGCACGCGATCACTTACGCGCTGCCGATGGGCATGTTGACCGGTGTGCTGCTCACGCTGGGCCGTCTGTCGGCCGACAGCGAAATCACCGCCATGCGCGCGTCGGGCGTCGGGCTCGGCCGAATCGCCGTGCCGATCGTGTTGCTCGCAAGCGCCGCGGTGGGGCTCGCGCTGTATTTCAACTTCGATTCGATGCCGCGGGCGCGCGTGCAGTATTACAAGCAGCTCGCCGCCGCGGTGCGCGCCAATCCGCTGAGCTTCATCGTCCCGAAAACCTTCATCCGCGATTTTCCCGGCTACGTCGTTTACGTGCACGAGAAGGAAGGCGCGCTCCTGCAGGATTTCTGGCTCTGGCAACTCGACGAAAACAAGGAAGCCGTGCGCGTCGTGCACGCCGTTTCCGGGCAGATCGACTACGACGAATCCGACAATTCCTTCGTGCTGCGTCTCTTCGACGCCAAGGTCGAGTCGCGCACCGACCGCGATCCCGAGGATTTCTCCGAAGCGCCGCTCGTGGGGTCGTTCGAACAATCCGATCCGATCCGTCTTTCGCTCGATCGCTTCTTCGGCCCCGCCGGCACCGCGCGCATGAAGGATAACTGGCTCACCTACTCCGAGCTGAAGCTAAAGCGCTCCGAACTCGTTGCGACGCCCGTGCCTCAAGACGAAGTCGCCGCCGCCGACCTGCGCCAGCGTCTGCTGAAACTCGATCTGATCATCAGCGACAAATTCAACCTCTCGCTCGCCGTGCTCTCGCTCGCCTGCATCGGCGTGCCGCTCGGCCTGAAAGTTTCCCGTCGCGAAACCTCCGCCAACCTCGGCGTCGCGCTCGTGCTCGCGATGGGCTTCTACCTCGCGACCACGGCCGTGAAAGTGCTCGACCGTCATCCCGAGCTGCGGCCGGACTTGCTGCTTTGGTTGCCCAATCTCCTCCTCCTCGGCGGCGCGATCTGGCTGCTCGAAAAAATCAGCCGGCGCTGAGTCGGAGTGTGCGCGAGCGAGGTCACGCGCTCCTGCCATTCTGAGCGCAGCGAAGAATCCAGTTGGAGTTTCGCTGCCGTGCTTCGTTGCGAGAGTCCAAATGGATTCTTCGCTTCGCTCAGAATGACAAGATCAGTTGGGCGAAGAGAGCGTTTCGGTCCGCGTCTTTCTATTTTTCCGCGTTTCCATCCTTCCGCGTTTCCGCGATTCCAAAACCCAGCCCCCTTCCGTGCTTCCGTGTTTCCGTGACGCGTCCCGGCTCGGCCTGCACATACGCGCGGCTCGTGAATCGCATCTCCCGCTTGCCTCGCGCGCGGCGGCGCGTCCAACCTTGCGCCTTCTCTGATGGCCGACGCGAAAAACTTCACGTTCATCTGCGGCGCCGACGATTTTCTCGTCGGCCGGCTCGGTGCGGAGCGTTACGCCGCCCTCGCGGCCGAAGTGCCGGATGAGTTTTCGCGCGAGGTGCTGAGCGGTTTCGCCGGCAACGTCAGCGAAGTCGAAGCCGCCGTGAATCGTTTCCGCGACTCCGTGCAGACGGTGTCGATGTTTGGCGGCAAACGCGTGGTCTGGCTCAAGGACGTGAATTTTCTCGCCGACACCGTCACCGGTCGCGCCGAGGGCACGTTGAAAAACGTCGAGGAGCTGCAGCGCATCCTCGAAACGATCAATCCCGATGAAACCGCCGTGCTCATCACGGCCGCGCCGGTGGATCGCCGCCGCTCGTTTCCGAAATGGTGCGAGAAACACGGCGACTTCACGCTGGTCGGCGGCGACGACAAGGACGGCGAGGCGCTCGCCGGCGTCGCGCTCGCGGAAGCGCGCCGGCTCGGGGTGAGTTTCGCGCCCGGCGCGGTCGAGCTGTTGCTCGCCAAGGTCGGCAGCAACACGCGCCTGCTCGTCGAGGAAGTCCACAAGCTCGCGACGGCGGTGGACGAGGGCGCGCCGATCGACGAGGCGATGGTGGCCGATCTGACGCCCAACGTCGCGGAGGGCGATTTCTTCGAGGCGGCGGAAGCGTTTTTCAGCGGCGACCTCAAGTGGACGCTCGCCGCGCTGCACCGGCATTTCTTCACCGGCGGCGACGCGCGCCCGATCATCTCCGCGCTGCAGAATCGCAACCGCATCCTCCTGCAAGTGCGCGCACTGGTGGACGCCGGCGACGCGCGCGTCGGCCCGCGCGGACTCGACGGTCTGCCGAAAGCCGCGACGACCTACGGCGGCAAGTTCGTCGGCGCGACGGAGAAGAGTTCTTACAATCTCCTCACGCAGAACGCCTGGTATGTCGGCAAACTCGCGAGCACGGGGAAGCTCCCCACGCTCAAACGCCTGATCGACAACCAGCAGGAGTTTATCGTCGCGTTCAAACAGCTCATCGAGCGCCCCCGCGAACAGGAGGAAGTCCTGCGCGAAATGGCGGTGCGGTGTTTGTCGGCGTAAGACGCAGCACCGCGATCTCGCTCCGCGCCCTCAGCCGCCGTGCTCTTGCTCGTAACCGTGCTCGTGCTCGGTCGGTCCGAGGGAACGCTAATCACCGCTTAGGCCGAGACCGAGCACGAGTAAGAGCACGATCACGAGCACGAGGATGCACCGATTGCCACGGCATTTCGCCGCGACACGCTCCGGCCTTGCCCCCCTCTGAGAGGCGCGCTCCACTCGCGAACTCCCATGTCCTCGATCCCTTCCCAATTCTCCGGCGTCACGGTCGTTGCCAAGGCCAACATCTACTTCGACGGCAAAGTCGTCAGCCACACGTTCCTCACCGCCGACGGCGCGAAGAAAACCCTCGGGCTCATTTATCCCGGCTCGTATCACTTCGGCACTGGCGCGCCCGAGCGCATGGAGATCGTCGCCGGCCACTGCCGCGTGACGCTCGACGGCACCACCGAGCTCAAGGATTACGCCGCCGGCACGTATTTCGACGTCCCCGGCAACTCCGGTTTCACCATCGAAGTCGCCGACGGCATCTGCGAATACATCTGCTCGTTCCTGTAAACGCGCGCGCGTTCGCCGCGTTTTCTCGTCCTCCAGTTCCTCCCTCGGGCGACGCGTTTCGCCACTTTGCGTTCGCATCGCCGCCGCCCCTTCCCTGACACTCACCGCTCGCCGTGAAAGACTCCGCTACTCCCGCCTCCGCGCCGATCCTCAACGTCCTCGCCGACCGCTACGCTTCGCCGGCCATGCGCGACATCTGGTCGCAAACCGGCCGCGTCTCCCTCGAACGCGATTTCTGGATCGCCGTCATGAAAGGCCAGCGCGACCTCGGCGTGCCGATCCCCGCCGAAGCGATCAAGGACTACGAGAAGGTGAAGGGGCAGATCGACCTCGACTCCATTTCCAAGCGCGAACGCGTGACGCTGCACGACGTGAAGGCGCGCATCGAAGAGTTCTCCGATCTCGCGAAGCGTCAGTTCATCCACCTCGGCCTCACGAGCCGCGACCTCACGGAAAACGTCGAGCAACTCCAGATTCTGCGCGGCCTGAAGCTCGTCCATTTCAAGGCGTCCGCCGCGTTGCTCGCGCTCGCGAAACAAGCCGAAGCGCATCGCGACCTGATGATCACGGGGCGCACGCACAACGTCCCGGCACAGCCCACCACCCTCGGCAAACGCCTCGCGATGTTCGGCCAGGAATTGCTCGTCGCCACGACCCGCATTTCCGAGCTCATCGCGCGCTATCCCGTTCGCGGCCTCAAGGGCGCCGTCGGCACCCAGCTCGACCAGCTCACGCTGCTCGGCGGTCGCGCCGACAAGGTCGCCGAGCTCGAGCGCCGCGTGCTCAAGCATCTCGGTTTCCGCGCCTCGCTCGATTCCGTCGGCCAGGTGTATCCACGTTCCTTGGACTTCGAGGTCGTGTCCGCGCTGCATCAACTCGGTGCCGCCGCCGCGAGTTTCGCGACCACGCTCCGCCTCATGGCCGGCGCCGGTCTGCTCACCGAAGGTTTCCAGGAAGGCCAGGTCGGCTCGTCCGCGATGCCGCACAAGGTCAACGCGCGCAACTGCGAGCGCATCTGCGGCTTCTCCACGATTCTCGGCGGCTACGTCGCCATGACCAGCGGACTCGCCGGTCACCAGTGGAACGAAGGCGATGTCTCCTGCTCGGTCGTCCGTCGCGTCGCGCTGCCGGACGCGTTTTTCGCGATCGACGGTCTGCTCGAGACCTATCTCACCGTGCTCCGTCAGATGGAAGTTTTCCCGGCCGCGATCGCCGCCGAAAACGAGCGCAACCTGCCCTTCCTCGCCACGACCACGATCCTCATGGAAGCCGTGAAACGCGGCGCCGGTCGCGAGACCGCCCACGAGGCGATCAAGGAGCACGCGCTCGCCGCCGCCAAGGCGCTCCGTTCCGGCAATGGCGACGCCGACCTGCTCGGCCGCCTCGCTGGCGACAAGCGCATCGGCCTCGGCAAAAAGGCGCTGCAGGCGATTCTTTCGGAAAACGCACGCTTCGTGGGCGCGGCGCCGCATCAAGTCGATGCGTTCCTCGACGAAGTGAAGCCGCTCGCCAAGCAGGTCAAAGGCGCCGCCGACTACAAACCCGGCCGCCTGCTGTAAGCCGCACGCAGGCGTTCGCCCGCACTTAGGTGGAGCCCGATGTCCTCATCGGGCTTTTTTTGCGCCGCCGGTCTCTCGTCAACCCGCCGAGGACGGCGGGTTCCACCTGTTCCGCCGCGCTCACGTTCCCGCGCGTCTGCGACTCATGCCGCACCTTGGGTCGACACGGTGCGCACCTTGTCCCGACCCTGTCCGGACCTTGGCTCGACCCGGTCCGCACTGGGTCGCGACCGTGTCCGCACACTGCCGCGACCGTGTCCGCACTTTGGCGCGAACGGTGTCGCGCACACGCTGTCTCGCTTCGCCAAAGCACCCGTTTTGCGCGTAAAAATTGGGTTTGCATCCCCCTCGCGCGAGCGGCTTCTTTGAACGTTCACGTTATTTCCAAACCTTTACACACATCTGTCATGGCTGAACTTGTAGGAAATGTTTTGGTGGGCCAGTCCGGCGGTCCCACCGCCGTCATCAACGCGAGCGTCGCGGGAATCATCGCGGAAGCGTTGAACCATGAGTGCGTAGAGGAGATCTACGGCGCGCTCAACGGCGTGCTGGGCATCTTGAACGAGGACCTGATCGACCTCGCGGCCGAGTCCCAGCAGCAGATCCGCGCCCTCAAACACACGCCCGGCGCCGCTCTCGGCACCTGCCGTTACAAGCTCAAGAAGCAGAGCGACTTCGAGCGCGTGCTCGAGGTGTTCAAGGCCCACAACATCCGCTATTTCTTCTACATCGGCGGCAACGATTCGCAGGACACTGCGGACAAGATTTCGAAACTCGCCCAGCAGCAGAACTACGATCTGCGCGTCATCGGCGTGCCGAAGACGATCGACAACGATTTGCCGATCACCGACCACACGCCCGGCTACGGCAGCGTGGTGAAGTATCTCGTCACGAGCCTGCGCGAACTCGCCTGCGACAACGAGGCGATGGGCCAGGGCGACCTCGTCTCCATCGTCGAGGTCATGGGCCGCAGCGCGGGCTGGATCGCCGCCGGCGCCGCCCTCGCGAAGCGTCGCGACCACCCGCACGATCCCCCGCACCTGATCTATTTGCCCGAAGTGCCGTTCGATCAGGCGAAGTGCCTCGAGGACATCAAACGCGTCCTCAAGCGCGAGAAGTTCTGCCAGATCGTCGTCGCCGAAGGTCTCATCGATGCCGATGGCAACTACGTTGCCGCCGACGCCGCTCAGGACGCGTTCGGTCACGCTCAGCTCGGTGGCGCGGGCGAGTTCCTGAAGGAACTCGTGGAAACCAATCTCCCCGGCGTGAAGGCCCGCGTGGCCAAGCCCGGCATCGTCCAGCGCGCCGCGTCGCACGCCGCCTCCAAGACGGATGTCGACGAAGCGTTCCTCGCCGGTCAGGCCGCGGTGAAGGCCGCGATCGAGGAAGCCGAGTCCGACAAGATGGTCACGCTCGTCCGCGGCGACACCGACCACTACTCCGTCGAGACCGGCCTCGCTCCGCTGAGCGAAATCGCCAATGGCGTGAAGAAGCTCCCGCGCGAGTGGATCAACGAAGACGGCACGAGCATGAACTTCCAGTTCGTCCGCTACGCGCAGCCGCTGATCCAGGGCGAAGTCTCCGTGCCGCACGAGAACGGCGTGCCGATCTACGCCCGCCTCGACAAGGTGCGCATCGACAAGGTGCTGCCGGCGTTCGTCGCCTAGGTCACTCGCTCGAAATCGAGTTTCGAAAAGGCCGGTCGCAAGACCGGCCTTTTTGCTGCCCACGTCCGGCACCGACGACGCACCGCACGCCACACCGCGGAAGTTTCGCGAAACGGCTTTTATCGTCCCGCGTCAGGTGGTTCACTCGAATTTTCCATCATGGCCGTGCGCTTCTCTTTTGTTCCCGCCCTCCTCCTCACCGGCTCTCTCGCCGTCGCGCAAAGCGCCGACGAAGTCGTTCACCGCGAGCCCTTCGTCGTGGAAGGCCGCTTGCTCACCGAGTCGCCGGCGACCGTCAGCACGATCGAGCTGACTGACCGCCCGCAGAGCGAACTCACGCTGCCGCAACTCTCGGCCGACACGGCCAACTTCCACCTCGCGGCCAACGACGCGCGCGGCTTCAACGACACCTACGCGCTGCGCGGCCTGACCAACACGCCGATCTTCGGCGATCCCGCGATCAGCTTCTATCTGGACGATCTGCCGCTCGGCAGCGGCTTCACGTTTCCCACCGAGTTCATCGGCATCGCGCGCGCCGAGCTGCACCGCGGTCCCACACAAAACACGGTGTTCGGCCGCGCCGGTTCCGCCGGTGTCGTGACGCTCTCCACGCCCGAAGCATCATCGCTCGCCACCGGTTCGGTGCGTGCGAGCATCGGCAACTACAGCGCGCGCGCCGCCGCCGCTGAAGTCGCCACACCCACGAGCGGTCCGATCGACGCCTACGTGGCGGTGGGTTACGCCGAGCGTGAAGGTTTTGTTCAAAACACGCAGCTCAACGCCCGCGTGGACGACAAGGAAGCGCTCTCCGGTCTCGCGCGTATCCGTTTTCGTGCGACAGATACCGCGGAGATCACGCTCCTCGCCACCGCGCTGCGCGCGCGCGACGGCGCCCAGCCGCTCGTGCCGCTGGGCGGTCCGCTCTTCGAAGTCAGCCGCAGCGCCGAAGGCGTGACGGAAGTCGACGCCTACAACGCCGCGCTCTCCGCCGCGTTCACCACCCCGATCGGCCGCCTCACCGCCACGACGAGCGTCACCCACTGGGAACTCGGGCCCTACTACAACACGCTCGATTTCGGTTTCGCCGAGCTCACCAACGGCTCGAATCTCAAGCAGCGCCTCTGGAACGAGGAGATCAAACTCATCTCCGACGAGAGCGACAAAGTCCGCTGGCAGGCCGGTGCGTTCTTCTCGGATGGCCACACCGATGGCGGCTTCGTGCGTCAGTTCGGGCCGGCAATCTTCGAGCAATCGACCTATCGCATCGACCAGCAGATTCTCGCGGGCTTCGGTGAAGCGACGATCGATCTCTCCGCCGAACTCGCGCTGACGGTGGGTCTCCGCGCCGAGCGCTCGAAAAAGGAAATGGACCGCCGTGAAATCGTGCCCACCGGCAACCGCTACGTGCGTCACGCGGAGTCCACCGCGCTGCTTCCGAAGATCGGCCTGAGCTACGCCTTGGCGCCGACGGTGCAGCTCTTCGCCACTGCAGGCGCCGGCCACAAACCGGGCGGTTTCTCGGCCTTCACGGGCAACGCCGCGCTCGCCGCCTTCGGCCCGGAGCGCACCAAGACGTTCGAAGCCGGCATCACGCACCAGCCCTCGCGCGAGCTTTCGACGACCTTCCGTGCGTTTTGGTATGATATTTCTGGATACCAGATCGAACGCTCCTTCGCGACCGGCTCGCCCGCGGGCGACGACTATCTCGTGATCAACGCGCCCAAGGCTCGCTCGCTCGGCGCCGAACTCGAGGCGACGTGGCGTCCGGTGACCGGCCTCTCGATCTCCGGCGCATTTGGCGTCACACAGGTCGAGCTGCGCCGCTTCACCGATCCCTACACCAACATCAGCTACACCGGGAAACAGGCACCCTACGTGCCCGTGCTCGATGGCAGCCTCCGCGTGAACTACCAGCACGCGACCGGCTTCTTCGTCGGCGGCAGCGCCACGCTCACCGGCCGCACGTATTTTAGCGAAAATGAATCCCTGATGTTCGGCCAGCGCGCTTACACGCTGCTCGGTGCCCAACTCGGCTATGCGACCGCGCGCTATCGCGTGACGCTCTTCGGCGCGAACCTCACCGACGAACGCTACTACAGCTCGATCTCGCCTGGCACGTTCCACGCGACGCCCGGCGCGCCTCGCACCTACGGCGTCGAGGCGACGCTGAAGTGGTAACGCGACATGGATGATCACAAGCGGGGCGCCCAAAAGGTGCTCATCGTCGAATGGGCCGGCGCCACTTGGTCGGATCTACTGCACCGCCTCCAATCCAACCAGCTTCCGACACTGCAGCGGGTGGCTGCAGCCGGACTCCATACCGCCCTCACCACTTCGCCGGCCGAGCCTTCCCTGCTTGGTCGCAGTCTTGAGCTGTTGACCGACGCCGGCGTGAACATCGCTGCGCCGACGCCGGCCACGCTTCCGGAAGAGGCTCGCGTCACTCCGGACGAGCTCGATCCCGCCCTGCTCCAGCAATTCCCGCCCGACGAGGAAGCGCGTCCCGCTCTGACCGCCGCGTTGTGCGACCTTTACGCCGTGCACAACGAAACCGTGGTCCAACTTAGCGCGGCTGAGACCCAGCTCGCGGTTTCGCGTCACGATTTTCTCCAGCACATCGACGCCGCGTTCACCCGATCGCCGTCGCTGTCCGTCGCGCGCCGAAACGCGTTTCAATTGCTCGACCTCTTGCTCGCAGATCTTCTGCACCAGACGGGGGGCCGAATCGCCGTGGTGATTTGCTCCGCGGGAAGCCCCAGTCGCAGCGGTTTTTGTCTGCACGCCGAGCACGGGAAACGAGCCGCCGAGCTTCCGCGGTTGCCGTCACCCGGGATGCTGCCGGCGTTTCTTGCTTCGCTGCTGAAACTCGGCGTCCCGCCGGGTTCGCCGCTCGCCAGCCCCGTGCCGCTGACATCCGCATGGCTCCAGCCCGACGTCGTGCGACACGAAAAATACACCTCCGCGCGCGAAGCCGCCGCCGCGGAGGAGATTTCGCTGCGCGAGACCACGCCGGCCGATCAGCATCCGCTTACCGTCACGTTTCCCGGCATTCCGTGGGAAGCAGCCGCAGTGTGCTACGTTGCCGTGGCCAACAAAACACCGGACCTGCTCGCTGCCGCGGCCGCCAAAGACGACGGTGGGCTGTTGTTCGCCGCCCGGCCGAATCAGTCGGCCGCGAGCTTCCTCGTGCTCTCCCAGCTGCTCGCGGACGCGCGCGTCCAAGCGATGGATCGGCTGTTCAACACCAGCGAAGTGCCCGCCGGCAGCCCCATCGCCAACACCCTGCAGGAAGCCGGGTTTGTCGTCTCGCAGACGCTTGACGTCTGGCTCACCGACGTAACCGCGATGTCGGAACGCGTGCGCGCCATGACGTGGCAACGCGACGCGGACTGGCGCGTGAGACCGGCCACCACCGCGGATGTAGCCTTTTGGGGCCAGCGACCCGAAGCTACCTCACTCGTGCGGCCCGGCACCAAGTTCGATTCCGATCTCAGCTTCGCCATCGAACTCGGCGGACTCCCTGCCGGCCTGCTGCTGATCGAACGCCTGGCCGGCCGCCCCGCCTACGTCCATGCACTTGTCGTCGCGCCGGATGCCCGCGCTGCCGGCGGTTTCGCACTGATGCTCGCGCTGAGCTCGTCTGCGCTCCAGCTGGCCGGAGTCCGACAGATCGTTTTTACGACCGACCCCACCCGCCGCGAGATCATCGCCTTCGCCCGCCGTTGCGGTTCGCGCCAACTCCGTCAGATCCTGCGCCTGCAGCGCTGATCGGCGTCGCCTCCTCGCAAGGCCTCTGCGACAGGACCACCGCGTATCCGCAAATTCACTACATCAGGCACCCCGTATCCACAAACTGGTTACAACAAGGGGATTGGCCTTGTCTTTCTCTTATAGCGCTTATGACTCCCCGACATGCCCCCATCTCCCGTTTCTGCCACCCTGAAAAACGCGCTTTGCGTAGCGGTGCCCGTCTCAGGTGCGCTTCTCACTCCTGAAGCGGATGCCCAGACGGTTTTTACGGTCGATCAGACGATCAGTTACTGGCAGCAACTCAACATTGATGTCGACGGCCAGAGTTTCGCGCTCACGTCGCTCTCGGGCACCGACTTGTCGTTCTATTTCAGTGGCAATGACGCCGAAAAGCCGTATGCCAACGCGTTCCAGGGCGGCGTCTACATAGAGGGATTCCACGTGGCGAACTTGACGGGAGGCACATTGATCAGCGCCAGTTTGTCGGGCTCGTTCGCCACCGGGAAATACCTCAACGACACCGGGTCTAACAACGCCAATTGGGCGGCCGGCACCCAGGGATATGTGGGCTTTCGCTTCGTCTCCAACGACACCACCTTCTACGGCTACGCCGACGTAACCTACACCTCCGATAAAACCCTCCACATCGGTGATGTTGGTTTTCAGGAAGGCGGCATCGTGGCAGGAGCGAGTGCGATTCCCGAGCCTTCCACCTACGTCACGATCGCGGGCCTTGTCGCCGGTTCGGCCGCGCTTCTCCGCCGTCGCCAGCAACGCAAGGCCGCCGCGGCGGCCTGAACCCACAGCGCGGTCGGACTGACCGCGCTTACTGTTTCACCGCCACGTAGGGCTCTTCGAGCAGCACGGGCTGCTCGCGTTTGGTGAGCAGGCGCCACCACACCTTGGCGTTGGCGAGGAACACCACGGTCACGAGCACGAGAAACACGCTCGTCGCCACCGCGTTCACCTGCTGATTGAAGAGCAGGCGCTCCCACGTCGCGATCTGCTCAGGCGTGCCGCCGCCGGCGATCCGCGCCGAGAAACCTTTCGCCGCCGCGATGAAACCGAGCCGCGGATCGTCGGCGAAAATTTTCATCCAGCCCGCGCTCATCGTCACCGCCAGCAGCCACGCGAGCGGCACGAGTGTGCACCAGATGTAACGCGCACGACCCATCTTGATCAGCACCGTCGTGCCGAGTGAAAGTGCGATGACCGCGAGCAACTGGTTCGCCACGCCGAAGATGGGCCAGAGCGAGTTGATGCCGCCGAGCGGATCGATCACGCCCTGATAAAGGAACCAGCCCCACCCGCCCACGAAGAGCAGCGTCGCCAGCGTGCCCGCCCAGAACGACCGGGTGTTCGCGAACGGTTTCCACACCATGCCGAGCAGATCCTGCACAACGAAGCGCCCCACCCGCGTGCCGGCATCGCTCGTCGGGGGGGGGGCGGAG
>Ga0182793_1000215_pt1 | contig 52252 bp, 45 predicted proteins | sample Passage237A_FD_130498 | JGI IMG/M metagenome (GOLD analysis project Ga0182793, IMG submission 130498) | Cellulose adapted compost microbial communities from Newby Island Compost Facility, Milpitas, CA, USA - Passage2 37A (version 2) (version 2) ... | reverse complement strand
GGGAGACAAGTATCGGCTCGCGAGGGGAGGGGGCGTTTGCGACGATGCGTTTCTCGCGCCCATGCACTCCGGCACGTTTCAACGCTTCCTTGCTCTCACGCGTCCGCACCGCTGGACGATCGCGCTTGGCGTGGTGCTGATCCTTGCCGCCTCGCTGCTCACGCTGCCCGCGCCGTGGATTTTCAAGCTGATGATCGACGAGGCGCTGCCGGAGCGCGATGTGCGGCAGTTTGGCTGGCTGCTGACGGTGTTCACGGCGCTGTTTCTCCTGCGCGGCTGGCTCACGCTCGTGCGCAATCGCGTGCTGCAGTTCGCGGCGATGCGCATTGTATGTGATTTGCGGATACGGCTCTTCGCGCACCTCCAGAAGCTCTCGCTGCGCTACTTCGACGCCAATCAGACGGGCAAGGTCATCTCCCGGATCACGCAGGACACCAACGAAGTTTATCAGCTCACCAATGGCTTCCTCATCACGATCATCGCCGACTCGGTGACGGTCGTCGGCGTGCTCGGATTTCTCTTCTACGTCGAGTGGAAGCTCGCGCTCGCGGTCACGCTCGTGCTGCCGCTTTTCGCGCTCAACTACCTCTACAATCGCCGAAAAATGCGCGAGGAGAGCCGCGTGCACCGCGATAACTGGGACAAAGTCGTGGGCTTTCTCCACGAGCGCGTCGCCGCGGCCCGCGTGGTGAAATCGTTCACGCGCGAGGCGGCCGAGACCAACACCTTCGCGAGCGGCATCAACGCCGACTACTTCAACTACTCGCAGATCGTGATGCGCAACACGCGGCTCTCGGTGGTGGCCGATGTGCTCGGTTCGCTCGGTGCGTTGATCGTGCTCGGCTACGGCGGTTGGCTCGTCGTCAACGGCGCGATGCAGGTCGGCACACTCGTGGCGTTCAACGCCTACATCGTGTTTATTTTCCCGCCGATCGTGCGCTTTGTGGATCTCGCAGCGGTGTTTCAGCGCGCCAACACCGCGCTCGAAAACATGTGGGCGCTGCTCGACACGAAACCCGAGATCGTGGATCGCCCGGAAGCACGCGAGCTGCCGGTGATTCGCGGTGAAGTGGAGTTTCGCCATGTATGCTTCGACTACGAACTCGAGCCACCTGGCGCGGGTCGTCCGCGCACGCTGACGGACGTGAACTTCACGATTCCCGCCGGCAAGGTCGTGGCGATCGTAGGCCCGAGTGGTTCCGGCAAGAGCACGATCATCAATCTCGTCGCGCGTTTCTACGATGTCGCGAGCGGCGAGGTGCTTGTCGACGGCCATGATGTGCGCGACGTCACCGTGGAGTCGTTGCGCCGGCAGATCGGCATCGTGCTGCAGGAAAACGTGCTCTTCTCCGGCACACTCGAGGATAACATCAAATACGGTCGCACCGACGCCACGCCTGCGCAGGTGCAGGCCGCGGCAGAAGCGGCGAACGCGCATGAGTTCATCGCGAAACTTCCCGATGGTTACGCCACTGTCGTCGGCGAGCGCGGCGCGAAGCTTTCCGGTGGACAGCGCCAGCGCATCGCGATTGCGCGCGCGATCCTGCGCGATCCGCGAATTCTGATCTTTGACGAAGCCACGAGCGCGCTCGACACGCAATCGGAGCGACTCATCCAGCAGGCGATGGAGCGGCTGATGAAGGGACGCACAGCGTTCATCATCGCGCACCGGCTTTCGACGATCCAGAGCGCCGATCTGATTTTGGTGATGGAGCAGGGCCGCCTCGCCGAGCATGGCACGCACGCCGAGTTGCTCGCGCGCGGCGGACTCTATGCCCATCTGCACGCGCTGCAGTTTCAGGAAACGGCCTGAGGGAAATTAATCACGGAAACACGGAAGCACGGAAAAAGGCCGATCTGTTTTTAGCCACAGAGGATACGGAGAAGAAGGTTTGGGAATTCCGTGTTTCCGCTCTTCCGTGCTTCCGTGATCCGGATCGGTCTTCTGTGCGTCTGTGGCTCAGCCCTCGGCGCTACTCTTCGATCTCAGGTGGTTTGATCTCCATCAGCAGCCGGTCGAGTTCGGCCTGCGTGGGATTGCGGATCGAGAGGATGGTGAGGATCGCTTCTCCGGCGGGCAGTCGCACTTGGGTCGATTCGCCGTCGTCGAGACCGAGGATCGCGGTGCCGAGCGGCGAGTTGTGCGGCAGGCATTCGATGCCGGTCTCGTCGTCCATCGCGGTCTCGCCGTGCGTCGCAACCAGAAACGTGAAGCGGTGCTTTCGCTTCGAGGCGACGTCCACCTTTTCGAGCGAAACGACGTGGCCGAGTTGCACGAAGTCCGTGGGCTTGGTGAGCCATGTCGTGGGATCGACTTCGATGAATGTGTTGCGCGCGACAAAGCGATCGAGCGCGGTCATTTTTCGGTCCACTGCGCGGATCGCTTCCTTCGCGGCCTTGAAGCCGAAGTTCTCGCGCAGATCGCCCTGCGAGTGCGCCTCGACCTTGTCCTTCACGAGATCGACGCGTTTCGCCTTGAGGGCGAGAAACTCATCCGCGAGCACGCGATTGTATCCCGGCCGCACGTAGATCGTGGTCGGATCGGGCGGCGGCGGACGAAAGATCTTTTTGCGTTTCAGCGCCATGGGCAAAACGCCAACAAGAAGCGGGCGGTCGTAAAGACAAGATCCTGTCCCGGCGCGTCTCTGTGGCCGGAGATCTCTCGCGCTCGCGCACACCAATTCCCGGCGCGATTTCTCCAAGCGCTGCGCGACCTTTTCGTTTGGCAACGGCGGCGAGCCTGCCGAGTGTTTGCGCAATTCCTTTCTCTCGCGCCACACCCCTCGCGTGAGAACACCTCCTGCTAACGTCGTCGTCATGTCGCAACCTTACCTGACCTCCCCGCAGAAGATCACCACGATGCCACCGGGCATTCCCTACATCGTGGGCAACGAAGCCGCCGAGCGGTTCAACTTCTACGGGATGCGCGCGATCCTCGTCGTGTTCATGACGAAGTATCTCGTCGATCGCTCCGGCGAGCTTTCGCCCATGTCGGAGAACGAGGCGAACAAGTATTACCACCTGTTCCTCTTCGCGAATTACTTCTTCCCGACGATGGGCGCGATTTTGTCCGACGCGTTCTGGGGCAAGTATCGCACGATCTTCTGGCTCTCGCTGGTTTACTGTCTCGGCAGCGTCGTGCTCGCGCTCGATCACACCCGGCTCGGATTGACGCTTGGTCTCACGCTCATCGCGATCGGCTCCGGCGGCATCAAACCGTGCGTATCGTCACACGTCGGTGATCAGTTCGGACCCAATAACCAGCACCTGCTCTCGCGCGCGTTCGGCTGGTTTTATTTCTCGGTCAACTTCGGGTCGTTCTTCTCGATCCTGCTTATTCCGTGGCTGCTCGATCGCTACGGCGCGTTTCCGGCGTTCGGCGTGCCTGCGATTTTGATGCTCACGGCCACCTACATCTTCTGGTCCGGCCGCTACAAATTCGCGCACATTCCGCCGGTCGGAAAATCGTTTCTCAAAAACTCCTTCGATCGCGAAGGCCGCGCCGCGCTCGGGCGGCTCTCGAACCTCTTCATCTTCGTGGCGATCTTCTGGTCGCTGTGGGATCAAAGCGGCGGCGAGTGGGTGCTGCAGGCGCAGAAAATGGATCTCCATTTCCTCGGCATCAACTGGCTCGCGTCCCAGATCCAGGCGCTCAACGCCATCATGATTTTGGCGTTCATCCCGCTGTTCCAATACGTGATCTATCCGCTCGTGAACCGCGTGGTGCCGCTCACGCCGCTGCGCAAGATCGGGGCCGGTCTCGTCGTCACGGGCCTCTCGTTCCTCGTCAGTGCGTGGATCGAGTCGCAGATCGCCGCCGGTCTGCAGCCCAGCATCGGCTGGCAGATTCCCGCCTACGCGCTGCTTTCCGCGGGCGAAGTCATGGTGTCGATCACCGGTCTCGAGTTTGCCTACACGCAGGCGCCGAAACACATGAAGGCGATGGTGCAGGCGCTTTACCTGCTCTCCGTTTCCGCAGGCAACCTGTTCACCGCCGCCGTGCACTGGTTCATCGCCAATCCCGACGGGACGGTGAAACTGCACGGCGCCGACTACTATAAATTCTACGCGTGGCTCTCGATCGGCTGCGTGGCCGTGTTCGTGTTCATCGCGCGCAAGTATCAGGAAAAGACCTACCTGCAGGGCGAACCTGATGCCGCGGTGCCGCTGACCGACGCGCCAACAGGGAAGTAAAGCAACGCTCGCGACTCAGTAGCCCGCGGACACCGCCGCGGGCTTCTCGCCCTTGAACTCGGCGAGAATCGCCGCCGCGCTCGAGGTGCCGAGCCGCGTCGCGCCGGCTTCGATCAACGCGCGGGCGTCGGCGAGCGTCTTGATGCCGCCGCTCGCCTTGAGCTGAATCTTGCCGCGGCGCTTTTCCGCCCATTCGCGGATGTGCTCCACCTTCGCACCGGCGCTGCCGAAACCCGTCGATGTTTTGATGAAATCAGCGCCCGCGTCCTCGCAGATCCGCAGAGCGGCGATGCGTTGCTCGGCGTTGAGATAACACGTCTCGACGATCACCTTGATCGTTGCGCCCAGAGCGTGCGCGTGGGCCGTGAGCGCCGAGATTTCGGCCGTGGCGATATCCGCGCGGCCTTCGCGCAACGCCGCGTAGTTGAGCACCACATCGACCTCGTCTGCGCCGGCGGCGACGACGGCGGAAATCTCCGCACTCTTGGCGGCGGAGGTGAAGCGACCACTTGGGAAACCGATCACGGTGCCGACTTTCACGCCCGTGTCCTTGAGTCGGCGGGCGGCGTTGGCGACGCCGGTGGGGTAAAGCATCACGGCGGCGAATTTCAGCGTCACGGCTTCGTCGCAGAGCGCATCGAGATCCGCGTCGGTTGCGTCGAGGCGCAGATTGGTGGAGTCAAACGTGGCTGCGAGCCCGGCTGCCGTGAGATTCATGAACGAAGCCTAGCGCAGCAAAGACCCGCGGCAAGACCCGGCTGGCTAAGTTGGATCACAGAGGCACGGAAAGCACAGAAGTCCGCGTCGGAATCACGGAAACACGGAAGAGCGGAAACACGGACCCCAACCCTTCCTCTCTCACTGACCTCGGTGTCGCTCTGGTCCGATTTTCGGTTCTTTTTCGTGCTTCCGCGTTTCCGTGATCCAGCTCCGGTTCTCCGTGCCACTGTGGTTCAGATCCTCAGGCGCGTGTTTTCAGGAAACGTGCGAGTTCCTTGGCGGTGGGCATCGAGGGCGAGGTGCCCGGTTTGGTGACGGAGAGGGCGGCGACCGCGTTGGCCTGACGCGCGGCGGCGAAGATGTCGGTGGGATTGCGCGCGAACGCGGCCACGAAGCCGCCGACAAACGCATCGCCGGCTCCCGTGGTGTCCACGGGTTTCACCTTGAAGGCGGGCACGAGTTCGCCGCGGTCGGCGAGGGAGACAAAGCAACCGCGCGAGCCGAGCGTCACGATCACGGTGGGCACGCCGAAGCCGCGGCAGAGTTTTTGCAGCGCGACGGAGTCGAGTTTCGCGAGGGCGGCTTCGTCGAGGGAGCGTGAGAGTTTCAGCGCGCGGGCGAGTTGGACGAACTCGGTTTCGTTCGGGATGAGAATGTCCGTGTGCCGGAGAATCGCCGGAGCGAAATCGCCGCGCATCGGCGCGGGGTTGAGCACGGTGGTGACGCCTTGCTTGCGGGCGAGGCGGAACACGTGCGCGTTGATGCGCGGATTGGCTTCGTGCTGGCACACGACGATCCGCGCTCCGCGCAGAGCGGCCGGCGGTATATCCAAAGGTTGGATACGCGCGCTGGCGCCGAGCGCGACGACGATTTCGTTTTGCCCCGTCGCGTCCACGAGCACCGTGGCGGCGGCGGTGGCGTGACCGCGCTTCGGAATCAAAATCGAGCGGATTCCCTCCCTGCGATGAAACGCGCGGGCACCCGCGGCAAACGCGTCGTCGCCGACGGCTCCGATGAACGTGACCGCCGCGCCGAGCCGGGCGGCGGCGACGGCTTGGTTGGATCCCTTGCCGCCCGGGCCGGTGAAAAAGCGGCCGAGCGTGGTTTCGCCGGGGGCGGGGAAGTGTTCGCAGTTGAAGCAGAGATCCTGCACGAAGCTGCCGACGATCACGACGCGGGGAGTCATCGGCGCGAAGGCTACGTTTGCGCCGGCACAGGAGACAAGTCGCGCGGTGTGGCGCCGCTCATCCGTCAGCCGGTGCCGTCTGTCCAAAGTTTGCCCTCCGCCGCGCCGGGCAACTTACTATGCGAAGAACATGCAACCCCTCCGCGAAACCGACGTGGTCTTGGACGACACAGCCCGCCGCCAGCGCGCGAGAGAGCGGCTGTATGTGATTTGCCAGCTGAGCGGGTGGGGTTTCCTGCTGGGACTGCAGGTGTTCTTTACCTCGTATTTCGATCGGAAAGGCGAGGGCCGCGATCTCGTGACGGAAGTGTCCGTGCTGACGATGGTGATCGCGCTCGGCTTGTTGCTGTCGCACTTCGCGCGGCCGTTGATGCGGCGCTGGGGCTGGACGCAGATGGGCTGGCGGCAAGTGGTGCCCCGCGTGTTCGGTCTGTCGCTGGTGCTCTCCGTGCTCTGGAGCGTGCTGGGTTATGGTTTCACCTACGGATTGATGCGCCTGCCGTGGCCGGAGGGAAATTACAGTCCGTTCGTGCTCTTTGCGCTGAGCTGCCTCAACGGCACGGTGCTCTACCTCGGGTGGATGTGCGTGTATTTCATCTACCACTTGTTCGATCGTTTCAATCGATCGGAGATCGAGCGACTGCGGCTTTCGGCGCACGTGAAGGAAGCCGAACTGCGGGCGCTGAAGTCGCAGGTGAACCCGCATTTCATTTTCAACGCGCTGAACTCGCTCCGCGCGCTCATCGACGAGGATCCGGTCCGGGCGCGCGGCGCGGTGACGCAGCTTGCGAACCTGCTCCGCTATTCGCTGCAAAGCGGACAATACGAGACCGTGGCGTTCGAGGACGAACTGCGGATCGTGAACGATTACCTCGCGCTCGAGCAGGTGCGGCACGAGGAACGGTTGCGCGTGAAGCTCGACGTTTCGCCCGACACGCTGGCGCTGCCGATCCCGCCGATGCTGTTGCAGACGCTGGTGGAGAACGCGGTGAAATACGGCATCTCGATGCGACCCGAAGGCGGCGAAATCGGAATCACCGCGCGCTGCGAAAACGGAGCGCTGCTTTTGCGGGTGACGAATCCCGGTGCGATCGGCCCCGCGGAAGACCCGGCGCGCACGAGCGAGTCCACCGGCGTGGGCCTGCGCAACGCCGCGGAGCGGCTGCGGATCCTGTTTGGCGAACGGGCGACGCTGCAATTGCGCGAGTCGGCCCCGGCGTCGGTGACGGCGGAAGCGGTGATTCCGCTGCACTCGCCACGCGCGTGATTTTCTCCCCATGAAGGCGCTGATCATCGACGACGAACGACTGGCCCGAAACGAACTGCGACGTCTGTTGGCGGCATATGCCGACCTGCAGGTCGCCGGCGAGGCGGCGAATACGAAACAGGCGCGGGAGCAGCTCGCGGCGTTGAGGCCGGATTTACTCTTCCTCGACGTGCAGATGCCCGGTGAGACCGGCATGCAGTTTCTCGAATCCCTGGAGCCGCCGGCGCCGGACGTGATTTTTACGACGGCTTACGACGAATTTGCCGTGAAGGCGTTCGAGCTGAACGCGCTCGATTATCTGTTGAAGCCGGTCGATCCGCAGCGACTCGCGGCGGCGATCGAGCGCTTGCGCGCACGTCGCGCGGGACCGGCGTCGGCCGCGACTAATGTCGAGACGGGCAAGGGTGTCGCGCGCGAGCGCCTCGCCGCGGAGGACAAGGTGTTTGTGCGCGAAGGTGAGCGGTGCTGGTTTGTCGAGGTGAAGTCCATCCGCTTGCTCGAGAGCGAGGGCAACTACACGCGTGTGCACTTCGACAACGCGCAGCCGCAGCTCTTCCGCTCGCTCAATGCGATGGAGGATCGCCTCGATCCGAAATACTTCTTCCGCGCGAATCGTCGCCAGATCATCAATCTCGCCTGGATCGAGCAGATCGAACCGTGGTTCAGCGGCGGGCTGCTCGTGCACCTCAAAGGCGGGGCCAAGGTTGAACTCAGTCGCCGCCAGGCTCAGGAGTTTCGCGAGAAAATGAGTCTCTAGTCGCCGACACCCGCACACCCGCTTTCCACCTGCCTATGAAGCAAAACAAAACTCCCTTCCGCTTCACCCGGCCCGGCATCGCGATGGGCGCGGGCATCGGCACGGCGCTCGGTGTCTCCAGCGGATGGGGCGTCGGCATCGGTATCGGTGTCGCCGTGGCTCTTTGTTTCAGTCTCATCGGACGCAAAACCAGTTAACTCCGCCCGCATGATTGCAGCCCAACACCTCACGAAGATTTTCAAGGACAAGAAGCGCGGCGAGATTCGCGCGGTCGACGACGTGTCGTTCCGCGCGGAGCCCGGTCGCATTTACGGGCTGCTTGGCGCCAACGGCGCAGGCAAGACCACCACGCTGCGCATGCTCGCGACGCTGCTGCAGCCCAGCAGCGGCACCGCGGTCGTGGGTGGTTTCGACGTGGTCACGCATGCCGAGAAAGTGCGCGCCCGCGTCGGCTTTCTTGCCGCGAGCACCGCGCTCTACGGACGCCTCACGGCGCGGGAAATGATCGAGTATTTCGGCCGGCTCAACGGCATGAGCGATGCGGCGATCCGCACGCGTATCCAGGAACTGGCGACAGAACTCGACCTGCACGAATTCCTCGACCGGCGCTGCGACAAGTTTTCGACCGGCATGAAGCAGAAGACCTCCATCGCCCGCACGCTCGTGCACGATCCGGAGGTGATGATCTTCGACGAACCCACGCTCGGACTCGATGTGATGACCGCGCGCTCGATCGTGCGCTTCGTCCGTCAATGCCGCGATCGCGGCAAGACCGTGATCTACTCGACGCACATCATGAGCGAGGTGGAGAAACTCTGTGACACCGTGGGCATCATCCACGGCGGACGCTTGCTCGCGGAGGGCACGGTTGCGGACCTGCGAGCGCGCTACGGCGAGCAGGATCTGGAGGAAGTTTTCGTCAAGGTGGCCGGCATCGAGGAGGCGAACGCATGAACTGGCGCAACATTGTCACCGTCTATCTGAAGGAACTGAAGGATTCGCTGCGCGATCGCCGCACGCTCATCTCGATGATCGTGGTGCCGACGCTCATCATGCCGGGACTTTTCCTCGGCGTGGGCAAGATCGCGACGGGCGTCGTGAGCAAGGTGAAGGACGCGACCGCGCAGATCATGGTTCTCGGCGGCGAGGATTCTCCGGGAGTGGTCGAGCAGCTGCGCCAGTTGGAAAAGGTCGAGCTCGTGCCCGAGGTCCAGGACTGGAAACAGCAGGTATCCGATAAAAAGATACGCGCGGTCGTGGAGCTGCCGCCGGGCTTCGAAGCGGGGCTGAGGGACGGCTCGGCCGGCGAAGTGAAATTCTACCACTACGAGGGCGAGCTGAAGTCGCGCGTGGCGCTTGGCCATCTCGAGGATTTCTTCCGGGAGCTGCGCGAACGGACGGTCACGCGATTGCTGCAGGAGCGCGATTTGCCGCAGCGCTTGGTGAATCCGTTTTCGACGACGCGGCAGAACGTCGCGCCGCCGGAAAAGGTCGGCGGCAATCTCCTCGGTGGTTTGGTGCCCTACATCATCGTCATTCTCTGTCTCACGGGCGCGATGTATCCCGCCATGGATCTCACCGCCGGTGAGAAGGAGCGCGGCACGATGGAGACATTGTTGTGCAGTCCCGTGGGGCGGGGCGAGATCGTGCTCGGCAAGTTCCTCATGGTGCTCACCGGTTCGCTGGCGGCGATGGTGCTCGCGCTCGTGTCGATGGGCGTCTCGGCATTTGCCGCCGGCATGCTGCTCATGGGCAATGCCAAGCCCGCGGCGGCCTCCGCTGCTGCGACGATGCCTTTGCCGACGATCGATCCGCTGGGCCTCGTCGGTGTGCTCGCGATGGTGGTCCCCGTCGCGGTGTTTTTCTCCGCGCTGGTCTTCACGCTGGCGCTGTTCGCGAAGAGCTACAAAGAGGCGCAAAGCTATGTGACACCGCTGATGTTCGTGGTGATCATGCCGGCCATCGTCGGCATGTTGCCGGGCATCGACCTCAATCCGCGACTCGCGCTCGTGCCGATTCTTAATCTGTCGCTCGTTTGCAAAGAGATGCTCTCGGGTGTCTGGAACTGGCACTACATCGCGCTGATCTTCGGTTCGTCTTCGCTGTATGCCGCGATCGCACTCCTGCTCGCGGTGAAAATGTTTAAGCGCGAAGATGTGATCTTTCGCAGCTAGGCCGCAGGCCTAATAAGGTCGTGGTGAGCGCTTTTTGCTGTCGCCACGCGAAGGGGCGGCAGCATCGTAGCGCGCGATGCTGTCCACGCTGGCCTTCGCGTTCGAAGCAACTCGATGGATGACGGGAAATCCGGTGCTCGCTGAAGCCCGGGAACTTCTCCCGTGGCAGAAGGCGCTCGAAACGCTTGCGGGCGGAGCACTCGCCCTCGCGTGCGGCACGCTCGTTGCGTGGGCCGCGATGAATTGGCCGGTCGGGCGCGGAGTTGCCGGATCGAAACGCGCGACCATCGCAGTCGTAATCGGCGTCGTGCTGGTGTGCGTGCTGCAATTCACCACGGCCGGTCTGCCGGTCGATGTGGAGGCAGTGGCGCGTGCTGCGGCGGCGCTCGGATTGCTTGCGGCGAGCATCTGGTTTGTGCGCAAGCGCCGCGCGGCTGCGTCGCTGACGGAGGGCTCCCCGCTGATCCACGTTGCTCCCGGACCGCTCGAGGAGATCGCGCGACTCTATTTGAAGAGCATCCCGTTGCCGGGATGGATCGTGGATCGCGAGGGACGGTATCGCTTCGTCAACGACACGTGGCTCGCCGACGGAGAGTTCGCGTCTTCGCCGGTCGGCCGGAAGTTGAGCGAAGTTTATCCGCCCGAGCGGGCATCGGAGTATGAGGCGGTCAACGCCCGGGTGCTGCGCGAAAACCGTCTTGTCGAGGCAGAGCACCACACGCCGGCAGGCATGATTCACGTGTATCTGTTTCCGCTCCGCGATGGAAACGGCGAGACGCTGATCGGCGGCGTCGGCGTCGATGTGACGGAACGGCAGCGCGTGAGCGGCCTGCTTCGCGCGCAGGGCGAGTTGCTCGCTGCCGTGACCGAGGCCATGCGCAGCTATCTGCAAACGGGCGACTGGCGCGCGGCGCACGAGATCTTGCTGCGCGGTGCGCTGCAGCAGACGAAGAGCGCACGCGGCTTCGTCGGTGTGATCGTGGCCAACCAACGCCTCCGCGTGCTCGCGCACGTGGGCATGTCGTGGGAAACGATCGTCGGGGCCGACGAGTGGCGGCGCGCGACCGCCGAACACGCCAGCAGTGGTTGGTTGGAGTTTGGTCAGTTTGAAGCGCTCTCGGGTCGCCTGCTGACGTCCGGTGGCGTGGTGATCGCCAACGCCGCTGATCCGGCCGACGACATTCCCGCCGCGCCTGATTTGCTGGTCTTGCCCGTGCAGCACGCGCAGCAAACCGTCGGCTTGCTCGGTGTCGGTGGCGGTGCGGAGCCGATGAGCCGCGACGCGCGAGAGCGACTCGAGACGCTCGTGCAACAGGCGGGCGTGCTCAGCGATTCATACCGCCGCAGCCTGCGCGAAGTCTCCCTCGAGGAACAGGTGCGCGTCGCGCAAAAGATGGAGGCCGTGGGTCTGCTCGCCGGCGGCGTCGCGCACGATTTCAACAATCTCCTCCAGGTCATCCAGGGCTACACCGCGATGGCGCTCGACTCGGGTTCCACGTGGCCCGAGCGCAAGTCGCACCTCGATCAGGTCAAAGCGGCCGCCGAGCGCGCCGCCCAATTGACGCAGCAACTGCTCGCCTTCGGCCGCCAGCAGACGTTGCGCAAATCCGATCTCGATCTGAATCAGGCGATCTCCGAACTCCTGAAAATGCTCCGTCGCGTGCTCGGGGAGCAGATCTCGGTGGACTTCATTCCCGGCCACGATCTCGGCAACGTTTACGCCGATCGCGCGCAGATCGACCAAGTGGTCCTCAATCTCTGCGTCAACGCCCGCGACGCGCTCGCGGCCGGCGGACGCATCACGTTGGAAACCGAAAACGTGCTCGTTAACGGCGCCTTCCGCGAAAGCCACCCGTGGGCGAAGCCCGGCCGCTACGTTCTTCTCACCGTCACCGACAACGGCGTCGGCATGGACCGCGAGACGCTGAGTCACGTCTTCGAACCGTTCTTCACCACCAAGCCCACGGGCAAAGGCACCGGTCTCGGTCTCGCTGTCGTTTACGGCGTGATCAAGCAGCACGACGGCATGATCCACGTCTACAGCGAGCCGGGCCAGGGCACGACGTTCAAAATCTACCTCCCGATCGTCGCGCGCTCGGCCACCGCAGTCGGACCGAAACACACTCCCGTTCCCGCGCGCGGTTCGGAAACAATTCTGCTCGCGGAAGACGAACCGATGGTCCGCGAACTCGCGATCCGCATCCTCCAACGCTCCGGCTACCGTGTCATCGTGGCGGTCGATGGCGTCGAAGCCTGCGCGAAATTCGAGGCGCATCAAAACGACATCGCCCTCATCGTGCTCGATGTCGTCATGCCCAATCTCGGCGGACGCGAAGCCTACGAGCGCATCACCAAATTGAAGCCCGACCTGCCCGTGATTTTCTGCAGCGGCTACGCGGGTGCCGCTCTCGACGGCAGTGTGTTGAACGTCCCCGGCACCCAGATTCTCGCGAAGCCTTACGGCGCCGATGATCTCCTCCATCGGGTGCGCTCTGCCTTGGATTTCGGGAAATCGCCCGATTGTAAATGAGGCGTAAAAACTTTGCGCCACGGTAGCCATGGGCCGCCGCGAGCTGTATCTAGCGTGTTCGCAACCAGCTCCGCGTCATGAACTCCACCCAAGCTCCGTTCCCCGCCGGCCGGCCTGTTTTGAAGCTGCCCCGCCGTTCCACGTCAGGCGAGACGAGCGTGCCTTTCGCGCCGGCTCCCGCGGCGACTCCGGGCGACGAACTCGCCGCACTCCGCGAGCGGGAGGCGAATCTGCGCTCCTACGAGGAACGGCTCCGCGCGTGGCAGGCGGAGATCGATGCCGCCAGAGCGCCGGTCGGGCGCGTGGCCGTCGGCACGGCTTTTCAGCGACCCAACAGCAGCACGCCTTTTGGCGATGAAGTCGCGCTTCAGGCCGCGTGGGATAAATTTCACCGCGCGCGTCAGCTCCTCGAAGCCGAGCAGGAACACCTCCGTAACGACCGCCTCGCGTTTCGCGAAGCCGAAGCCGCGCTCCGCCGTCGCGAGTCCGAGCTCATGAAACGCGAAGCCAGCCTGATCGCTCGCGAGCAGGCGTTGTTGTCCGAGGAAGAGCGGCAAAAGGAAAAACCGCTCACCACCATGCAGCGCCTCACGCAAGCGCCGTTCCTCGCCGCGCTCCGAGTCACGAAGTAACAAATCCCGACTCGCGCCGCCTTTCGTCCCGAGCCGTGCCGCACCCTGGCGCGACTCGGGCTTTCTTTTGTCCCGACCCGGTGCGCACCTTGTCCCGACCGTGGACGCACCTTGGCGCGACCCGGTCCGCACTGTGGCTCGACTCAGGCCGCACGCTGTCCCGACTCGCGCCCGAGGTGACGTCAGCGTTTCGCTGGTGCTCGGCTGGGAGCACTTTCCGCAATTTGCACTTGCACTGCACCTGCCTCCGCCGCATCACGAGCGCTCAATGATTTCCGCCGTCACGCTTCGTCGAGTTTGCACGTCCGCCGTTAAAATGGCGGCCGGTAAACGCGCTTGGTGGCATTCCAAGGGCTCGGCAGAGATGATGAAGGCGCGAAATGGCGCCGCGGTGTGGGAGTAAAGCACACCGCCAAAAATAAAATCCCTCATCCCTCCCGAGCCCGACTCATCCGAGTCGGGCTTTTTCGTTTTCCCGATTCCGCCTCCGCTCCTCCCAACTTCCTCTCGCCAACCCCTTCTCGCTTTATGCCTACGCTCCTCGATCCGCCCATAACCCGGCCGCGGCTTCAAACCAGGCCGCGGCCCCTCCCTGCACTCGAGCTGCCCGCCGTGTCGTTCTTCGGCCGGACGCTTGACGAATACGTGCGCTTCTTCGCGCTCGATGTCGCCGCGCTGCGCGGCCTGTCGGTGCTCGACGTCGCCGCCGGCCCCTCGTCGTTCACCGCGGAGGCGTGCCGGCGGGGCATCGACGCCGTGGCGGTCGATCCGCAGTATTCGAAGAGCGGATACGCTCTTTCGGAGCAGATCACGCGCGATTACGAGGCGATGTTTGCGCAGATCCGCGCCAAGCGGCGGTTGTTCAAGCTGAAGTCGTTTTCCTCGCTGGAAGCGGCCGAGGAAGACCGCCGGACGGCGGCGCAACGGTTTGTTTCCGATTTCGAAACGCACGCGGTGCACGGTCGCTATGTGGCGGCGGCGCTGCCGCGGCTGCCGTTCTTCGACGGCACGTTCGACCTGGTGCTGTGCGCGCACCTGCTCTTCATCTACGCGCAACAATTCGATTTCGAGTGGCACCTGGCCGCCTGCCGCGAACTCGCGCGGGTGAGCGCCGGCGAGGTGCGCATCCACCCGATCGTCGGCGCCGACGGCCGGCTTTATCCCGAGCTCGAGCGCCTGCGGCGCGAACTGCTCGCGCGCGGCGTCACCTCCCGTGTGCAGCGGACCGACTACGAGTTTTTCGCCGGCAGCACCTCCACGCTGATTCTCAATCCGCAGCAGGACACGTGAGCGCGGCTTCCTCTCGTGCGCGGTGGCGACGCGCACGAAGAGAACCGGGCCGCGAGAATTGCGCGCCGGGAGCCTGCTTACGGATTTGCCCACGGCGCGAGCGCGTGAAACGCTGCGGTCATGTTCCCGCAGCACCTCATCGCCAAAAAACGAGACGGACACGCACTCTCGCGCGATGAGATCGCCGCTTTCGTGCGCGGCGCGACGGATGGCTCGTGGGCCGATTACCAGCTCAGCGCGATGCTCATGGCGATCTGCTGTCGTGGCATGTCGCCGCAGGAAACGGCGCACTACACGGAAGCGATGATGCGATCAGGCGTCGTCGCCGATCTCGCTTCGATTGCGCTGCCGAAAGTGGACAAGCACTCCACCGGCGGTGTGGGCGACAAAGTCTCCCTGCATCTCGCGCCGATGATCGCGGCGTGCGGCGTGGCGGTGCCGATGATTTCCGGCCGCGGACTCGGTCACACCGGCGGCACGCTCGACAAACTCGAATCGATTCCGGGTTTCCGCGTGAACCTCTCGCTCGACGAGTATCGTCGTGAACTCGAGGAGATCGGTTTGTCGCTGATCGGCCAGACCGCCGAACTCGCGCCGGCCGACAAGAAACTCTACGCGCTGCGCGACGTGACCGGGACGGTCGAGAGCATCCCGCTCCTCTGCGGTTCTATTCTCGCGAAGAAGCTCGCCGAAGGCATCGACGCGCTCGTGCTCGACGTGAAGTTTGGTCGCGGCGCGTTTTTGCCGGAAAAGAAAAAAGCCCGCGAACTCGCGCAGGCGCTGGTGAATGTCGCCACCGCGATGGGCAAACCGACGCGTGTGGTGATGACGGCGATGCACCAGCCGCTTGGTCGCACGGTCGGAAACGCGCTCGAAGTGATCGAGTCCATTGAGTGCCTGCATGGTCATGGTCCCGCGGACACGATGTCGGTGACCTTTGCGCTGGGTGAACAGATGCTGATTCTTGCCGGACGGGCCGGCTCGGTGGATGAAGCGCGGGCGCATCTGAATCAGGCGATCCACAGCGGACTCGCGCTGGAAAAATTCCGCGCGATGGTGCGCGCACAAGGTGGCGATGGGCGCGTGGCGGACGATCCGTCGCGACTGCGGCTTGGGTCGTGCCGAGGTGCGGTCAGAGCGGCGCGTGGTGGCGTCGTGCGCGATGTCGATGCGCGCGCGGTGGCGCTGGTCGCGCTGGCATTGGGCGCGGGGCGCGCGCGGGCCGAAGATGCGGTGGATCACTCGGTCGGCGTCGCGGATCTGGTGAAGATCGGCGAGCGCGTGGATGAAGGCGCTCGGCTCGCGACGATCTACGCGAACAGCGAAACGAAACTCGCCGAGGCGCAGGCGGCGCTCGCGCAAGCCATCACGATTGGCGACGGTCCGGTGAATCCGCCGGATCTGATTGGCGAAGTGATCGGTGGGTGAACGGAGCGCGCGATCGCGCTCAGGCGTTTTCCATCTCGGACAGCTTCGTCGCGGCCTTTTCCCATTCCTCCGTCGCGGCGGTGATCTGGTCGACGATCGTGCTGAGCTCGCGGTTGAGGTGGTGGAATTTGCCTTTGTCGGCGTAGGTCTCGGGCGCCTCGAGCGCGGCGGTGATCTCGGCCTGTTTCGACTCGAGTTCGACCACGGCCTTCTCGAGCTGTCCGACGTGCTCGCGGAATTTGCGAATCTCGTTGGGTGAAGGTTTTTTCGCGCCCGGCGTTTTGGCGCCCGAGTTTTCCGCTTTCGCCGCGGCAGCAGCCTGCTTCGGTCGAGCGTCGGTGAAACCGGCGGTGAGCGCGGCGCGGGCGTCGGAGGCCTTCGATTTCTCGAGGTAGTAATCGTAGTTCCCCGCGTAAGGCGTGAGCCGGCCGCTGTGCACGTGCAGGACGTTTTCCGCGAGCGCGCGGATGAAATGCACGTCGTGACTGATGAAGATGAGCGTGCCTTCGTAGGCCTTCAGCGCGTTGATGAGCGCGTCGATCGACGCGATATCAAGGTGCGTCGTCGGCTCGTCCATCAGCAGCAGATTCGGCGGATGCACGAGCAGGCGGGCGAGCGCGAGGCGGGATTTTTCGCCACCGGAGAGCACACCGATGGGTTTGTGCACGTCGTCCTTGCGGAAGAGAAACGCGCCGAGAATTGCGCGGGCCTGCTGCTCGGTGAGCTGGTTCTCGTTGGTGCGCAGCTCCATCACGTTTTCGAGCACCGTCAGCTCCGGCTTCAGATTATCGAGACGGTTCTGCGCGAAGTAGCCGGGCACGACGTTCGAGCCGAGTTCGCGCGTGCCGCCCTGGATCGGAACGACTCCGGCGAGAATTTTGAGCAGTGTGGACTTGCCCGCGCCGTTGGGGCCGACGAGCACGATTCGCTGGCCGCGCTCGGCGGTGAAGTTGAGATCGCGATAAACGACGTGATCACCGTAGGCCTGCTGCACGTTTTCCAGCTCGATGACCTTCAGGCCGGAGCGGGGAGGCTGGGGGAACTTGAAGTTGATGCGCTTCAGTTCCTCCTGTGGTTCTTCGATCGCATCCTCGAGCAGGCGCTCGATCTGTTTTTCCTTCGATTTCGCGCGCGAAGCCATGGAGGCCTTGGCGCCGAAGCGATCCACGAATTTCTGGAGATGGGCGATCTCGCGCTGCTGGTTCTTGAAGGCCGCGAGCTGCTGCTCCTTGCGCGCCTCTTTTTCGCGCAGATACGAATCGTAGTTGCCGTGGTAGTAGTGCAGCCGCCCGCCTCGCAGCTCGAGCATACCGGTGCAAAGCGCGTTGAGAAACGCGCGGTCGTGGGAGATCACCACGAGGCCGCCGGGGTAGCGCGTGAGATAATCCTGAAACCACAGCAGCGCTTCAAGATCGAGGTGATTGGTCGGTTCGTCGAGCAGCAGCAGTGCAGGCTCAGCGACGAGCAACCGCGCCAGGTGCGCGCGCATGACCCAGCCACCGGAGAACGTCTTCGCGAGTTTCTCGGCGTCGCCTTCCTTGAAACCGAGGCCAGCGAGAATTTTGCGAGCGCGCGGTTCGAGCGTGTAGTCGATGTCCCAGTCGTCCTCGTCGGGCTCGAGCTTCTTTCCGCTCGTGGCGATGTGGAGAATGGTCTCGTCGCCGGCGGGGGCGCTTTCCTGCGGGAGGAAGCCGAAGTCGGCGCCGCGTTCCCACTCGATGACGCCCGTGTCGGGTTTTTCCTCGCCGAGGATGAGCGAGAAGAGCGTGGACTTGCCCGCACCGTTGGGTCCCACGAGTCCGAGGCGGTCGGTGCGCGCGATGAAGAGCGACACGTCGTGAAAAAGTTCACGCGTGCCGTAGGACTTGGAGACATCGGCAATCGTCAGCATCGGAAAGGGAGTTGGTCAAAAGACCGGCTGGTGCGCGCGGCGTCAAAGATGAAAAACCGGCTCAGCGCGCGAGCGTGAGTCCGATCACGCCACTGACTGCGACCACCGCGCCGACGAGCGAGCGCCGCGTGGGGCGTTCGCCTTCGAGCCAGCGGCTGAGCGGAATGATCATCAACGGCGTGCACGCCACGATTGGCAGCACGAGGCCGCTCGGCGTCGTGAGAAGCGCCCACTGATAACAACCTACGCCAAGCACGGCTCCCGCGAGCGCGTTGAGCGGCACCCATTGGTAGCGACGCCACTCGCGCGCATGGGTGCGGGCGCCGCCACCGGCCAGATCGTCGTCTTTGCGCAGCAGTTTGAGCACTGCGAAATACGCAATGGCGACCGCGAGTCCGCCGAGGATGCGCGGATACGCTGCACTCAGGCCGTCGATCGTTTCGTCCGCGGAAACGGTCACGGCGTTGGCGTGCCGGCTCACCACCGCTCCCAGTCCCTGGCCCGCGGCGGCGAGCACGCCGTAGAAAAAACCGATCGGCTTCACCGCGACGCGGGGCGGCGAACTTTTCGATGGCATCAATGACCACGCGACGCCCGCGACCGCGACGGCACCGCATGCGAGCTGCGTCGCGGTGAGCGCCGTGTCGAGCCACAGCCATTCCGCGACGATCGCGATCGGGGCGGCGAGGCACTGCGTCATCAGCACCGAGAGTCGCGCACCGAGCAGCGGCAGCGCCGCGTAGAGTGCAAGATCACCCAAGCCCATGCCAATGATGCCGCTGAGCAAAAACCAATCGCGCCCCGCGCCGCCGAGTCCGGGTCCGCACACGTGCGCATACGCACCCAAACAAAACGCGGCGAAGATGAGTCGCGCGATGTTGGCGCGGACGCCGCCGAGCTCGCGCACCGACCGGTTGGCGAAGATCGACGAGAGCGAAAAGAAGAGCGTCGTGAGCAGCGCCGCGAGCATGGCGTGGCATCGCAGCGGAGCGGGTCGCCTCGGGCGACGTTTTTTGTGGCGTTGCCAATCGGCGGCGCTCTATTTCTGCGCACTCAAATGAAAGCCAAACGCTCCTCGAAACGACCCGAAGACATCAACGCCGCGCTCGCCGCGAAAAAAGGGCCGGTGTCGAAGTTCATCGCCCACAATTACCGCCACTTCAACGCGGCCGCTCTCGTCGACGCCGCGAAGGGCTACGAGACTCACCTTGCCGCCGGCGGCAAGATGCTGGTGACCATCGCCGGTGCGATGTCCACCGCGGAGCTCGGCATCACCCTCGCCGAGATGATCCGCAAGGACAAGATTCACGCCATCGTCTGCACGGGCGCGAATCTCGAGGAGGACATTTTCAACCTCGTCGCGCACGACTACTACGAGCGCGTGCCGCAGTATCGCGACCTTACGGCCGCCGATGAGCAAAAGCTCCTCGATCGTCACATGAACCGCGTGACCGACACGTGCATTCCCGAGATGGAGGCCATGCGCCGCATCGAGAAGGCCGTGCTCGAGGAGTGGGTCGCCGCCGATCGCGCGGGCGAGCAGTTCTTCCCGCACGAGTTCATGTTCAAGATTCTCCGTTCCGGTAAGCTCAAGAAGAGCTACCAGATCGATCCGAAGAATTCGTGGATGCTCGCCGCCTGCGAGAAGAACCTGCCGATGATCGTCCCCGGCTGGGAAGACTCCACGCTCGGCAACATGTATGCGGCCGCCGTGATCCGCGGCGATGTGAAGAATGTTCACACCGTCCGCACCGGCATCGAATACATGACCTGGCTCGCCGCTTGGTATACGAAGAACGCCAAGACGCTCCGCAACAAGGAGGGCTCGATCGGCTTCTTCCAAATCGGCGGTGGTATCGCGGGCGATTTCCCGATCTGCGTCGTGCCGATGCTGCACCAGGATCTCGAGCGCCGCGGCGTGCCGCTCTGGGGCTACTTCTGCCAGATCAGCGACTCGACCACGAGCTACGGCAGCTACTCCGGCGCCGTGCCGAACGAGAAGATCACCTGGGGCAAACTCGCCTCCTCGACGCCGAAATACATCGTCGAGAGCGACGCCACCATCGTGGCTCCGCTCATCTTCAACTGGGTGCTCGGCAAGTAAGCGTCTCCCTTCACTTCAGGCCGGCGGATCTCCGCCGGCCTTTTTTGCGCCTGCTTTTTTGACCGCTTCAAAATCATGAAACAGCATCGTTACACGACGCGCGTCGAGTGGACCGGCAACGACGGCACCGGCACGCAGAACTACCGCAGCTATCGCCGCGATCACGTTGTCTCTGCGAGCAACAAGCCGCCGATCGCAGCGTCCAGCGACCCGGCGTTCCGCGGCGATCCGAGCCGCTACAACCCCGAAGAACTCCTCGTCGCGAGTCTCTCCGGTTGCCACATGCTGTGGTATCTCCACCTCTGCTCGGTCAACGCGATCGTGGTCACGGACTACCGCGACGACGCGGAAGGTTTCATGAACGAGACGCCCGACGGTGCGGGGGAATTTGTGCGGGTTGTTCTCCGTCCGCACGTGACGATCGCTTCCGGCGGCGACGCGGCCAAGGCGCACGCGCTCCACACCGAGGCGCACCGGTTTTGCTTCATCGCGCGCTCGGTGAAGTTTCCCGTCGAGCACGAGCCCGAGATTCGCGTGGCCTGACGCGGCTCAGTCGAAGAACTGGTCTTCGGCGGACCACGGGGGCACGCAGGTGACGATCATCACGAGATCGCTCTCGGCGTGGGCCGTGATTGCGTGACGCTCACCGGGGCGAATCACGACCGTCTCGCCGGGCCCGAGGTCGGCTTCCTCGCCGGCGAGGTGCATGCGCCCGCCGCCGGAAACGACGTGATAAACCTCTTCCGTCACGCGGTGAACATGCGGCGTCACGCTTGCACCCGCGGGGATCGTGATGTGCGCGATGCTGTGTGAGCGCAGGCGGGAGTTTCCCGGCGCGGCGATCTGGCGTGCGATGGCGCGATCGGGCGCGACGTGGGCGGGTTGGTCAGCGAGGCGGACGATTTCCATGACGTTCGCCCATGCAACTCGCGGACCAACTACGAAATCAGTTTCGTGTTAGGGGAGCGTCGCTCGATCCGCTTTTGCGGCGATAGCGGCGTGCGATCGCGAGTCCAAGCACCGCACAGCCAGCGAGCGCCGCATACGTGGAGGGCTCGGGGATCGCGGTGCCGGCGAGATTGGTGACGATGGTGTAGCCGCCGAGGTCGGCGTAGCCGCTGAACGCGAACGCGTCTGCGTCGTCGGCAAAATAGCCGAAGAGCATGTCGTCGAGGCCCGCGATTTTCCAGGTGGAGCCATCCCAGATGCGGAAAGCACCGTCGTCGATGAGATCGGCGATGATATGGGTCGCATCGCCTTCGATCGCGATGAAGCCATCGGCGAAGTTGATGAAGTTGTCCGTGTCAGAATCGACTTTGAGAGCGTAGTTGATGCTCCAGTAGTCGCTGATGCGCACGAGTCCTCCGTCCTGGAGGGTCAGTGAGTTTCCTGTGCCTCCTGATACACCGACCGCGAGTTGGGTCATGGAGATCATGGACCCTGCGCCGTAGACGTAGGCCGCGTTGTGATCGCCGCCACCATAGCTCGCCAAGTGGAACGATCCGTCCACCGTGAGCGTCGCTCCGTCGCCCACGTGCAGCGTGTTGTAATGGCCTGCGCTGGAGCCGAGATTCAGCCCCATAAATCCGACGGTCATCGTCGTGCCAGATCCGATCACGCGGAGGCTGTTGTAGTTGGCTCCGTTGGTCTTTCCAATGTAGGCGACGAGTTGAGCAGAGAGGTGCGCACCATTTTCGACCGTGACTTGGTTGTGGCTGCCGTAGCTGCCGACTTCGAACCAGCCGTCGGTCGTTGTAGCGGGGTTGGAGTCGCCGACGATCCAGGAAGACCCTGGACCGGTGACCCTGACGGTGTTGTGGGTGGAGGTGTCGAAATAGCCGACGACGCCTTGGTTGCCGATAAGAGAGGAGCCGGACTGGATCGTCAGTTGGTTGTAGCTCGAGCCGAAGCCGACATAGGCATACGTGGCGCCAATGTCGCGAGTGACCGCGCCTTCGGTTCCGAGGATGTAGATGGCGGGATCGTGCTCCGTGCCACCCCAGCTCATGCTTGCCGGGAGGTTTTCGTCCGTGGCGAGGAGACCCGCGTGGAGGCTCGGAGCAGCGGACGCAAAGAGGGCGAGAACGGCGAAGCGGGAAACCTTCTGGAAAGTCATGCCGCCACCTTAGCAACAGCCGCGGACAACGGGTATTCCACTTCGGAGGGGGGCGCGCAAATGGCCCCTGCAGCTCACTGCTTCAGTGGGTATTTGACCTCGAGAGGCAGCGGCGACCGCGCTGATAGCGGCGGGCGATCGCGAGGCCGAGCATGGCACAGCCGGCGAGCGCAGCGTAGGTGGAGGGCTCGGGGATCGCGGTGCCGGCGACGTTGGTGACGATGGTGTAGCCGCCGAGGTCGGCGTAGCCGCTGAACGCGAACGCGTCTGCGTCGTCGGCAAAATAGCCAAAGAGAAGATCGTCCACGCCCGCGATTTGCCACGTCGAGCCATCCCAGAATCGGAAAGCACCGTCGTCGATGAGATCGGCGATGATATGGGTCGCATCGCCTTCGATCGCGAGGAAACCATCGTTGAGGTTGAGGAAGTTGTTGTCGCTTGAGTTGATGGCGACCGCCGAGTTCAAGCTATAGTATCCGCTTACGCGGACGAGCCCGCCGTCTTCGATGGTGAGCGCGTTGCCGGTGCCATCGAAGTAGGAGGCGATGGAGAGTTGTTTAAGCGACCACGTGGAGCCTCGTCCGTAAACGATGGCTTCGTTGTCATTCGCACCGGCATTGAAACCGATGTAGGCCATGCCGGTTGTGAGCGTTCCGCCGTATCCAACGCGCAGGATGTTGTTCGAGCCGTAGGAACCGAGAGTGATACCGGTTGAGCTTGAAACGGTCATGGAGGAGCCTGCGCCGAGAATATTCAGCGTGTTGTGGTGGGCTGTTCCCGTGAGTCCCACATAGGTCTTCCCGACGGTGATGTGAGCACCTTCCTCGACGGAGAGGTGATTGTTGCTGCCGTCTTTTCCCACATCGATCCGATCACCGGCGGCCCATGACGTGCCAGATCCGGTAAGAGCGACCATGTTGTATTGGCTGGCGGAACCCGAACCGACGATACCGCCTTTGCTCGTCAGCGTGGACCCGGACGCAACCACGAGAAAGTTGTAGCTGGAGGAGAGGCCAACGTAGGCTCCGGTGTTGCCGACATCGCGGGAGATGGCGCCTGCGAGCCCGAGGATATAAGTCGCAGGATCATCCTCGGTGCCGCCGACATCCATGATCGACGGGACATTGTTATCCGTGGCGATGATGTCGGCGTGAAGGCCGGACGTCGCGAAGGCGAGTGATGCGCAGAAAACGGAAACGTTGCGGCGGAGCACCCGGTGAAGTCGCATTCACCAGTCTAGCAACAAACGCGGATCGCCACCATTGCACTTCGGAGGGGGGCGATGACGGAAGATCTATTCCACGAGGGCTGCGACGTCCACGAAACCGCGCGGCGGTGGGGCCTGCCGGCGCAAGCGGCGACAGGTTTCGCGAGCCCAGACGATGGCGGCGAGGCGATTGCTCGATCCGGTCTTGTCGAAGATTGAGCCAAGGTGAGCCTTCACCGTGTAGAGGCCGATGCCGAGAAGCACCGAAATCTCATGGTTGCTTTTGCCCTCGTTGACCCACGACAGGACTTCCGCCTCGCGCGGCGTCAGTCCGGCCAGCGTGAGCAACTCAGGCTCAACCGAATCGTCACCGCGTGCGTCGAGCGTGCGGGCGAGCGCGTGCGCATCTGCGAGGTGCACCTGCGCCAACTGGAGCACCGAAAGATCGTCCGCCGAAAAATCCGGACCGCCGGCACGTTCGATTCCAAAAAAGATTCGTTCGGTTGGCGTCGTCGGCACGTGGAAGGCGCAGTGGTTGTCGATTCCGAGCGGACGGAAAACCTCCTGGAAAATATCAAGGTCCGCGAACTGCCGGGGGGAGAAAAAGTGGCTCCGGGAAAACGGACGCCCTTCGCAAACAGCGGGATCGAAGTTGAAGAGCGGATACTTCCCCATCAGCGCACCGAATGCCGTCATCGCGGCGGGAAATCCCGGATGCGATGTGTCGAACCCGATCGAGAGACGACGATCGCGCGTCTCGAGCACGCCGCAGGCGATGAACTCGGCGGAGATCACGCCGCGCAGAAAAGCGAAGCTGCGAGACGCGAAGTTGGTCAGGCTGAGGCCGGGAGCGAAAAGCCCGCGACAAGCCTGGCTGAAGGACTGGACGTCGGCCGGCAAGGTTGGGAAACGTGGGGTGGTGTGGAAGCCTCTCGCGAAGAACCGTCAAAGACGGATGCGACTCCTGCGAGATGACGAAGCATTGCAGCAGAAGTTGCAAGTGGAGCAACCCTCCGTCAGCGCGGAAGTCACCGAAGCGCGACAAGGTGCGGGAGCTTTCGCGCGCAGCGCCGCGCGGGCGCGAAACTTCAGAACCAGCCTTTGCGCTTCAGATAAATCACCATCAACAGCGTGGTGCCCATCGTGCAGCCGATCGCCCACGGATAACCGTGCGACAGCTCGGGCATGTTTTCGAAGTTCATGCCATACCACGTGCCGATCGCCATGATCGGAATCGTCACGGCGGTGATCGCGGTGAGGAATTTGATTCCCTCGTTCGCTTCGAAGGCCGCTTTGTTGAGGTAAATGTCGAACGCCATCATCAACCGTTCGTGGTAGCTGATGGCCGTGTCCTCGAGACGCATGAGGTTGTCGCGCAAATCGCGGAAGTAGGGGAGCATCTTCGCGCGCACGAGTTTGCTCTCTCCGCGGGCGAGGCGGTCGATCACATCGCGTTGCGGACGCACGATGTGGCGCAGCGTGTTGAAGTCGCCGCGCACGTGCAGCAGTTCGCTCACGAGTTTGTTCTGCCCCGCGTCTTTCGCGAGCACGTGCTCCTCGAGTTCCTCCAGCTCGCCGCGCAGCTCGTCGAGCACCGGCGCGTAGTTGTCCACGAGCATGTCGAGCAGCGAGTGCGCGATGCGGTCCGGACCGCGCGGGCCCACGCCCACGCTCTTCGCGGTGCGATCGAGGTAACCCGTGATCGCCCGAATCGTGGAACGGTGAAACGACACGAGATAGTCCTTGCCCAGAAACAGATCGAGCTCGGTCGTGTTGAACTTCTCCGTGCGGGTGAAATCCACCGCGTGCGTGACGATGAAGAGGTAGTCGTCGTAGTCCTCGACCTTCGGCAGCGAACTCGGCGCCACGCAGTCTTCGATCGCCAGCGGGTGAAACTGAAACACGCCCTCGAGGATCGCTTTGATTTCCTCGTCCGTCGGGTTCTCGAGATCGACCCAGAGCAGCAAGCCCTTGTCGGCGCGCACGAGCCGGAGCGCTTCGAGCTCCAAGTCCCGCCCCACCAACTTACCGTCGCTGAAGATGAAGGAGTGGATCATGGCGGAAGCGGAAATAACCGGAAATCAGGCCGGGCCGAGGAGCTTGTTCTCGGCCTCGGTCACCGCGCGGATGAACTCCTCCGGCGTGGTCGCGGTGAGAAATGCCTCGCGATTCTCCGGCGACTTCAACAGCCGGCACAGGATGCTCAGCATCTGCAGATAGTCGCCCGGGCGATTCTTCGGCGTGCCGAGCATGAACATCACGCGCACGGTTTCGCCCTGATCGAACAAGACACCCTGATCGCTCCGCCCTACGGCGAGCACGATCTGCTGCACGTGCTCCGTCCGCGCATGCGGCACCGCGAAACCGTGACCGAGACTCGTCGTGTCGAGCCGGTCACGCGCCAGCAACTCCGCATAAAAACCGTCGAAATTCGTCACGCTCGGATGACTGGCGAGCTGAGCCGCCACTTCGTGCAACGCAGCCGTGCGTTTCGTGTTCGCGATCTTCAGTTGGATGCGAGCGGGATCGAGGAGTTGTGAGAAGCGTCCAGGCATGCAGTGGCGCGATGAGATGCGTGCCAAGAGTGACAGCCGCTCGGAAAGTGTTGGCAAGCGTGGAGTCGGCACCGTGGGAAAATGCGTTGCCGGCGTGGCGCGTGCATTGCTCACTCGCCCGCATGAAGACGCCGTTCCGCTTCGCCCTCGGGTCGCTGATCGCCCTCGTCACGCTGACTGCGCACGCCGCGGAGTTTTCCGAAACGCTCGCGCCGGAAGAGTTTGCCGCCGCCGGCCTCGACAAACTCTCGCCTGCCGAACTCGCGCGCCTGAACGAGCTCGTGAAAAACCAGCGCAGCAGCGAAGTGGCGAAAGCGCGCGAAGACGAAGCCGCCAAGGTGCGCGCCGAACTCGTGACCGAGAAACCGAATCTTCTCGGCCGCATGAAGGTGATGCTCACGCCTGGCACCGAGATCGATTACGAGACGATCGAAACCGAGATCTTCGGCCCGTTCCGCGGTTATGAAAAGGGCACCGTGCTGCGTCTCGCCAACGGCCAGCGTTGGAAGGTCGTCGACGGAAACTTTTGGGCGCCGAAGAAAGACGAAAACAAACCCCGCAAAGCGCGCGTGGAGCCCGGCGTGCTCGGCTCGTTTTTCATCCGCATCGAAGACGGCGGCCGTCCGAAGGTGAAGTTCGTCGGCACGTTCGAGCCCTGAGGGCATCACATCCGCACAGCGGTGCGGTTCATGCCGCCACGTGGCGCGACCCGGTGCGCACCTTGTCCCGACATGGGACGGACCTTGGCTCGACGTGGGACGCAACGAGTCCCGACCCGGTCCGCACCTTGGCATGACCCGGTCCGCACTTGGGTGCGACGTGGTGCGGTGCGAGGCTCGACTCGCGCCACGATCGAACCTGCGCACAAAAAAGCCCGCCGGTTTTCGGCGGGCTCGAGTGACAGGTTTGACTGCGCTTACTTCTGCACCTGCGCTTCGCGGTAATTCAAATAGCCGTCGCGCACCGCGATGTAGGGGTCGAGCGCGCCGGCTTTGAAGTCGTCGTAGTTGCGCAGGAGGTGCGGGAAGTCGCTGACGCCGTCGAGGGCGTTGATGCCGAGGCGCGCTTCCCACTCGACGGATTCCATCATGTGCCAGTTGGTGGGCGTGAGGAAAAAGTCGCCCGTGCGACCGAAGAGGTCGCGCGTGCTGGTGGGGCCGAAGAGCGGCACCACAAGATACGGACCGGGCTTGATGCCCCAGACGCCGAACGCCTGACCGACGTCTTCCGATGGCACATCGGCGAGGGCGGGAATCTCATCGTGCACGCGGATAAAACCGGCAAGGCCGGCGGTGCTGTTGACGAGAAACTTGCCCGTTTCTTTGCCGGCGCGTGCGAACTTCAGCTGGAGCACGGAGCTGGTGAAGCGAACCGGAAAGCGGATGTTGTCGAAGAAGTTCGAGATGCCGGAGCGCACGGGGCGCGGCACGGCTTTCTCGTAGCCGCGGCTCACCGGACGAACGACGTAGGTGTAGGCGCCGTCGTTGAACTTGAACATCGCGCGGTTGAACTTCTCGAACGGGTCGTGCACGGGCACGCGTTGCACGGCGTATTCGTCGTCGTCGGCATCGGCTTCGACGGCGGGCGCGGGAGCGGCGGGCGTGGTGCCTTCCTCGGGCGTGTCCTTTTTCTTCTTAAAAGGCTCGGTGAGCTGGCGTATGAACTCGCCAAACCAGTTGCCCTGCGCGCGCGCTTCAGGCGCGGCGGAGATCATGAGGAGCGCGAGCGTGGCGCTCGCGACGAGGCGCGTGAGTTGGGGGTTCATGTTACGCGGATTTGGCGTTGTCCAACTCGGCGAGCTTTCGTTCGAGCGTGCGAATCACCTCGGTCGCGCCGCCTTTCTGGAAAAGCGCATCGAGCTGCGCGCGGTAGTTGGCGACCATGCTGACGCCCTCGATGACGATGTCGTAGATCTTCCACGTGTCGCCGGTCTGCTCGACGCGATACGCGACGCTGTAGGTGGAACCTTGATACGTGAGCGATGTTTGGACCTCGCGGCGATTCGCAGCGATCTCGGTCGTCGCGCCGAAGGTGATGCGCGGTTTCTCGGTCGGCGTGAACCGATCGGCGTAGGTGCGCAGCACGAGATCGAAGAACAGCTCGACCGTGCGCTTCTGCTGCGCGGGCGTGAACTGACGCCAGCCCGGGCCGACGGCGCGGCGCGTGATGCCTTCGGCGGTGAAGTGTTTCTCAAGCAGCGGACGCACGCGAACCGAGAGCGGCTGAGAGCCGGGATCGGGCGCGTAAACGACGGCGAGAACCTCATCCACGGCGCCGCGCAGAAAACTCTGCGGATCCGTGGCGGGAGCGGCGACGGCGGACGCCCCGGTCAAGAGGGCGGCGACGATCGCGGCAGATGGCGCGAGCAGGCGGAATGTTTGCATGGTGTGAGAGCTGCGTGGGGCTACTGCGAGGGTGCCGGGGCGGGCTCCTTGTCCTTCTGGACGTTACCGAAAGCAAAGCGGCTGATGAGCGACTCGAGGTCGACGGCGGACTCGGTCTCGGTGATGAGGCCGCCGGGGGGAATGGTTTCTTCGTCGCCGCCCGGAGAGAGCGCGAGGAACTTGTCGCCGATGAGGCCGCTCGTGCGGATCGAAGCGATCGTGTCGCTCGGGAGTTGCACGTCGTTGCGGAGACGCAGCTCGACGATGGCGGCGAAGTTTTGATCGAGAGAAATGGATTCGATGCGGCCCACGGTGACGCCCGAGATGACCACGCTGCTGCCGGTGTTGAGCCCGCCAATGTTCGAAAAACGTGCTTTCACGACGTAGGTGTCGCTGCCGATGAGGGCGCCGGCGCCGATCTTCAGCGCGAGGTAAACGATGGCGGCGAGGCCGACCAAAACGAAGGTGCCCACGGCGAGCTCGAGCTTGGACGATTTCATGCGAGAGATTCGGAGTTGGCGGTCGCGCCCGAGCGCAGGGCGGCGAGGGAGGCAGTGAGAGCCGCGGCGCTGTCGCGGAACGTGGTGACAAAGGAATCGGTGGAGCGCGCGAACTCCGCGGGCGCGCCGGCGAAACGCACGCGACCGCCGTCGAGCAGCGCCACCTGATCGCTCGCGGCGAGTGCCTCGGGCACATCGTGCGTGACGACGAGCGCGGTGAAATCGAACTCGCGCTGATAACGCACGATCATCTCGAAGACGGAGTTGCGCCGGATCGGATCGAGGCCGGCGGTGGGCTCGTCGAAGAGCACGAGTTCGGGATGCGTCACGATCGCGCGGGCGAGCGCGAGGCGCTTCTGCATGCCGCCGGACATCTGGCCCGGGTAACGATCGGCGAATTTTTCCAGATCGAGTCGCGCCAGAGCGGCGCGGGCGCGCTCGCGGACTTCGCGGTCGGAGAGCTTCGTGGTCTGCTCGAGCGGCAGGCCGACGTTTTCCAGCGCGGTGAGCGAATCGAAGAGCGCGTTGCTCTGAAAAAGATAGCTGCAACGCCGGCGGAATTCCGCGCGCGCGGTCGCGTTGGCCGCATCGAGCACGTGGTCGTCGAAGCGGATCTCGCCCGCGTCGGGCCGCAGGATGCCGGCCACGCATTTGAGCAGGACGGATTTGCCCGTGCCGCTCTTGCCGAGAATCGTGACAATCGTGCCGCGGCGGACCTGCAGGTCGACCGAGTCGAGGACCACTTGATCGCCAAAGACCTTGCGGACTCCGCGAACGTCGAGAAGGAGTTCGTTCGCGGCGCTCATACGAGGAGGGAGGTGATGACGTAGTCCGCCGCAAGCACCACGATGCTCGAGTAAACAACGGCGCGCGTGGTGGACGCGCTCACCGCTCGGGCACCGGTCGCGCCGGAGCGGCGGTTGGCGTAGAAGCCGTTGTGCGCGCAGATAACGGTCGTGAGCACGCCGAAGACGAGAGCTTTCACCAGGCACTCGCGAACGTCCACCGGATCGACCGCGCGAAACACCGCGGACCAGTAGACGTTGCCATCGAGCGCGAGGAGCAGCGAGCCGGAGAGCCAGCCGCCGACCAAACCGATCAGCGTAAAAAACGACGTGAGCACCGGATAGACCAACAGCGCCGAGAGCAGTCGCGGTGCGATCAGGTAACCGTGCGGATCGACGCCCATCGTCTCGAGCGCGTCGATTTGCTCGCTGTTGCGCTGGATGCCGAGTTCCGCCGCGAGCGCGGAGCCGGCCTGCCCAACGATCATGAGTGCGGCGAGCACGGGCGCCAGTTCGCGCGTCAGCGTGAGAGAGACGAGCGTGCCGAGCAGGCTCTCGGAGCCGAAGCGGGCGAGCACGTAGTAGCCTTGGAGACCAAGCACCAGACCGGTGAACAACCCGACGATCAGAATTACCGGCACGCAGCGGACACCCTGTTCGAAGATCGCGCGCACGACGCGCCGGCCGAGTCGCCGTGTGGCCGGGATGGCCACGAACGACTTCGTCGTGAAGCGGGTGAGGTCCCCGAGTTCACCGATGGCGGCCAGCACGTTCTGTCCAACGGATTGCAGCATGCAAAATTAGTTAGGAGGCTAACGGGTGCCCGGTCTTTGGCAAGATGCCGTGCGAACAGTGGTTGGACTGGGTGGTGAGGGATTGTTCCGCCGAAGCGCGGGAAGGGAGTTTCTTTTGCAAAGGGCTGCTTTGTGGGCGGACTACCGTGCGGCGTCCACCACAACCGATCCGCCCGCCTCGAGCGTATGAAAATGCTCAGGTGAAACGTGATATAAATCGCGAGCGATATGGAGCGCTCGCGGCGGATCCTCGCGCGCCTCGTCGGTGAGCTGCCACGTGCCCCAGTGCATCGCGAGGCTGAGTCGGGCGCCGACATCGCGGTGGATACGCACCGCTTCTTCCGGATTGCAGTGCTGCGCGGCCATGAACCACCGCGGCTCGTAGGCGCCGATCGGAATCATGGCGACGTCGGGGGCGCCGAGTTTTTCGCGGATGCGGTGAAACAATTCTGTATCGTAACCGCTGTCGCCGGCGAACCACGCGGTCGTGCGGCCGAGGCGCAGGTGAAAACCACCCCAGAGCCGGGCGTTGCGTCGGCCGCTGAGCCGGTTGCTCCAGTGCCGCGCGGGCGTGAAGGTCGCGGTGGCGTCACCGGAAAGTGGATACTGCTGCCACCAGTCCAGTTCGTGCACGCGCGTGAGTCCGGCTCGCGCCACGAGAGAACGCATGCGGAGCCCGGTGATCACGCGTGGCTGATCGCGCCGCGCCAGCCAGCGCAGCGACGCGAGATCGCAATGATCGTAGTGGTCGTGGCTGAGCAGAATCGCGTCGATGCGCGGCAGCGCGGAGAGCGCGAGGCCGGGCGGTTGCACGCGTTTCGGACCGAGCAGACCGAAAGGGCCGCAACGCTCGGAAAATTGCGGATCCGTGAGGAAATTTCCCCGCGTGGTTTGCAGCAGAAACGTCGCGTGACCGATCCACGTGATCACGATTTCGTCGCCGCGCGGCGACGGTGGCGCGGGCTGCGGCACGAGGGGCACCTGTTTGGGCCACGGCGCGGGACGACTCGTCCGTTTCCACCGCCAGACATCCACGAACGAGCGGTTCACGTGGTCGCGGTTGAAGAAGGTTTTCCCGTTGAAGTGGTCGGACGGCGGCAGTGACATCGGAGTCGCGTTTATGAATTCACGACGCAGTTTTCCGCAAACTTCTCAGCGAAAGGCAGTCCCATGCGCATAAGCGGCGGAGCAGCGCGTGGTATCACGCTCATGGTGCCAAAAGGCGACGCGGTGCGGCCCGCGACCGACGGCATGCGGCAGGCGGTGTTTTCGAGTCTCGGTGCGCGCGTCGCCGGCGCGGTGTTTCTCGATTTGTTTGCGGGCAGCGGCGCGTATGGCCTCGAAGCGCTGAGTCGCGGCGCGGCGGGCGGCACGTTTGTCGAAAAGAATGCCAAGGCTGCGGCCTGTGTGCGGCAGAATCTCGCGGCCGTCTGCAAGAGTCTCGGTCGTCCGCCGACGGGTGTGCAGGTGCTGCAGGTGGACGCGCTCGCGGTGCCGACCAGCGGCGGCGTGCCGGATCTCGTGTTTATCGATCCGCCCTACGAAATTATCACGGAGGTCGTTCCGCCGCTCTTCGCGAAACTTACGGAGCTCGCCGCCGCTCAGCCGGACCTGCTCGTGGTGTTCGAGATGCCGGGCGAACTCGAAATCGCGCCGGAGGGTTGGACCTGCCTGAAACGCCTCGGCAAAGGCGCGCGCCAGCCGACCGTGTCATTTTTCCGCCGCAGCGAAAACGCGGGCGCGTGATTCGCTCGAGAACGATTCGGACGGGACGTCTCTTCGAGACATCCGCTACGCAGCGCCCGTTCTAGAGCAAACCCAACTGCGCGCGCACGAGCGTGAGCGCAGCGATGCACGCGGTTTCGGTGCGCAGCACGCGCGGGCCGAGATGCGCGAAACGAAAGCCCGACGCACGCAACCGCGCGCGCTCCGCCGGCGACCATCCGCGCTCCGAGCCGATCGCGAGAACGACATTGTCAACCAATAGTTGACATTCTCCGAGGCGGACGGGCGACTCGTAGTTGTCGAGCGCGATGCGTGCGGAGTCGGAGGGAAGCGAAGAGATCACGTCTGCCAGCGAACGGCCGTGCGTGACCTCGGGGAGATGGGTTTCGAAGGCCTGCTCGACGCCCGTGCGCACGTGGCGCGCCCATTCGCCGCTGCTCCACAGCGTGCTTTGCGCGTAACTGGATTCGCCGCGATCGGTGCGCACGAAATGCATCGCGGACGCGCCGAGCGTGCTCGCGTCGCGCAGGATGTCGCGCGCGGTTTGCGGCCGGGGCAGCCCGACGATCAGCGTGACTCGCTCCTTGGGCGGGTCCGGCTCGTGCCACGTGAAGCGCAGCGTCAGGACGTCGTCGGTGAACGCGACGAGTTCGGCTTTGCCTTTCGGGCCGTTGACGAGTCCGACGTCGAACGTCTGGCCCGGCGTGCGGCGCAGCACGTCGAGGATGTGGCGGGCGCGCGGATCGTGTCGCGGCAGCGGGCGCTCGGTTTCGTCGCGGTCGAAGAGGATCAGGTTCACGGCGGCGCTACGCTTACGTTTCTCCGCCGGCCCACTTGGGTTTTTGGCGCAGATGGTAGAGGCGTTCGCCGGCCTTGGGCTCGTAGAAAACGCCCTCGTGCTCGCGGTTCGCGTAGGCCTCCGGATGGATCGTGCGCCAGTCGCGATAGCCGAGATTGATGCGTTCGCAGACCTCCTGCGGGATGCCGGTGGCGAGCGTGACGCGCACGCGCGGCGTTTCGACGCCGGTGGCCGGATCGAAAGTTCCAATACCGTGCACGTGCGTCGAGTGGGCGAGCGTGCCCCACGGCTCGTGTTTGAACTTGTCCCACTGCTTCAGGAAATAATCCACACAGTGGTAGCCGATGCGTTCGATCGTGCGGCCGTGCACGACCGAGACTTCGCGGATGTGCGGCGCGTAGATGATGAGTTCGCCGCCGTCGGCCACGATCGGCTCGAGTTTATACATGCATTTTCCGCCGACCCAGAGCTCGTCATACATCTTCGGCGCGCACGACAGCACGGTGTGAAACGGCCGGTCCTTGTAGGTGATGTGGAGTTCGCGCGAGAGTTCGCTGGCGGAGTCCCACGCCTCCTCGGGCGTGCCGGCGAAAAGTCCCGCGAGCTGGCCTTCGCCGCGCACGACCATGCAGAAGCAGAGCTTCGGCACCGTGACCATCGCGCCCGCGCGATCGACGACTTTACGGACAGGCGTCCACTTGTTGCCGATGATCATCGGATTGGTGACGACCGCGCCGAGCCAGTGGAAGAAGTTCAAAATGCCCGGCCCCGCGACGCCGGGGAAAAGGTATTTGTTGCCGCCCGAGAAACCCACGACCTCGTGCGGAAACACCGGGCCGCAGATGAGGATTCGATCGTAGTCGAAGAGCCGCTTGTTGATGTGCACCGGCACATCCATCGCGAAGCGGCCGCCGGAGAGTTCGCGAATCTCGTCGGCCGTGATCGAGCCGAGGTCGCGCAGCGCGGCGGGGTTGTCCCACTCGTGATTGATGAATTCAATTTTTGAATACACGCCCGCGCGCTCCCCGGGGGTGATCTCGACGCGGGCGTTGATCGCCTCGTCGCTCATCGGCGGATGCGTGCCGAGCGCGATCATGACGTCGAACTGGCGCACGACCGGCGCGAGCTGCGCGTGCAGCGTCTTGAACATGAGCCCCACCGGCGCGGTGCGCGTGCCGTCGGGGATGATCAGGAGGACGCGCTGGCCTCGAAACGCATCGGCGGGGCAGGCCTGCGCGATGAGTTGTTGAACCGCGGCGTCGCTGACGGCCGATCCGGTGGGGGCGACGGTTTGAAAAGGAGCGGGCATGGGAGCGAAGGCCGGGAGGGGGAGTCGATCGACAGGCACGGTGGCAATCGCCCGTCGCGGCGCAATCTCGACCTCGGAGAGGGCCGGCGCAAAGGCTGGAGCGGGTGGACGGAATCGAACCGACGATACCTCTTTGGAAGAGAGGAGTTTTGCCACTAAACTACACCCGCGAGGCGTGAGGGAGAGCTTCGCTGTGACGCGTCAGCAGGGTCAAGCCTGTGTTCGGTTGTCGAAAGCGCAACGGTGCCCGCACGACCGCGGATAAACGCTGATACGTCTAGCGGGATTTTTACTAACCTCAGGTCGAAAAGGGATTGCGAGCGTCAATGCGTGCTCTTTCCTCGCAGCATGGCTCAACTTTCTTCAGCTGCCTCTTCTGCGGGCGCGCTGGCCCGTCACAACGGAGGCAAAAAGTCAGGGCCGAACGTCAAGGCGGCGCAGGAACTCGCGAAGCAAAAGGCGCTCGAGCGCAAAGCTCAGAAATACAAGCTGCCGCTCGGCGAGCTCGCCATTTTCACCCAGCAGCTCGCGTCGCTGCTCACCGCCGGTCTGCCGCTCGTGCAATGTCTCGAAGCGCTGCAGGATCAGACGGAGGATCCCTGTTTCCGCATCATCATCCGCGACGTCCGTCTGGATATTTCTTCGGGCAATTCCTTTTCCTCGGCGGTGAAGAAATTCCCGAACGCCTTCAACTCGCTCTTCATTTCCATGGTGGAGGCCGGTGAAGCGAGCGGCGGCCTCGCGGAAATTCTCGGCAAGGTCGCGAGCTACTTCGAGTCCACGGTCAAACTTACCAAGAAGGTAAAGTCCGCGATGACTTATCCGATCGCGGTCATCGGTCTCGCGGTCGCGTTGGTGAACGTGCTGCTCATCTTCGTCATTCCGGTGTTCGCGGAAATGTTCGCGGACTTTGGCGCGAAGCTGCCCGCGCCCACGCAGTTCCTGATCGATCTGTCCGATTTCATGAAGGCCTGGTGGTGGGCGCTCCTCCTCGGCTGCTGGGTGGGCTGGTGGTTGCTCGGCAAATACACCGCGACGCCCGCTGGTCGCCGCCAGAAGGACCAGTTCCTCGTGAAGGCGCCGATTTTCGGCAACCTGATCCACAAGATCGCGCTCTCCCGTTTCTGCCGCACCTACGCCACGCTCATCCGCTCCGGTGTGCCGATCCTCCGCACGCTCGAGATCGTGTCCGCGGCCAGCGGTCGCGTGCAGATCGAGGACGCGTGCACCGACATCTCGCGCCACGTCAGCCAGGGCGGACAAGTTTCCGAAGTGCTCGCGGCCAATCCGTTCTTCCCGCCGATGATGAAACACATGGTCAAGGCCGGCGAATCCACGGGCAACGTGGACGGCATGATGACCAAGATTTCCGATTTCTACGACGTGGAGTGCGAAGCGACGGTGGCCGCGCTGACCTCGCTCATCGAGCCCATGCTCATCGTCTTTCTCGGCGTGGTGGTCGGCGGCATCGTCATGGCGATGTTCCTTCCGATCTTCCAACTCGGAGCTGTGGCAGGCGGCTTGCAATAGCCTCTTGCCTCGCGCGTCCGGTTGACTTCCCGCCCGTCCGTCGGACGTATATATCCACTCATGCCTTCTGTCCTCATCGTCGACGACCTGCTCTCGATCCACGAGATGCTCGGCGCCGTCATCCAGCCGACCGGCTTCCAGACCGCCTTCGCCACGGATGGCGAAAAGGCGCTCGCCCGTTACAAGACGGAGAAGTTCGACCTCGTGCTGGCCGACATCGACATGAAGCCGATGGACGGCATCACGCTGCTCAAGCAGCTCAAGGCTTACGATCCCAACGCCATCGTCGTCATCATGACCGCCTACGCCTCCACCGAGAGCGCGGTGCAGGCACTGAAGTTCGGGGCGTTTGATTACCTGCAAAAACCATTCCGCGTGGACGAACTGATCGCCACGCTCCGCCGCGGCATCGAGTTCAAGGATTTCCAAAGCGAGCAGGCCGCGAGCGGTGCTGCTTCGGCCGTGAAACAGGGCGATATCGAGGCCCGCATCGTCGGCCAGAGCGCGGTCGTTCGCCGCCTCATCCAGCAGATCCGCAAACTCGCCGCCGCGCGCACGCCTGTGCTCCTCATGGGCGAAGCCGGCACCGGCAAGCTCATGGTCGCGGAGCTGCTCCACGAAGCGCTCGGCGCCACCGATAACCAATTCATCCGCGTCGACTGCGCCCTCGCGTCCGAAGCGCACATCCGCGAAGGCCTCCTCGGCGAGAACGGCGAAGGCGGCAACTGGGTCCGCCAAGCCAAGGGCGGCACGCTCTTCCTCCAGCATCTCGAGCATCTCTCGCTCGCTGCGCAAAAGGAGCTCGTCAGCGTCCTGCGCAACACTGCGCACGGTTTCCGCCTCATCTGCGCGACCACGGTCGACCTCGAACTGCTCACCGACGAGGGCAAGTTTCACGACGAACTCTTCTACCGCGTCGCCTCGCTGCCCGTGCACATGCCGTCGCTCCGCGAGCGCATCGAAGACCTTCCGCTGTTGGTCAAACACTACGCCTCGCAGGCCACGAATCCGAATTTCGACGCGAGCCTCATCGAGTTCACCGACGACACCCTCGCGATCCTCGCCACCTATCGCTGGCCGGGAAATCTCGCCGAACTCAACCAGGTCGTTTCGCAGATCGCGGCCACGACCGATACGCGCATCGTCACCTCCGAGCAGCTCCCGCTGCGCCTCCGCGAGATGAAGAGCTGGCCCACGCTTGCCGAATACCTCGCGCAACAGGAAGCGCAGTATCGCGAGATGGTCCTGCACGCCTGCCGCGGCGACAAAGCCGCCGCCGAAAAAATCCTCGGCGTCCCGCTGTAAGCCCGGAGAAAATCCGTGCCGCCCGTGCACGGAAGCACAGCGCAAAGCGACAGCTGGAACCCGCCATCCCCGGCGGGTTTTTGTTTCGCCGGGCAAAGCTCGGACAGCCCGGCGAGGACGCCGGGCTCCACCTTGGCGGGCAGGGACGCTCTCCGAGCTGTTCGTCACGCATCGAATGAAAATCGGAGCCGCGGCGCCCAAGCTGCGGGCGTCGCGTCCCCAAATACAGCCAGGCGGACGGTTCGGAGGACCGTCCCTGCCGAGTCGAGCCAAAGTGCGTCCTAGGTCGCGCCCGTGTCCGTCCCACGTCGGGACAAGGTGCGGACTGCGTCGAGCCAATGTCCGTCCCATGTCGAGACAAGGTGCGGCATGGGTCGGGACGGAGTGCGGCATGAGTCGCGCCTAAGTCCGCTCCGGGGCGAGCCAGGGCGCGGCGCGAGGGTGGAGGAGCGCCCGATTTGCAATGCGGTGCCGCTTTCCCGCTTGCCGCGCGTTTCGGCGGTCTCAACCCTCGGCGAAATCCACGCCCATGCCTAAACGCTCCGACTTGAAGTCCATCCTCATCATCGGCGCCGGTCCCATTGTGATCGGCCAGGCCTGTGAGTTCGACTACTCCGGCACCCAGGCGTGCAAGGCGCTGAAGGAGGAAGGCTATCGCGTCATTCTCGTGAACTCGAATCCGGCGACGATCATGACGGATCCGGAGTTCGCCGATGTGACCTATATCGAGCCGCTCACGGTCGAGATGCTCGAGAAAATCATCGCGGCGGAGCGTCCGTCGGCGCTGCTCCCGACGCTGGGCGGCCAGACCGCGCTCAACCTCTCGATGGAGCTCCATCGCCAGGGCGTGCTCGAGAAATACGGCGTCGAGATGATCGGCGCGAAGCCCGAGGCGATCATCAAGGGCGAGGACCGCGAAATCTTTAAGCAGTGCATGCTCAAGATCGGCCTCGATGTGGCGCGTTCGCGCACGGTGAAGTCGATGGAGGAAGCCCGCGCGGCGGCCGAAGAGCTGGCGATGTTTCCCTTGATTGTTCGTCCGTCCTTCACGCTCGGCGGCAGCGGCGGCGGCATCGCTTACAACAAGGAAGAATTCGAGCGCATCTGCGCCAACGGTCTCGATCTCTCGCCTGTCCACGAGGTGCTCGTCGAAGAGTGCCTGCTCGGTTGGAAGGAATACGAGATGGAGGTTATGCGCGACCACAAGGACCAGTGCGTCGTGATCTGCTCGATCGAGAACTTCGACCCGATGGGCGTGCACACCGGCGACTCGATCACGGTCGCGCCGGCGATGACGCTCACCGACAAGGAATATCAGGTCATGCGCGACGCGTCGTTCGCCGTAATCCGCGAGATCGGCGTCGAGACGGGCGGTTCCAACATCCAATTTTCCGTCGATCCGGTCACGGGCCGCATGGTCGTGATCGAGATGAATCCGCGCGTGTCGCGTTCGTCGGCGCTCGCGTCGAAGGCCACCGGTTTCCCGATCGCGAAGATCGCCGCGAAACTCGCCGTCGGCTACACGCTCGACGAGCTGCGCAACGACATCACGCGCCTCACGCCCGCGAGCTTCGAGCCCACGATCGACTACGTGGTGACGAAGATCCCGCGCTTCACGTTCGAGAAATTCCCCGACGCGGATCCCGCGCTCACGTCGGCCATGAAGTCCGTCGGTGAAGCGATGGCGATCGGCCGCACGTTCAAGGAATCGATGCAGAAGTGCCTCCGTTCGCTCGAAATCGGTGCACGCGGTTTCGGTGGCGGCGGCAAGTTCGGCGGCGACGAGCCGATCGAGGAAAAGATCATCAACGCCAAGCTCGGCACGCCGAACTCGGAGCGCATTTTCTACCTCCGCCACGCGTTTCGCGCGGGCTACTCCGTCGAGCGCATTTTCGAGCTCACCAAGATCGATCCGTGGTTCCTGCACCAGCTCCGTGAGATCCACGAGATGGAGCAGGCGCTCGCGAAGGAGACGCTGGCCGCGGTCGACGATACGACCTTCCGCCGCGCGAAGCAGTTTGGTTTCTCCGACGTGCAGCTCGCGCACATCTGGAAGAGCGATCTCGCGACGGTGCGCGCCGAGCGCAAGAAGCGCGGCATCGAGACGACGTATCGACTTGTGGATACTTGCGCCGCGGAGTTCGAGGCGTTCACGCCTTACTACTACTCGAGCTACGGCGACGAAAACGAAGTGATGCCGCCGACGGGCAAGAAGAAGATCATGATCCTCGGCGGCGGTCCCAACCGCATCGGCCAAGGCATCGAGTTCGACTATTGCTGCGTGCACGCGAGCTTCGCGCTCCGCGAGGCGGGTTACGAAACCGTGATGGTCAACTCCAACCCGGAGACCGTCTCGACCGACTACGACACTTCGGACCGCCTCTACTTCGAGCCGCTCACGCTCGAGGACGTGTTGGAAATTTACCAACAGGAAGGCTGCTCCGGCGCGATCGTGCAGTTCGGCGGCCAGACGCCGCTCAACCTCGCCAGCGCGCTGAAGAAAAACGGCGTCAACATCATCGGCACCTCGCCCGAGAGCATCGAAACCGCCGAAGACCGTAAGCTCTTCTCCGCGATTCTCGACAAGCTGAACCTCAAGTCGCCCGCGAACCGCACGGCGATGAACGAGACCGACGCGCTCATGTTCGCGAAGGAAGTGGGCTTCCCGGTGTTGCTCCGTCCGTCGTTCGTGCTCGGCGGCCGCGGCATGTTCATCGTTTACAACGAGGAAGAATTTAAGGGCGTCGTCCGCCAGGCGTTCGACGTCATGCCGGACAAGCCCGTGCTCATCGACAAGTTCCTCGAGGACGCGATCGAGCTCGATGTGGACTGCATCAGCGACGGCGAGACGTCGGTCATCGGCGGCATGCTCGAGCACATCGAGTTTGCCGGCGTGCACTCCGGGGACGCCGCGATGGTGATGCCGCCGCACACGCTGCCGAAGAACATCATCGAGACCGTCCGCAAGGCCACCTACGCGCTTGCCAAGGAGCTCAACGTCGTGGGCCTGATGAACATCCAGTTCGCGATCAAGGACGGCGAACTCTACGTGCTCGAGGTCAACCCCCGCGCGTCGCGCACGGTGCCGTTTGTCGCCAAGGCGATGGGCGTGCCGCTCGCGAAACTCGCCGCGAAGGTGATGACCGGCGCGAAGCTCAAGGATCTCGGGTTCACGCGCGAGCAGACGCCGAAGCACTGGTGCGTGAAGGAAGCGGTGTTTCCGTTCGTGCGCTTCCCCGGTGCCGCGATCGTGCTCGGTCCCGAGATGCGCTCCACCGGCGAAGTCATGGGCCTCGACGCCGACCTCGGTGTCGCGTTCGCGAAGGCGCAGGCCGCCGCGAAGCCCGGACTCCCGACCAAGGGCAACGTGTTCCTCTCCGTGAAGGATGGCGACAAGGCCCGCGCCGTGAACATCGCGCGTCAGCTCGAAGCGCTCGGTTTCGCGATCTACTCGACGAGCGGCACGGCGCAGATTCTCGCCGACAATGGCGTCAACGTGAAGCGCCTCTCCAAGATCAACGAAGGCCGCCCGACGGCCGTCGACATGATCAAGAACGGCCAGATCCAGATGGTGATCAACACGCCCGCCGGCATGATCCCGCGCCGCGACGAAAACGCCATCCGCGCTGCTTCCTACGCTCACAACGTGTGCATCATGACGACCATCACCGGCGCCCAGGCTGCGGTGGAGGGTATTCGCGCGCTCAAGACGAAGCCCGTCGGCGTGAAGCCCATCCAGCAGTATCGCGGCAACGTGACGCTCGTGTGATCCACTTGCCCGGTTCCTGCTCTTGCTCGTAATCGTGCTCGTGCCCGCTCATAAATCCCGCGGCTTCGAGCACGAATAAGAGCACGATCACGAGCACGCGTTTTTCAACCATGTCAGCCAACCGCCTCATCGCTCTCCTGCACGGTCCCGATCAACCGGGTCTCGTGGCGCGCGTGGCCGGTTGGATTTTCGAGCGCAGCGGCAACATCCTGCACGCCGATCAGCACCGCGACATGGAGGCAGGGATCTTTTTTCAGCGCGTGGAGTGGGTGCCCTCCTACGCGACCGCCGCGGCGGCCAATCCCGCCGACCTCGAGGCGGCCGAGCTGCAGGCCATGGCGGAGTTTCGCGCGTTTGCCGCGTCGCTCGGCATGACGGCCCGCGTCGTCTCGACCGCCAATCGTCCGCGGGTGGTCGTTTTTGTTTCCAAGGAGAGCCACTGCTTCCACGACCTCGTGCTCCGCTGGCGCGCGGGCGAGTTTGCCGGCGATCTCGTGGCGGTCGTTTCCAATCATCCCAACCTCCGCGAAGCCGCGGAGGGCTACGGACTCGACTACTACCACATCCCGGTCACGGCCGATACGAAAGCCGCGGCTGAGGCGCAGCAACTCGCGCTGCTCGAACGGCTGGACGCCGATCTCGTGGTGCTCGCGCGCTACATGCAGGTGCTTTCGGCGGATTTTCTCGGGCAGTTCGCGAAGCCGGTGATCAATATTCACCATTCGTTCCTCCCCGCGTTTGCCGGCGGCAAGCCGTATCACCAGGCCCACGCGCGCGGCGTGAAGATCATCGGCGCGACCGCGCACTACGCCACGCGTGACCTCGATGAAGGCCCGATCATCCATCAGGATGTCACGCGGGTGACGCATCGCCACGGCGTGGACGATCTTATCCGCATCGGCCGCGATCTCGAGAAGCGCGTGCTCGCCCAAGCAGTGCGCTGGCACCTCAACGCCCGCGTGCTCGCCTACGGCAACAAGACCGTCGTCTTCGACTAACGCGGCGCACGGGCGGCCGCCCTGTGCGGCACCGAACGCGATTTACACCCGACACAGCGGCGGTTTTTCCTGCAAAACACGGGATGGACACCCGGGGGCGGTTTTGCTCTCGTCGCCGTTTACCAAATCTCCGACCGCATGAGCACCCCCGCTTCGTCTTCCCATTCTGCCTCCGAGGCCGCGACCAACATCACGCCGAGCTTTGAAGATCGCGTGCACATGTTTTGGGAAAAGAATTCCAAGGCTGTCTTCGGCGCGATCGGTGCCATCATCATCGCGATCCTCGCCTACTATGCGTGGGAGTATGTCGCCGAGCAGCGTGAACAGTCCGTGCAAAAGGACTACGCGGCCGCGACCACGAGCGATCAGCTCAAGCGCTTTGCCGCGGAGCACGACGGCCACCCGCTCGCCGGTGCCGCGCAGGTCCGCATCGCCGACGAAGCCTACACGGCTGCCCGCTACAACGAAGCCGTGACCGCTTACGAAAAAGCGCTGCCGGCCTTGAAGAATTCCGTGCTCGCCGGTCGCGCCAAGCTCGGCCTGGCGATGGCCAAAATCGGAGCCGGCCGCACCGCCGACGCCGAAAAGGATTTGAACGCGCTCTCTTCCGACGCGCAGCAAACCCAGGCGATCCGCACCGAGGCGGCGTATCAACTCGCCGTCATCGCCGCCGCCGCCAACCGCGCCGACGACGTGAAAAAGTATTCCGAGCTCGTGATGTCGATCGATCCGATGAGCCCCTGGACGCAGCGCGTGATGATGCTCCGCATGCGCTTCCCCGGCGAAGCCGCTCCTGAGTCCAGCGACGTCGGCATCTCGCTCCCCGGCCTCAACGACTAAGCGATTGGACCGGAGAAACGGTCCGAGGGAGGTTGAGGGTTGAGCGCTGAGAGCTGAGAGATCATGGAGCCGCGGCGCCCTCGCCGCGGTGGGTGAAAAATCGTCCGCGTTTTTTTAGTGCCCGCTCATCGCGCCTCACGGCGGGGAGCGGCGAAACGCGAGACAGAACTCGACGACGAAAACCGGCGCGCTCACCCGCTCAGGCTTTCGAGAGGCGTTGACGGTGGCGATACCAGCCCGCGCCCACGAGCGCCGCAGCTCCGAGCCACGCCGCGTAAGTGGATGGCTCGGGAATCGCCGTGACGTGCGGCGTCCAGATCAGCACCAGCGAGCCGCTCTGGAGCGCGACTTGAAAGTTTCCGAGGTCGTTCCAGAGCGATTTGTTGCCCTCCGCCACGGCGAGTGAGCTGCCGGCAATCGAACCGGACTCGCCCTTGCCCACGATGGTCCAAGTCTGCGTGACATCCCAGAACCCGCCGGTGGTCGGAGCAACGACGGCGCTGAACGAGAGCTCAAGCATGGCGCCAGCGGTAATGGTGAGCGTGCCCGCCGCGATCGAGAGTTTGTTCGCGCCCGACGTGCTGGCGGAGTTGAGGTGCCACTGAAAAATCGCGCTGTCAGTCAGTGTGAGCGGTCCGGTGAGTGTGCCGCTGCCGCTCAGCGTCCCGCTGAATTTGCTTTCGGTCCCCACACCTTGCAGTGAACCCCCATCGAGCTGAATCGCGTTGCCGATTGTGACATTGTCGGCGATCGAGAGCGTGCCGCTCGTATTCACAATCACACTACCGCTGCCGAGTGCGTTGTTGTGCCCAGCCGTGAGCGTGCCCGCCGAAATCGTCGTCCCGCCGGAGTAGGTGTTGTTGCCGGAGAGCGTTGTCGTTCCCGTTCCATTGAATACTAATCCGCCATTCGAGATCGTTCCGCTGAACGAGCGTCCTGAAGTCGCATTATTGGTAATCGTGCGAACGCCGCCTCCCAGATTAACGCTGCCGGACCAGGTAACGCTTCCGTTTCCGGAGAAGTTGCTGAGCGCAACGTTGCCTCCAAAGACGACCGCGTTTGCAACGGTTACGGCCGTTGTGTTGGAAGACTGAATTGTGCCTCCATTGATGGTGAGCGTGCCCGTGCCGAAGGAATTTGCGCCGGATACGATGACGGTGCCGGAGTTCACCGTGAAACCTCCGTTGAAGCGAGAGTTTGTCCCAGGGCCTGCTCCCCAGTCCAGCGTGCCGTCGCCGGTCTTAATCACGCCCGCTCCTTCATTCCCGGCGGCAGTCGACTGGCCTTGCGATGTCCACGTCAGGGTAGAGCCGGCACCGATGTCGAAAGTGCGAACGCCGCCCAAGGTGAGTGTCTGAGTGGACGTAATGGTGACGGTGGAGCCATTCGTGACCGTCACATTACCAACTGTGGCAGAATTGAAGGTTAGAGTCGAAGACGCTGAAAACACAGCGTTAGCTCCTGCTGTCCATCCCGTGCCTCCCGTTGCGTTTGCTGATCCCGAATTCCAATAGGTGCTGTTCCAGTTTCCGCCCGCGGTTCCGTCCGTGCGCCAATAAAGAGTCGTCTGCGCTCTCAGGGCGACGCTGCTAACAAGCATCATGGCTAACGCAGGAATGGTGTAATACCGAGAAGCGCGCATGTTGAAGCTGGAGGATGGGCGCGAGGCGGAGCTTCGGAGGGGCTCTTTATCGCGTTCGGGTTGGCTGGAAGCCGGGGCGGAGAGTTGAAGCGCGGAAGTTCCTAGAAACACGCGAGCTAGCGGGCAAGCGGTTAACGGAAGTTTCGCGTAAAGTGGCGGGCGCTGCGGCTGATTGCAGCGCGGCTAATCCAGCAAGTTTTCCGCCAACGGCCGATCTGCTGCGCGTGTGTTGACATGCTTCGTCCGCCCGCGTCCCATCCCACCTTGCACGACGGGGTGTAGCTTAGCCTGGTAGAGCGCCTGGTTTGGGACCAGGAGGTCGTAGGTTCGAATCCTATCGCCCCGACCATCGTGCGAAGCGCCTCATCGCCTGCCGGTTTACTGCAGGGCGCGAACGGACGGCAAACCGCGGCCCATCGCGTGCCGGAGTCCGGGCTAGATCCGGGCAGGCTGGGGCGCGTCGGCACCCGAGTGGCGGCGGTCGAACCGAGCTTTCGCCAAATACTTGCCCGCGCTGTTTTGGCGCCATTTTCCGAGGCAAATGCAGCCGTTAGCGGGGGCTCTGTGAATAATCTCTGCTTGATTCACCCCCATGTTCGGATAGTCCTGCACGACTCACTTTTTACCTATGGATACCATCTCGCGGGAAAATAATAGCATGCTTCCGATCGCGGCCGTGATCGCCGGCGTGCTGGCTCTTCTGGTCGGCGCCTACGGCGCGATCAAGGCTTCGAGCCTGCAGAAGATCGTGGCGGCCCAGGAAGAAAAGATCGCCCGCGTCGATGCCGTCGAATCGCAGGTCAGCTCCATGCAGGCCTCGGTCGACAAGAGCGCGCGCGACATCTCCTCGCTCAACCGCAGCACGCAGGACGCGTTCAACACCGTCGCCGCGAGCCTCGGTAACATCCAGGCCTCCATCACCAAGCTCGAAGAAGCCGCCAAGCGTGCTCCGGCTCCCGCCGCTGCCGCCAAGAAGAGCGGTGAGCCCGTCGTCGCCGGTCCCGGCGAATACGTGATCAAGGCCGGCGACACCGGCGCCAAGATCGCTCGCGCTCAGGGCTTCCCCCTCAGCGATCTGCAGGCCGTGAACCCTGGCATCGACTGGACCAAGCTCCACGTCGGCCAGAAGATCAAGCTGCCCGCCAAATAAGCGCCCGCACACTTCGCGCTTCGCAATTTCAGCCTCCTTGCCTTCGCGGCGGGAGGCTTTTTTGTGCCCGCATGAGTGCGTCTCCGTCCGGCCTCTCGCGTTGGGAAAAACTCAGCCACACCTCGCTGCTCAAGACGCGCATCCTCGATCTGCTCAGCGCGCGTTTTCGTCATCCCGTGCGCCAGACCGAACGCGACTTCATCGTTTGCGATCCGCCCGATTGGGTAAACGTGATCGCGCTCACGCCCGACGGACACCTCGTGCTCGTGCGCCAATTTCGCTTCGGCATCGACGGCTTCTCGCTCGAGATTCCCGGTGGCGTGATGGAGCCCGGCGAAGATCCGATCGAGGCGGGCTTGCGCGAGTTGCGCGAGGAAACCGGCTACACCGGCGCGCCCGGCAAACAGCTCGGCAGCGTGCACCCGAATCCCGCGATCCAGAGCAATCGCTGCCATTTCGTCTTCGTCGAACAAGCCGTGCGCACCGCCGACATGGAGTGGGATACCGACGAGGAAATCGAAGTCACCACGCTCCCGGTCGATGAAGTCTTTGCGCTCGCGCGCAGCGGCGGCATCACGCACGGCCTCGTGCTCGACGCGCTTCTCCTCTTCGAGCCGATCTGGCGCGAGCGCCGCGCCGCGAAGTAGTCCGCGGGCGCGTGTCGTTGAAATCTGGATACATAACGGATCGAAATCCGCTGCTTTGGTCCGTCATTTGGCAAGAACGGCTCTCCGAGCACGTCCATGCCTCAACTCGTGCCGCACCTTGTCGCGACCGTGTTCGCACCTTGGCTCGACTCGGTCCGCACTTTGTCCCGACTCGGGACGGACTGGGGCACGACATGAGGCGGACTTTGGCCCGATTCGGTGCGCACAGGGGGGCGACGCGGTCCGCAACGTGTTCCGCATCAGGTGACGGCCGGCTCGTTTGACTTCGCGGAGCGCGCACGCTTACTGCGGACCTCACACGCTTCCATGTCTGCGCCACTGTTTGCCAACACCGCCGAGACGCTTGGGTCCGCGTCCGGAGATTTTCTACCGGCGCCACTCGAGCGCGAAATTCGCAAGATCTACGAGCGCAGCCCGCTCTACGGTCAGCGTTTCCCGCTGCACGTCGAGCCGCTGCAATGGTCCTGTTACCGCGAGATTCCGTCGCTTTCGAAAAAGGAAATCGTCGATCGCGGGCATCAGGCGTTTTTCGCGGACTATCGCGAGATCGAGCGCGGGCTCGCGGAAAAGCGTTTCGAATACGAGAGCACGGGCGGCACGACGCAGTCGCCGATGACGGTGATCATGGAGGACGGCTGGTGGAACGCGCAGACGGAGCGCGCGTATCTCGCGTCGCCGATCCTGCGTGAGTTTGTCGGCCGCCCGTATCGCAAGTGCGTGCTCGCGCCGGTGGGGTGCTCGAGCAACTTGTGTCCTTACGAGGATCATCCGTTTCCGCATCGTTATTTCGACGGCACGGTTTATCTGAATCTCTCGAGCGATCCGTTCGCCTTTCCGGAATCGGAATGGGATCGCATCGTGTTGGAGTTGCAGGCGACCAAGCCCGAGGTGATCGAGGGCGAGCCGGTTTATCTGTCGCTGCTCGCGCGGGCCGCGAAGCGTCGTGGCGTGACGGTGCCGAGCGTGCGCGCCGTGATTCTCACTTACGGCAAGGCGAGCGCCCAGCACGGTGCGCGCATCCGCGAGGTGTTTCCCGCGCCGCAGGTCGATCTCTACGGCTCGACGGAGGCGGGGTATTTGTTCGTGGGCGAGGCGTTCAAGGACAACTCGCGCGTGATCGACGACAACGCGTTCATCGAGCTCGTGCCGTGGGCTCCGGCGGGCTCGCCGAGCGGTTCGCTGCCGGACGTGTATCAGATTTTTGTGACAACGCGCGATCGCGAGGCGATGCCGCTGCTGCGTTATCACACGGGCGACATCGTGCAGAAATTTCCGACGGGTTTCCGTCTGCTCGGCCGCGAGGGGAATCTGTATTTCCGTCCGGATGGTTCGCTCGTCTCGACGACGGATGTCGATGCGGCGCTGCCGGCGGAGTTCCAGTGCTGGCACTACTCGCTCGTGCAGACGTCGGAGTCGCGTTGGGATTTCCACTACGTGGCGGACGACATCGCGCCGGCCGGCGTGGAGCAGGCGATTGCGAAGCTGCTGGGCGAGGGGACGCGCGTGAGTGCGTTTCGTCGTCGCGTGATCGCGCCGGCGGCGAGCGGAAAGTTTTCGCTGCTGAAGCCGCTCACGCGCTCGTGAGCGTTTCGCGGCGGGGCGATCGCCGATCGCCCCGCTGGGGAGAGTGAGCTTTTATCAGTGAGCGGCGTGGCGAAGCGCCGCAGTGTTTCCTGTGCCGCGGCACGTTGTGAAAACGGGGCTTGTTGAGATGCGGTCGCGAGAACTTCCCCGATGTGCTTCTTTTTTGGGTTAGTGAGCCTAATTACGCGGCTGCGCTAGAGCGGGCACTTTACAAGGTCGCGGACGCCGTTGAAGGTGGGGAGGTTCTCTGTCGTTTTCCCCCTTGTTCTTGCGATGAATCTTCTTCGTTCCTCCATCGGCCGAAAATTCATCATGGCCGTCACCGGCGTGGTGTTGATCGGATTTGTCGTCGGCCATTTGGTCGGCAACCTCCAGATTTTCCAGGATCCGGATCATATTAACGGCTACGCCGAGTTCCTGCACACGATGGGGCCCATGCTGTGGGTGGCGCGTATCGTGATCATCGCGGCGGTGCTGCTCCACGTGTGGGCGGCCGTCACGCTCTCGATCGAGAATTATCAGGCGCGCGGCAACGAGCGCTACGCGATCAAGCACACGATCCGCGCCACGCTCGCGTCGCGACTCATGAAACAGACGGGCCTCGTGGTGCTCGCGTTTCTGATCTATCACATCGCGCACTTCACGCTCGGCTACGCGCAGACCGAGAACTTCAAGGACAACCTCAACACCTATGTGCTCGAGACCGACTACAAGGTCGCGGGCTTCACCGTGGTGAAGGAAGGCACCGAGGTGCTCGACGTGCACAGCATGGTCATCCTCGGTTTCCAGAACGTGTGGGTGTCGGCGTTCTACATCGTTGCCGTCGGTCTGTTGAGCTATCACCTGCTGCACGGCTTCGACAGCATGTTCCAGACGTTTGGCTGGCGCTCCGGCCGCTGGTCGCCGGCGCTGCGGAAAATCACCGTGCTCTTCTGTCTGGCGTATTTCCTCGGCAACCTCGCGATCCCGGCGTCGATCCTCGCGGGCAAGGTGCAATTGCACGAAGGTTTCACTCGCGAAGCGTTTGAGGAAGAAGTGATTTTCGACGGTGACTTGAGCGAGCTGGATGATGGCGAGGAGGCCGATCAGGCCGACGCCGATGTGTCCGCCGACTCCGAAGACGACTCGTCCAACTCTAACTGATTTCGCTGACCGCCATGGCCACTCTCGACTCCAAAATCCCCTCCGGCCCGCTCGCCGAAAAATGGCGCAAGCACAAGACCGAGATCAAACTCGTCAACCCCGCCAACAAGCGGAAATACGAAGTGATCGTCGTCGGCGCCGGTCTCGCTGGTTCCTCCGCGGCCGCCACGCTCTCCGAGCTCGGCTACAAGGTGAAATGCATCGTGTTTCACGACAGCCCCCGTCGCGCGCACTCGATCGCCGCGCAGGGCGGCATCAACGCCGCCAAGAACTACCAGAACGACGGCGACAGCGTGTATCGACTTTTCTATGACACCATCAAGGGCGGCGACTACCGCGCCCGCGAGGCCAACGTCCATCGTCTGGCCGAGGTGTCCGTCAACATCATCGACCAGTGCGTCGCGCAGGGCGTGCCGTTCGCTCGCGAATACGGCGGCTTGCTCGCGAATCGCTCGTTCGGTGGCGCGCAGGTTTCCCGCACGTTCTACGCGCGCGGCCAGACCGGCCAGCAGCTCCTCCTCGGTGCCTACTCTGCGCTCTCGCGCATGGTGGGGCAGGGCGCGGTCGAGCTCGTCACGCAGCACGAGATGGTCGATCTCGTCGTCATCGGCGGCCACGCCAAGGGCGTGATCACGCGCGATCTCGTCACCGGCAAACTCGTCCGCCACGCGGGCGACGCCGTGATCCTCGCGACCGGCGGCTACGGCAACGTCTTCAATCTCTCCACCTACGCGCGCGGCTCCAACGCCACCGCGATCTGGCGCGCCTACAAGCGCGGCGCGTGCTTCGCGAATCCGTGCTACACGCAGATTCACCCGACCTGCATTCCGGTGTCGGGCGACTACCAGTCGAAGCTCACGCTCATGTCGGAGTCGTTGCGCAACGACGGTCGCATCTGGGTCCCGAAGAAAAAGGAAGACTGCAAGAAGGACCCCAACACGATCCCCGAAGAGGATCGCGACTACTATCTCGAGCGCATCTATCCGAGCTTCGGCAATCTCGCGCCGCGCGACGTCTCCTCCCGCGCCGCCAAGCGCATGTGCGACGAAGGCCGCGGCGTCGGTGAGACCGGCCTCGGCGTGTATCTCGATTTCAGCGACGCCATCAAGCGCCTCGGCGAGGCCGGTGTGCGCGAGCGCTACGGCAATCTCTTCGACATCTATCACGAGATCACGAACGAGAACGCCTACAAGACGCCCATGCGCATCTATCCCGCGGTGCACTACACCATGGGCGGCCTCTGGGTGGATTATAACCTGATGTCCAATATCCCCGGCCTGTTCGTGCTCGGCGAAGCCAACTTCTCCGACCACGGCGCGAACCGCCTCGGCGCCTCCGCGCTGATGCAGGGTCTGGCCGACGGCTACTTCGTCATTCCTTACACGATCGGCGACTACCTCGCCACGCAGAAGCCCGGCTCGCGTCCGAAGACCGACGCTCCCGAGTTCAAGCAGGCCGAGGATAACGTCGCCTCGATCACCAAGCGCCTCATGTCCGCCAAGGGCAAGGAGCCGGTGAACTATTACCACAAGAAGCTTGGCCAGCTCATGTGGACCTACTGCGGCATGGCTCGCACGAAGGAGGGCCTCGAGAAGGCGCTCGTCGAAATTCCGAAGCTGCGCGAAGAGTTCTGGGCCAACGTCAACGTCCCCGGTTCCGCCGACACGCTCAACCAGGCGCTCGAACGCGCCGGCCGCGTGGCCGATTTCTTCGAACTCGGCGAACTCATGTGCCGCGATGCGCTCACCCGCGAGGAGAGCTGCGGCGGTCACTTCCGCGAGGAATACCAATACCCGGACGGCGAGTGCAAACGCGACGACGAGAAGTTCGCGCACGTCGCCGCCTGGGAGTTCCAGGGCGAAGGCAAGACGCCCCTCCGCAATGTCGAGCCCCTCAACTACGAAACGGTCAAGATGAGCGTCCGCAGCTACAAGTGATCTCGGCCCACTGATCGAGAATCAAAAATCGAAAATCAAAAATCGAGAATCCGAACATGGTCGCCGAATCCAACAGCACCAAACTCATCTCCGTCACCCTCCGCGTCTGGCGCCAACCGGCGGCCAACCAGCCGGGCAAGTTCGTCGAATACAAAGCGTCGAACCTGAACCCGAACATGTCGCTCCTCGAGATGCTCGACGTGGTGAACGACAACCTCGAGCGCCAGGGAGAGGATCCGATCGCCTTCGCTCACGACTGCCGCGAAGGCATCTGCGGCACCTGCTCGCTCGTGATCAACGGCAAGCCCCACGGTCCGCACCGCGGCATCGCGAGCTGCCAGACCTACATGCGCAGCTTCAGCGACGGCGAGACGATCACCATCGAGCCGTTCCGCGCGAAACCTTTCCCGGTCGTCAAGGACCTGATCACCGATCGCAGCGCGTTCGACAAGATCCAGCAGGCCGGCGGTTTCATCACCGTCCGCACCGGCTCGGCTTGCGACGCCAACTCGATCCCCGTGCCGAAGGGCGACGCCGATCTCGCGATGGACGCGGCGTCCTGCATCGGCTGCGGCGCCTGTGTCGCCGCCTGTAAGAACGCCAGCGCGATGCTCTTCGTCGCCGCCAAGGTCTCCGCTCTCGGCATCCTGCCGCAGGGCCAGGCCGAACGCGATCGCCGCGTGCTGAACATGGTCTCGACCATGGACGAACTCGGCTTCGGCAACTGCACCAACTACTACGAGTGCAGCGCCGCCTGCCCGAAGCTCATCTCGCACGATTTCATCGCGCGCATGAACCGCGATTACCTGAAGGCGTCGATCCGCTCGAAATTCAAACCCGAGTCGGTCAGCACCGCTGGCGGCGCCGCTTAAGCGCGCAGCACGCGAAACGCGTTCATCCACTCCTCAAGCCACGTCGCGAGACGTGGCTTTTTTGCGCGCGGATTTTTCGGCCCACCGCAGATTTTTGCACCGCGCTGCAACTTTTCGGCGCGGCGCTGTGTTGTCAGGGCAACAACACCTACGACTCTCATGAAAACGATCCCTGTTCTCCTCTTCCTCTCCGCGCTGGCTGCCTGGCTGGTGCTTTCGCTCTCGGTTGCCACCGCGAGCAGCCTCTTCCTCCTCGCCGGTTTCGGCTGCCTGCTCCTGACCGACTACGCTCGCCCCGCGAAGCGTTACAATTCGGCCAGTGTCGTCGCCGCCCGGCCGACGCGCTCCGTCAATCTGCGGCTCGCGGCCCGATTAGCTGCGGACCCCCCCCGGGGCGGTCCCCGCCTCCTCCAGGCGGGGGGGGCGTTTTTTTTGGGGGGGGGGGGCGGGGTGGGCCCGGCGGTCCG